>Ga0163144_10009920_pt1 | contig 20372 bp, 19 predicted proteins | sample OliLak19BULKMAT1_FD_123175 | JGI IMG/M metagenome (GOLD analysis project Ga0163144, IMG submission 123175) | Freshwater microbial mat bacterial communities from Lake Vanda, McMurdo Dry Valleys, Antarctica - Oligotrophic Lake LV.19.BULKMAT1 | ecosystem: Environmental > Aquatic > Freshwater >... | reverse complement strand
TTTATTGACTGTTATTCAAACTTGTAAAGCACAAGGACGCTCCGTGTTGGACTTTTTCTGCCAAGCTTTGATTGATCCTTCCTCTCTTTCCCTCATTCCTATTCTCACCTGATTGCTTACCTTATGAGATATGAAACAGGCTCTATAGTAATGGTTGGAATATTTTAAATAGCCCAAACTGTCATGGAGCTTTACTAGGTTCTCAAGAAATAGCCTGGTTTGCAGAAAGAAATTTAGATTGGATTGAAGCCTGGCATCAAGGTGAGACAGAAAATGAAACCAGTGACGAAGAGTATTTTCAGTATGGGAAATATCAAGATTGCGTGGTAATGAGAAGAGTGTATTTGAGAACTGCGCTGCAAATTAGTAGTGAAGAAGATTGCGATGGGGATCTTTATCTGCTTAATCCCAAGATTGTCGATGCAAGAGGCGAATGGGAAGCCTGGGACTTTGGTAATAAGAATCCTGGAGCCGACCGCTATCAATCCTTTTGGGAAATGATCCAAGCAGTCTATGAGAGCAGCTTTAGGAAAGAATAGGAACCTGTTTCAACCTTCCAAATCTTCATAAGCTTCAATAATTTTTTGGACTAAGGGATGACGTACCACATCAGAACGAGTGAAGTGAGTAAAAGCGATTCCTTCTACACCTTGCAAAATTCTCTGGGCCGCTACCAATCCTGATGTTTGATGCCGCGGTAAATCGGTTTGAGTAATATCGCCCGTTACCACCATGCGTGAATTTTGACCAAGACGGGTCAGAATCATTTTCATCTGGGCAGTGGTGGTATTTTGCGCCTCATCCACAATAATGAAAGCATTGCTCAGGGTGCGTCCACGCATATAGGCTAAAGGAGCAATTTCAATGATCCCTTTCTCAATCATCTGTGGCACTTTTTCGGCGCCAATCATTTCATTTAAGGCATCATAGAGCGGACGCAAGTAGGGATCGATTTTTTGTTGCAAGTCCCCAGGCAAAAATCCCAGCTTTTCTCCTGCTTCTACGGCTGGGCGGGTTAATACTAAACGCTCAACCTTACGATTTTGTAAAGCTTTTACAGCAGTAACTGCTGCTAGATATGTCTTACCAGTACCTGCTGGTCCGATGCCAAAAGTAAGAGAATGGGTTTCGATCGCTTGTACATAATTTTTTTGATTGAGCGTGCGGGGTTGGATAGATTCACCTCTGCGACTCTTAGAAATACTTGAGCGATCGCGCCACTCTTTGGTTTGATTTTGTGAAATTGCCTGTTTTGCTGCTTCAATATCCACTTCACCGATCGGACATTCTTGCTGCCAGAGATTTTTTAGAAGCTCAATCAATTCTTGGGTAAAGCTAATCTGACTTTCACTGCCAGAAATCAATAGATCCTGACCACGCAATACCAATTTCGCTTCGGTTGCTTTTGCCAACAATTTTAGATTTTGCTCTTGGTTACCCGCCAGGCAAATCGCACAACTAGGATTCGGAAAAGAAAAAACTAAGGTTTCCAAGGCAGTCTAATCACAGGCATTTTTCGCAAAACTATTTTTTTCATTCTAAGTCAAAACTTTCAGCAATCATAGCGATCGCTTATGTAGTCTGATTGCAGAACTTATGTTGCTGCCCGTCTAGACCAAAAAGTTAGAGTTAAGATAGAATTAAACAGCTTTAGGGGATAATCAAATGGTTGCAACATTTTTCTCGGCATTCTCTAAGTATAAGTGTAATTTAGATCTCACTTTTACGCTGAGTATTTTATCTGGAATTTTTAGTTATCCATTTAGCTTTTCACTACCAGCGATCGCTAATCCAGCTAATCAGGCTCAAGTTAATTCCCTGCGCAGTGCCAGGCTCAGTGCTCAACCTTATATTATTATTACGCCCAACTATCCTCGTCCTAGTTTGGCACCAGATGTATCCTATATCTTACCTTACCAGCCAGGTCAGACGATCAATCTGCCATTGATTCAGCCAGCCAATCCGATTCCTGGACAAGATCGGAATCAACCCAGTCAGCAATTTATTTTGCCAAACAATCAATTTCCCAGTCAAAGTAATTATCTAGCTCAGCCCCAATATACCAATCAGTTACCTTACCAATTTCCTAACCAAGTCAATAATCTCCCACCCCAATATTTTATCCCGACCCCGTTTCCCAACTCACCTCTGCGCCAAAATCTAAATCAAAAACTTGTAACACCACCCCAAATAATCCGTCAAAATTAAGCGGTAACTAGACTATACTATGTTCATCTATTGTCATCTATTGCCATGAGTGAGCCTACTCCCTACGAACAGCTAGGAGTCAGTGATATTGCCTCTTTTGAGGAAGTTCGCGATGCTCGGGATCGCCTTCAGAAAGAACACGAAAGTGATGAGTTACGCCAGGCAGTGATTGAAAGTGCCTATGACGCGATCTTGATGGAACGACTCAAGGCTAGACAAGAAGGCAAAATCAAAGTGCCAGAGGGAATCCGTTTCCCTGAGCGTGCGCCTAATCCTTTACCATCTCCAACTTTGCCCCGTCTTGGTTCGAGTGCTCCTGTTTGGCTCGCTAATTTGATCGACAATCCCAATCCTCGCGAAATTTGGATTTCCTTTGGTGCGGCGACAACTTTAATCTTTTTAGCGATTATTGCACCTAATGCAGCAGCTAGTGCCTGGCTCCCATTGGGATTGTTGGCGAGTGTTTATTGGCTAGGGCGGAAGGAAAATAAGTTTGGACGTGGCTTTTTGATTGTGTTGGTCGGCTTTATTCTGGCAGTGCTAATTGGCATTGGCGTTGGTAACCTTTCTCTATGGGCTGATTATGGCGAAAGAGTGAGGAGCACCCTAATTATTTTAATTATGTGGCTAGTGGCTTGTTTCCTGCGATAGACCTGGATCCTAACCCTTGGCTGCATTACCTTCCTACCTGTCCTAGCACCAACACTTGGGCGATCGCAAATTTAGCTCAGCTAAATCATGGCGATGTGGTTTTTACCAGGCAGCAAACCGCAGGTAGGGGACAACATGGAAGAGCTTGGTATTCTGGTGATGGAGTTTTTACGGCAAGCTTTGTTTTAGCAAATATGTTGCCTGAGCAACTGCTTGGCTTGAGTCTAGTGGTAGGGGTGGTGATGGTAGAGATACTGATTCACCTAATACCAGACTTGACGGCGGCGCTGCAACTAAAATGGGCAAATGATTTAATCTTGGATGGCAAAAAGCTAGGGGGGATCTTGTGCGAAGCTCGTCAAGCTCAGACTTACCTGCCAACCTTGCAAGTTGTAATTGGCATTGGCGTAAATTTGACCGCCCAGATCGATCCCCAGGTTTTGCCTCATGCTATAAGTATCAGCCAGTATACCGATCAAGCAATTCCTAAAGAACTTGAACTTTTAAGCTGGATTAGACAGTCTTTATTAAACTTGCCAAATCTCGCAACTAAAATTACCAGTTTTCATAGTTATGACTTCCTCTTGGGTAAGCAGATCCAGATAAAAATCGGAAATGAGATTCTCTATGGGCAAGCTTGTGGGATCAGCGATCGCGGTGAGTTGCAATTGGCTTTAGCCAGTGGTGAAGTTAAATCTCTGCGCTCTGGACATATTTTGAGCTAAATTCCAGATAATCTCACTAGCGCTGTACCATTGGGGCGGGAATTGTGCTAGATTCACAAGGCGCATAAATGCAACCGCCTGGCACTATTTAAGCCAGGATTTTCTAGGAGAATCAAAAACTAACATGGCACTTAAAGGTACTGAAGAAAACGCAACAGTTCGTGTATTGCTGATCTTGTGGGATTTAGAAGCACATAAAACTGACGCTGGTAAGGGGGATCTAAATCGCTGCATCGTGCGGACTGGTGAAAAAGCCTCCGACTACCAGCCAATCTTGAATTTATTGCTCGAAAAAGAAGCGATCGTGATCGACAAAGAAAAAATCAAACTCACACCAAGTGGAATTGCACTTCTCACAGAAGGTTTGAGGGATGAATCTTTCGTCTTTGATGGTCAGCAGATCGGTTCTAGATTTGGTAATGCGCTGGTTAAATGGATTCGTCTGAGTCCTCAAGCTGACTCTGAAGTACCTGTTGTAGCAGCAGCAAAAGCTGAACCAGAAGTAGAACAGCAAGAAGAAGAAGAGACTGAAGAAGAAGAAACTGAAGAAGCTGCTTAATTCGCTTAAACGACGAATAGCTAATCTTTGTGTGTGCGCCGACTAGCAATCGGCATACGCCAGCCTGAGCCAAAAGCCCGATTGCTGATTTTTAGCCCTGGGGGGGATTGACGCCGTTTAAACTCTGCTTTTGCTACCAGGGATCTAACCCGATCCACGGTTTCGGCAGAATGTCCTGCTTGAATAATTTGTTCGCGGGAGGCGCGATCGCCGATTAGTCTGGCTAAAATATCATCCAAAATTTCATAATCTGGTAATGAGTCTTGATCTAGCTGTCCTGGACGTAATTCGGCACTTGGCGGCTTGGTTAAGATATTCCCAGGAATTAATTGGAGGCTTAAGTGATCTTGATACAGATTCAACCATTGGCACAACTGATACACCAGGGTTTTAGCTACATCAGAAATCACCGCCAAGCCTCCATTCATATCGCCATAGAGGGTACAGTAGCCCACTGCGATTTCGGATTTATTGCCTGTAGACAGGAGTAAATGTCCAAATTTGTTAGAAATCGCCATCAACAAGCTGCCACGAATGCGAGATTGCAGGTTCTCCTCGGTAATGTCAGGTGAGCTATCTAAAAATAAACCTGCCAAACTTTGCTCAAAAGCTAACATCATTGGCTCGATTTTAATAATTTGAGTAGAAATACCTAGATTTTTTGCTAAATCAAGGGCATCACTGACTGAATGCTCTGAACTATAGGGTGATGGCATCAAAACTCCCAGTACATTTTCTTTTCCTAATGCAAAAGTAGCGATTGCTGCCACCAAAGCCGAATCGATGCCGCCACTCAAGCCCAATACGGCCTGACCAAAGCCGCACTTACTAGCGTAGTCTCGAACTCCCAATACCAGCGCTGCAAAAATTTCTGCCAGGGTCTGATCAGGAAAACCTTTTTGTGTTTCTAACCAGAAATCTTCAATTTGAAGTGAGGCTTGATCTAAATCTTCACCTAGATCTCGAACTTGATCTGGAGCGAGTTTAGGCGGAGATTGACTAAAACTTTGTTGGTTAATTACTGAGCTTGACTCCAAATTTGGATCTAGGGATTGAATCTCCACCATTAAGCTATCTACTTGCCAAGCTTTTGCCTGCCCAATAATCTCGCCAGCAGCACTGTAAGCCATGCTATTGCCATCAAAAATCAGATCATCATTGGCGCCAACTTGATTGGCGTAGATCATCGGCAAATTGTGAGCGATCGCGCTATGTTTAAGCATTGCCTGACGCATTTGCGGTTTGCCTACGGCGTAGGGAGAGGCCGAGAGATTTACCACCAGATCCACCTGCTGTTGCGCTAGATCTGCCACAGGGTCGCTGGCGTAGTTACGTTTGCGCCAAAATCGCCGATCATTCCAAATATCTTCGCAAATGGTTACGCCTATACGCCACGGTTTACCTTTACGGTCGAGCAGTGCAAACCAGTTATCACCCGCGCCTGGATGAAAGTAGCGATCCTCATCAAACACATCATAGGTGGGCAACAGACGCTTATGGAATACCTTTTGGACTTGCCCTTGACTAAGCAGCGCCGCACTATTAAATAGAGGCTTGCCGCCGTCACTATCTGCCTTCGGATTAAATTCTACCGTTCCTACGAGCAGACTAATTGTTTGGGGGATAGAAACTGCCAGCGATTGGAGCGCGATCGCCATCTCTTGAACAAAGCTTAGGTCTAAGAGTAGGTCTCGGGGTGGATAGCCACAGAGCGAAAGTTCAGGCGTAAGTACTAAATCAGCTTGGTCTTGGGCAAATTGATTACAGGCTTGCAAAATTTGGTCATGGTTGCCCTGCAAGTCGCCAACTATCGGATTTAGCTGAGCAATACCAATTTTCATGACCTAAAAATCTATTGATAGCGAGTGATACTAGGAAGAAGGAGTTCGGGGAATAGAGGGACGAATTAGGCTACGCACTGGGCCAATGTCGGGAGCAGGCTTGTATTGCTCTCCTATTTCATCTTTGCTAACCCGTAGCCTTTGACCAGTGATAGTGATGCCGCCCTCTCGCACCAAAATCGCGGATACCCAAAAGTTCCCTTCTTTGTAGGGAGCCTGTCCAATTTTATAAATACCACCTGAGCGCAGCGGTTCAAGGTCAATTGTCTTATCTTTGAAAAAGCCTGAAGCGGTAACTGGCTCAGTAAAAATCGCACCTACCATGATGTTATAGTCTGGGGTATCGGCGATCGCGTCCAAGCTATACTGACGACCCACACCAATTACATCGGGCAAACGCATTTCTACTTTGGGCGGTTGATTACCTGCGGTAAGGGTACTAGTCTCCTGCAATATATCCTGGCGAGAAATTTGCCACTTGCCATCTTTCCGCTGATAAGTTTGCTTTGAGGTCAGTTCCGCACTTAGCTTAAAAGGCTTAAATTTTGCTTCTTTTTGATTACCCTGAATTTTAGTTACTGCTTCTACGATGAACTGATTGCCCTTTTGTTCCCAACTTTTGACTTGAGTTTTATAATTTAGTTGACTGTATCGTGCCCATAATTCTCGCAGCGAAGTTTTTAGGCTATCTTTGGTCAACCCGTCATTGTGGCTAAAACCATCAGCATAGAAACCCAAAAGTTGATCTAGCTCTTGTTTAGAAGCGGCCCGGTCAATCTCGATCATAGTCTGAGCAATTTCCGGCGGTAGAACTTCATTAGCTGCCCTGGCATCAGGAACTTGGGGAAATAAACCAGAAATTAGGGCGATCGCTAACAAAATTGTCCTTGTAGAAATAAACTTTGAAGACGCAAGAATTGAGAAGCGAGAAAAAGGCATAGCAAATGTGCAAAATCGTACTCAATATCTTAGCTCTTAATAGTTAGAGTGTTTGAACGCAAATTCGCTCACTCCAATTAGATCTCAAGATTATGTGCTAGTTTGAAAGGCAGTAATTTTAGATTTTCAACCTATGAATAATCCTTCTTTGCGTGAAGAACCTAGAAATAAACCCGCCGCTATTCTCGTATCAGGACAACAGGTATCGATTCTAGATTGGCTAGAAGCTACAGGTCGCCTGGTTGCTAGAGATGGCGGTGTATCTTTTGACTATCGAGAAGATGTTGAAGAACTTCAAGAATTGATGGTGGGCGAAGAAGGTGGTTTTGTGGATGATGAAGAGGAGGACGAGGAGCCTGCAGCCGATGATAGTGACGAAGATTAGAAAACTTTAAAGCCAATGGAATCTCCTCAATCTAGCCAAACTAACACCCAGCCTCAGACTTTTTCCAAGATTTTGTCAGGTGCAAACCTAGCGATCGCGCTGGCACTGGGTTTAATTGTTTTGGTAATCGGTTCGGAATGGTTAATAGCGGGTAAGATTTCCTGGTTTTATATTTCAGAGTTGCTGTTACCGATGCTTAGCTGTGCCACGGTAGTGATAGTTGCTGGCTACTTGGTGATTCCCTGGCTACGAATCCTTAAAACTGGGCAAGTAATCCGTGAAGATGGACCCCAAGCCCACTTAAAAAAAGGTGGCACTCCTACGATGGGCGGCATTTTTATCTTAGCGATCGCTCTACCTGGTGGTTTGATTTGGTCATATATTTATGGAGAATTTAACCAAGATATTCTTGCCGCTAGTTTACTTACCCTTGCCTTCGGCTTAGTGGGCTGGCTGGATGACTGGCAAATTTTGCAAAAAAAATCTAATAAAGGAATCTCGCCTAAAGCTAAATTGGCTTTGCTTACAGTGGCGGCAGTCTGTTTTTGTGGTTGGCTTGCCTGGGCACATCCAGAAATTACCTCGGTGCGCTTCCCCGCTAATTTTGTTTTACCATTAGGGCTGTTAGTATTGCCCTTGGCGATATTTGCCCTTTTAGGTACTAGTAATGCCACCAATTTCACTGATGGACTAGACGGCTTGGCGGGAGGAACTGGAGCGGTGGCACTAATAGGGATGTCGATCTTGGTTTTTAATAGCTCTCTTAACGATGCTCAACTAGATTTGCAGGCGATCGCAATTTTTGCCGCAGCTTTAGCGGGGGGGTATCTAGGCTTTTTATATCATAATCACAATCCTGCTCAAGTATTTATGGGTGATACTGGCTCCTTGGCATTGGGCGGCAGTTTAGCCGCAGTAGCTCTGATCTCCAATCTGATGTGGGGCTTATTAGTAGTGGGGCTAATCTTCGTATGGGAAGCACTGACCGTGATTTTGCAAGTGAGTTACTTTAAGGTGACTAAACGCACGGGAGAGGGCAAACGATTATTCCGCATGGCGCCCTTTCATCATCATTTAGAACTATCAGGTTGGCAGGAAACTCAAGTGGTGGGGGCATTCTACCTGGTCGGTTTTCTATTGGCAGTAGTAGCGATCGCGCTTCAACAGCTGTAACTACAAAGCTTTAACTAAGATGGCTGATCTTTGTCAAATTCATCCCAAATCTCCTCAACTGCGCCAAGTGGATAAAGTCAGAGATGCGCTCCTAGATGGGGCAGTGATTCTCTATCCTACAGATACGGTTTACGCGATCGGCTGTGACCTAAATCATAAAGGGGCTGTGCAGCGTGTGCGCCAAATCAAGCAATCCGCCAATAAACCTTTAACCTTTCTTTGCCCTTCCCTTTCAAATATTGCTAAATACGCTCAAGTGAGTGATCCCGCCTATCGGTTAATGCGAAGTCTAGTGCCTGGCCCCTTTACATTTATTTTGCCCGCTACTAAACTCGTACCTAAATTAGTGATGGATCCAAAGCGGCGTACCACTGGTATTCGGGTTCCTAACCTTCCTATTCCCCAAGCCCTGCTAGAATCCCTGGGTAATCCGATTATTTCTACCTCAGCCTACAGTCAAGGAAATAGTGAACTTTCTTCTTTTGAACTTTTCGATCAGCTTGACAAAATTGTCGATCTGATTGTAGATGATGGTTTAGATCTATCCTTTGAAGTATCAACAATCATAGATCTAACTGGAGATCAGCCCGAAGTATTGCGCCAAGGACTAGGTAAATTTTCAATCTAATGCTGAAGAATTACGCGAAGTTGCCTAAATTTTCAAGAATCGGAGTAAGCCTTTTTTTAGCCTTTGGTTTAAGTTTAGATTTTTATAAGCCTAGCGAAATGCGATCGCAGCAACCAGAGTTAGACTGTCGTGTTTCTACCGAAGCTGCCCTCAGTAAAGCCAGTCTACTGCAAGCCCTTATCCGTGCTCCAGATCAGCTTACCAAGCAACGCTACGAGCAAATGGTAGCAGAACACGCTCAGGCGCTGGCTAAATGCCGTAATCAAAAACAACCAAAAGTTTTAGGCACTTGGTTACGCGTATACCCCTGTGATTTACAGCCTGGCTCCCTAGAGCAAACCTTGGACAACATTGCCAATTATGGTTACAACCGCATTTATCTCAACACTTTTTACGATGGGCGGGTTCTCTTACCCCAACAGGATAATCCCACCGCCTGGACTTCAGTAATTGGAGCAGAAGCACCCAGAACCGATCTTTTAGCTGAAGTAATTCAAAAAGCGCGACAGCGAGGAGTCAAAGTCTATGCTTGGCTGTACTCCATGAATTTTGGCTCAGGTTATGGCAAACAGCCCCTCCAACAAACTGCGATCGCTCGCAATGGCTTTGGCGAGACAAATCTGGCTGATCCCGCTGCTCTGCCTGAAGTTAAACATGCCCGCCATGTGTTTATTGATCCCTATAATCCTCAGGCACGTCAAGACCTGAAAGTTTTGATTCAAGCGATCGCTAAGCGAAAACCAGACGGTATTGCCTTTGACTATATTCGTTACCCCCAACGCACTCTACCTGGACTCAAGGATGTGCGAGACTTGATGATCTACAGCACTTCTTCATTTAATCGACTGCTACAACGGGCGCTGACCCAAGATGCTACCGACCTGCTCTATACCTATTTGGCTAAGGCAAAAGTTCCTGCAAAACTCAAAGGCAACCCCAAATGGTGGGACTTGCCGCCAAGTAAAGCTATGCCAGGCGCTAAAACCAACCTCAATCAGCAACTTTGGCAGTTAGTTATTGCCCATGCTCAACAGGGAGTAGTGGAATTTTTAGATCGGGCGATCGCCGCTGTACCGAAAGATATCCCCACCAGTGCGGTATTTTTCCCCAAGGCAAATCTAGTTAGTGCTCAAGCGGTCGATCCTCGGCTCCAACCCTGGCACCGATTCAAGCAAGTTTATGAGTGGACACCGATGCTCTATAGCGCCTGTGGCAATACTGATTGCATACTGGAAGACTTAACCGCGGTAATCAAGCAGTCTGAAGGGATTTCTTCTATTTGTCCAGTAATTGCTGGCTATTGGGGACAAACCTTAAATGATCGACCACCGCTCGAAGTCCAGCTAAAATCTATTTATCAAGCCTTTCCCAAACTCCAATGCACCAGTACTTTTGCTTATTCTTGGCTAGATCCTGAGCTAGATCGTAAACGACGTATCTGTCGTTAAGCTTTAGTTTGAAATTAAATTGTGCTAGAGTCTGATTAGTAGTTAGCTAATAAATTTAATTTTTTTCGACCAAAGTTCAATCCTTCTTTTGATGGATTTGCTAGAAAATCTCTCTATAAACAAAGTTTTAATAATTTTTAAAAACTATTTTCTTTAAGTTTTCTCCGTAAGTTACGACTTGAAAACGAATGTAAGCTTTTTCTAGCTCCAGCTTAATTTTTTATATTTAACTTACTGTTAATAGCTGTATTCAGTTCCTACAAGGCTCGTCTATGTCTAATCTATAAACTTGATTTAGGGATCGACTCTTAGAGTCAAAGCTAATCTAGATTTAAGCCAAGGTATAAAATATAGCTGAAAACCTGCAGGCAAAGCTATAAAGTTTGGTTAAAATACTTAAATTTTATTCAGATTGTTTTGTGGACTTATTTTCTATTTAGATTCCTAAAACTTAGATTTCTATCAATCGGTACAAAATCTAGACAAGAAATCAGAAAGAAAGGTTAAGTAAAAATTCAATAGAGCTAATCTTTGAAATGTAAACTTTTTAGTATTTGGCACCTCTAGAGAGCTTCGCCAACCCAGTCAATGGTGGTTTTATGATTAAAAAATCTCAAGAACAATGCAGAGAGCTTCATGTAAGTTCTAGTAGGGTAAATTCTGGCTTGTTGCACTCCCCCGTACTGCGATCGCCTAAGTTGCCTGAATTAAAGGTTGACTCAAATGCCACTTCAGAAATACAAACAGGGGTTGATCACTTGTTGATTAATACTTCAAGCTCAAGTCAAAGCTCATGCATTGATAATTCTAAGCAGAATTCTATTGAACTACGCCGCATATTTACCTCGGTTTCGGCAAAAAGTTGTCCCGAAAGTCTAAATTTTCATTTACATACGGTTTTCTCTGATGGCAGAATGCAGCCTGAAGATATTGTAAATCAAGCGATCGCCGCTAAAGTCTCTCACTTTGCCATTACTGATCATCACACGGTTGAAGGGTATTTAATTGCCAAACGGATGATCCAAAGACTTGCCCAACCAACTCATCCTGACTCGCCCATTTCGCCTCAACTTTGGGTAGGTGTAGAAATTAATGCCAGCTTAATATTTAATGAGGTGCATATCTTAGGCTATGGCTTCGATCCTGAACATAGCGCGATGCAGCCATATCTCCAAGGGCATACCACCGCAGGGCTAGACTATCAATGCTTTAGTGTGATTAAAGCGATCCACTTGGCAGGTGGATTAGCAGTTTTAGCCCATCCCGCGCGCTATCGACGCAGTGCCGAAGACTTGGTGACCGCAGCCGCAGCCTTGGGGATCGATGGGTTAGAAACCTACTATGGTTATGACCACTGTGATCCCTGGTATCCTAGTCCTAAGCAACTGGCGATCGTCAAGCAACTAGGTGAAAGTTATAAACTGCTTCATACCTGTGGTACCGATGCCCATGGGCTAAAAATTTCCCGTAGGCTATAGTTAAATCTTTAATTCATAAAAGAAGTTAAGATCTCTTTAGCTTGAGCTATTTGACCAGAGCTAAAACCTGCTTCCTGTAGAAAATCTAAAAACTGAGAACTGCGGTAGCGAGCATCTAAGTTAATTGCCTGTTGAAATGCCAGTTTAGCTTCAGTAGGATTGCTATCTGCCCAGTGGGAAATTGCCAAACTGACTAAGGGATGAGGATTTTGTGGTTCTAGCTTAATGGCTAGCTTGGCATAGGCGATCGCTAGCGCAAATTCCTTTTCTAATTGATAAGCCAGGCTCAGATTATAGTAAGCAATCTCATTATTAGCTTTGAGATAACCTGCCCACTGATGGGTCAAAATGGCGCTGGACAATTCACCCCGAACTAGATAAACAATTCCTAGGGCATTTGCCGCTTCCACCAATTGCGGTTTGAGCCAGATTGCTTGCCAAAGAGTTTTGGCGGCGGTGGTGTTTTCCCCTGCTAGGTGTTGTGTCCAGCCTAAAATTACATAGTTATTACTATCACCTGGGGCTAAATTTACGGCTTGGCTGAGGGAGGCGATCGCTGCTGGTAAATTTCCTTGCGATCGATAGGCTAAACCTTCTTGACGATAATCAGTAGCATTTTTGGCATTGACTAAATTCGGTGAAAGCAGAAAAGTTATAAAAAACAGTAAAAATAAGCTATTAATTTTCTGAAATATATCCATAGGAGAAAATTACAAAAAAAACTCCCAAGATTGGAAGTCTAATTAAAACACCTTAACTTAAGTTCTAAATCTGGGAAACTTAAATATTTTCATAAGCCCTAGCTACTAAGCGATCGCCCGCAAAGGTCGCATTCAAAGAGCCGCCATTCCAAGTTTTCCAACTCAAGACCACGCCTTCCTTGCCATAGCTGGGACTGTTTCCCAAGGGTTGACCATCACCACCCAAAATACTAGCTACCTGTTTGTAAGACATGGCTCGTCCAAGACAGAGATAGTTGCGCTTGTTTACCCCAGGCAAAATACCACAGCGATATTTTTGGGCGCCAATTTCATTGTCATAGTGGGCAACAGGCATAGTGGCAATATCAATGCTGGCGAAAGAGATTGCATTTACGCCCCAAAGTAGGGAAATGACTAGAGCACTCAAAATTAAAAAGTCTTCTACTAAGGCCTTAAACAAATTACGGGCATGGCGGCGCTTCTGACCTTCAATGACTGAATTTTTCCAGCTTAACCAGGGGAAGGTATCAACCCAGTTAATCACCGTCACAAATTTTTCTTTAGCGAAGCTACCCGTATCTAGCAGCGCACCTTTAGGATCACGGACTATTAAGTTACTGGCATTTCTAAAATTTTGGCGGAGTTTCGGGCTAGAGAGCCAGTTTCTCGCAGATGTAGCTATCGAGCTACCAGGAATACCACGTCGCTTGATATTTTTACCACGGGCACTACTGCTTAAGGATTTTATACCTGGCTGAGAGTTAACCTGGATTGCGCTAGGTGAAATAAACTCTATCTCTGCTCGGTGCTGAAACAGCGATACTTCTTCAGCGTTGGTAGCAACAAAGTCTAGTTCAATCTGTCGTACACCCACTAACTCTAGTCTGGCTAAGAACTGCTCTAGGCTATGAGTAAACTGGTTGACTAAGTTGCGATCGCTATTAGTTTTAATTAAAACAAAGGTCAAAAATAGAGATTGTTGCTCGAATCTAAATTTGGTCCGCTCTGGAGCGACTAAAGCAATGTAATCTGAGACAAAGCTAGTCAGAATGTGCTGAAATTTCTGCCACGATGCTCTTTCCGCTAAGTTCAATTTTCCAGTTTTCATATTTCCTATGCCCTACTGATCCAGCCAGCTAGGTTTATTAGCTACCATATAATACCCAAGAGCGAGAAAAGTTTACATTAATGAAGTTTGCTACCGAATTAGAACTGATCCTCCGTGCCCGCTACCCAATCATCTATGTGCTTGGCAATGAAGAAGAAAGGGCAGAGTTGGCGATCATCCAAATAGCAAAAAATTTGGGGCGAAATGTATATATTTGGGACTTTGTAGATGGCTACCAGGGCAGCCCTAATGATACAGGCTTTGGTAAGCGCAATCCTTTACAGGCATTGGAATTTATTGAAAAAATAGCTGAAGGGGCGATCTTTATTCTGCGGGATTTTGATCGATTTTTGGAAGATGTAGCGATCGCCCGCAAGTTAAAAAACCTAGTACGTCGCCTGCGCAGTACTACCCAAAATGTTTTAATTCTGGCTAGCCAAATCAATATTCCCCCAGCCCTAAGCGAAAGCATTACCATCCTGGAATTTAATTTGCCTGATCGTGCCACTATTTCTGTCGAAATTAATCAAATTCTTACTGCCACCAATTCAAACCTCGATCCCAATACGCTCGACGCTCTAGTGCGATCATGCCAAGGCTTATCAATAGAAAGGATTAGACGAGTTCTTGCTAGAGCGATCGCTGATCATCAGCAACTCAATGCCACCGATGTGGAAATGATCTTAGAAGAAAAAAGGCAAAGCATTCGCCAAACCCAGATTTTAGATTTTTATCCCTCCACGATTGAAATTAGCGATATCGGCGGCTTGGATAATCTTAAGGATTGGTTGATGCGTCGTGGTAATGCTTTTAGCGATCGCGCCCGCCAGTATGGCTTACCCTACCCCAAGGGTTTACTCTTAGCAGGGATTCAGGGCACAGGCAAATCTCTTACTGCTAAAGCGATCGCCCATCATTGGCATTTACCATTATTGCGGCTTGATATCGGTAGGTTATTTGCCGGTTTAGTGGGCGAAAGTGAATCTCGTACCCGCCAAATGATTCAAATTGCTGAAGCGCTTACCCCTTGCATTCTCTGGATTGATGAAATAGATAAAGCCTTTGGCGGTACCGATGGCAGAGGTGACTCAGGTACTACTAGCCGAGTGCTAGGCACAATTCTTACTTGGATGTCAGAAAAAACCGCCGCCGTATTTGTGGTTGCCACCGCTAATAATATTCGTCTGTTGCCGCCAGAGCTTTTACGCAAAGGTAGATTTGATGAAGTGTTTTTTGTTGGGTTGCCAAATCAAGCAGAAAGGCAGCAAATTTTTCAGGTACATCTAAAAAAATATCGTCCCCATAGTTTGAGAAATTTCGACCTAGAACGACTAGCCTATGAGACTCCAGATTTTTCTGGTGCAGAGATCGAACAGGCAATCATTGAGGCAATGCACTCAGGCTTTAGTCAAGAGCGAGACTTTAATGCTGAAGATATTTTAGAAGCCGCCAGTCAAATTGTACCCTTGGCACATACCGCCCAACCCGAAATTCAATCTTTGCAAGACTGGGCAGCTTCAGGTAAAGCCAGAATGGCATCAAGGCAAAGTGGAATACCTGGTAGTTTGAGCTTCTGAATATTAGTTTTTAGCTTTGCTTAAGTCTTAGCTTTCTCTTTACTTTCCTCAGTGCCAGGCTCCATGATCCGCTGGAAAAGATAGCCCGTGCCTCTGGCAGTCAGGATCAATTCAGGGTTACTAGGATCTTCTTCAAGTTTGGCTCGCAGACGAGAGATATGCACATCCACTACGCGGGTATCTACATGGCGCTCTGGTGTATAGCCCCAAACTTCTTGGAGAATGTCTGCGCGCGAAAAAGCCTCTCCCGACTTGCCCACCAAAAGCTCTAGCAGACTAAACTCCATCCCGGTTAATCTAATTCTTTCATCGGTTTTATAAACTTGGCGCTTGTTAGTATCGATTTTGATGCTGCCGATGTTAATCACGCCAGAACTTGGGATACCTGACGAACCATTGCGCTCAAATCGGCGCAAAACTGAGCGAATGCGTGCCTCTAGCTCCTTGGGAGAGAATGGTTTAACTACATAGTCATCTGCGCCTAGTTCTAGACCCGTAATTCGATCTGCTACATCTCCTAGGGCGGTAAGCATGATAATTGGCACGTCAGATTCTTTGCGTAATTCCTGACAAACACCATAGCCATCCAGCTTAGGCATCATTACGTCCAACACCACTAGATCGGGAGTCTCTTGATGAAACATAGCGATTGCTTCTTCTCCGTCGGCGGCGGTCACGACTTCGTAGCCAATCATCGAAAGCCGAGTCTCCAAAATCCTTCGGATGCTGGCTTCATCATCTACTACCAAAATTTTCTCTTTACGAGTCTCCAAGCTATTCAACACTCCAATTTGCTTTTAGTTGATATTTTTAGTTAATTGTTTGAATTAATCTTTGCCACAATTATTTCTCAGGCAGTTAGTCTTTGGGTGAGATTTGATTTAGGGGGTAAAGCCCTAATCTCTCTGTAAAAATCAAGTTTTACACTTTTAGATTGCGACTTGCAACATATCTAGTCGAAGTAAGATTGATTTTTTTTCAAACATTCCTTTCTACATATAGCTTAGCGGAAATTTGAGTTGAAATTTGCACATAAAACTTAATGTTTAACTTGATTAAAATATATAAAAGTCAGGCGCAATTAACTTCAATTGAGTCTAGGACTAGCCAATTTGCATTCAAAGCATTGGTGATGATTTTCAGTGCGCGCAAAATTTGGGTATGTTTAATATTCCTAATAATTAAAAGTCCCTAATAATTAAAAGTTTATGAGAGAAGCTACAAGTTCACCTTTGGTTGGCAAGGCCTTAATTCAAAAGTTAAAAGATTGTCAAGGCTTGAGCAGAAAAGCCCAGGCAAAGATCTGCGGTTATGTCTCCCTGGGTAAAGACCAACAAGAAACCGTAAACCTAACTGAATTTTGCGAAGCTCAACTAGCAGCCAGAGGTTATTCCCTTGACCCAGAAGATCCAAAGGATGGTCGTGGTCGCGAGCCAACTTTTCGGGTGAGTGTGCACAAAAATGGTCAGATTGTGATTGGCGCTACCTATACTCAAACTATGAGGCTAAATCCAGGCGATGAGTTTGAAATTAAGCTGGGATATAAACATATTCGCTTAATTCAATTAGAAAATATCGATGAAGATGATCAGGAAGGTGAAGACTCAGAAGATGACTAAAATTGCTGAGATTTATTTGGAAGATTGTTTTTTGCTTATTTTTAAGGAGTTAGGTAGAAATGTCTCTCATGCTTAAATTCATCCAATTAAAACTATTACAGGAGGTGCGCCCTAACTCCATTCATCTTTCAGATATGCAACAGATTAATTTGTGATGGTCAAGAGTTATGGCTAAACATCCTAGACTAATATGAAGATATATTAATAAGTTTTTTCGTGCGGTTGTGACAAATTCGTTCACAGATTTATCTACAGAAGCGGGTCGGCTTGATCCAATTTCATCCATTAATCCCAAAAAGAAGATTATGCCTAATCCTTTATTGAATCAAAATCCTTTGTTAAATCAAACATCGACTAAGCCACTGGGTAAGCAGATTTTGAGCAAAAACCCAGATAAAAACCCAGATAAAAACCCAGATAAAAACCCAGATAAAAAGCAAAAGTTAGAAAAAAATTGGCAGGCTTCTCGTCAAAACACCTTGCTAGATGTGGTGGCAAAAATTCGCGAGTCCTTAGATCTGCATGTCATCTTTCAATCTACCGCGATCGAGATACGTCAACTGCTAAACGCCGATCGCGTGGTTGTTTATCGATTTTTACCAGATTCTAATCACTGTCTAGGCGAAATTGTCTCCGAGGATGTTTTACCCCAATTCACTTCTGCTTTAGCTGCCCAAGTACAAGATCCTTGTTTTGGCAATCAGCAACAGGCGCAAAAATATATCGATGGTCATGTGAGTCAGATTACGGATGTATGGGCCTTGGATCTTGATCCCTGTTATGCCGAAATCCTGGGGCGGTTTGAGGTGCGGGCAAATTTGGTGGTGCCGTTGTTGCAAGGCAAAAATCTATGGGGACTATTGTGCATTCATCAATGTGCTAATCCCAGGCAGTGGCAAGATTTTGAGATTCAATTTGTGAAGGAAATTGGACTGCATTTGAGTGTGGCAATTCAGCAGGCTGAGTTTGTAGAGCAGTTGCAACAACAGTCTGAAAGGCTAAATCAAGCCGTACAAAAGGCAGTGGTAAGAGAGAAAGCGCTAGCGCAAACTATTGATAAAATCAGGCGATCGCTAGACCTAGAGATTATTTTTCAAACCACGGTGGAGGAAGTGAGAGAGTTACTTCTAGCAGACCGAGTGGCGATTTATCGCTTTAACCCTGATTGGGGTGGTGAATTTATCAGTGAATCAGTAGCCCCAGGCTGGACTCACTTAGTCGAGCAGCAAAATAAAAGTTCGGTAATTAGCAACAATGTTAGCAATTGCTCGGTGGCGATATTGTCGCCTCAGCTACCCTATGACACTTACCTTAAAGAAACTGAGGCTGGCCTATTTGTGAGGGGGCAGGTATTTCGAGTTTGTGATGACATTTACGCGGCAAATTTTAGTGATTGTCACATTAAGGTGCTGGAGAGTTATCAAACTAAGGCGTATATGATCACTGCTATCTTCCAAGGAGATAAGCTCTGGGGACTTCTGGCAGCCTATCAAAATGCCACACCGCGTCAATGGCAGGAGGAAGAGATTAATTTTTTGGTGCAAATTAGCGGTAACTTGGGCATAGCCATCCGTCAAGCCACCCTGTTAGAACAATCTCAGCAGCGATCGCAATCACTCCAAACTAGCTTAGAGCAGGAGTTACGCACCCGCGCCGAACAACTTGCCCAAGAAGCAAATCAGGAGCGCCACTTAGCTAGGGTAATTAAGCTGATTCGTCAAACCCTTGATCCAGAGTTAATCTTTCCTGCCACCAGTGAGTTATGTCAAATTTTAAGCTGCGATCGCTTGACTATTTATAAGTTTGAGCCTGACTGGAGCGGTAGTTTTACCTATGAATATTTGGCAAATGAAGCACTACGCCTAATTGATCCTGATGCGCCTTGGAGTGATAATTTCTTACAAATTAAACAGGGTTGGATCTATCAACATCACGAATCTAATATTGTTTCGGATATTTTCAACGTCGGTTTGAATTCTAAATACATTGAATTTTTGGCACAACATTTAATCTCTGGTTTTACTTCAGTGCCGATCTTTGCGGGTAACAAACTATGGGGACTGCTAACTGTATATCAACACCATACCCCGCGAGAATGGCAACCCAGGGAAGTGCGTTTGCTCAACCAAGTGAGCCATCAAGTTGGTGTGGCACTACAACAGGCAGATTTACTCCTGCAAGAAAAAGAGGCGGCGGCGATCGCTGATGCGGCTAACCGAGCTAAAAGTCAGTTTCTGGCGCACATGAGTCACGAGTTACGCACGCCGCTCAACGCAATTTTGGGATTTACGCAGTTGCTAGAGCGAGACTCAGATATTTTGCCTTCGCATCAGGAATATTTAGGCATCATTTTACGTAGTGGCGAACACTTACTTACGCTAATCAATGACGTTTTAGAAATGTCGAAGATTGAGGCGGGACAGATTACCCTAAACGAAGATGGATTTAATCTTTATAATCTTTTGGGCGGTATTCAAGAGATGCTTTCGCTCAAAGCTGAATCTAAAGGGTTACGCCTAAATGTAATTTTTGCTGATAATGTGCCGGAACAGATTAAAACTGATGAGCAGAAACTACGTCAAATTTTGATCAATCTTTTAGGCAATGGGATCAAATTTACTCAAGTTGGAGAAGTGACTTTGCGGGTAGAGATGAGTGAAAACATGGTAAACAGTTGTCCAGTGAATGGCATCTGTGGGATTACTTTTGAAGTTGAAGATACGGGTTATGGTATTGCTGCCGAGCAGATTGATACGCTATTCGAGCCTTTTATTCAGTCAGACTCAGGCAAAAAGTTTCAGGAAGGTACAGGCTTGGGCTTGACCATTAGTAAGCGATTTGTTGAGCTTTTAGGCGGCAAAATCTCGGTCAATAGCAAATTGGGCGTAGGCAGTAGCTTTAAATTCAGTATTACTGTCCAACTTGGTAAGCAACTAGTAGAACCACAAAGATTACCACTTCAGCTTTTGCCAAGGTCAAGTCAGGCTGCGTATCGGATTTTGATTGGCGAAGATCATGCTGAAAGTCGCTTGATGATTAGCGATTTAATCGCTAAAGTGGGCTTTGAAGTACGCACGGCGACAAATGGGGCAGAAGTAGTGGAGCTTTGGCAGGCATGGCAGCCTCATTTGATCTGGATGGATATGCGGATGCCAATTATGGATGGCTATGAAGCCACGCATCAAATTCGATCGCTAGAACAAAATCAAAATATTCCTTTGAATAAAGCCGTAAAAATTATTGGCTTAACTGTGAGTGTGTTGGAGAGCGATCGCCAGGCTTTATTAGCGGCTGGTTGCGATGACTTTGTGAACAAGCCTTTCAAGGGAGAT
>Ga0163144_10009918_pt1 | contig 20372 bp, 18 predicted proteins | sample OliLak19BULKMAT1_FD_123175 | JGI IMG/M metagenome (GOLD analysis project Ga0163144, IMG submission 123175) | Freshwater microbial mat bacterial communities from Lake Vanda, McMurdo Dry Valleys, Antarctica - Oligotrophic Lake LV.19.BULKMAT1 | ecosystem: Environmental > Aquatic > Freshwater >... | reverse complement strand
TATAACAGGCCGGATGCGCGTTGCGGCGCACGGTCTCTAGGATGGCGTTATCGAGGTCTTCCGCCGTCAGTTCCAGCCCAATCCTAGCGATTTTGCACGAATTAACCAAGCGCTGCGTGTGTGGGCGCAGTCGCAGAATCGCCGTCCCTTTGTCAGTCTGATAGGCGCGGATGCCCTCAAACACGCTTGACCCGTAATGCAGCGCGTGGGCGGAGACGTGTACCGTCGCGTCTTCCCATTTCACCCACTCACCGTTACGCCAAACCCAATCACCTAGTTTCATCAGTATGCCCTCGTTTCCGATTCTATAAACTAAAAAGCCCCCTGCTGAGGGGGCTTTGGTTGCATCCGTTTAACCGTTTGCGTCTTGCCGCGCTACCCCAGCACTAAAGCTCGTTCTCAATAATGAGTACGAGTACAAGGCTAAGGCCAATAATGATGCTGTTGTTTGTGGTGTGCGCGGGTCGCATGATGTGCTTCTTTTTCGTCGCAATCTACCCATAAGCCTAGCGTGCCTTTTGTCACCTGTCAACAAAGTCGTGACCAAAATCACAAGTTCGTCAACTCTCACGACTGGGCTTATGGCGGTTTGCACAAGTGATTGAGTCAGTTGTCTGGACAAGTTTCAGAGTATAGGACTTTGTGACGCATTCCCAAATGCAATTATCCGATTACTATTGCTCAAGTGGACTAACGATAATGACCAATGTAAGCAGATAAATTATCGTTTTCTTAGGTAAATGTGCGGCCTGTTGATTTGCCATGATTTTACGACCCTCTTTACAATCAGTATTACAACGATAAACCCAGTTTATGCACAATCATAAACTCATAAATTGGTTTTTGTGCAAATATCGCCCCAATGGATAAACTCTATAAGATTCATATATCACCCGAAAGAAAAGGATTTTATCTCATGACCGAGCCACAAAAATTCCGCTGGGGAATCATGGCGACCGGGCGAATCTCTAAGCAGTTCGCCAATGACCTCAAGACGCATGTCCCTGATGCGGTTCTGACCGCCGTTGGCTCGCGTAGCCAAGCGTCCGCCGACTCGTTCGCCGATGAATTCGGTATCCCCCACCGCCACGCCGATTACGCATCCGTCGCCAATAACCCAGAGGTCGATGTCGTCTATATCGGCACGCCCAATAACTTGCATTATGAGAACGTCAAGGCCTGCCTCGAAGCGGGCAAGGCCGTTTTGTGTGAAAAACCCTTCATGCTCAACAGCACACAAGCGCAAGAATTACTCGACCTCGCCGAGAAGAAAAATGTCTTTTTGATGGAAGCGCTCTGGACGCGATTCCTCCCAATGCACAAGGCGCTATATGAGTTCATCCAGCACGGCGGAATCGGCGAGGTTCGCATGGTACACGCCAACTTCGGATTCCGCGTCAATTTTGACCCGACCCATCGGCTGTTTGACCCGGTATTGGGCGGCGGTGCGCTGCTAGATGTCGGCGTATACGTGTTGGCGCTGGCGGTACGCTATCTGGGGATGCCAGAGAAAATCAGCGGGTTCGCGGACATCGGCGCAACCGGGATTGATGAACAGTCCGGTTACATCCTCGGCTACCCATCCGGCGCGATGGCCGTCCTGACCAGCGCCATCCGCACCCAAACCTACAATGAGGGGGAGCTTATGGGGACGAAAGGCCGCGTCCGTATCCATGAGCGCTTCCACGAGGGGATTACCTATACCACCGAGATTGACGGCGTGACCGAGACTCACACCTTCCCGTTAGAGGAATCCGGCTTGCACTATCAGGCGCGGGAAGTTCAGCGTTGCTTGCGTGAAGGATTGGTGCAATCGCCGGGGATGCCGCACGCGGATACCCTCGCCATCGCCCGAATCATGGATAATCTGCGCGGCCAATGGGAGATGCGGTTTCCGGGGGAATAAGAGATTTAGGATCGTTATTGTAGGGACGCCCTTCTGGGCGTCCGCCGTGATATTACGAAAACGGACGGCAAGAATGCCGTCCCCACAATAATCGTAGTTACAGGAGATTTTTCGCCTGTTGAATTTGACGCCGCACCGCGTCGGGCGCGGTTCCGCCATCGGCTTGGCGGGCGGAGACAGACGTCTCATAGCTGAATACGTCGCTCACGTCGGCCTCGAATAACCCCGACATCTCTTGCAGATGGTCGAGCGTCAATTGGTCAAACGGGATGCCCAAGTCACGCGACAGGCGCACCGCCCGCCCCGCAACATGATGCGCTTGACGGAACGGCATCCCTTTTTTGACCAGATAATCGGCCAAATCCGTCGCCAACATTTCCGGCACGAGCGCCGATTTCATCTTGTCGGTATGCAGCGTCATCGTGCGGATGACGGCAGCTGCCACCGGCATCAGCCGCCCCAGCGTGTCAAAACTCCCAAAGACCGCCTCTTTATCCTCTTGGAGGTCTTTGTTATAGCCCGTCGGCAATCCTTTGAGCGTCGTCAATAACCCAGTCAGATGGCCGATTTGCCGCCCCGCTTGCCCGCGTGCCAATTCCATCGGGTCGGCGTTGCGCTTCTGCGGCATCAGACTGCTGCCCGTGCTGTAGCGGTCTGCCAACGTGACGAATCCGAAGGCCGGATTGCTGAACAACACGATTTCCTCACCTAAGCGACTGAGGTGGACGCCGGTCATCGCCAGCGCATAGAGAAAATCGGCGGCGAAATCGCGGTCAGCTACCGCATCAAGACTGTTTTCGCTGTGACGCGCAAAACCCAACTCTGCCGCCAGCGCCGCACGATCTAACGGGAAGGGCGTCCCAGCCAACGCCCCACTGCCCAACGGAAGGACATCGGCATGGCGGCGGGTATCGTCAAGCCGGTCAATATCGCGCTGAAACTGCCAGAAATATGACATCAACCAATGCCCAACCGTCACCGGCTGCGCGGGCTGCATGTGCGTAAACCCCGGCATGAGGTCGGCTGCGTGCTGCTCGGCGCGTTCGACCAGCGCCGCTTGCAAGCCCTTGACCCACGTCTGAGTCACCGTCACCGCATCTTTGACCCATAAGCGGAAATCCGTCGCCACTTGGTCATTGCGACTGCGCCCCGTGTGGAGTTTCAGCCCCGGCTCGCCAATCAACTCGACCAGCCGACGCTCAACCGCCGTATGCACGTCCTCGTCATTCGCCCCAACGGTGAACGTCCCCGCGTCAAATTCGGCTTTGACTTTGCCCAATCCGGCCACGATTTGCGCGGACTCAGAGTCGGTCAACACGCCCGCCCGCGTCATCGCCCGCGCATACGCCACGCTGCCCGCGATGTCTTGGGCGTACATGCGCCGGTCAAAGCTAAAACTATCGTTCAGCTTGCGTAAATCATCATCGGTTGGCTCGGAGAATACCCCGCCCCAAAGTGTCATTAGAACTCCTTTGAACCGTACCTTGTAGGGACGCCCTATCTCATAGCGGACGGCAAGAATGCCGTCCCTACAAACGATTGTGGCAACGCGCTTAATCCCGCTTGAACTTGCTGTAATCCGGCTTGCGGTAACGGCTGACGCCGCCGCCGTCGATTCCCAGCATTGCCTCAACCTTCATCGGCAGGCCGAACAACGTGATGAAGCCCTCGGCGTCCTTCTGGTTATAGACATCTTCCTCACCGAAGCTGGCGTAGTCCTCACGGTACAGGCTGAACTCACTCTTGCGCCCGGTCACGACAATATTGCCCTTGAACAGCTTGAGGCGAACGATGCCGGTCATTTGTTCTTGTGTGACCTCAATAAAAGCGTCTAACGCCTCACGCAAGCGAGTGAACCACATGCCGTTATAGACGATTTCGGCGTACTTGACCGCCAAGAAATCCTTATAGTGCATGGTGTGCTTGTCAAGGCAAATCGACTCCAATGCGCGGTGCGCTTTGAGCAGAACCGTCCCTGCGGGGGTCTCATACACGCCGCGTGATTTCATGCCGACAAGGCGGTTTTCCACCATGTCGATACGCCCGATACCGTGTTCACCAGCCAATTTGTTCAGGCGTTGGAACAGAGTCACCGGGTCGAGCCGTTCCCCGTTTAAGCTGGTCGGGACGCCGATATCAAACCCAATTTCAATCACCGCCGGGACATCTGGCGCTTTGTCTGGGCTGACCGTCAACTGATACATATCCTCGGCAGGCTCCCACCACGGGTCTTCTAGGCCGCCGCCCTCATGACTCAGGTGAAACAAGTTGCGGTCACGGCTATAAATCGACTTGAGCGTGGCGGTGATGGGGATGTTAAATTCCTCGGCATACGCAATGGCGTCCTCGCGGCCACGGATGTCCCACTCACGCCACGGCGCGATGACCTTCAACTTGGGGTTGAGCGCCATCACCGTCAGTTCAAACCGCACTTGGTCATTACCCTTGCCGGTTGCGCCATGCGCTACCGCGTCCGCGCCTTCGATTTCAGCCACTTCAACCATGTGCTTGGCGATCAGCGGGCGGGCGAATGACGTGCCGAGCAGATAATCGCGCTCATAGACCGCCCCGGCCTTGAGGGTCGGGAAAACGAAATCGGTCAAAAATTCTTGGCGCAAGTCGCGCATATACAGCTTGCTTGCGCCGCTGTTGAGCGCCTTCTGCTCAAGCCCGCTGAGTTCTTCCTCTTGGCCGAGGTCGGCGCAAAAGCAGATGACTTCACAATCATATTTCTGCTTAATCCAATGCACGGCCACCGAGGTATCGAGGCCGCCGCTGTAGGCCAATACGACCTTGTTAATCCCACTTTTCCCCATGAGTTTGAGTCCCTCCAACGCGGATAGGTAAAAAAACGCCCCTCACCTAGGGGTAGGTTCGGGGCATCAGTTCACGGCTGCTGTGGTGCTTGTTTCAGACACGCAAAACGTCGGACACTCCGAATGTTATTCGGCGGCTTCGGTTGATGCGACGGGTGACACAAAGGTTGCTCCACATAGCGCACAAGCATAACGCAACCGCCCCAATTGTCAAGTCAACTGAGGCGAATTGGTCAGTGGGCAAACGCATCAAATCTCAAATTTCGACGGACGCCCCGTTGGGCGTCCCTACGAATGACGATTAAGGTAGGGACGCGCAACGGCGCGTCCGTCGCCATCTACCATTTTCTTCCCTCATCTAAATTTTGATGCGTTTGCCCTAGGCGGATTGGTCAGTGGGCAAACGGTTATTCGCCAACCACCACGGCGGTGATGGTGAATCCTACCGGGAGGTCATACGTACTGTTGGTGAGCGTTACCTTCACCAAACCGGTTTCTTTAGCGCGATACAGATAGGACACGCCTTCCGCCGCCGTAACGCTGAAATACCCGTAGCCCTCATAGTCGCTACCCTCAAGTGCAACGGATGCGCTAACTTCACTCTCAAACGCAAGGGTGATGTTGTAGAGCGCCCCGTCCACAATATTGAGACCGATAATTTGCTCGTAAACACCCTCAGTGAATTTCAATTTCAGAGGGTCTGCGCTCAACATAGACAATTCGGTTCTTTCTAGCAGCAGGTTCAGCTTGCCAAAATCATCTGCGGCATACGGCGCAAGCGTGACCGAGTACAACCCACTCTGTGGCAAAACAGCATGACTGATATACGGGTTGAGGCCTCTGGCGTCCTCGCTGAAATCAACCTGAAGGCCATCTGGCGCAACCAACGTCAAATTGGTATCGACATTTTCATTCAAGGCCACCGCAGACAAGTTAATGACATCGTTAATCTCAGCGACGAAAAACATCTGCACGATTGCGCCTCGCGCCAAATCGACTTGCATAGGTTCGCCAAAATACAATTGGCCGACATCAGCCATCGAATTCAAAACATACGCCCCTGTGCCGTCGCCGCTATAGGAGCGGACGGTCAACCTATAATCCCCCGCTTCCGGCGCGACGAATACGATTCGTGCGTTCAAGCCATCGCCGCCGTCATCATCTGTCTTAAGCACCTCGCCATCCGTCGACTCGATTTGCAAGAACGAATCAAAATCTTCCGAATTCAAGCTGAAAACGATGATTCGCTGCGTGGAAACCGTGAAACTATAAGTAACAGTATTGTCTCTAAGCCGACCTTCTTCAGTCGTACCAATTTCTAATGTTTCTTGGGCAAAAACTGGGGCAACCATCGCCAAGACCAGCACCACAATCAGCATAAACCGTTTCATGACAATCTCTCCTAGTATTCCTTAGCGCACCCGCCCCAATTGTCAAGGCAACCGGGGCGGATGGGTCTGTTTGCGGTCTGGTTATTCTACTGGGGCGACGGTGACGGTGAATTCAGTCGGCAGATCATAGCCGCTGTTGGTGATTTTCACCCGCGACAGGCCATCCGCCTCAGCGCGATAACTGAAGGACGCGCTTTCAATGCCGCTGAAGCTGAAATAGGTGTAGCTACCGTATTGGCTACTGCCGTTGATTTCAATCGAGCCGTTGGCTTCCTTATCGAACGTGAAGGTGATTTCGTAGAGCGTACCTTCTGTGGTCTCAAATCCGGCGATTTCACGGTAAGAGCCCCCATCGGAAAACTTGATGGTCATGCCGTCCGCGCTCAACATCGGCAACTCGGTCTTTTCCAAAAAGAGGGTGACATCGCCGAAGTCATCGTCGCTATACGGTGCGAGTGTGACTGCATACATGCCGGTTGCGGGCAGGATTACGCGGCTGAGTGCCGGGTTGATACCGTTGAAGTCCTCGCTATATTCGACCTGAACGCCATCCGGCCCGACCAAAGTCAGGTTGGTGTCTACATCCTCATCGGCAGCCGTCGCGGTGAGGTTGATGACGTCATTTTCTTCAGCGATAAAGAAGGTTTGAAAAGTGCCGCCTTCGGCCAACGCGACTTCAACGCTCTCACCGAACGCCAACTGGTCAATATCATCGGTGGAGGTCAAGGTATATGCGCCGGTAGCATCGCCGCCATACGAGCGCACGACCACGCTGTACTCGCCCGCTTCTGGCGCGACGAACACAATACGAGAGTTCAAGCTCTCAGAACCGCCGTCGTCATCAGAGATTAGCACGTCGCCATCTGCCGCTTGGACTTCCAAGAACGGGTCAAAATCTGTCGACACCAACTCAAACACAATCACCTGCTGCGCCGAAGCGGAGAAAGTGAACGTCCCAATATTGTCTTTCAGCGAACCTTCTTTGGTCATGCCAATTTCCAACGGCTCACCTTGCGCGAACGCTGGGGCGACCATCGCCAAGACCAGCACCAAAACCAATGCCAAACGCTTCATGGGACTAGCTCCTCATCTTGAAACACACAAAAGTGGCGGTGGGCTACCCCACCGCCGTGAAAACTATTGTACGCCGAATTTTTTACGGCGTGCAAGCCCGCTACCCTACAATCGGGATAGTCGCAAAGTTTAATGGGGTGACTGCTTGCACAAACGCCAGCACAACCCAGCCCTGACGCCCAGCATACTCAACCTTGAGCCACGAAGCATCGCTATTACGCCCAATTACCTTCAAAAGTGAGCCAGCGGGTAAAACTTCTGTCGAGGTAAAGCTGGTGGCCGGGCCGCTGCGGAAATTCAAGCGTACCGGCGTGCGTACCAACGAGTCTGATGGGTTGATGACCACCGGAGTAGTGTCTATGACAGGGACAGCGGCGGGATTCGAGATGACCAGATAAGCGCCGCTCGCCCAGCCTTGTTGTCCGTTCACATCCAGCTTATACCATGTCGAATCGGCATTCTTGCCCAACACGGTATAGACCTGATTCCGCGAGATTTTGGTCAGGACCACGCCAGAGATGCTCGGCGCGTTACGGACATTCAATGTATAGGTGTTGACCACCGCCGTCACGCCAGTAGGAGCGCCGGGGGTGGTTGTCGGGGTAAGACCAATCGTGCGGACATCTTGCCATGTGACGTTCAGATTGGCGTTGCCGCTGCGCTCACGATAGTCAATTTGAATGTGGTGAGTCCCGCTGAGAGCGACATCTACCGTCAAAGTCGTATTCGGCTGCCCCGCATCAAAGGTGCTGAGGACAGAATTACCATCAATCCACAGGCGGACTTCATCATCCGCACGCACGCTGAAGCGATAGGTCGCCGCCGTGAAAAACACATCCGTACCATAACGCGCCGACCAATTGTTATTATTGACCGCGCCGGACGGAGAGCCAGCGCCCCAGTCAAACGTGATTTGGGTGGCGGTGGTGTCCAACGCCGGGGGGTCGCTCAGGAAAATATTGTTGTAGTACGAGACCTTCCACGCCGCTGTCTGGGCTTGGGCGGGCAAGGCTACGACCATCAGCAGCATGAACGCCGCCAATAACATCACCGAAAATCTTTTGCTTGTCATTTTGATACTCCCTTTTAACTCAATTGTGCCATTCTTATACAAGATAGACGTATGAACGAGCCAAAAAGTTCCACAGACGACTCTATCTCGCAAGCATGACTCCATACTTTCAGGATATACGCAATAACCCAGCCAGACTGTACGCCTAGCGGACGCTTTTCCGACGAACGCCCCGCGCTTGTGTCTACGGCGGCACACGGTTACCCAAAAAGCGCCGTAAAGCCCCTACCTTTAGGTACGGAGATATAAGGCGTAATTGAGTTCTCTGGCTCATCTGCTATACTTTCTTTATCGCACATGGCTGTTACAGCCGCGATTCACTAACTTGGACAGGACGTGTCCATGCCGGATAACGTAGAGCGCAGTCAGGTTCATGCGTCCGTCAGAAGCCCTCGCCTTTAGGCGTGGGGAGCGTCACAATCGTGGTTGTTGCAGCAGATGGAATTCAGTCAGACGGAGGCAAAGGCGCAGCATGGCGACCAGCACCATACATCAAAAACGCGACCTAAAGGTGAAACCTCACCTCAATCAATATGCGCCGGTGTGGATTGTGGAAGAAAAATTCATCCCGTCGGACGAGGCGTTATTATTCAACGTCGTGTTTCAGCATCACGAGTACGGCTGGGTCAACCGCCGTTATCTGTATGACGGATTCAATGATGTCCTCTATCACAAGGGACAAGTCGCGGCCTCGGATGAACTGGTGATGAGCCTACAGGGGAAAAACCCTTATCTCACCCCTGACATCGCGGACATCCCAAACGCCTACGGCGGCTGAAATATAAAGTGATGAGTCTGGAGTAAGAAGTGTGGTGAGACGACCTTACCGCTTCATACGCAGATTATTTCTGGTTCATGTTCAAATTGCGTAGTCCGTGTATTGGAACAGGTGGCGGACGCCCAGAAGGGTTGACTGACCCGGGTCACATCCACGCGCTCACCATCCGTGTATTGGAACAGGTGGCGGACGCCCAGAAGGGCGTCCCTACAGTTGCAATCATTTCACACAGTCTGAACATGAGCCTTATTTCTCATAACTCAGGACTCATCACTGCTCTTAAACGTTGTTGCTGACCGCACGCTGACCCGCACGCGCCTGTGAAAAGACCTCCATCAGGCGGTCTGCAATCTGCGCCCAATCGTAGTTTTGCGCCAATTCGTGCGCGGCCTGCCCCATCGCGTCACGCCGTGCCGGGTCTTTCAGCATATCGCGGATGCGCTCCGCCAATGCCTCTGGGTCACGTACTGGGACGAGATAGCCCGTCTCGCCTTCTCGGATGAGATACGCCAACCCGCCGACGTTGGAAGCAATCACCGGCGTCCCGGCTGCCATTGCCTCAAGCGCGACCATCCCAAACGACTCATAATCCGACGGCATGAGCAAGGCTTCCGCCGCGCTGTAATAGGTCGGCAATTGGGTGTGGTCTTTCGCCCCGACGAACTCCACATAATCCGCCACGCCGAGGGCTTCTGCCAGCGCCGCTAGGCGTTTGCGCTCTGGGTTGCCGGGTTCGCCGCCGACGATGGTCAGGCGCACCCCGTCCAACTCACTGCGCGACACCACATTGATGACGTGCAACGCCCGAATAATCGAATCGACGGCCTTCAATGGCTCTAAACGCCCGACGAACAGCAACATCCGCTGGCCGGGGTGTAACCCGACGGCGGCGCGGGACTCCTCACGCGGACGCGGCGTGAATTGCACCGCGTCTACCCCCGGCGGCACAATCGACACCTTGCGCCGGTCTGCGCGGTACAGCCATAGCAGTTGCGCGTATTCGGCCTGAGTCGCCGCGATGATGCGGTCTGCCCAGCCGATAATCTGCATCTCATTGATCATACGATGGTCAACCATCGGGGTCGGTTCACTGGCGATACGATTCTTCATCGCGCTCAGGGTGTGGAACATCTGCACCACCGGGATACGCCACGCCTCGCGCAATTTTTCGGCCACCAATCCACTCAACCAATAGTGGCTGTAAATCACATCATACCCAGCGTTGTGCAGCATCTCGAACTTATAGATGCCCTTCACAAACTGCGGGATGTAGGCTTGGAGTTCGTTGGGGTCTTTTTGGGTATACGCACCCGCTTCGATGTGGATGACGCGCACATTTGCGCCGAGGCTGAGGTCGATTTCGGGCTGAGAATCAGCTTCGCGGCGGGTGAAAACATCAACGCGCACGCCCCGCTGTCCCAATTCCCGCGCCAATTCGCGCACATAGACGTTCATGCCGCCGGTTTTATAGCCCCCTAGCGGAGCCAATGGGCTGGTGTGATAGCTGATGAGCGCCAACGCCCGAATCGATTTACTCAAGATATTCCTCACCTCATCACGGACAACATATTGCTGTCCATACGGCTTCTTATGCGCGATCCATAAACGGACTGCATATATGCAGTCCCTACAGTGTCGCCCGTGTTTGTCTGTTAAACATCATGCTACGGACCTACTTTGTCGCCTTCAGCATCACCAATGGCTGGTCAACCCCGCCCATGCGGTATTTGTATTCTTCGTTGCCGCGTAGGAAGTCAAAGGTGTGGATATTATTCTCAGCCGACCAGCGAATCAGGTGACAGAGCAGGACGATTCCGGGGCTAAACTGCCCCTTCGCCGGGTTCAAACCAGAGTTATAGACCAACACCCGCCCGTTGTAGACGAAATTGAGGTACGCGGCGATGGGTTCGGCCTGATAATCCAAAAATGCCAATTGCAGCCAGCCATTCGCCAACATATCGGGCATGACCGACATGAAAAACGCGACATGTTGGGGATTGGTCAGGAATTCGGCTTTGTCTTGGCTACTTTGCGCCATCAGACGGGTGAAATCAGTCAGTTGGGCGCTCAAATCGTCGTCGGGGCTGACGACCCGCCATGTCAAATCTTCTTCGGCGTGCGCTAGGCGCATCTTCCGACGGAGTTCATGGCGCTGTTTTTTATCGAGGTTTTCCAGATACCCGTCCCAACTGCCGTTGAGCGAAATGGCCGGACAGACCTCTTGATCTGCGATTTCGGTGGTATAACCGCATTCGTCCAGACATCGGCGCAAACTGCTCAGAGTCGGAGAATCCGCCCGCAGGTTGCACAGGTTTACGCGGTCATATTGGCCGGACATCCCAACAACCGCCCCGGCAAAAACCGACATCACCGCGTCCCAGTGGTCGGCATGAGCGATGAGGTCTACATAATCGGTCACATCAATGCAGCCGACGCCACGCAGAACGCGCTCGTCGGGGTTGGTCGTATCAATGAACAGCGGCGCAATCCCAATCAGTGCGCCGTCAGCGCCCCGCGCCGCCACAATCCGCAACTCGCCGGGTTGATAGGCGTCCCACCAGCGTTTTTGCCATTCCCATGTCAAAAACACGGTATCCGTGGGGCTGTGATGCAGCAACGTATTCCACTCGGCACGCAACGCATCAAATCCCTCACTAGAGTCGTAAACGTGGGCGTTCAACCGTTCACCTTCTTGGATGACCATAAATTCTCAGTTTCAATCTGGTAACGATTCGGGTACACAATCATACCGGACGCGCGTCCGTTAGACGCTCTTACCTAAAACAGTTTGAAGTTTACAGTTAGCAGTGGGCGGTAAAAAAACTTGGCTCATGTTCAGACTATGTGAAATGACGCGACTGTAGGGACGCCCTTCTGGGCGTCCATTCAGAAATCCCGCAAACGGACGGCAAGAATGCCGTCCCTACTTCGACTTTAATTCGGCGAAAATGGGCCGACTTCGTTATCGTCAGACACATTTAGCATGGCCTGAAGCAGCACGATTTCACGCCGGTACATCGCCCGCAGACGTTCTAACATCACTGCGAGGTCGTCCGATTCCAGCAACATCTGACGCTGCGGCGTGCTGATATCATGCAGCAGCGCCGACGCCAAAAACGCCAATGCAGCTGGGTCAGACGGCAATTCCCGCGTTGAAGGTTGAATCCGCCCCGCCTGCTCCAAGACTTTCAGGTAGCGCGTCACGCTGCGTGATAAGCCACGCATACTGGCGTCTGGGATGACCACGCCCTCGTACATCATCGGCTCAGGCTCGACCACCCCGACCAGATAGGGTCTATCGGATAGAAAATCATGCACGCGGAAGCGCTCGCGCCCGACCACGATAATATTCATCCGCCCTTCGGGAAGTTGCTGCACTTGCGTGATGTGGGCGGTTGTCCCGACCACATGCGGCATGGTGGGTGCATTGCTGCGGCCTTCCTCGGCCAAGCCCTGCTCCAATAACACCACCCCAAACGGCGTATCAGTAGCGATGCAATGCGAAATCATCTGCTGATAACGGTCTTCAAAAATGTGCAACGCCAGCGGTTGCAACGGCATCAACACCAGATTTAGCGGGAATAACGGCAGTTCAAACATAACCTCATCAACCAACTATGACAGTAGACCTTAGACGTATTATAGAGTCACTGCGCCGCCGCCCGCCGTGTTTATAAACGGAATACTCATCAAACACAGGTAATATGCCCCAAAAGTTGCTAAAGGCTATCCCATGCGTATCGTTGCGTTTTCGATTAACCCGCTCTTTGTCGATAAAGTCATGGGCGGTGCGCCCAAACACCTCCAACACATCGCTATCCATCTCGGCACGCTCGGTCATGACGTGACCGTATTGTGTACTCGCCCGCCGGACTCCGATGGTCAGCCGTTCAAGTGGCATCCGAAGGTCGAGGTGCGCCCAATTCTGCCCTTCCACATGCCTTTCCCGCAGCCGTATGCCATCAGCGCCCACGAGATGGCGCTCATCTTGCAAGATGTGGGCGACACCTTAGCGACGGCAGACCGGTTTTACATGCACGATGGTGAGCTGCTTTTCCCGTTCGCCTACGCCCATATCCCGACGGTGGTCAGCCTGCGCGATAACGTCTACCCGGAAACATTATTGGGCGGCTATTTGTTCAGCGCACACAAGATGATCCTCATCAGCGATTACTCACGCCGCTTTGTCCAAGCGACGATAGGACGCTTCTTCCCCGATTTGGCGACACGGATTCAGGTCATCCCCAACGGCTTAGATTGGTCGCGATTCAAACCAACCCCCGCGAGCGAGATTTTGAAAATCATCCCGTTTGACCCAACGCAATACACCGTGGTCGTCCACCCCCATCGCCCAGAAGAATCCAAAGGCATCCTTCAGACGATTGCCGTGGTAGATTCGCTGGTCAATCACTATGGTCATAAAGATTTGCGCGTCCTCATCCCTCGTTGGATGGCGACTCAGAACACCCCCGATTTGCTGGATTTTTATCACAGGATGCAGGCGGCTATTCACGCACATGGGCTGACTGAGCATATCGTTTTCCATGAGTGGATTCCGCAACCGCTGATGCCAGAATACTATAGCCTCGGCGCGGTCACGCTGGCGCTCGGTCACTTTGCGGAGTCGTTCGGCAACGCGGTTTATGAGTCGCTGGGGTGCGGCACGCCAACCATCGCGGCACGCATCACCACCCACCGCGAACTGCTCCCCGATTCGTTGCTGGATAAGGTCGATTTCGACGACGCCGAAGAAGCCGCCCGCCTCGCAGATGTGATTATCCGAGAGAATCGCCGCACGTCGCCGGAGACATTGGCCTATCTGAATGAGTATTATGGGATGGAACGCCAATTGGCCGCCTATGCCGATGCGATTCTGAGCGCAGAAGTCGCCCAACCGCTATCCTATCGCCACCCGACTCGTGATTCAAACACGCCCCACATCCTCGCGCCGTGGTGTTATATCGCAAAGCGTGGGGTATATCACGATTTCCGCGCTGATTACACCGACATGGGTGGATTGATGACCCTTTTAAGCGAAAATCCGGGCGGCGTCAGCCAAGCCCAAGCCGCACAAGCGGGGGTCTCAGGGGAAGAATTCGAGCATCGTTACCGTGAGGGATTTATCGTTCCGAGATAATGTCCTCGCTCCGTCCGACCAGCGCCATCGCGCCGAACCATGACATTTTATGGGTGATTTGCGCCATATAGTCGGCAGAATAATCCAAATCATCCCCTAGCCACCACATGATATTGCCAATCACCGTTGAGGCGACCTGATTGGCGATCAAAATAATGGGAAGCTCCGCATAGCGCGGCGCAGTGCTGAACTTAGAGACGATTTGCTCAACGATATAACGCCGCAGTCGATGTTGAATCAACGCACTCGCCGTCCCCATCAACAGTTTTTTATACAGCACGCGGTCTTGTTCTAAGAAAACGAATAATTTTTGAACAGGCGGCTGATGCCGGAATTCCAAGATTTGCTCAAGCGACTCAAAGGTGAATTGATGTCGCATTAGGTCATAAACCTGCTCAAGCACATCCAATAACAATTCTTCTTTCGTCCCGTAATGCCGATAAAACGTCACACGGGCGGTATTGGCGCGGTCTGTGATGGCCTGAATCTCAATCTGCTCAAACGGCTGTTCGCGCAACAGGGCAAGCAGGGCGTCTTGCAAACTTTGTTTGGTTTTTACTATTCGCCTATCCATTAAAAGACACCTATCCATTATGGTACACAAACAACACATCGCTTATTGATTATGATACGCGATGTCGCATAGGATATGAACTATGACTCTATGAACACGACAGGATGACGATATGACCACCCAAACCCTCCCTCAGCCCCCGACAGCCCCCGGCCTCCCGCTGATTGGCAGCGCCATAACATTTCAACAAGCCAACGGTCTTCCGGTTGATTTCATGGAACAGGCTGTACAAAACCACGGTGACGTGGTGCATATCAAGGTCTTGAACAAAAATATTTATCTGATCGGCCACCCCGATTTGGTTTATGAGGTCTTGCTCAAACGAGTCAGTGAATTTCATAAACCGAGCGCCATCTCGACAAAACCCATCGGATTGGGGCGGTTTCTGGGGAATGGCATCTTGACGGCTGACCATGCGGAATGGAAGCCACAGCGCAAATTGATTCAGCCGCTGATGCACACTAAGCACATCACTCAATACGGCGAGACGATGGCGCGTTTCGGGGAACAATTGCTATCCGACTGGCAGGATGGCTCAGAGCGCGACATCCACGCGGACATGACCCAAGTCACGATGTGGATTATCGCTGAGACGATGTTCGGGATGAACGTCAATCAGACCCCTGCTATGGAATCAGCGGCAGAATCGGCTCAACGAATCACAGTCGCTGACCTGACAACGCCGCTACCCGATTGGTTGACCAAAGGCCGTGACCGTGAAGCCACACAGACCAATGACATCATGACCCAGTTGGTAGATGATTTCATGGCCGAACGGCGCACGAAAGGCGAAACAGGACGTCACGACCTGCTCACGCTCTTGATGGAAACCCGCGATGAGGACGGGCAGCCAATGCCAGACGACTTCGTGCGCGATAACATCTTGACGCTGTTTTTCGCCGGTCACGAGACCACTGCCAATACCCTGACGTGGGCATTTTATCATCTCGCCAAAAACCCAGAGGCGCTGGCGACGCTCCAACGCGAGGTGGACGGCGTACTAGGCGGGCGTCTGCCGACGCTGGCCGACCTCCCCAACCTGCCCTATACCATGATGGTCATTAAAGAGACCATGAGGATTCAACCCGTCGTCTCAGCCTTCCCCCGCGCAATCCTAGAGGATTTAACGTTGGGCGGCTTTACGCTCAAGCGGAACAGCCTCGTCTTCATCTCGCCCTACATCATGCACCGTGACCCGCGCTGGTGGTCAGACCCAGAGACCTTCGACCCGACTCGTTTTTCTGCTGAGAACGAGCCGAACATCCCGAAATATGCCTATCTGCCATTTGGTGGTGGGCCGCGTGTGTGCATCGGGAATCATTTTTCGCTGATGGAAGCGCAAATCTTACTAGCCGTGATCACCAGTCGCTATAGCTTACAGCTTGCGCTCGGTCAAACCGTAAAACCACAACACCAGATCACCACCTCGCCCAAAGGCGGCCTACCGATGCGCCTGCACCGCCGGTAATCCGAAATAAAAGAGGGATGGCTAACCCCAGCCATCCCTCTCATCACTTAAAACTCGGCTCATGTTCAAATCGCGTGGTGTAGGGACGGCATTCTTGCCGTCCGTTTTCGGAACAGGCAGACGCCCAGAAGGGCGTCCCTACATCAGTAGTCATTTCACATAGTCTGAACATGAGCCTAAAACTCATCACTCAATCGTGAACGTGTTTTCCGTGCCGTAATACTCGCGCCAATGGGCGTTATAGTGTGCGAACATGCGCTCAAGCCGATCTTGCGCCAATTCCACCGCGCCGAGTTCCGCCATCAAACTGCGTAAACCGGCGGTTTGAGCCGTCGCATCAGACTCATCCTCGGCCAGAATCTCGAACTCGGCCAAAAAACCATATCCGGCGTTTTGGTCAATACTGACCGTCACATCCCCGACCTGATACGACTCGCGCTTCCGCGACCACTTGGCTTGGGCGCTGTACCCCGCCTCAACCACCAGCGAATCCAATTCATCCAGTGAAAGAGTCGGCGTCGGCGCTTCAAACTCTAACCGCGTGATGCCGTTGGCGCTACTGGTGTCGTCCAATGAGGCTTTGACGATCAGCAGCACGGTCTGGTTGAGTAGGCGCGTGCGGATAGACGCCTTACGCGCCCGCCCCGCGATGTCGGTCAAGGATGCCGCATCTGTCGGGCTGAGGACGGCGCGGGCGTGTTCGACCAAAACGGGCAGCGCCTCCCCAGTGAAGTAGTGATTGAGTTGTGCGCTGGTCTCGCTGAGGATTGCGCCGCGCTCGACCAATTGGGCGCGCAGAGCATCAGCGGCTGCGCGTTGACCCAGCAATGATTTGATTTCGATTTCTACAGGCATGGGATTGTTATTCGGCGTAGGGGCGTAGCACGCTGCGCCCCTACAGACCAAACTTAGCTCGAAGCCGTCGGCTCGGCGGTGACTTCCGGCGAGACCTCGGTTGGGCGCGGCTCAGGCGTGGCGCTGATGACGCTGGCCGGGTCAATCACAATCGGTTCGGTGGCAGGCGAGAACACGCCCAAGCGAGTCACTTCGACCTCAAAATCGCCGCGCCCGCTGACGCTGGTGACATCCAACTCATACGTGCCGGATTTCTCAATCACCAATTGATCGACACGCGCATCGAATCGCCCCAAATCGGTGGCGGCAGTGCCGTGGTCATCATTACTGGTGACGACAATCGACTCTGGGTCGAGCAAGAGGATTTCCGGGTCAAGGCTGAGGGAATCGGCGCGGGTGGTCAGGCGGATGATTTCGCCACGCTCAAAATTAACGGTCAGAGCGGTGCGCTGGCGGTTTTCGAGCGCACCCAGCAAAAAGTCGCTGGTCTGCTCACCGGCCAAGCGCCCGTGACGCTGGATGACCAACCGAATATCCCCGCTAAGGTTGGAGCTAAACGGGCGGACGACCAGCGTGTAGGTCTGGGATTCTGGGACGATGAACTTGTGGATGTGCGGGTCTGTCGTGCCGAGGAACAGGTCGAACGTCTCGTTATCGTCGTTGGTTGCAACGCGCACATCTGACGCATCGCGCAGATTCAGGCGCAAATCGAAGCCATCGGTCAGCCCCATCGCCGCCATCGAGACGATTTCACCTTTTTCCAGAGTCAGCGGCACGCGCAATGTTTCGCCCAATCCGACGGTCAAATCGAGGACAGAAATCTTCCCAATGCCCAAGATATCGCCAGCGCCCTCCTCGACCAAGACATCAATCACGCCGCTGCCGAGCAAATCCTCATCAACGCGGGCGATGTCCAAGCGATATGTCCCCGCGAGCAACATGGTGTTGTCATACACCGCGTCCTTCGGGTCAATCGCCGCTGACGAGACCGGGTTATCGTTAATCACGATCAACTCACGCCCGAACGGGTCAGTCAGGCGGAAAGCCGGGTCGGTGGAGTCGTGGGTACGGGCAGAAATGGTGATATAGGTCGCGTTCGCCAAAGTCAGGTCAAACGACACGACTCCAGCATCGCCGATATTGGTGGTCGTGGCGGTCAGCAATTGACCCAGCAAAATCGGGGTATTGGGTTGCGCTTCAGGGACGGCGGTGGCGTCTTGGGCGGCGACGTTCAAAGATATTAAGCCGACCAAAACGGTCAGCGCTAGGGCTAGGATTCTACGCATGGTTCCTCTTCTCATGAAATCAATTGGCAGGACTCCATCATCTTGGTACAAAATCTTGCCGTTGGCAAGCATAATCATGCTAGAATGTCGGTGTCACGACTGGTCATCCAGCCGGTATTTCAGGTACAATCAGCCACCGTGAAGCCCACGGTGAGGAGTGAAAAAATATGGCGACTGACGCCCGTACATGGTTCTACAGCACGCCGGAGCCGCGCCCGTATTATATCGAGGAGCGCGTGAACACCACCCTTTGGAAGAACCGCCTACAAGGGTTATTCATGACCTGCACCGAATGGACAGGCCCGTATAAGATGGAAGGCAACTGGAACGGGATGCCCGTCCGGTTTGAGTGGCAGCCGGGGAAATATTTTGTGCTGACCACGGGCGAAAAGCGCCGTGAACTCATCGGCGTGATGCGCCAGATTTTGTTCGGCCTCGTGCCTGTTTTGGAATATGAAAACCCTGAAGGGTTATACGTGGTCGAGTGGCATACCGACGGCGGCCAAGAGCGCTGGGCGCAAATTCAAGGCAACCCGTCGTATCAGGGTCTACGCCGCATCGCCAAGCGTAGCAGCAACTAGCGTGAAAACATCGCTGTAGGGACGGCATTCTTGCCGTCCGTTTTGGGGATATGAGAACGGACGCCCAGAAGGGCGTCCCTACAGGTTTACCCGTGATTGTTTGTCACGCTGACTCATCACTGAGTTTGATGGCTTGCAGCGCCGCCGTCAGCGCATCTTTGAGCGTTTCAGGCGATGTGACCGCCGTATTGAGGTGGTCGATTTCGCCCAATTGAATCGAGAATTCTTTCGCCCCATCTGACGCGCTACGGGGTGGGAGGAATTGGCGTATCGACTCGCGGATGCGCTTCGACAATCGTTCGCGGATAGATTCCAGACGTTCTGGCGTGGTCACAATCACCAGTTCGTGGTCTTGCAAATGACCGGTGAACGTGTCGCTGAGGTTCAAATCGCGCAATGATGAGCGCAACATCACCGATACGGCGCGGACGACATCGTTTTTGGCGATGAAGCCATACAACTCCAACCCATCCAGCGTCAATTGAATCACCGCCCATGATTGGTCAGAGACGATGACTCGCTGCAACTCTTGGTCGGTAATCATCGGCTGCGGCAGTTCAGTCACCGGGTTGATGGTGTTCCGCATCTGGCCGCGTGCCAGCACATTCCGCACGCGCAGCCGGAGTTCATCAAGGTCAAATGGCTTGGTGATATAATCGACCACCCCCATCTCCAGCCCTTGCAGGCGATAGGAACGGTCACGGCGCTCAGTCAACAGAATCACCGGCATTTGGGCAGTTTTGGGGTTCTGGCGCAGACGGTTGACGACCTCATACCCATCAAAATCGGGCAAACGGATGTCTAGTAGTGCCAGTTCTATCGGCTCGGTATTGGAGAGATCCAGCGCCTCTTGCCCAGATGCGGCATGATGCACGGTATACCCTTCATCCGAAAAGTAGGCGACGACCAACTCCGCCAGTTCATAGTGGTCTTCAACGATCAGCAGGTGATGGTTTTCCACACGGCCTCGGGTGCTGGGTGGGCTTAAATCAACGGGGTCAGGTCTTTCACGGTGCGCGAAACTTCAAGCAGGATCAAACCGAGGCGGGCTTCTTTACGCGCCAGCACGGTTAAAACTGCTTCTGTACCCACGGCGTTCACCAAAACATAACCGTTGATACCGCGCACTTGCACTTGTTCCAATTCGCCGCGCCCTAACTCGGACGAAATACGTTCGCCTAGCGAGAGCATGGCCGCCGACATCGCGCTTACGCGGTCTTCCTCGACACCGGCTTGCAGCGATGATGCGATACTCAAGCCGTCAACGCTAACGATCACGGCTCCTTCAATGTCACCCGTCGAAGCAAGCAGCTCGCGCAGGCGTTCCAGCAGTTGGTCTGTACGTGTCTTACTCAAGGCGTCGAACTCCTCGTTGGTGTGAGCGCAAGCAGGGCAGCAGACAAGTGATGGCTCAAAAAACGATGTAAGCGGCTA
>Ga0163144_10009917_pt1 | contig 20373 bp, 16 predicted proteins | sample OliLak19BULKMAT1_FD_123175 | JGI IMG/M metagenome (GOLD analysis project Ga0163144, IMG submission 123175) | Freshwater microbial mat bacterial communities from Lake Vanda, McMurdo Dry Valleys, Antarctica - Oligotrophic Lake LV.19.BULKMAT1 | ecosystem: Environmental > Aquatic > Freshwater >... | reverse complement strand
TGATTCAATTGCCGCGGTCGCGCGCCGTGGTCGGCATCCTGCCTCTGGGCGACGATCTGCAGCCCGCGTTCGTGTCGGGTCAGGATCATCGCCCCGTGGAGCGCGATGGCGAGGCCGCGCGAATCGACATCGACGCGTTGCGGTCGCGCGGGCGCTAGGGGTCAGGCCCGCACGGCGAACTTCGGCGGCCCGGGTCCGTAAGAGTACAGGTGTAGACTCGCGGTCCACCTCTAAGGATTCCCATGAGCTCATTAATCGGTCACATTCGCCACGGTGTCCGGATGTTCATCCGCCGGCCAGGCTTCAGTGCCACGGCGGTGATTGCCCTGGCCCTCGGCATCGGCCTCACCACGATGATGTTCAGCATCGTGCACGGGGCGGTCATCCGCGGGCTGCCGTTCGAGGACTCGGACCGGCTGGTGGCGCTCTTTCGCAACCGGCCCGCGCAGGGTGTCGAGTTCATGGGCGTGAGCATCCACGACTTCGAAGACTGGCGCGAGCAGCAGAAGAGCTTCGAGGAGATCGCCGCCTACTACGCCGAAACGGTCAACATCGGCGGCACCGAAGGCACGCCCATCCGCTATCTGGGCGCCTACGTCAACGCGCGCATGTTCAACCTTCTGCGCGTGCAACCGGTGCTCGGCCGCCTGTTCCGGCCCGAGGAAGACCATCCCTCCACGCCGCCCGTGATGCTGCTCAGCTATCGCGCCTGGCAGGATCGATTTCAAGGCGACCCGGCCATCGTCGGCCGCGTCGTGCGGGCCAATGCCGAACTGACCACCATCGTCGGCGTCATGCCAGAGACGTTCGGGTTCCCGCAGCAGATGGATGCCTGGCTGCCCCTGCGCATCGATCGGCTGGCGTTCAGCCGCGGTGGCGGACCGGCCGTGGAAGGCACCCAGCTGCAGGCCGTGGCCAGACTGAAGGCCGGGGTCGGGGTGGAAACCGCGCAGGCCGAGATGTCGACGATTGCGACCGGTCTGGCGGCGGCGTATCCGGCCTCGAACCAGGGCATCGGCGTGACCGTGCGGCCACTGATGGAGACCTTCATCGGTCCGCAGGCGGCCGCCCTGCTCTACACGATGCTGGGCGCCGTGTTCGGCGTGCTCCTCATCGCGTGCGCGAACGTCGCCAACCTGCTGCTGGCGCGCACGGTCGCGCGCGGCAAGGAGATCGCGATTCGCACTGCGCTCGGCGCCAGCCGGCGGCGCACCGTCATGCAGCTGCTCGCCGAAACGCTCGTGCTGGCACTGGCCGGCGCAGCCGTCGGCCTGGTCGTGGCCAAGGTGGGCATCGATTTCTTCAATGCCGGACTGGCCACACAGGACACACCGCTCTGGCTGGTGGCCACCCTCGACCCGGTCGTGATGGGCTTCGTCGCGGCCCTCGCGTGCCTGTCGACGCTCATGGCCGGCATCCTCCCGGCCCTGCGCGCCACGCGCAGCGACGTCGCCGGCATCATGAACGACGAAGCGCGCGGGTCATCGAGCGGGCGCTTGGGGAAGGTGAGCCGCGTCCTGGTGATCGGTCAGCTGGCCGTGTCGTGCGGCCTGCTGGTGGCGGCGGGCCTCATGATCCGCACCGTCGTCAACGTCGCGCGCTTCGACTACGGGTTCGCCACGACCAACATCTTCACCGCGCGTCTGGGCCTGTTCGACAAGGACTACCCCACCCCGACCGACCAGTGGCAGTTCTACGACGCGCTCCTGCAGGGATTGGCGGCGCGCCCCGGCGTGCGCTCGGTCGCGCTGACCTCCGACCTGCCGGCCCGTGGCGGGCAACTGCAGCCCGTCACCATCGACGGCGTTGCCTATCCCACCGAGCAGGATCACCCGCTGGCCCACCGCATCGTCATCACGCCGCGGTATTTCGAGGTCGTCGACGTCACGCCCGTGCGTGGCCGGATGTTCGAGCGCACCGACGGTCCAGACTCGCAGCCGGTGGCAATCGTGAACGAGCGGTTCGTGGCGCTCTTCTTCAAGGACCGCGACCCGCTCGGCGCGCGCATCAAGCTGGGCCAGGATGACGCGCCCTGGCGGACGATCGTCGGCGTCGTGCCCGACCTGCACCTGGGCGGCGCCATCGGTGCACTCAACCCGCGACACGAAGGCGTCTACGTGCCGCTGATGCAGAACGTGATCAACTTCATGACCCTGGTGGTCGGCACCGACCAGCCGGCCATGGGCTACACCGCCACGATTCAGAGCGAGATCAACCGCCTCGATCCGGCCCTGCCGCTCTACTGGGTGCGGTCGCTGGCCGATCAGTATGCGCTCGACACGTGGTTCTATCGGGCCTTCGGCACGCTCTTCATGGCGTTCGGGCTGGCCGCCCTGGTCATGGCCACCATCGGACTCTACGGCGTGATGTCGTTCTCCACAGGCAATCGCACCCGCGAGATCGGCGTGCGCATGGCGCTCGGGGCCGAGCGCCGCGGCGTGCTGATGCTGATCCTCCGCCAGGGCCTCGGCCAGATCGGCGTCGGGCTGGCCTTCGGACTCGGGTTCGCGGCTCTGCTGTCGCGCGGCCTCGGCAGCCTGCTGTTCGGCGTACCACCCTGGGACCCGGCCGTGTTCGCCGCCGTGGTGTTCGCGCTCGCGACCGCGGGCGCGCTCGCGTCGTTCATCCCGGCCCGGCGGGCGACCCGCGTGGAGCCGGTCGAGGCGTTGCGCCTGGACTGACCGTGAGGGCGGCCTGGCCCCTCAGGGCATCAGCAGCACGAGCCGCGGGTAGATCAGGTTCTCGTTGGCCACGCGGCCGCGGTTCAGATCCCAGATCTCGCGCCACCGGTTGGAATCACTGAGCTGGGCCTGGGCAATCTTGCTCAGCGTGTCGCTCACCTTCACGGTGTAGGTCTTGCGCCCGGCCACCGGACGCGTGAACACGTCCGACACGGTCGACAGGTACTCGCGCATCAGGTCGGCGTACTGCGGCGTGGCGCGGAAGCGGTCGATCACCTGGTTCACCTCGTAGACCAGGTCGAAGTTGCCGGCCGGAATGCCCACGGCGTACTTCGACTGGTTGAGGTTGTACTGCACGATGGTCGTGCGCGGGTGCGCCTTGATTTCTTCGGCGGCGAAGGGATAGTCGTAGATCAGCGCGTCGGCCTGGTCGCGCTCCACCGCCTCGAACCAGCCGTCGTCGCCCGAGAACTTGCTGATGCGCGCATTCGGGATGTTCTCCTGCACCCACCGCTCGGCCGCCGGGTCGTCGTAGATGGCGATGCGCTTGCCGGCCAGGTCGCGCGACGAGCGGTAGGTGCCGGCCATGCCCTCTGACACGATCAGGCACAGGCCGAAGTCGAGGTAGCCGTTGGACCACACGACGCCGTCCACCGACGGGTCGGGCACGTAGCCGCCCATGATGACGTCGATGTCGCCGGCGTGCAGACGATTCGGCAGGTCTTCGTAGTCGGCCTCCACGATCTGCACGCGCTTGGCGCCCAGGCCGTCGGAGATGAGCCCGGCCAGGCGGAAGTCGAAGCCGTCGTCCTGCTTGCGCGCGTTGATGAAGCGCATCGGCGGCGCGTCGGGCTCCATGCCCACGCGCAGCACGCCGGTCTGCCGCACCGAGGCGAGCACGCCCTTGCGCTCGGCCGCGGGCCTCGAAGCCGGCGTGGCGGACGGCGACGGCGTGGCCCCTGGAGCGGTGGTGGCCGCGCCGCTGCCAGGCGCCGTGCCAGGCACGCTCCCGCGATAGGTCCACCCGGCGTAGCCGAGCACACCGAGACCAACGAGAAACAACAGCACCTTGCCCGCGGGAGTCAAACGCATACGTCCTCCGATTGATTCGTCATCCGAGCCGCACCAGCTCGCGCCGCGAGAACAGTCGCGCCGCCTTGGCCACGCCGCTCACCGCCGTCATCACGGCCTTGGCGGCATCCGCGCCGGTCTGCGCGCCGCCGTTCATGTAGCCCTGGAAATCGTAGCTGCAATGTTCGCCGGCGAAGAAGAGATTGCCAACCGGCAGGCCCTCGGCCCCGGCGATGGTCGTCCACTGTCCCGGCTTGTAGGCAGCATACGCGCCCTTGGTCCACGGATAGGTGGGCCAATGGAAGCGCGAGACCTTGCCGTTCCGTTCGCGCAGCGTGCCAGGATACGCGCGTTCGACGCCGCGCAGCAGCCGCGCGGCCACCTCTTCGGCCGGGCCCTGGCCGGCTTCATGCGCGAGTTTGCCGCCCGAATACAGGGTGAGACCGCCTTCGGCCCCCGCCTGCAGGTAGCTGTTGGCCCAGGCGAGCTGGAACGACTCGTCGGAGTAGATGTTGCCGGCGAAGCCGCGCTTCTCCCACGGCCGGCTCTTGAAGCCCACCATCACCTTGGCGTTGGCGCCGTAGCCGAGTTCGGCAATCGCCTTGCGCTTCACCGCCGGCAGGTCGACGTCGATCTTCACCTCGCGCAGCATCGAGAACGGAATCGTCATGATGACGATGTCGGCGTCTTCGTCCACGACGCGGCCGTCGGTCTGGAAGGTGAGCGTAAAGCCGCGGCCCTTGCTCTTGATGGCCTCGAGCTTGTGCAGCATCTGGATCTGCGGCTGCACGCGCCTGGCCAGTTCATCCACCACGCGCTGGTTGCCGCCGCGCACCTTGTAGCGCTCGTCGCTCTCGCCGAGCACCGTGCAGGCGCTGGTGTCGGTGAGGTCGCCGGTGCCGATGAGGAACAGGAAGTTGAGCGCCGACTGCTCGCCCAGCTCGAGCCCGTACTCGGTGACGTAGGCCGCCTCGAGCATCTCGCGCATCCAGCCGGTGGCGCCGATGGCCGTGAAGTACTCGTCGAGCGATTGCGTGTCGAAGGCTGACCCGCCGCCTTCGATCTCGTAGTTCACGACCTCGCCCATCGAGTCGTAGTCGGCGGCAATCTTCTTGGCGATGGGCACGAAGGCCGCGGCCGCCTGCGCCTGCGTGTAGTGCCGGCCGTTGACGAAGTAGGTTTCGGCCGCGAGCTTCTCGCTGCCCGCGCCCAGGGTGTCGACGCGCTCGAGGCCGAACTCGGACATGAGCGCCAGCATCTCTTCGTGGCCGGTGTCGATGAACTCGCCGCCGAGCTCGGTCGTGAGTCCAGTGCCCAGCAGGTCGGAGGCCGTGAACATGCGGCCGCCAGTGCGGTTGGCGCCTTCGAAGATCCTGGCGGTGAGGCCGGCCTTCTGCAGCTTGTAGGCCGCGTTGAGCCCCGCCACGCCTCCGCCCACGATGGCGATCTTCGGTGAGCCCGAACCCGCCGGAGGTGCGGGAGCCGGTCCGCCGCCGGTCGTGGGTGCCGGCGGTGCTGGCGCCGTGCTGCAGCCGGCCGCCAGCGTGAGCGCCGACAACGCGGCCGAGTCGCGCAGGAAGCGGCGGCGCGAATACGCCATCTCGACCAGCTCGTCGAGGGGCGGCGTCTTCGGTCCACCCCGGGCCGACAAGGCCGCCAGCCGGAACGCGCGCCGCAGAGAGTTTATCAGGGGAGTGTGCGCCACATCAGCCTCCGTTCAAGACTTCACGAGGGCGCGCAGTTCACTCAAGCGCGCCGCCAGTTCGTTGCGATCCATGTTGCGATAGAGCTCCGGCAGCACCTCGCGCGACGTGCACTCCTGCACCGCGGCCAGGATCTGCAGCTCGCGTTCGAGCTGACTGGTGGCCGGGATGAAGTCGTCGAACGCATGACGCAGCACCGCAGTCGAGGCCACCAGCTGGCCCTGCTCGTCGACCTCGGCCGAGAGCAGCGCGCGCGCCAGAATGGCCTCGATGTCGGCGCCCGACAGCCCCGTGGGGTCGTCGGTGACCTGCGCAATGGCCGTGGCGTCGGTGCGCACGCCGCTCTTCTTCAGCATCAGCCGGAACAGCGTGTCGTGTTCCTCCGCGGTCTGCGGGTAGAAGAGCGCCAGGTGTTCTTCGGCGCGGCCCTGCCGCTTCAGGTCGACCGGCAGCAGGTCGGGGCGGGAAGTGATCAGGAACCACACGATCTTGCCGCGGTACTCGGTGTTGCCCATGAACGAGGCGAGCGCTGCGAACACCCGGTTCGAGGTGCCCGAATCGCCTTGCTGATTGCGATCGCCGAGAAACGCGTCGGCCTCGTCGATGACGACGCCCACCGGCCACATGGCGTGCAGCACGCTCAGGATCTTCTCGAGGTTGCCTTCGGTGACGCCCTGCCACTGCGACCGGAAGTTCATGAACTTCACGCACGGGAAACCGATTTCGCCGGTGAAGCAGTTGACCAGGAAGGTCTTGGCCGAGCCCACGGGGCCGGCAATCAGATAGCCCATCGGCACGCCCTTGAGGCGGCCCGCGAGAATGGCCTGCGACGCGCGTCGCAGCCGCGCCTTCACGCCGTCGTGGCCGGCCACCATGTCGAGGCTGAAGCTCGACTCCACGTACTCGAGCAGGCCGTAGCACTCGGCCTCGATCACCGACTTCTTCTGCTCGCGCAGCGCCTTCACGTCGAGCCGCGCGCCGTGTTCGTCGACCGAGGCCAGGATCTGGCGGATCTGGATGCGCGTGAGGCCCGAGGTCATCTGCGCCAGCCGCGCCACCGGCAGGTCGGACCGGGTGCGATACCACTCGGCGTCGCGCAGGCCCTCGAGGAACTGCAACCGCTCGGCTTCATCAGGCCGCGTGACCTCGACCTCGATGGTCTGGGGCGAGCGCACGAGGCGCGCGCTCACGTCGGCCAGGTTCTCGGTGACCAGCACGATCGTGATGTTGGCGGCGAGCAGCGCCGGGTCGGTGGCCCACTTCTGGATGTAGACACGCACGGCGCGGTCGTCGGCGCTGGCCTCGCCGGAGGACTCGGGCACGAGCGTTTCGGCATACGGCAGCAGCACCGCCACGCCGAGCCGCTGTTGTCCGTGCACCACCTGCTTCAGGAACGCATCGAGCAAGGCGCAGAAGGCCACCGGCTCGCGCGGTAGGGCCTGGGCGAACGAGGTGCCGTGCACGGCATCCACGACCGACACGCTCTCGCTGAAGAGCGTGTGCGATTGCCGCGTATGGAAGATCGCGCCGTTGGCACGCTGGTATTCGATCACGACGTCGCGCTGGCCGAAGATCCACTCGGCGAGAAACGCCGTGAGCGGCAGGAACGCAGGGGCGCTGCTGGCTGCGCCCGTGGCACCGCCGGCGGCGGCACCGGCGGCGGCGCCCTCCGGCGTGGGCACGGGCACGAGGTCGTGCGTGTTGCCGTGCAGCAGGAACGTGTTGCCGAGCCGCGCGCGAATGCCGTGGGCCAGCGTGCGCGCCCAGCGGGGATACCGGTCGAACGGCGTGCTCATCGTCCCTTCACCTTCTGCCGTACCGGCGTCGCAGTGGCGGCGCGTTCGGCCGGCACCGGCGGCAGCGCCACGGGGGTCTCGAAATCCGACTCCCACCCCTTCGTGTCGTCGCGCAGCAGCGTCTCCATCTCGCGCACGATCCGCTCGGAATCTTCGGACTGGCGCACGATGGTGTCGAGTTCATCGGCAATCGCCTGCGGGTCGCGCAACGACAGCGAGTTCTGGTGCAGCACCTCGACCAGCGACTCCATCGAGTCGATCTCGGCCTGCAGCGTGCGCGTGGTGTCGGCCACCTGTCCAATCGACGCCACCAGCCGGCGCTTCAATTCGAGGTTCTTCTCGAGGGCGGCCGCCGCGCGTTCGGGCAGCCCTGCGCGCGTCAGCTCCTCTTCGAGATCGGCGATTTCGCGCTCCAGGTCGCTGGCGCTGCGCCGCGCCGGCATGCGCTGATAGCGCTGCAGGGCAATCAGCCGGTGCAGACAGCCGTTCAGGATCAGGTCGAGCTTGCCGCGCTGCTCGGAGAGATAGGCCTGCGAGATGCCCGACAGACTCTGGTAGTTGGCCTCGATCAGGCCGCACAGTTGTTCCATGGCCGTGTAGCGCTTGGCATGCGGCGCGGTCAGGTCGGCGATCACGCGTGACCGGCCGGCGCTGGCCTTGGCGCGCGCGAGCTCGCGCTTGCGGCGGCTCACCAGACGGCGCAGCGGACCCGAGTCGAGAATCGGCAGCAGCACCAGCTCCGAGCCCGCCCAGATCAGCAGCGGCAGCGGGTTGAGCGCCACGAGTGAGACGAGCGCCGCGCCGCCGAGCACGATCGCCTGGTACTGATTGAGAATCAGCTCCCGCAGAATCGAGCCGGCAGAGACGTCGTCGTCTTCGGAAGGGGCCATCGATCAGGCTACGCGCCCGGCTTCTCGCCGACCCGGCCCCCGACGCTCGGCGCCACGCTCTGCGGCGCCGCCACGGGCGGCGCGCTGATGCCCATCTCGAGCTCGAACTGCTGCAGGATGCCGGCGGCCTTGAGCTTGCGCGAGGTGCGCTCGCGCTCGATGGCGCCGGTGTCGATGCCGCCGGTAGCGACCTCGACCGCCGCCTTCGACTCGGCCACTTCCTGCTTGATCTGCTCGAGGAACTTGTCGGCGGTGGAGGCCACGCCGTAGGACTGCAGCTCCACGATCGCGTCGGCCGCCACGCGCATCACCTGCGCCTTCTGCCGGTCCTTGAGGGCGCGCTGGCTGAGTTCGATCTTCTCCTTCAACCTGGTCTTCAGCACGTCCACCGACAGCTTGGAGCCCTCGTGCGCCTTGCTGGCGGCGAGCAGTTGTTCCTGCGTGCTCGTGAGATCGCCGCGCAGCTGCTGCAGTTGAATGGCGTCTTCTTCCGCCACACTGCGCGCCGCGGCCGAACCGTCGCGCAGGGCTGCCTGAATCGACGCACTGAGATTTCGGTCCTGCTGCAGCAGGGCGTCGCGTTCCTCTTCGAGGCGAATGACCGTGGCCCGCGTGGCCACCAGCACCGAGTTGAGCTTCGGCATGGTCATGCGCATCTCTTCGATGGCGTCTTGCAGCATCACCTCGGGGTCTTCGCCGACCGAGATGAAGTAGCCCATCCAGGCGCGGAACAGTCGGCTCAGCCTAGCGAACATCGGCGTCTCCTTGGGGCGTGGCGGCGGCTGACCGCGTGACGGGATTCTCCGACACGAAGTGTCCGACGGCCTCGGCGATGAGGGCTTCTTCGTGCTGCTTGCGTTGCCGCCAGGCCTGCAATTCGGCTTGTTCGGCGGCGACCTTACGGGTGTTCTCGTCGATCTGCGCGCGCACCTCGGCGGCGCGCTTGGCCACCTCGTCTTCGAGCGCGAGGTTCTTGGCTGCCGTGGCCTCGACCAGCGCGTCGACGTGCTGCTGCAGCACGCGCTCGTAGGTGTCGAGCGCCCGGTCGCGGCGCACGGCGTCCTCGACGATCTCTTCGACCGTGACGCCCGCGGCGTCCAGGGCCACCAGCACCGACTTGCGCCGCACCTCGGCCGGAAGTGCCCGGATGTGCTCGCTGTGCAGCATCTCGGCTACCTTGAGCACGGTGTAGCCGTGCGCGGGCGGCGCGATCTTGGCGGAGTCGTAGACCGCCGCGAGCTCCGCCGAGGGCACCGGGGGCGGCGCTGCGGAGGCGGACGCGACGGCGTCAGCCGGCTCGGGCGCAATCTCGTCGACGCGTCGTGGCGGAGGCGGCGGGGCACCGCCAGGGCGCGCCGCGGCGGCGTTCGACTCGTCGGCGACCACGAAAAAGCTGTACCACTTCTTGCCCACGGCCACCTCGGCTGGTCCGGGATTGTAGCAGGCCTGAACGGCGATTGCCGCGCGCGCTCGTCTCCTTGCCAATACCTGCCCTGCGACGTGCCCAATCATGACGGCGCGGCCGACTTCGTTGTCGGCCCCCGCCAGATCGACACGGTCGAGGTCGCTACGTCGTGATGTCCGCGACCGCAACCGTCGTGCCGGTCTCGCGCGCGCGGGTCGCGGCCACGCCCACTCGCAGCGCCTCCATCCCGTCGTCGATGGTGATGGGCGGGTCACGTTGCTGCAGAACGTTCTGAGCGAAGTTCTGCAGCTGATTCGTGTAGGCGTCGCGAAACCGCTCCATGAAGTACGGCACCGTGTCGTAGGAGACGCCGTGGGCCTTGGTCATGATCACGATCGGCGTCTCGCGCAGGTAGCCGATGCGAATCGTGCCTTCGAGGCCGAGAATCTCAGTCGAGATGTCGTAGCCGTAGATGCCGCTGCGCGTCAGGTCGACGACTCCCAGTTTGCCGCTGGCGAAGGTGAGGCTGGCGATGGCGTTGTCGATGTCCCCCACGGTCTCGAGCTCGGGATAGGCGATGGTGGCGCCGATGGCCGCCACCGCCCTCACCTCGCCCATGAACCAGCGCGCCAGGTCGAAGTCGTGGATGCCCATGTCGATCAGCAGGCCGCCGCTGCTCGAGGGGTGCGCATACTCGAGGCTCGGACGGAACGGATCGCGTGAGGTGGCCTTGAACACGAGCGGCAGGCCGATGCGGCCGGCCTCGATCTGTCGCTTCGCCTCCGCATAGCCCGAGTCGAATCGGCGCATGAACCCCATCTGGAAGAACAGCCCTGACGTCTCGATGGCGTCCTTCATCTCCGCGCTGTCCCGCAGTGACAGGGCCGGCGGCTTCTCGCAAAAGGTCGGCTTGCCGCGGGCGGCGGCGGCGATCACGATCTCCCGATGGGTGTGCGTCGGCGTCACGATCACGACGGCATCGACCGCCGGGTCGTCAATCAACGCACGCGGGTCGGCGTACCACTTCGGCACGTCGAACTGCGCGGCGACCTCGCGAGCCAGGTCGGCGGCCGGATCGGCCACCGCCACCACGCGCGTTTCGGGGATCCTTCCCGCCAGGTCGCGAACGTAGACCTTGCCGAGGCGCCCCACACCGATCACTCCGATGTTCAATCTCGCCATATACGGTCCGTCACTCCTTCGGGCGCGGGCTCATGGCCGCGGCAGCGACGCCTTGGTCACCATTTCCAGTCTCACCATGATGTTGGGCGGCAGCGACTCGCCACGCAGCACCGTCGCGACGCTTTCGATCGCCGCCTTCCCCATCTCGAAGGGAAACTGCGCCACCGAGGCGTCCATCTGCCCCGCCGCAATCGCCTGTTTCGCGTCGTCGAGCGCGTCGAACCCCACCACCCTGATCGTGCCGGCCTTGCCAGCGGCGGCAATGGCTTCAATGGCGCCCAGCGCCATGAGATCGCTGGCGGCAAAGACGGTGTCGATGTCCGGGTGCGCCTGCAGCATGTTCTGGAACACGTTGAACCCCTGATCGCGTTCCCAGTTGGCCGGTTGCGACGCGACAATCGTGATGCCAGGGGCGTTCTTCACCGCGTCGCGAAAGCCACGGAGCCGGGAATCGCCGGTCTCGTGGCCGGAGATGCCTTCGAGCACGCCGACCCGCGCCGTGCCGCCGGTGACCCCGACGACGTGGTCGCCGGCGAGCCTGCCGCCCTCGTAGTTGTCGGAGCCGACGAAGGTTTCGGCGTGGACGCCCGCCTCGGTGGCGGCCTTCTCGTCCACTCGGGTGTCGACGATGATGATGGGCACCTTCGCGTCGCGCGCCTTCACGAGCGCCGGCACGATCTCGCGCGACCCGCTGGGCGTGATGACGAGCGCCTTGATCCCCGTCTGGATCATGTTCTCGACGATCTGCATCTGCTTTTCCACGTCGATCTCGCGCTCGGCGGCCTGCACCTCCAGCTGCAGCCCCAGGCGGTCGGCCGCCTCCTGCGCGCCGCGGCGCAGGTCGACGAAGAACGGGTGGTTCAGCGTCTTGAGCACCAGGGCCACCCGCGGCTTTCCGGCCGTTGTCGGCGCCGCACGATTACACGCCGACGACGCGGCCACGGCGGCCGCCAGTACGGCAATGAGCATTCGCATGGGTCAGTTCCGGGATCGCTTGAGCACGGTATCGACAAGCACCGCGCCGATGATAACGGCTCCGATGACGATCTGCTGCAGAAACGACGAGACCCCCAACAGGTTCAACCCGTTGCGCAGCACGCCCATGATGAGCGCCCCGACCAGCGTGCCCGCCAGCGAGCCTGCTCCGCCCATCAGGCTCGTGCCGCCGATGACCGTGGCGGCAATCGCATCGAGCTCGTACATCGTGCCGGCAATCGGCTGTGCCGAGTTCAGGCGCGCCGTCAGGATCACGGCGGCCAGGGCGCTGACCAGCCCGGACGTGGCGTAGATCATCGTCTTGTGGAACCGCACGGACACGCCGGCCAGGCGGGTCGCCTCTTCGTTGCCGCCGATGGCATACACGTAGCGGCCGAACGTGGTGCGCGTGAGCACGAGATGCGCCAGCAGATACACCGCCATCGTCGCCAGAATCGGCGCCGGGACGCCGCCGGGCTGGCCGGTGGCCACCGAGCGGAACAACGGATCGAAACCGGACACGGGCCGGCCTTCGGTAACGACGAGAGCGGCCCCTCGCACGATGCTCATCATGCCCAGCGTGACGATGAAGGGCGGCAACCCGCCCCAGCTGACGATGGCCCCGTTCACCAGCCCGCACGCCATGCCGGTGCCCAGCGCGATGGCGAGCGCCACCGGAAGGGCCTGTCCGCCCTGCAGCGCCACACCGAGTGCGACGCCCGACAGCGCGACGATCGATCCGACCGACAGGTCGATGCCGCCAGAGATGATCACGAACGTCATGCCGACCGCGACGATCGCGTTGATGCTGGTCTGCTGCGCGATGTTGAGCAGGTTGGGAACGGTGAGGAAGTGCGGCGTCAGCGCCCAGAGCGCCGCCGACAGCGCGAGCAGGCCGAGTACGGTCCCGAACTGGCGCGCGTGTGACAAGCGGCTCGGGCGAGTCACGACGCGAGGCCCAATGCGGCCGCGAGCACGCGCTCCTTGGTGGCGTCGGCGGACTGGAACTCCGCGTGAATGCGTCCGCGATGCATCACCAGGATCCGGTCGCTCATGCCCAGCAGCTCCGGAAGCTCCGAGGAAATCATGATGATGCCGGCGCCCGAGGCCGTGAGGCGATTCATCAGGTGGTAGATCTCGACCTTGGCGCCCACGTCGACGCCGCGCGTGGGCTCGTCGAAGACGAAGATTCTGGCCTTGCCGGCCAGCCACTTGCCGAGCACGACCTTCTGCTGATTGCCGCCACTCAGCAGGCGAACCGGCTGCGCGGCGGTGCCTTTGATCCGCAGTTGCTCGACGATCGGCTCGGCCAGCGCTGCCTCCGCACCGAGCGGCAGGATTCCGTACGCCGCGAGCTGGCGACCGTGAGGCAGGGCGATGTTGCGTGCGATCGTGAAGCCCCCCACGAAGCCCTGCGCCTTGCGATCCTCGGGGAGCAGCCCGATCCGGTGCGCGATGGCGTCGGCTGGGGTGCGGAAGGTGACGGCGCGACCGTCGATGTAAATGCGGCCGGCGGCTGCGCAATCCGCGCCGGCGAGGAGTCGCGCCAGTTCCGTGCGGCCGGATCCGAGCAGGCCGCCGATGCCCAGGATCTCACCGGCGCGCAGCGAGAGGCTGATGTCGGTCTGCAGGTCGGCGCGGCGCAGACCCTCGACGCGAAGCAGCTCCGCTCCAGGAGCGGTGCGAACCCTGGGGTAGTGTTCGCCGACGTCGCGATTCGCCATGAGGCGTACCAACTCGGCGACCGACAGCTCGGAGAGCAGGCGCGTCGTCACATGGCGCCCGTCGCGCAAGACCGTGACGCGGTGGCCGATCCGATACACCTCGTCGAGCCGGTGCGTGATGTAGACAATCGCCACGCCGCGGGCGACCAGCCGACCGACCAGCGCGAAGAGCTGGTCGACTTCGCGCGACGTGAGCGCGGAGGTCGGCTCGTCCATCACCAGCACCGATGCCGGCGTGGCCAGGGCCTTCGCGATCTCCACCATCTGGCGTTGCGCGAGGCTCAGGAGGTGCAGCGGCACACCCGGCGCAATCTCCATGCCCAGTTCGGTGAGAAGCCTCGATGCCCGATCGTGGAGCTGACGCCAATCGACGAGGCCACCCCAGGTGGACGGCGCGTGGCCGAGAAAGATGTTCTCGGCCACGGAGAGGTGCGGCACCAGGTTCAACTCCTGATAGATGACGCGAATCCCGCGGGCCAGCGCGTCGGCCGGACCGCGGAGGTCGACGGCGACCCCGTTCATCACGATGTCGCCGCCGTCCTTACGATAGGCGCCACTCAAGATCTTCATGAGCGTGGACTTGCCGGCGCCGTTCTCGCCGAGCAGCACGTGCACCTCGCCGGCCCGCAGCGCCAGATCCACGCCGTCGAGCGCGACGACGCCGGGAAAGCTCTTGCGGATTGCGCGCATCTCGAGGGCGTGCGGTGGCACGGTCATGGCACGGGCAGCTCGAAGGCGTGACCGCCCGGTCGCAGCAGCGCGGCCCCCTGCCACCGCAGGATGGGCGGGCCCGGCACGAAGCGCTCGTCGAGTGCGAACACCGTGTTGACGCGGGTCAGGCGGGCGGCGGTCGCCGGCAGCGGAATGGCCGCGCGGAAGCACCCGTCCCGGACAATCCGGTCACCTGCTTCGCGTCCGGTGACGTCCCAGGCACACCTCGCGCAGCTCACCGTGACGGTGGCGAGCGCTTCGGCGCGCACCTGTGTGTCGAACAGGGTCACGAAGGACTCGCCGCCGGCCGAGCCTGCCGGCAGGGCCACGGCGAAGAGCAGCGTGAGCATCACCGTCGGGGCCCGAGCTGGCACCGACACGGCTCGGGGCCGCACGCAGGTCGACCTGCGGAGGACCGGGCAGGCGCCCCCACCTCCCTGGTCGTCGCCGCAGCGTGATGCGCGTCCATCATGCGACGGGAGTATAACAGCCGCACATGCGCGTCCGGGTCGAGGGCGTGTCGACACGATGTGGCCCGCACGCAGCGCTGAAGGCCATCGATCTCGAAGGCGCGTCACGCGATTTGACCACGCGTTAGCTGGGCTGGTCCGCGATTGTCGCAGGCCGCCGTTACAGCGTCTTCAGATAGTCGAGCTTCGCCTGGAAGCACGCGCGGTAGAACGGCTGGTCGGCTTCGGCGAGCCGCCGGCTCACGACCTGCACCGGCGTCTCCCCGGCGGCGTTCTTCGCCGTGCCGTCGGCACCGGCCTTCACGAGCGCCTTCATGAGCGTCACGCGGTAGTAGTCGTTCTCGCCCTCGCCCTCCGGCGCATAGCCACAGATCTCGAGCAGCCCCAGGATCGGCGGCTGCCATCCCGTACCGTGCCGGTCGTTCACGCGCGCACCAGCGGCGAGCAACGCCTTCGTCATCGCCAGGTTGCCTTGGACAGCCGCGCGGCCGATGGCCGTCGTGTCGTTTTCTGTCCACACGTTGGGGTCGGCGCCGGCGGCCAGCAGCGCGCGCACCGACTCGACCTTGCCGTTGATGACGGCGCCGAGCAACGGCGTGGGCGCGTCGGCACCGGCGCGGATGTTCATATCGGCCTGGGCGGCGGCCAGCGCCTGAATCACCGCAACATGCCCCTCGCTCGCGGCGATGAGCAAGGCGGAATGTCTGTCCTCGGTCGTCACCGCGTCGACCCTCGCTCCGGCCTTGACCAGGCGCGTCACCACCGGAGCGTGACCGTAGAGCGCGGCGCGAATGAGCGGCGTGCGGCCTTGACCGTCGGCGGCTTCGAGATCGACGCGCGCGGCAATCGCGGCCTCGACCGTCTTCAGGTCACCGCGGCGCGCGGCCACGAGCAGCGGCGCGGCGTCCTCGACGGCGCCCTTGCTCTCGAGGTACTCGACGATGGCCGTGGCCCGGCGTGATACCGCGACGTTGATGGCCGACCCAGGGTTGGCGCCCTTCTCGACCAGCATCTGCACGATCTCGAGCGACCCCTGATTGGCGGCGTCGCTCAAGGCGGCGCGCGCCTTCTGGTTCGTGACGTCGACGCCGGACTCCACCAGCGCGCGCATCACCGCCGCGTTGGCGTTCATGGCCACGATCTCGATGGCACAGCCCGCACCGCCCGACCCCTTGGAGCCCGTCCAGCAGGTGTTGGCGATGCCCTCGCGTCTGGCAAAGGTCACGGCCATCGCCGTGAATTCGACCGACTGCGACCGGGCCGCCTGGAACAGCTCGAGACCCGGCTGGCACCTCGCCGAGGCATCCCGCGCCAGCATGTTGATCTGGCCGGCGTCGAAGATCGCCTTGGCCGCAGCCGCGTCGTTGCGCTTCACGGCGTCGCAGAAGGCCCGCTCGGTGTCGCCCGAAGAGCCGCGCGTGCATGCTGCGACCGAGAAACAGAGCGCGGCGACCGTGAGCGCGCGGGCGACGTGGAGTGGGCGCGACATCAGCGGCTCCCGGGCGGACGCTTGCCAAGCGCGAGCAGGTTCGCCGTGATGCGGTAGGCGCCGGGCACGCCGTAGGGCAACTGCCGGTGCAGCGCGTAGGCGAAGTAGGTGTAGGTGCCCTTGCCGTAGGTGGCCGTGAGCCAGCCGCCGCGCTGCGGCGCCTGGCCCTTGTCGAAGGTGGCAATCATGGGCGTGTACGCCGCGTCCCACGTGCTGAAGAACTTCGAGCCGCGCTGCTCTATCCAGCCCTCGAAATCCGCCTTGGTGATGGCGTTGGGCCAGCGGAAGGCCTGCTGCGCAGGCGCCAGGATTTCCACCGGCGAATCCTCTTCCGATACCTCTTCCGAGTTGCGCGGATTCTCGGCCGGGAAGGGCGAGAACTGCGCGGGGATGAGTTCGGCCGTGTTGTAGAGCACGAGCATGTTGCCGCCGGCCTTCACGTAATCGAGCAGCCGCGTGTTGTAGGTCTTCAAGTCCTCACGCACGGCATAGGCGCGCGTGCCGGTCATGATGGCGTCGTACTGCGTCAGGTCGCCCGAAGCCAGCTCGCGTTCGCCGAGCAGCGTCACCTGCGCGCCGAGCTGCTGCAGGCCGAGGGGCACGGCGTCGCCCACGCCCATCACGTAGCCCACCTTCAGATTCGGCAGCACCACCACGTCGATGCCGCGCACCTCCACGGTGGACGGCCGATAGAGATAGCGCAGCTCGAGGTCCCGCTGGTCGATGAACTCGTAGCCTTCGCGATAGGTCTGGCCGGCGCTGGTGGCCACGGCTTCCACCGCGTAGGGCTTGGCGTCGATGGTGGTGGGCTGCACGGTGAAGCGGTAGCTGGCGCGCTCACCGGGACGCGCGAAGGCGAAGGCGTGCTGCGGGGGCTCGACCTTCCACCCCGACGGCACGGTGAGGGTCACGGCTCCCGTGCTCGCGGTCTCGGCGTTGTGCACGACGTCCACCTGCAGATCCACGCGCTTGGTGCCGCTCACGAGCGGCACCACCGCGGCAGACGGCGACACGGTGACGCCCAGGCGCGGCACACTGCGCACCTCGCGCAGCACGTCGCCGTAGGGCAGCTTCGCCTCACGCCGCTTCACCACCTCGCGCAGCACTACGGGCACGCCCTCGAAGGTGTAGCGGGCCACGGCCGTGAGCGGCGCTTCGGATACCGCGCGGCCGAAGGCGGCCGGATCGGCAAGCCTGTAGCGGCTCTCCTGCAGGTCGCTCCGGCTGAAGTAGGGCCTCGTGCTGATGGGCGCGTTGGCCGCAACCGCCACGCCGAATCGGTGCGTGGTCACCTGATGGCCCGGCAGTGACGCCGGCATCGGCGCACCTGCCGCGGCGGTGGCCTGCCAGCCGGTGGCAGCCTCGATGGTCACGCCCGTGGGCACAATCGCAGCGGTGCCGCGATTGGCGAATCGCACGCGCACGTCGAAGCTCTGGCCGGGCACGGGCGCGGCCATGGTGGGCGGCGGCGCAAAGGCCGCGAACGGTCCGGAGGGCTCCGCTTGACCGGCGGGCTGCGCCGTGGCCACGAGGTCCAGCCCCAGGCAGGCGTTGAGCGCGTCCTGAATCTGCTGCTCCTTGATGCGCAGCACGAACAGCGCCTCCTCTTCGCCCGCGCTCCTGGTCATGGCGTCGCGAATCAGGTTGAGCGCGCCGGCGAGCCCCGTGGCCGCGGCCGAGGGGTCGGTCATGCGGAAATCCGTCGCCGCACGGCCCAGTGCGCCGTCGACCCGCGCAAGCTGATCCACCACGCCCTCGGGCGCCCTGCGTCCGAGCACCGTGTAGAGCCCCGAATAGGCCGTGTGGATGCCGTCGAAGATCGACGTCTCTTTCGCCGCGCCGCCGATGCGCGAGCCCACGCGCGTGTAGTAGCCGTAGTTGGGGCCGGTTCCAGCGGTGACGCGGCCGCCGTTCTGCGAGCGCTGAAAGCTCAGGCCGTAGCGCGCCACGTTGTCGTAGGAATCGCCGAGCGCCGGGCTGTACTCGCCGCTGTCGATGCGGACCGTCCAGTTCTCGTTCTCGCGCACGCCGCCGATGTAGACCTTGAACGGCTGCCACGGCCGCAGGCCTTCGGCGATCTGCTCGGGGAACGCGTTGGGATCGCCCGACATCTGGAACGCGAGCTGGGTAATCAGGCCGGCCGTCTGGTGATTGCCGTGGCCGTCGCGCTCGTTGCCCTGGAAACGCGAGAGCAGCACGAACGGGCGGCTCATGCGGATGACCCGCACCACGTCGCGCAGCACCGCGTCCTTGCCCCACTTCTCGAACGCCTCTTCGAGTCGCTTCGAGAAGCCGTAGTCGACCGCCGTCGTGAAGTACTGCTCGTCCACGCCGTAGTAGCGGTCGGCCACGCGCAGTTCTTCGGTGCGGATCAGGCCGAGCGCGTCGAAGAGCTGCGAGCCGATGGCGTTGTCGCCCGACTCGCCGCGGTTGAGCGTCAGCAGCGCCAGCCGCGCGCCGTCCTTGCGGCTGAGGCGCGTGATCACCCCGCCGTGCTCGTCATCTGGATGCGCGGTCGTATGCATCACGCTCGCCGTCGTGCGCGCCTTCTGGATCTTCTGCCAGGCACCGGCCGCGCCTGAGTCCTGGGGAATCATCTGGCCCGTCGGCGCCACGACGGCAAGAGCCACCAAAGCCGCGCTGACGGCGAGTGCGCGCCTCACGCCCCGTGGCTGGAGGCTCGGGACTGGGGGCTGGGGCTGGGGCCTGCCACTGCCAGGGACGAACACAGAGGTGCGCATGGGAAGACTGTAACGCTTCAGCGCCGGCCTCCGCTCCTGCAGCCGCATCTGCAGCGAGTCGTGGCCGCCCATCGAGTCAACCCAGGGGACACCGAACTCAGTAGTCAGCCGACTTCGCCTGGATGCCCTCCAGGTAGGCCACGAGCGCTGTGATGCGCGCCTGCACGATGGCCGGGTCGCCGCCATCGACCGAGCGAGCGAACACGTCGCCCCAGACGGGCATGTCGGGCCCGCCGTGCCCCTTGATGGGCTGACGGCCGTCGACCATCTTCAGGACTTGCTCGGTGGGGAACACGCCGTTGTTGCGCTTGGCAATCTCCGTGAGATTCGCCGGGCGCCGGCGCATCGAGTCGGCGAGGGGCCCATCGCCGCGCGCGCTCGTGCCATGGCAGGCCGCGCAGTAGGTACGGAACAGGTAGTCGCCTGTCGTCGCCGAGGTGGACTGCGCGTCGGCACGTCCGGCCAGTAACAGACCGGCGAGAGTGAGGCCGGCCACAGCCGACGCGCGAGAGCCCCGGAACGTCCACGTGCTGGTCATGACGCCTCCTCGGCCGGCTACGACGCGCGGTGTGCCGCGTGCGATCTCGGCCCTGATGTTTCTCTGCCTGTGCACCTCCCGTGCCAATCGCGATCGGGGCGAAATGAGCGGCGGCCGTGCGGCCGGTGCGCCAGCCCGGCCGGCAGGCCACGGGAATTGGCCCGGACGCCGCGAACATTCCCCAGGGCCGGGCGCGCGGAGCACGTCGACTACCCTCTTCTGTCGCGAATCGGAGCCGGGCCACTGGCACGCCGACGCAACCTCTTCATCGCGCTCGGCACCAGGAACGTGCTGGCGTCGGCCCTGACGGTGGGCGAGGTGGCGCGGCACGACGTCTGGACGTGCGCCCCGGACGACGACGTTCAGGCGGCGCTCGACATCATGAGCCAGCGCCGTATCCGCCGCCTCCCGACCGTGGAGGCAAACGGCCACCTGGTGGGCATCGTGTCGATGAACGACATCCTGCTGGCCATCGGCGGGGCGCGTGCCGTCCCCCAGGGCCACGTCATCGACACCCTGCAGAAGATCAGCGCGCACGGTCTGCGGGTAGTTGTTCCACGGGTCGATGTCGAGGTGCCGTGACATCGCGGCCTTCTTCGAGGGGGTTCAGACCGCCAGTGGCGCGATGTCGTCGCCATCGGCCGCGTACAGGGAGGCCGACTCGACCGCCGCTACTTGACGTACGGCGCCGAGCCGCATGGTCGTTGAGGGGCACAGGCGAGGCTCGCCGAGGCCGGGCGGGCAAATCGATCCCCTGCGACAAGGCGAGTAGTCCGGCCGGGGCGTTCTGTTGACGCGCCAGGCGACTGGCGCTTGCGGCCTATCCATGGCATCCCGACAACATGGCGCCGCCGCCAATTTGCGGGCACCAGTCTGCCAGTACAACTGCTGCAGCAACGGCAGTTGGCCCGGTGGGTCGCGGCAGTAGAATGGCCGCATTCGCGCACGTCGCTCTGGTCGGCCCTGAGCCTTGGCGGCAACCGAGTACCGGGAAATG
>Ga0163144_10009916_pt1 | contig 20375 bp, 15 predicted proteins | sample OliLak19BULKMAT1_FD_123175 | JGI IMG/M metagenome (GOLD analysis project Ga0163144, IMG submission 123175) | Freshwater microbial mat bacterial communities from Lake Vanda, McMurdo Dry Valleys, Antarctica - Oligotrophic Lake LV.19.BULKMAT1 | ecosystem: Environmental > Aquatic > Freshwater >... | reverse complement strand
CGGTCTCAAGTACGGCCTCACCTACCGCGGCGAATTCGACGGCATCTATGACTGGGGTCCGCACGAGTTCCGCAACGCCTGGACTGCCGGCCAGTTCCTCACCTCCGAAGGCGACAACCTGCCGGTCAATCCGGTCCCCGCCGTGCCGCCGGGCCAACCCTGCAACGTCTTCCCGGCGGATGCGCGCTGCCGCCGCATCGTCGACGTCAAAGATGGAAGGTCCGAACTGCGCGACGACGCCGTCCACCGCTCGCGCCTGTTCCAGGCCTATCTCGAAGCGGATTTCGGTTCGAACCTGTGGCTGCGCTTCGGCCGCCAGATCGTCGCCTGGGGCGAGACCGACAGCTTCCGTCTGCTCGACAACATCAACCCGATCGACAACAGCTTCGGCGGCTTCCTGGTGCCGCTCGACGAGCGCCGCGTGCCGCTCGACATGCTCCGCGCCCAGTACCGCATCGGCGATCTCGGCCCGCTCCATGAAATGTTCCTGGAAGCCTACGCCTCCATCGACGACAAGGTCGGCTACGCCCCGGGGGTTCCCAAGGGATCACCGTGGGCGCTGCCCAACTCCGGCGAGCCGAGCCCACTCAGCCAGACGATCATCGAGAGCCCGGCGCGCAACTTCGAGGACATGCGCGGCGGTGGCCGTGTGGTGTTCAATGCGATGGACGCGACGTTCTCGTTGTCGCACTACTACACCTACCTCGATCGCCCAGCGGTCCAGGTTCTCATGAACCCGGAAGGCGGCTTCCCGACCCGGACCTTCGACGACGGCTATTCGACTCGCTACGTGCTGACCCCCGAGCGCACCCAGATCAGCGGGGCTTCGACGACGTTTCCGGTGCCGATGGATCTGGCGCGGATGATCCGACTCAGCGGTCAGCCGATCGTACGCTCGGAGATCGCCTATTTCGTCGACGAGCCGCGCTACCGGCAGTCGGAGATCGATCCGTTCGTCGTCTACCGCTCGCCGGGCACCCGTACCGAGGGCAATCGTCGCACGGGCGATTCGATCAATTTCGTGCTCGGCCTCGACTTCAACCAGTTCATCCGCCCGCTCAATTCGCGCCAGTCGTTCTTCATCTCGACGCAGTTCTTCTACAAGCACCTGATCGACGCGGCGGACCGCGAGCCGATCCCGTTCGGGCGCTTCAAGGTCACGGATGGAGAAGTGTTGCCAATCCCGCAGTACTTCACCCAGGGACAGGGATTGGGCGAGTTCTACGCGACCGAGCCGGTGTTCGTGAAGGAGCCGACCGACCAGTTCCTGCAAACGTTGCTGGTCACGACGAGCTATATGAGCGGCAAGGTGAATCCCCAGTTGACGATGTTCTACGACTGGGGCGGCGCCTTCGTGTTCCAGCCCGGGGTGACGTTCTTGAACGACCCGTTCCGCTTCACCGTCGACTACACGCTGATCGAGGCGAGTACCCTCAAGGGAGGCAGCGGCGTCAGTCTGCTGCGCGACCGCGACAACGTGCAGTTCCGCATTGAATACGTGATCTGATCGAGGTCGGATGGCGCCGCAATTCCGAAATCACCTGCCGTTCGCGCTTGGCCCATCGATGGGCCAGCCGGGCGTTTTCGGCGGCGATCCGAGGTGGCTTCTGCCGCTGATCGCCTGAGCGAGCCCGGCGACGACGAGACCGATCACGCCACCGGTCAGCCAGTTCCAGCCGAGACACGGGTAGCCGCAGCCCGGCGTCGCCACCGAGACGATGCCGAGCGGCACCATCGCCAGCACGCCGCAGAGCGGACCGCGCAGCCACCACGCTCGTGGCCAGGCGGCGACGCCGATCCAGAAACCGATCGACAGCCGCGCCACGTACCAGGCCCATACCGCGGTATCGCCGCGAATGTAGAGGAGATCGAACTTCTCGGCGATCGGCCCATGCAGGAACATCGGTATCCAGCCGACGGCCAGGCCGAGCAGGGTGCAGAGCAGCGCGTAGGGAAGGGTCACGGTGCGGTTCTAGGTCGGCCGGGATCAGGGCGTCAATCGATTCGCTGCGCCGCGCTAGCGCTCGCGAATCCTCGAATTTGTCGAACGTGAGTCAAGTTTCCAGGTGGCCACCCGGGCAGTCTCGAACGACGCCCCAAGGAATCCCCTCATTCCCGCGGGAGAGGGGACTCTTGGCTTTGCAACGCGAGTAATACGCCAGTCCCAAAGTGCGGGAGAGGCACCGCCTCGATAGCTCGGGTAAATCGACTGTGGTTCCGGCCGGTGGTAGCTTTCGCCCATGCAGCCTTTGTCGATCGCGTGTGATTTGTTGATCGAGCGATGATCCGGGGCCTGGCGCTGACGCTCGCCTCGGCGGCGCTCTACGCGCTGGCGTTTCCGCCGTGGAACCTGCATCTGCTCGCCTGGGGGGCGTTGGTTCCGCTCTTTGTCGCCTTGCGCGACCGCTCGGTCGTGGCGGGCGCCCTGCTCGGACTGCTGTGGGGTGTGGCGATGATCTGGTGCGTCGGCATCTGGCTGCCGCCGGCACTCTCCCACTACTATCAACAGCCGCTCTGGTTCGGACTCTTGTTCGCGGCCGGTGCGTCGGTGGTGTTCATCGGCGTCTACCACGCTGCCTTCGCTGCGTGCTTCTGCTGGGTCGTCGCGCGCCTCGCGGGACTCACCCGCGTCGCGGCGATCGCTGCGCTCTGGGTCGCCTGGGAACTTGCCAAGGCGCGCTTCCTCACCGGCGATCCCTGGCTGCTGCTCGGCTATGCGCTCGCTGGCGCGCCGACGATGATCCAGATCGCCGACTTCGGCGGGGTCTACGCACTCTCGTTCCTCATCGTCCTGGCAAACGCCGCACTCTTCGAATTTCTGCAAAGTAGCGGCCCCCGGCGTCGCCGCCTGGTTGCCGTGCTGGCGCCGCTCCTGATGGTCGTGGCTGCGTATGGCTATGGGCGCTACCGGCTGAGCGAAGTGCTGCCGGCCGCGCCGCCGGTGCCCGTCGTCGTGGTCCAGGGCAACAACGACATGGGCGCGGAGTGGCGCGATGAGATCTACGGCGCCGGCCTCGAGACCTACCTACGCCTGTCGTACGCTGCCGCGCCGAAGTCCGCGCGCAGCCTGATCGTCTGGCCGGAGAGTTCGGTGACGTTCTTCGTCGCCGACGAGCCCCTCTACCGCAAGCAGATCGGGCGCATGCTCACGGCAGCCAATGCCCAGCTGATCCTCGGTGGCCCCTACCGCGAGGGGCAGGGCGACGCGACGCGCTTCTTCAACTCCGCCTTCGTAGTCGATGAGTCCGGCGCCATCCTCGATCGCTACGACAAGGGGCACCTGATGCCTTTCGCGGAGTACTTCCCGTTGCGCACCGTCGAGTTTCTGCGCCGGCGCTTCGAACGGGTGCGCTACTTCACGGCAGGCGTGGCCGGCATGAACCTGCGCACTGAGTTCGGCGAAATGGCTCCGGCGATCTGTTTCGAGGGCATGTTCCCGGAACTCGTCGGCGCCCAGATGCGGCGCGGTGCGACGGTGCTGCTCAGCCTGTCGAACGACGCTTGGCTGGGCCGCGGCGCCGGACCCGAGCAGCATTTGTGGATGATGCCGTTGCGCGCGGTGGAGAATCGGACGTGGGTGGTGCGCGCGACGACGACCGGCGTGTCGGCGATCATCGACCCGTATGGTCGGCTGATCGCGCGCAGCGAGCGCGATGTTCCAGCGGTGTTGACGGGTGAAATAGCGGCGCTACGAGTCGAGACGTTCTACGAGCGCAACGGCGATGTGATTGCGTGGCTATGCGTTGCCGGGGCGCTGGCGGCGCCGATCGTGGCGCGGAGGCGGCGGTAGACCGCTGCCTCCGCACCGCGGACCGAATCAGCGGCGGCCGCGACCACCGCCATAGGGCGGACGTCCGGATCCGTCGGCTGCGACGGCGAGGCGGGTCATCTTGCTGTTCGAGATCGGCGCCGGCCGGAACATCAAGCGGTCGAGACGGCGCTTGATCAGGCCACGCAGGCGGTCGCGCTCCATCGGGGTGTTCTGGGCGGCGACCAGCAGCTTGACGGGCACGCTCACCGTGGTCGAGCGGTTGAGCATCGAGAGCTTCGCGAGGATGGCCGGGTGATCGCCCTCGACGACCGACTTCGCCTCGAACGAGGCGCGGCGGTTGATGGTACGGACGATCGGACGAATGAAATTGTTCGTGGTGTCGAGGGCCGGCGTCATGGAATTCTCCCGGGGCGCTTTGGTGAACGTGGTTCCTGCTCTCGCGGTTGCCCGAGGTGAGCCGGGGTGGACTAGACCGACGGCAACTCTAAAGCGGCACGCCCGAGATAGCAATCGTCCGCGCGGCGCAGCGGTCGTATCTCAGTTTGATTTCGACGCCGCGGTGGACTCGATGAACGGATTGCTCATGCCACCGATGCTCGCCCTCAGAGCTCGAACTGGACTGCGAGCCCGTAGGCGTCGACTTCGGTGTCGTCGAAGAACTGGGCGAACGGAAAGTGCCCGTGCAGGAGGGTGCCGACCAGCCGCAGACGCGCGTTGTCCCCGGGGCGATTGAACTCGAGGCCAGCGACGGCGTTCCACGTCGCGTCCCAGTCCTGCTGCTGCCAGGTCTTGAAATCGACCCCGAGCACCGGCGTCGGCACCAGCCCGAGCAGTTTCCATTCCGGTGCCCAGGGGACGCGCGCCTCGACGCCGGCCTGGAACGCCAGGGGGTCGAAGTCGGTCGATGAATTGAATACGACTCCCAGACCACCGTAGGCGCGCAGCCGGCCGTGGTCATACGACACCAATGCGTCGAGCATCTCGAAGCCGAAGTTCTTCACCTGGATCGCGCGATTGCGCACGAGAAACTCGTCGCCGAGGTGGCTGCTCTGGTGCAGAAGCCGCCCGCGGAACGACCACGGGCCACGCCGCACCGACACCGGAATCCCCACCAGGAAGTCGGTGTTGATCAGATCGCCACTCGAGATGCTGAGGTCGAACTGCGCGAAGACACCACCGAAAAGACTGATCTGCACGCCGTCGCAGCTAGCGGCGGCACGCCGCGTCCACAGCCCGATGTTTTCTCCCGCGCCGATGAAGCCCGAGTGAATGACGTCGGTGTCGCGCCCGGCGCGGACGTCTCCGGTCCGGAAGTTCACCCGGTGGTAGCTGGCGTAGAAGCGGGGCTCCTTCGGGTCGGCGAGCAGCGGGCGGAAGACGTCGTCGCGCGGGAAGACGTGGCTTGCGGTACCAGCACTCGTCCCCGGGTCGTAGTCGCAGCCGGCGACGGCCGGCGCTGCGCTGGCGGCGACGAGCAGAAGGACGGCGCTTTGCAGCAGTCGCGTGGTTCTCATGGCCGGCCTTGGCGTACGCCTAATGGCGCCGTAAGCCAATCCCCGGAGGCGCGGGCGCAGCCGGCCGTTGGTGCGCGTGGTCAACTGTCGAGCGCGCGTGATATGAATAGGATCCATGCCGCAAAAATTCGTCGTCCACGCCGTCGTGTTGCTGTTGGCGACAATTGCGTGTGCGGACGATCTTCCGATCGACTTGCCCGGCGAGGGAGGTGCGATGGTCGACCGGGGGCACGCGAGCGTCAGCCGCGGGGTCACGGACATGGCGAGTTCGATCGACGCGTTCTTCGCTTCTGATGTTTACGAGGAGAGTCTGAACGTCACCCGTTTCCGCGTCGGACTCGGGTTTCGTGTCGCTGAGTACGACGGCGTCGAGCCGCTCGCGCGCCTCCGTGTCAACCTCAGCCTTCCCTACACAGCGCGTCGCTTCAATGTGGTCATCTCCAGCCTGTCGGACGATGACGAAATCGACGCACGCGTGGCCCACAGCGACGAAGATAGCGACGTGGCCGGATTTCTGCGCTTCTTCTTGATCGAGGGCGATCCGCTCCAGATCGTGTTGGATGGCGGTACCCGGCTACGGCCGGAACCCGACCCGTTCGTGCGCGCCCGCGTCCGGCGCGAAGTTCCGTTGGGCGCGCACAACCTGTTGCGGCCGACGCAGTTCTTCTTCTGGGAACTCCAGGAAGGGCTCGGTACCCGCACCCGCGTCGACTTCGATCGCCAGTTGAACCACAAGACCTTGTTGCGGCTGCGCGGGCAGGCGACGATGACCGAGAGTTCCGACGGCGTCGAATTGGAACCGGCCGCGCTTATGTTCCGCAATCTCAACCGCCGCTCGTGGCTACGGCTCGAACTCAGCCTCGATTACGACACCGACCCACCGCGCGTCGTCGATCGCTACACCGCCGGCCTGAGCTACCGCCGCGCCGTTTGGCGCAACTGGCTCTTCGTCGAGGTCGAGCCTTACTTCCGCTTCGAGCAGGAGCACGACTACGGTCCCTCGCCCGGGGTCGACGTGCGCGTCGAGACTCTGATCGGCGGCGACTACGGGCGCCTTCCTAGTCCTTGATCGGCAGCGGCTTGGCGAGCAGGGCGCGGATCTCGCGCGCTGCCTCGGCAAGTGCGGTCTGCGGGGCCGTCTTGCCGCTCAATGCGAGGTGGAGCTGGGTCTGCAGCACGACGGAGAGTTGCGCATACAACGGAGTGACTGGAGGCGCGATCGCAACGTCCACCAAATCCAGGGCGGCGGCGGCGGGCATGCCCAAGGCGTCGTCAAGTTCGCCGCCGTAGACGGAGCGGCGCGCGGGAAACTGCGCGCCGAAGCGGGCCCGCTCCGCCATCTCCTCGGGGGTCGTGAGGAAGCGGATGAGTTCATAGGCGGAATCGAGTTGGTCGCTCGTGCGGCTGATTGCCAGCAACTGCCCGCCGAGCGCAGCGCTCGCCCGGCCTCCGGGTGCGGGTGGCATCGTGGTGACGGCGAACTTGCCCTTCACCCGTGAGGCCGGGTCGTGGTTCATCGCCGCGATCGCGTAGGGCCAGTTGCGCATGAGCAGTGCCTTGCCGCTCTGAAAGGTGGACCTCGCCTTCTCTTCGTCCCACGTGAGTGCGTCGCGCGGCACCTCGCCGCGGTCGAGCGCACGTCGCATCGCGCGCAACGCCGCGAGCGCTTGGGGCGAATCGACGCTGACCGTGCCATCCGCGGCGAGAATCGCGCCGCCGTACGCACCGAGGTATTCGACGAAGACCGGGATCAACCCCTCGTCGCGATTACCGGGCCAGATCAGCCCGACGTCGGGGGGACCGGCTTCGCGTGCCCCGGCGATGCGGCCGAGATACGCCATCTCCGGGATCTCTTCCTGGACTGCAGGAGGCCGATCGAAGATGTCGCTGCGGTAGTAGAGCATGCCCACAGCGACGAACCAGGGAAGTGCGTAGACCTCATCCTTCCAAGTCGCCGCGGCGAGTGCCGGCGCCAGGAAATCAGTGACCACGGGTGCGTGGCGCCCGAGCGGTGCGAGCCAGCCCGCATCGGCGAACTCCGGGGCCCAAACCATGTCGAGCTGCAATACGTCGGGGTCTGTCTTCGCGCCGCGCAGCGATTCCGCGTATTGGTCGTGACGCTCGCCGGCATGCGCGGGCGCCGTCTCGACGTCGACACGAAGCGTCGGGTGCGCGGCATGGAAGCGGTCTAGCTGTGCCGCCAAGACATCGGCTTCGCGGCCCATCGCGCTGGTACGCATGGTGATGGCGGTGCGATTGTCCGGCTCCGCGCCGAAGTTGCAGCCGCAGGCGAGCGAGGCAACCAGTGCCGACAGAGCGACGCGATACATGCGCTGCTCCTAGCGAACCTCGTCCCGGACCGTCAACCTGCCATTCTCCCAACCGATCGGTTGACAGGCGCCGGGGCGGATGGCAGCAAGTCAGGTCCGACTTTGCGCAGGCCGTCGCGAATGCGCGGCGCGCGGCTTAAGGCTTCAGGCGCAAGGCGACATGGGCGTTAGGGCTTCCGCCTTCCGCCTGAAGCCTGCAGCCGATTTCGGGTAGACCATTACGGGAAGGGGACCACGCATGATGCAAGCAGCCGAGGGGATCAAGTTGCTCCGTTGGGAGACGCTGACGAAGAAGAAGTTCGACCAGCTCGATCGGTCGAACTGTGTTGTCTTGGTAACGTGCTCTCCGCTCGAAGTGCATGGGCCGCACTTGCCGTTCGGCGCGGATCTGCTCGAAGGAGATGGTCTGTCCATTCGCGCCATCCAGCACCTGCCGGAGCCACACCGCAGCCGGACATTTCTCCAGCTGCCGTTCGTCTATGCGGCGACCGACACCGTGCCGCAGCCGGGTTCGATCTTCTTCCGGCCGTCGACGACGATCGCGGTGCTGACCGACCTCGGGCGTTCGCTGGCGGCGCAGGGTTTTCGCGACATCTTCGTGTCGAACTTCCATGGCAGTCCGCGCCACTTCCTGGCGATCGAGCAAGCGTGTGCCAAGGTGAGTCGCGAGCGTGGCATCCGCATGGCATCGGTCTTCTCGATCATGCTGGGGCGGCTGACCGGCGGCAGCGCGGAACTCTATGAGGTTCTCGGTGGTCTCGGCGGCATGTCGCCCGACGACTTTCGCGGCGACACCCACGGCGGACTGGTCGAGACGTCGCAACTCCTTGCCTTGCATCCCGAGTGGGTCGAACGCGACTACGACCAACTACCGCGGCGTACCGTCGATATGTGGATGCGCGAGAAGGGGATGGAGCCGCCGAAGCTCGAGCGTGGCATGCCGGCGGGGATTCGCGAGATGATCAAGACGTTCCGCGCGGGGATCGATTTCTTCACCGAGGAGAGTTACGCGGGTCAGCCCGGGAAGGCCTCGGCCGAGCTCGGCAACCAGATCCTCGATACGCTCGGCAGCCGCACTGCCGAGGCGATGGTCGAATTGCTCGAAGGGCGTCTGCCGCCCGAGCAGTGGCACTCGCCGTTGTGGTCGAAGCGGCTGCTGTTCATTCACCCCCTCATGGTTCGCTTCTTCGATTGGCTGCTCGGTATCGGCAAGGGCGTGCGTTGACCGCACCCGCGGCAGGCACGGTCTCAGTCGGGCGCTTTGCGCTTCTTCGCACGGTCGCGGCTGCGGGCACGCGTCAATAGCAGCAACGAATCGTCTGCGCCCAGGACGCGGTGCGGGTCCGGCGGACAGAGGAACGCCCCTTCCGCCGTGCGGATGGCGAGCACCTCGGCATGGCGCTTGCGGCGGAAGTCGACCGTCGCCAGGGTCTGGCCGACGAGATCCGCGTCCACCGGCACGCGGACGATGTCGCCGGCGCTCTCCGTCGGGAGCCCGGCGAGAATCTGGCTGAGCTGGTCCTGTTCCTCGAGAGCGGCAAAGCCGCCGTGCTCGTGCAGCACGTGTGCGCGTGTCTGGCGGGTGTAGTCGTCGACGACACTCGCGACCGCGGCTCGGGTGAGAACGCCGAGCAGCCGATCGGTCTCGCCTCGGCGCGGGCTCACCACCGGGATCACGTCGAGCTTACGCTGTTGGAACTCGTTGACCGCCTCGTAGAGCGTATCACTCGGGTACATCACGAACGGGCGCGCCGTCATTACGTCCGCGGCGATCACCAACGGCGGCAGGTCGTCGTCTTCGAGCGCGTGGTGCATGTCGGGCAGCGAGATCATGCCGACGAGGCGCTCGCCGTCGAGTACGGTGTAGTGCGGCGGCACGCCCTCACGCACCTGGTCGAGCAGGCTCGGGAGCGGCGTCGACGGAGTGCCGTGCAGCGGCCATTCGCGTTGCATCACGTCGCCGACGCGGTTGCGCTCGAGCATGTGCATCAGTGCGTCGCCGACGTGCGCCGGTGAGTCGGCCGGGCTATCGACCTGCTCCTCGATCATGCCGTAGCGCCCGCCCACCATGTATGCGGTCATCGCCACCAGCATCAGCGGCACGATCAGGCCGAAGCTGCCGGTCATCTCCATCACCATGACCATCGCGGCGAGCGGCGTGCGCATCGTGCCCGAGAGCACCCCTGCCATGCCGACGGCAATCAACGCCTGCCGCATCTCGGCCGGAACGCTCCCCGGCGCGATCACCTCGAGCGCCGCGCCGACCGCTGCGCCAGCGGTGCCGCCGATGACGATGCACGGGCCGAGCACGCCGCCTGCCGCGCCGCTGCCGACCGTGAACGCAGTGGCGATGCATTTGGCAACCGTGATCGCCACGAAGAGCAGGGTCCAGCTCAGCCAACTGCGGTCGACGGTGGTGAAGACCGAAGCATCGAAGACGCTCTGAATGAAGAGATAGCGGCCGTCCATCACCTGCGGCAGGGCGCAGGCGATCAGGCCGGTGAGCAAGCCGCCGACGGCGGGCTTCATCCATACGGGCATCGGCAGCCGCGGCGTCACGTCGTTCTCGACGAAGCGTACGCTGCGCGAAAAGCCTGCGGCTGTCAGGCCGCAGACGAGACCCAGCACGACGTATACCGGCAGTTCGAGCGGCGATTGAAAGGAGAGGTTGGCGGTGCCGCTGAGGACGCGAGCGCCGAAGCCGAGCAAGGCGACGAAGGTCGAGTAGCCGAGCACGGAGGCGATGAACGAAGCGACCAGCGCCGAGCCTTCGAATTCGGGCTCGCGGTAGAGGATGCCGGTGGCGAACAACGCGCCGCCGAGCGGACACTGAAACAACGCGCCGACCGCGGCCGCGCAGCCGGCGATCAACAGAGTCCGCCGGTCGCGCGGAGTGAGGTGCAAAAGGCGCGCGATCTTCGAGCCGATCGCCGCGCCGAGCGCAGCGATCGGACCTTCGGGTCCGGCCGACCCGCCAAACGAGATCACACCGACGGCCGCCACCGCCTTGATGCTCGGGCCGGTCATGGGAAAGCGCCCGTCCTGGTGGTGAAAGGCGTGCACCATCTGGTCCGTGCCGTGTCCGGGCGGACGTCGCGCGATCAGCTGGACGATGACTCCCGAAAGCAACCCGCCGAGGACGGGCAGCACGATGAGCGCCCAGCGCCACTCCCCGATCGTGGCGCCGCCGAGGTGGACGAAGCGGCCGACGACCAGTTCAGTGCCGAAGTGGAGGGTCCAATGCAGGGCGACCGCGGCGAGCCCAGCCAGCAGTCCGACGACCGAACTCAATAGGATCGTCCGGCCCCAGCGGCCGACGGGCCGCCTGAGGATCTTTGGATGCAGGGAATCGGACACGAGATCAGTTCGCCAAGGCTTTCGGGGTTAATTGACGACTTTTGCAGCGAGGGGCAAGCGGACGGAATCTTCGGGTTTCCCGACCGAGCCGAGATCGGCTATGAGCCCCGGATGCGCGATCGGACTTTTTCCTTTCCCGACGGATTCCTGTGGGGCACCGCCACTGCCGGTCATCAGATCGAGGGGGACAACGTCGACAGCAACTGGTGGGCGTGGGAACAGCTCGGCGAAGTCAACGACGGTAGCCGCAGCGGTCGCGCCTGCGACTACTGGAATCGCTACCGGGAAGACCATGCACTGATGCAGGAGCATGGCCACGGCGTGTTTCGACTCGGCCTCGAGTGGGCGCGCATCGAGCCGCAGCGTGGGCGCTTCGATGCGGCCGCGATCGAGCGTTATCGCAGCATTCTCAACGACTTGCGCGAGCGCGGCATCCGGGTGTGCCTGACTCTCAATCATTGGGTCGTGCCGGCATGGTTTGCCGACGCCGGCAGCTGGCTCGCTGCGGATGCGCTCGCCGCCTGGGAGTGCTTCGTGCGCCGGGTGGTTCCCGAGTTCGGCGAGTTCGTCGACCTCTGGGTTACGCTCAACGAGCCGATGGTGCCGGTGATCGCCGGCTATCTCGCCGGCTACCACCCGCCCTGCAAGCGTAATCCGCTTGCGGCGGCGCGCGTCTTCGCGCAGTTGCTGCGCGCTCACGCGGGCGCCTATGCCATCATTCACGAAATGCTCGATTCTGCTCCCGATGGCGGCCCCGTGGCAGTGGGATACGCCGGCGCCTATCAACATGTCGAACCGTTCCACGCCAGCGGCTTCTGGCGCGCGCTCGAGGCGCCGCTCGCGGCGCTGATCGCCCGGGTGAGCTTCACGGCGTGGGACCGAAGTGTGCTGACCGGACGTGTCGTCGCGCCGTTCGGCTTCGGCCAGGCGGTGCCCGGCCTCGCGGATAGTTTCGATTTCGTCGGCGTCAATTACTACATGCGGATCAGCACGCAGCTCGGCCCGGGTACGCTGTCGAACGTCAAGGCGAGCGGCTACGCAGCGCCACCGGGAATCGAGATGACCGAGATGGGCTGGCAGGTCTACCCGCCCGGGTTTCATGCGGTGTTGATGGATGTGCATCGGCGGCTCGGTAAGCCGTTGTACGTCACGGAGAACGGCTGCTGCGACACGGGCGATGAAATGCGCCGCCGCTATCTACTGAGCCACTGGGCGATGATGCAGCGAGCGATCGCGGACGGCTGCGACTTGCGCGGTTACATGCACTGGACCTTCGTCGACAATTTCGAGTGGCGCGAAGGCTTCGCCAAGAAGTTCGGCCTGTTCGCGATGGATCCCGCCGACCCCGAGTTGCGGCGGGTGCCGCGGCAGAGCGCCGAATTGTTCCGCGAGGTGATAGCGGCCAACGCAGTGACGCCGGAGATCGTCGAGCGCCACAGCCCGGGAGCGCTCGATCGTTGGTTCAGCTGAGCGGCGCCCGCCTCAAAGCGCGCGGTGCCACGCGGCGATTGCCTGGCCGATCTCGTCGGGTGAGTCCTCTTGGATGAAGTGGATCCCCTTGACCTGAACCTCCTGCTGGTTCTTCCAGGTGCGGCAGAATTCCCGTGGTCGACCGCGCAGAATCGCGCCTGGATCGGCGTTGATGAACAGTTTGGGCACATCGCAGTCCTTCAACCAGGCAGCGTAGTCAGCGACGATCGCGGTAACGTCGGCGGGCTCGCCGCCGATGGGAATCTGCCGCGGCCAGGTGAGGGTGGGTCGCCGGGCCTCGCCTGGTTCGCGGAATGGTCGCCGGTAGACATCCATCTCTTCGTCGCTGAGCTTGCGCAGGATCGATGTCGTCAGCACCTGTTCGATGAAGGCGTTCTGCTCGAGGATCAACTCTTCGCCGGCGGGTGAACGAAACGCTTCGAAGACCGGTTTCGCCGCCTTTGGCCAATCGCTCCATTCGACCGGTTGGACGATCGCCTCCATGTACGCGATTCCCCTGACGCTGGCGCGATGCCGGTTCGCCCAGTCGAAACCAAGTGCCGAGCCCCAGTCGTGGATGACCAGCGTGACGTCATGGGCGACGCCGAGCTTGGCGAGCAGGATGTCGAGGAACTGGCGATGGTCGACGAAGCGGTAGGCGTCGGCGCCGCTGTGATCGAGTTTGTCGGAGTCGCCCATGCCGATCAGGTCGGGAGCGATGCAGCGCCCCTGGCCTTCGAGATGCGGAATCACGTTGCGCCAGAGGTAAGAGGAGGTCGGGTTGCCGTGGAGGAAGACGATCGGCGCGCCCTCGCCGACTTCGACGTACGCCATCTTCTTGCCGAGAATCTCGACCGATCGTTTCGGGTAGCGCTCTGCCGCTGAAATCATGTGCGTTCCTCCTGGGGGATCTCCGGGGGATCTCGGGGGATCTCGGCCGAGTCTACGCGTGTGGGGCACTCATGGGAAACACGCCGCCCGCTGGCTGGTGTACTGCAACAGTTCGCCGTCGAGATCCGCCTCTTCGATCGCGGTCGCTCCGGCCTCGACCAGCCCGGCGTTTTCGCCGTACCACGACAGCACTATCTGACCGCGATCCAACGCTTCCAAGGCGACGCGTTCGATCACCCCGCCCGGGCGAGCGTGGACGACGATGATCACATCCGCCAGCGCCGCGACCAACTCGTCGCGACGCTTCCCATTGTGAGCGACGGCGTGATCGGCGAGCCGAAACGGCGACAGCACCAGCGTGCGCCGGTTGTCGAGTGGCCCGCGGCCGGGGCCGAAGCCGAACGGATCGCGATCGACCTGGGCGCCGAAGGTGGCGAACAGCCCGCGGTCCAGAACGATCGCGCGGGGCGCGGCGGCGGCACGTGCTGCTACGGCCGCAATCCGGTGGCTCGCCTTCATCCCACCGCTGATGACGCTGAATCCCTGTTCGATCGCAGCCTGCACCGCCGCGTGGCTCGCCCGCACCACGCGGTCGTCGATCGCCCGCGAGTTGAGCACTGCCAGAGTTGGTAAATCGAGGACGGTTGCCTCCCCGAGCATCGAGACCATCGCCGGCGGCGGTCGCAGGCGGTCGCGCAGGCGTGCGGGATAGCCGTGCGCGCTCGCCAGGTAAACGCCGGCCCCCGCTGCGTCGAGCCGTTGCGCCAACCAGCGACAGTGGCTTTCGTGCTCGTCGCGGCCGCCTAGCAATCGTTCGAGAGTCGCCGGGTGCAGGTCGTAATCCTCGCGCCAAACTGCTGCGGGAAGGCGGAAGAAGGTAGCGAGGCTGCGGCCCCGGAGCCGATTCGTCTCCAGGATCCGGTGCGCCGCCTTCTCGCCGACCTGCGGCAGTTCCCACAGCCGGATGGCGTCGAGCGTTGCGGAATCGGTCATGTTCGCTCCCATGATCGGAAGGATCGGAAGGATCGGTCCGATCCTTCCGATCTTTCACCAATACCCATCATCGACGAAGCTCACGTAGCGGCCTTTGCCGACGACGATGTGGTCGAGAACCCGGACGCCGACGAGGTCGCCGACCTCGCGCAGTCGCTTGGTGATCTCCAGGTCTTCGCGACTCGGGGTGGGGTCGCCGCTCGGGTGATTGTGGACGAAGACGACCGCAGCGGCGGCTTCGCGCACGACGGGGACGAAGACGTCGCGCGGGTGTACCAAACTCGCGGTCAGCGAGCCCTGCGAAACCTGCACTTCCTTGATCTTGCGGTGCTTGTTGTCGAGCAAGACGGCGATGAAGTACTCGCGCGGCGCTGCGGCCAGGCGCTCGCGGAAGTGCATGTACACGTCGTTGCTGCTGCGGAAGACGGATCCCGGCTTGAACTCGCGCTCGCCGTAGCGGCGCGCGATCTCCACTGCCGCCATCAGTTGGGTCGCTTTGACCGGGCCGATGCCGCGAATCGCGCACAGGTCGCCGAGCGCCGCCGTACCGAGTCCGGCGAAGTCGGAGTAGCGCGCCAGCACCGCACGCCCCTGGTCGAGCGCACTGGCGTCGCGGTCACCGGTGCGCAGCAACACCGCCAGCAGCTCGGCGTCGGAGAGAGATTCCGCGCCACGCGCTACCAGCTTTTCCCGTGGCCGGTCCGCTTCCGGCCATTCGCTGATCGGTCGCCGTAACGTCATGCGCCGATTGTATGTAAAGTGTTTAACTAAGACTAGTAGGGTCGGTCATTCGACCCGCAGCAGCAAGCCGCTCAGGTAGCCGGCTTCGGGGTGCCCGAGCAGCAGCGGGTGATCGCGGCCCGGACCGAGCACCTGCACGATCTGCACGTTGCGCCGGGCGTCTTGCGCCGCAGCGCGCACGATCTTGGTGAACAGCTCGGCGTCGATGTGTTGCGAGCACGAGAATGTCAGCACGAACGCCCCGGGCGCCGCCCGCCGGAAAGCCCACAGGTTCAGGTCCTTGTAGGCCCGCGCGCCGCGTTCGACGTCGCGGCGCTGCTTGACCAGCGCCGGCGGGTCGAGCACCAGCATCCCCCAGCGCTCGTCGTGCTCCCGCAGAAAGCGAAAGACGTCTGCTTCGATCATCTCGCCACGCTCGGCAGGAAGGCGGTTGCGCGTCCAGTTCGCTTGCGCCAACTCGAGTGCTGCGGTCGAACTCTCGACGGTGACGACTCGCTCGGCGCCGCCGGCGGCGGCGTAGACGGAAAACGCGCCGGTGTATCCAAATGCGTTGAGCACCGTGCGGCCGCGCGCGAGCTCGCGGCAGACGGTGCGGTTGTCGCGCTGATCGAGGAAGAAACCGGTCTTCTGGCCGAAGCGCACATCGACGGCGAAGCGCAGGTCGTTCTCGGCGATTTCGAATGCGGCGTCGGGAACCACGCCGCACACGGTACCCACTGCGTCGGGCAGGCCCTCTTCGCGGCGCGCGCGTCCGGCGCTGCGCTCGAAGATCCCGGCCGGATGCGACTCCGCGACGATCGCGTCGACGACCGCATCGCGCAGGCGCGCCGCGCCTGCGGTGATGCACTGGAGGACGACGACGTCGCCGTAGACATCAACGATGACTCCGGGAAGACCGTCTCCCTCGCCGTTGATGGCGCGATAGGCGGTGGTGTTGGCCGGGACGACGGCGCGGCGCAGGGCGAACGCGCGGCCGACTCGGGCGGCAATCCAAGCGGCGTCGATCGGCGCATCGTCACGGGTGAGAATGCGGACGGCGATGGAGCAGCGTGGATTGGCGTAGCCGCGGGCGAGAAACGCACCGGCGGCATCGAGCAGGGTGACGATCGTTCCGGGTTCGAGCGTCGGGTCGAGTCCGGTGAGGGCGCCCGAGAAGACCCACGGATGCCCTTGGAGGATCGGCCGCTCCTTGCCGCCGCGGAGGCGCAGGACCGGCTCGTTCACGATGCTGCGCCTCCGGCGGGGCGCATCAGATGTGGGTGCCGGTGGTGTCGCCTTCGTCCTCGACGTCGGCGTTGACGCGCTCCTCGATGGATACGTAGGAGCGTTGGCCTTCGCCGATGTAGAGCTGGCGCGGCCGGGCGATGCGTTGCTCCTCGTCGAGCAGCATCTCCTGCCACTGGGCGATCCAGCCCGGGGTGCGGCCGATGGCGAACAGGACCGGGAACATGTCCATCGGGAAGCCCATCGCCTTGTAGATGATGCCCGAGTAGAAATCGACATTGGGGTAGAGCTTGTGCTGGACGAAGTAGTCGTCTTGGAGGGCGATGCGTTCGAGTTCGAGGGCGATGTCGATGAGCGGGTCGCGGCCGGTGACCTCGAAGACCTCGTGGGCGATCTGCTTGATGATGCGCGCCCGCGGGTCGTAGTTCTTGTAGACGCGGTGACCGAAGCCCTGGAGGCGGACTTCCTTGTTCTTGACGCGCTTGATGTAGTCGGGGATGGCCGCGACGCTGCCGATTTGCTCGAGCATGCTGATGGCGGCTTCGTTGGCGCCGCCGTGCAGCGGTCCGTAGAGGGCGGCGGTGGCGGCGGCGACTGCGGAGAACGGGTCGGACTGCGAGCTGCCGACGGTGCGCATCGCGGTGGTGCTGCAGTTCTGCTCGTGGTCGGCGTGGAGAATGAACAGCACGTCGAGGGCGCGTTCGAGGATCGGGTTGGGGCTGTACTTGAGTTCGGTCTTCTTGAACATCATGTTCAGGAAGTTGCCGGCGTAACTAAGGTCGTTGTCGGGGTAGGCGTACGGCCAGCCGATGGAGTGGCGGTAGGCGAACGCCGCCAGGGTCGGCATCTTCGCGATCAGCCGGTGCGTCTGCTTCTTGCGCGACTCCATGTCGAAGAGGTTCTTGGCGTCGGGGTAGAAGGTCGACAGCGCGCCGACGGTGCTCACCATGATGCCCATCGGGTGGGCGTCGTAATGGAAGCCGTCGATGAATTTCTTGATGTTCTCGTGGATCATCGTGTGGTGGATGATGTTGTGCACGAACGCCTTGAGGTTCCTGGCGGCGGGCAGCTCCCCCTTCACGATGAGGTAGGCGACCTCGAGGAACGAACTCTTTTCCGCCAGCTCCTCGATCGGGTACCCGCGGTACATCAGGATTCCCTTGTCGCCGTCGATGTAGGTGATCGCGCTCTTGCAGGCGGCGGTGTTGAGAAACGCCGCGTCGTACGACATCAGACCGAAGTCGTCCTCGTCGACCTTGATCTTGCGCAAGTCCATGGCCCGGATGCTGCCCAACTCGATCGGGAGTTCGTAGGATTTTCCGGTGCGGTTGTCGGTGACGGACAGCGTATCTTTGGCCATGAGAACCTCCTTGGGCTAGCGGTAAACTGCCACGCTCTCTCGAGCGCTGCAAATTGCGTCGGGATGGCTTGGGTCGGCTTTCGCTATCGGCGCGATCGGGGCATGATGACGCGGTTCGGTGCCCGCACGCCGGCGCGTCCGCGGCGATGAACGCCACCAAGGAGGGATCCATGCCGTTGTTCGCGGCCATGTTCGCAAGCTTGCTGTTTCTGACAGCTACGCCCCATCCCGCCCTGGCCGCAGATGCCGCGGTGCAGAGCGACACCTCGCTGATCGACGCCACGCCCGATTATGCCGAGTCCTTTCGTAGCCAATGGCGCGAGGGGGACATCGGACCGTTAGTCCGCGAAGTGATCGCCGATACCACGTTCTACGGCCGCCTCGGCCCGGCGGAGCCGCGTCCCCTCTCTCTCGACGATTGCATCGCGCTCGCGCTCGCCAACAACACCGGCATGCAAATCGCCCGTCTCGGTCCGTTCGGTGCGCGTGCGGAGATCCGCCGTGCGCAGTCGATTTTCGACCCGGCCTTTACGGCCGCCGGGAGTCGAGACTATTCCGTTCGTCCAGCCGGCTCCGCGCTGCAGGGGGCCGTCACGTCGCGCGAGGACAACTTCGATTACTCGGTCGGCGTCGGCAAGGCGCTGACCACGGGCGGCCAGGTGTCGCTCGCGTGGGCCAACAATCGCCTGAAGACGAACTCCGCCTTCCTTTCGTTGCGGCCCCAGTACACGAGCGATCTGATCCTGTCGCTCAACCAGCCACTGCTGCGCAACTTCGGCCGCCGCTTCGCGACGTTGCAGGTTCGCATCGCCCGCACCGCCGAGCGCGGCGCGCGCAAAGAGTACGAAAGTGCGATGGCCGACCTCGTGAAGAACGTCGAGATCGCCTACTGGGCCGTCCTCGATACTACGGAAACCGTCAAGGCACAGGACCAGGGCGTGCTCGCCGCGCGCGAGTTGCTGCGCCAAAACGAAGGCAAGTTCGAGGTCGGCACGCTACCGCGCACGGCCGTGCTCGAAGCCCAAGCCGAGATGGCACGTCGCGATGCCGATCTCATCCAAGCGCAGAACGTGCGGCAAGCGGCGACGGATACGTTGCGCGCGATCATCAATGCGCCTTCGCAGGATGCGGCCCTGCTCGTCAACGCGGTGCCATCCGATGAGCCGCTCATCGAGCCGCTGGTCGTCGATCTCGAACGCAGCCTGGATCGTGCTCTCGAGAATCGCGCCGAACTCGAGGCCGCCCGGCTCGCGGTCGAACAGAGCGCGATGCAGCTCAAGCTCGCCGAGAACCAACTCCTGCCGAAACTCGACGCCGTCGGCAGTATCGGCACCAACGGGCTTTCCGGCGACAAGAACGCGTCCAGCCTCGTGCTCGGCGGAGCCGACCCGAACGCCCCACCGCTCCGCAGTCCGTTTTCCGGTCCCATCGCGGACTCATGGCGCATGCTCTACGACGGCCGCTACTATGGATACACGGTGGGTTTGACGCTCGAGATTCCACTCGGCAACGCCCAGGGCAAGGCCGATTACGCGTTGAGCCGCGTCAATCTCGAGCGCGCGCGACTCGATCTGCGCCGCCTGCAGGAGAACGTCACCTTCGAGATCACTCGCGCCGCCACCGACCTCGAGAGCGACCTCAAGAGTATCGCGGCGCGGCGCATCGCTCGCGAACTCGCCGAGGAGAACGTGCGCAACCAGCGCGCGCGCTACGACGTCGGCTTGGCGACGACGAAGGACCTGCTCGACTTCCAAGACCAGCTCACCCAGGCGCGGGCCGCGGAGATTCGCGCGCTGACGCAGTACCGGATCCATCTCGCCGAGTTGCGGCGGGTGGAAGGCACGCTCCTCGCCAACCACAAGATCGAAATCGAGGCGGAAAGCGAAGAAGGAACGCCTTGGTGGGCGCGTTTCTGAGGTTCCGCGCCCAGTCGTTCAGCGCACCGGTAGCGTGTGCTCCTTGAACTGCTCGCGCAGGGTCATCTTCTGGATCTTGCCGGTCGCCGTGTGCGGAATCTCGCTGACGAAGACCACGTCCTCGGGGAGCCACCACTTCGCCACCTTGTCCGCGAGGTAGTCGAGGATCTCGTCCTTCGCAAGTGTGCGTCCTTCCCTGCGAACGATGATCAGCAGCGGCCGCTCGTCCCACTTCGGATGTGGCACGCCGATGACCGCCGCCTCGGCGACGGCGGGGTGGCCGACGGCCGCGTTTTCGAGGTCGATCGACGAGATCCATTCGCCGCCCGACTTGATCACGTCCTTGGCGCGGTCGGTGATCTGCATGAACCCGAGCGGGTCGAGGGTCGACACGTCGCCGGTGTCGAACCAGCCCTCGGCATCGAGGACTTGGCCGCCCTCGCCTTTGAAGTAGCTCGCGGCGACGGCGGGACCGCGCACTTTCAGATGGCCGAAGGCCGTGCCGTCGCGGGGTAGTTCCTCGTCGTCGTCGCCGGTGATCTTCATCTCGACGCCGAACGGCGGCCGCCCCTGCTTGAGCTTGATGCGGATGCACTCCTCGGCGCTCAGCGATCCCATGCCCGCTTTGAGCGAGCCGAGGGTGCCGAGCGGGCTCATCTCCGTCATGCCCCAGGCGTGCATCACCTCGACGCCGTAGTTCCTCTCGAACGCCTCGATCATGCTGCGCGGGCAGGCCGAGCCGCCGATCGCGACGCGCTTCAGCGTCGACAGCGTCTTGCTCTCCGCCTCGAGGTATTGCAGCAGCAT
>Ga0163144_10009914_pt1 | contig 20379 bp, 34 predicted proteins | sample OliLak19BULKMAT1_FD_123175 | JGI IMG/M metagenome (GOLD analysis project Ga0163144, IMG submission 123175) | Freshwater microbial mat bacterial communities from Lake Vanda, McMurdo Dry Valleys, Antarctica - Oligotrophic Lake LV.19.BULKMAT1 | ecosystem: Environmental > Aquatic > Freshwater >... | reverse complement strand
GCCGCCACTGACCCTGACACTAATATCGTGCTTATCTACTAGATCTAATGCAACTGTCGCCTCAGTTAGACGATGCATTAAATACTGGCTATCTGCAAAATAGTCGGCTGCAGGCTTCTCGTTCACTGTGATAACACCTTTACCGGGGATCAAACGAACTTTGGCAACCGATGAACTACGCCGTCCTATACCATAAAAATAAGTTGTGCTTTTGGTTGCCATTATTTAACGCTCACTTTCTTAGGGCTTTGTGCTTCGTGGGCATGAGAATCGCCAGGAAAAACTCGTAAACGTAGCATTCTGTCACTTTGTAGCTTGTTCTTAGGTAACATCCCCTTAACTGCTAGTCTGATTACTTCACTTGGATCTTTAGCCATCTTCTCTGTTAGGGTAGCAGACTTTAGGTTTCCAGGGTATTGGCTGTGGCGATAATACATCTTGTCGTCGAGTTTTGTGCCTGTAACGACTAGTTTGTCGGCATTCGTAACTACAACGTGATCTCCACAGTCAATATGAGCCGTGAACATTGGTTTGCCCTTACCGGTAAGCAGTGTGGCTATTTTAGTCGAAAGTCGACCCAAGGGGGCGCTAGATGCGTCTAAAACGTACCATTCTCTAGTTACTTCTGTTGGTTTGGCGCTATAAGTCTTTTTCATTATTTATTACCCCTGACGCCTGTTCGCTTGGCGACTACTTTAGTGCCGATTGACCCCGGTTTATTAGATGCTAGAACTGCCTTCTTAATTAATTTATCGGTTTTTTTAGACTCTGGAGTCTCGTCAACCTTCTTTTTTACGTTTTTCTTCACAGTAGCTTCGGTTGATAGTCCAACAAAGCTGACTCTAGCCATGGTCGAATTGTCGCCACGGCGGTAGCCATCGCGCTTAATGCTTAAGTGTCCGCTGACCCGACCGCCTAGTTTAGGCGCTAATTCGTCAACTAGTTTATGCGCAGCTTCGATGTTTGCTACCTTCGAGATTATTTGACGACGGTTGTGCAAATCACCTATTTTAGCTTTTGTGATCAACTTTTCGACATACGGAACAAGTTCCTTAGCTTTCGGCAAGGTTGTAACGATCTCTTCGTGCTGGATAAGATTAGCCGCTAGACCCTTGAGTAGCGCTCGTCGTTGGTCATTTTCGCGGCCGAATTTGCGACCTTTGTATCCGTGACGATGCATTAGGCGCTCCCCTTGGTCGCTTCAATTAGCATGGCGCATGTGTCATGTTTCAAACATTTATCATGTGACATGTAACGGATAGGTGTATTTAATTTGTGACATGATACCTGTGACATTTTTGCTACATGCCAATTGATACATGTTAATGGGTGTGACTTTGTCATGACTATATTTCCAGTTCCGCCATTTTCTCTTTAACTTCGTCAAGCGCTTTGCTACCGAAGCCTTTTAGTTCCTTAAGTTCGATGTCATTGAGAGAAAATAGGTCTTTTAAGGTGTGAATCTCGTTGTTGATCAGCGCATTTGTTGTTCGAGCTGAAAGGTTCAAATCCTCTATTGGGACCATTAGTTCAGCTGGATCTTCTTCAGTAGCTCCATCTTCGTTAATAGTCTTAGCGGTTAATGGCGCACCAGCTTCTACAGTTGTCGAACCAGCAAGTGCTGTATATTGGTTGACTAGAATTGCAGCTGCTTCCTCAAAAGCTTCCTTAGGAGTCAAAGATCCGTCAGTATCAACTGTAATGTTGAGCTTATCTAGATCGGTGATTTGACCGACGCGGGTGTCTTCGACGCTATAGCGAACACGGTGTACTGGGCTAAATATTGAATCGATAGCTATCATGTCCGATGGTTTTTTATTAGCGCTTTCTTCAATAGAACGATAGCCACGACTAACTTCGACGATTAAGTCCATGACTACCTTAGATTTGTCGTCATCAATCGTGCAAATTACGTGTTTTGGATTAACGATTTCGACATCCGCTTGTTTGACGATGTCTGAAGCAGTAACTACGCCCTTGCCCTTTTTCTCGATTCGAAGATTAACAGTTTCGTCACCAAAAATCTTAAAACGAATACCCTTAAGATTTAGCATGATATCTACGATGTCTTCTTTTACACCAGAAATAGTTGTGAATTCGTGAGTTGCGCCTTCTACTTTGAAGGCAGTTACAGCGGCACCAGAAATGCTAGAAAGTAATACTCGCCTAAGACTATTGCCTAAAGTCATACCGTAGCCGGTGTGTAGCGGTTCGATGACGAAAGTTGCGCTGTTTGCACTGTGCTCCGTGACGCTGGCTAAAATTGGTGTGTGGATCGTTTTTGACATTGTGGTCTCCCTTATCTTGAGTAATACTCAACTATTAATTGTTCATTTATATCTAATTCGGCATTTTCGCGGATAGGTAAGCTCTTAACTGTAATCTTGAACTTCTTGCGGTCGACAGTGAGCCAGTCGGGTACTAAATCGGCGTTGGCAGGACTCAAGTCGTCGATTCTAGTAAAATACTCGCGCTTCTTGCTACCATCACGCAAAATAACCTCGTCTCCTACCTTTAGTCGGATGGACGGAATATCAACGCGTTTGCCATTTAGTTCAAAGTGACCATGGTTAACGAGTTGTCTGGCACCTTGTCTGGAGACTGAAAAACCGCTACGGTAAACGATATTATCGATGCGTTGCTCGAGGTACTGCAAAAGTACTGCTCCGGATTCGCCTTGGCGTTTCATGGCTTCGTTCATAAGCTTTTCGAACTGACGTTCTAAAAGACCATATAGTCGCTTTACCTTCTGTTTCTCACGAAGTTGGAGTGAGTATTGGCTAGTCGTCGGTCGGCGGCCACGGCCGGCTTTTTCGCCTGGTTTTGCGGTACGCTTAGCAAGATATTTATGCGCCTTGGGGTGAAGAGCATAGCCTTCGCGGCGACTTTGCTTGACTATTGAAACTCTATCTCGTGCCATTATTAACCTCTCCTAGCCTTTCGTGGTCGGCAGCCGGCATGCGGCATACTTGTTTTATCTTTGATAGATTCAATCTGAATGTTAGATGCAGAAATAGCGCGGATAGCAGAATCGCGACCCTGACCGATACCTTTGACAAAAACGTCTGCTCGACTCATACCGTTGTTTTGCCTAGCCAGGCTAATAGCCTTATCGACAGCAACTTGCGCTGCATAGGCGGTGCCTTTTTTGCTACCCCTAAAACCTACCGCACCAGAACTTGCACCGGCAATAACTCCACCGCTAGAATCTGTGATAGTAACAATCGTGTTGTTGAATGTTGCTTGTATGTGGATTTGGCCACTAGGAACAGTTCGCTTTATCTTCTTCTTTTTAGTTACAACCTTAGGAGCATCAGCTGTAACGGTAGTCGCTTCAGCTGCCTGAGTAACTTCTGCTTCTACTGGTGTGATTTTTTCGTCATTCATAATTATATCTTTAAGTCTTAGCAGCTACCTTCTTGGCTGTTCCGCCAACCGTTATTTTTTTACCACGACGCGTGCGAGCATTAGTCCTGGTCCTCTGTCCCCTAGACGGGAGGCTCGCCTTGTGTCTAAGCCCTCTGTAAGCGCCGATGTCCTTTAAACGCTTAATGTTGGTTGTTACAACTCTCTGTAAATCACCTTCTACCATAAATGTGCTATCAATTGTTGATTGGATGCGGCTTATTTCGTCTTCTGTTAGCTGCTTAACGCGTACCGTAGGGTCGATTTTAGCTGATTTTAAGATAATTTGGCTTGTTTTTGGACCTATACCATAAACATAGGTTAGTGCAATTTGCACTTGTTTTTCGCTAGGAATGGTGACGCCGCTAATTCGAGCCATCAGGCGCTCCCTTTGGTCGCTTCGATTAGCAATTGGCGATTAGCGATTAGCAATAAATTAGCAATGTAACGATAACCCGATGAATTCGGCATTTGGTCATTTGAATTGGTAATTGCCAATTGCCAATGTTTTGCTAATTGCAAATTGCTAATTGTTGATGGGAATGTACTCACGACTCAGCCTTGCCTCTGCTTATGTCGAGGCTTCAATTTATTAATCACATATACCCGACCTTTACGGCGTACTATCTGGTCGTCCGGACTAATTTTTTTGACGCTAGCGCGTACCTTCATGAACAGTTCCCTTTATTTAACTAATACTACTTGCGATAGGTAATCCGACCCTTTGTAAGATCATAAGGTGTCAATTCTACCGTCACGCCGTCCCCGGGTACTAGGCGAATGTAATTCTTACGCATTCGTCCTGAGACATGAGCGATAATCCGATGGCCATTTTCTAGTTCCACAACGAATTGTGTGCCTGGAAGCGTTTCTACTATCACGCCAGCGAGTTCGATTACTTCCTTATTATTTGCCATAGAGTACAACAGAGGTGCATTATACTGACTTATCTACCTCTTGTAAAGAGTTTTCTGAAGAAGTTATTGGATTTGTAATCTCTAAATGGTCCGACCTCTGTTGAGGAGGCGTTATAATCGTCATATGTCAACATCAAAGCTTTCGACTCAATTTGTCGTAAGGTCTCAAGTGCAACAGATACTAGTATCAGCAAACTCGTGCCCCCAATCTGGACTTGGTCAGTCGGTAACGGCAAGCTTGGGAAATTGACAGCTAAAATTAATAGAACGTACGGCATAACGGCCAAGAACCCTAGCGCTAAGGCACCGTAGATCGTTAAGTTGTTAACTACTTTAGACAAATACTTCTCAGTCTCTATTCCTGGACGTTTGTCAGCAACAAAACCGCCCTGTTTTTGCAAATTCTCGGCAATGTCTTTAGCGTTGAAAGTGATGTTGGTATATATAAAAGTAAACGTAAAAACCAGTAAAAAGTACACGACCGGGTATAGATACGGTTGCCAACTACTCTGTAAATACAGCTGTGCTGTCGGTTGTTGAAATAGCGTAGTCAAATTTTGACCGAGGTCTGCCCATGTTGGATTGGTAGAATTTTGTATAAGCCCGCCAATGAACGATGGCACAGACAAGAACGACAATGCAAAAATGATCGGGATAACTCCGGCTAAGATCATTTTTATAGGCAAGACTGAACTGACTCCACCATAGTTACGATTGCCCTGAACTCTTTTAGCGTAAGAGATGGAGATGCGCCGCCCAGCTTCATTTAGATAAACCACAAATAGGATCAGCAACAAAGTGAGAATAAGTATCGTGAGACTGACATGCAGTCCTCTACTGTCTATCGGTAGAGTGTGTCCAAATAGCTCAAACTTGGCTGTGTCGGTTACTGTCGAGCTTATAAGTGTTCCAGCAATAGCCGGTAGACTACTCACCACCCCTACTGTAATAAGCAGAGAGATCCCATTACCTAAGCCGTTTTCTGTTAAGAGCTCACCAAGCCACATCAGAATCATGGCTCCACCTGTTAAAGCTGCCACCATAAGCACCCAACGTCCAGTAGTAGCGCTAGACAAAACGTCACCAAGGCCACCAAATTGGCTCGCGGACTGCCGAACTATAAAGATAGTACCGATGGACTGAACGATCGCTAACGGCAGGGTTAAGAGCCTGGTATATTGGCTAATCTTCTTTCTACCATACTCGCCCTCTTCCTTTTGCAGCTGCTCTAGTTTTGGGAAGGCTTTTGTAAGAAGTTGCATGATGATCGAAGAAGTAATATATGGGCCTAACCCAACCAACATAATCGAGAAATTTGCAATCGCACCACCGCTCAAAACGTTTATGAAGCTGAGTAACTGTGGTGTGTCTTGTGAGGCAAAGATGTTATCGAGAACTTGTCGTAACTGTGCAGGTTCTGCAAAAGGAATAGGAATCTGGGAGAGGATTCTAAAGATTACAATCATAAAAAGCACAGCGAATGCTTTTTTCTGCATTTCGCGGTTCTTTAGTGAACGCCATATCAGTCGCCACTTCACCTTAAAAACTTACCCTCCTAGTTAACTTAGTCTTCTTTTATTTTACTCGATAAACTCTTAATACGGGCCACTTTGGTATATGTACCTCCGGCCTTATGCACTGCAGAGATAGCGTTCTTTGATGCGCCCTGCAGTAGTACCTTAAAACTTGAGTTCAGATTTTCGTCAAAAAGCAGCTTTACAGGAATCTTCGCATTAGGAACTAGTTTCGCTTCAGACAAAGTCGTGTTGTCTGCTGTCTTAGTTTTTAAGCTATTTAGTTTTGAGGTATAGATCTCAAAAACAATTGGTCTTTTGCTTGTAAAGCCTCGGAGCTTAGGTATACGCATAGCAAGTGGCATTTGACCACCTTCAAAACCTGGGCGAACGCCACCGCCAGTTCGAGAATTCTGTCCTTTAGTACCACGTCCGGCAGTTTTGCCTTGACCGGCAGATATACCTCGACCGACTCGATTAGGCTTCTTGGTGCGCTTTACATTCAATTCATTAAATTTCATTTAGTAACTCCAGTGACTTCCTTGATCTTTTTGGCTTTAAGGACTTTCGTACTTTCTTTATCTACCTTTAGCTTTGCCCGAGATTTGTGCTTGGTTGTAACCCAGTTTTCTCGCGGTTCGATGCTTGAAAGTGCGGCAAGTGTGGCATAGGCCATGTTGATCTTATTACTAGAACCCAGAGACTTTGATAAAGCATTTTTTATACCGATAGCTTCTAGGAGAGCTCTAACCACACCGCCGGCAATTAGACCAGTACCGGCAGAAGCAGGCTTTATAAAAATCTTGGCTCCGCCAACTTTGGCAAATACTTCGTGTGCAATTGTTCCGTTTACTACAGGGATAGCAACCATGGTTTTTTTGGCGATATCTGTGGCTTTAGATACTGCAGTCGTGACGTCCATGCCTTTAGCGATTCCGATACCGACTTTGTTGGACTTATCTCCGACAACAATTAATGCTCTAAAGCGGAAACGACGTCCACCCTTAACTACGCGTGCAACTCTATCAATAGCTATCACATTTTCTGTGAAGCCTGTGTCTTTTTCTGGCATATCTCGATTTGGTTTCATAATTAGAACTTCAATCCTTCAGCTCTGGCGGCGTCGGCCAAGGCCTTAACTCTACCATGGTACAGTCGACCATTTCTGTCAAAAATGACAGTGCTTATCTTAGCAGCTTTTGCTTTCTTAGCAATTTCTGTTCCTATGACAATAGCTTTCTCTGTCATTGTTCCCTTAGCTTTAGCACCAACTGTTGTAGCTTGAGCTAAAGTTATTTTGTTCTCGTCATCAATGAGTTGTGCCGAAATATGTAAATTACTGATCGTTACTGTCAAGCGAGGGCGCTTAGCAGTTCCGCTCAATTTAGCGCGAATACGCTGCTTGCGAAGTACCGCTGAGTTGTTTTTCTTCTGTAATCGTCCCATTATTTCTCCTTACCTGACTTACCGCTTTTACGAATTATTCTTTCGCCAACATATTTGAGACCTTTGCCCTTATAAGGTTCTGGTTTTTTGAGCGCGCGTATCTCGGCAGCGGCCTGTCCAACTTGCTGCTTTGAATTACCGGCAACAGTGATAATATTTTGCTCTACAGTTATATTCACACCTTCTGGAATTTGAAAAATGACTTCATGACTAAAACCAAGCGATAATTTTAATCGATTTCCATCGACCGCAACTCTGAAACCCACACCGTTTAATTCAAGCTGTTTTGTGAAGCCCTCTGAAACACCTTGTACCATATTGAACACTAGTGATCGCATCAACCCATGCTTAGAACGATGTTCGCGCTCGTCGCTGCTACGAGTTACTAGTGCCTGTCCGTCTTTAACTTCAACGGAAATCCCTGGCATCATGAACTGGCTAAGCGTGCCTTTAGGTCCTACGACAACTACATTATCTGCGTCAACAGTAACAGTTACGCTATTTGGGATCACAACTGGCGATCTACCTATACGGCTCATGAGGCGCTCCCTTCGGTTGCATCATTTAGCATGTTACATGTGTCATGTGACAAAAAATTGGCATGTGACATGTAGCAATTAGAATTAGTTAATTTGTTACATGCTAATTGGGGTGTATTCATGATTAATAGACCTTGCATATTAATTCGCCGCCGAGCTTCTCTTTCTTAGCTTCACGTCCGGTCATAACACCCCTAGACGTTGACATGACAATAATTCCTCGACCTTGTCTGACTGATGGAATTTTATCTGAGCCGACATAAACACGTCGTCCTGGCTTGCTAATTCTTTCGATGCTAGTGATTCGGGAGTTAGTGTCTTCCTGGTTAATAACAATTTTTAGCTGTTTAAAGCCGTTATCGCCTTCGACTACTTCGACGCGGTCAACAAAGTTAGTTGATGCGAGGACATTCGCCACCGTTTCTTTTAAACGGCTATATGGCATAGCAACTTCGCGCTTTGAAACTGCCGAAGCGTTTCGGATGCGAGTTAGCATATCTGCGATAGGGTCTGTTGAAGTTATCATATTTCTCCTGTTACCAACTTGATTTCGTTATGCCGGGTATCTCACCCTTGACAGCGTGTTCTCTAAAAGACAGTCTAGAAAGTCCGAATCTACGCATATAACCACGGGATCTTCCAGTTTCCTTGCAACGATTATTCAACCGAGTAGGGCTAGAATTACGAGGCAATTTGTGCAAGCCTTCCGAGTCGCCTACAGCTTTTAGTTCAGCGCGCAGTTCAGCATATTTCTCATGCATCAAATGCCTTTTCTTATCTCGTTCTAGGCTAGATTTCTTGGCCATCAGATGCTCCCTTCGGTCGCTTCAATTAGCATGGTGCATGTGTCATGTTTCAAAAAATTATCATGTAGCATGTAGCAGTTAGAGCTAGTTAATCTGTTACATGAGACCTGTAACATTTTTGATACATGGTACATGGTACATGCAACCTGTTTAGGGTTTCTATTTTCTGATTTCATATTTTGTCTCCTTCGGTTACTTCTTCTACTGTCTCTGGTTCTTTCACTTCTTCAATTACTTCCTTTGGTGGTGCTGGAATATGAATTGGCTTAACAACTACTATTGGAGCGATTGGCTTTTCAAAAGGCATACCAAATTTTTCTAGTAGTGCCTTAGAATTTTCAGGACTGCCATTATCGATAACAAAAATCATCTGTAGGCCATGCAAGGTAGTAGTTTCTTCAAAACTTAGCTCCGGAAAGACTGACTGATCTGTAAGGCCTAGGCTGTAGTTACCCTGCTCATCAAAAGCTTTATTTGAAACTCCGTGGAAGTCGCGTACTCGCGGCAATACAATAGAGATAATTCTATCCAAAAATTCATACATCTGGTTACCGCGTAGAGTGACCTTCAGACCAATCTTCATGCCTTCTCGTAGTTTAAATGTGGCTATCGACATCCGTGCGAAAGTTTCAACTGGTTCTTGGCCAGCAATTTTACGAAGTGTATTTGCTGCAACTTCCATTATTTTTTTGTCTTCTTTAGCTCGTCCTAAGCCTATGTTCAAAACAATTTTTTGAAGCTTAGGCACCTGGTTTATGTTAGAAAGTTTAAGATCAGAAAGTAGTTCGTCAACGTATTGCTTGACATAAAGATCCTTCATTCTGGTAGTTGATAGTTTAGTTACCATTATTTGATCTCCTTGCCACTACGCTTATAAACGCGGGTTTTGGCACCTTTAGCGTCGAGTTTGTAACCAATGCGACTTGGTTTCTTGCTAGTTGGCTCAACAACAGCGACTTTGCTGACCCAGATTGGCTTTGTAAGCTCCAAGATTGCACCTTGTGGGTTAGCTTTTGACGGCTTGACGTGACGCTTAACAATGTTAATGCCATCGACAGTAACCTTGTTAAGTTTCGGGTGAACGGCGCTGATTTTGCCGGTTTTACCTTTGTATTTGCCCGAAAGCACTACAACCATGTCGTTTTTCTTCAAACGAATCTTGAATATTTTACTTGGCAAATTTTTATTCTTAAGCTGACTCATAATTAAAGCACCTCCGGTGCAAGGCTGATTATCTTAGAAAAACCAAGTTCACGCAGTTCGCGAGGTACAGGCCCAAAAATACGGGTACCTTTTGGCTCTTTGCCTTCGTCGATAACGACGGCGGCATTTTCGTCAAAACGTAGTGTGGTTCCGTCTTTTCGGTGAATGGCATAAGTCGTGCGAACAATGACTGCCTTAATGACCTGTTTGCGCTTGACGTTACCGCTTGGGTTGGCAGTTTTGACAGTCGCGACAATAGTGTCGCCAATCTTAGCATAGCGGCGACGGGTACCACCTAAGACACGGATGCAAAGTATTTCCTTTGCCCCGCTGTTGTCGCATACGACTAGTCTTGATTCTTGCTGTATCATCTTTAAATTTCTTCCTTAACTTTATCAGGAGCAACTTTTGGAACTACCGGACTTTGCTTTGACTTTTCAATAACTATTACTGGTTCCTCAACGTGCTTGATAATTGCTTTAGTGACTACCGACTCGAGCTTGAAGTGCTTAGTGGCACTTATTGGTCGGGTTTCTACTATATTTACTCTGTCGCCGACATTGGCAGTGTTTGTCTCATCATGAGCTGCAATTCGCTGCGACCTGGTGTATTGCTTCTTGTAGATTGGGTGGGTTTTCCGAGTTTCGACTAACACAACAATTGTTTTGTTGGCTTTATTTGAAACAACAACCCCTGTTAAAATCTTAGTCATTTCTTAGACTCCTTTGCTGGTGCTTTAACTGCGAGTTTCTTAGTTTCAGAAATTAGTTTACTTGTCTCTGAATTACTTAACATGTTAAGTAATGTGTTAACTCTAGCCAGCTCGCGCTTCTTAGCCCGTACGACCTGGGTGTTCTGAATCTCACCGTTAATAATGCCGCGGCGCGACTCTACGATTTCTATCATTAAAGTCCCCTGCTTTTTAAGCAGTGCGTTTGAGTCCAATTTTACTAATGTTTCCATATGTTTTTTCATAACTGTAGTTCCTTTGATAGGATTTTAGTCTTGATCGGTAACTTATGAGCCGCAAGACGCAATGCTTCGTTTGCGACTTCGTCGGTGACTCCGTCTATTTCGAACATCACTGTTCCAGGGTAAACTCGTGCGCAGAAATACTCTGGTGAGCCTTTCCCGCCGCCCATTTTTACATCTTGTGGTTTCTTAGTAACAGGCAAGTGTGGAAAAATCCGAATCCATATCTTACCACCTCTTTTGACATATCGTGTCATCGCTTGTCTAGACGCCTCGATTTGGCGGCTAGTGATCCTACCCAATTCTTGGGCCTGCAAACCGTGCGAACCAAATGTTATTTCGTTCATAACTCCAGCAACTCCACGGGTTCGACCCTTAAAGTGACGGCGATAAGTCATTTTCTTAGGCATCAACATGAGGCGCTCCCTCCGGTTGCTTCAATTGCCATGTTACATGTGACATGTTTCAAAAAATTATCATGTAGCAGGTAGCAGTTAGGATTACGATTAGGTGAATTGTTACATGATACTTGTGACATTTTTGATACATGGTACATGGTACATGTGAACTGGGGTGTACTCACGACGTCACCTCACCTTTGTGAATCCAGACTTTTACGCCGATGACTCCTGAGCCTGGATATTCTGCTCGGGCCTTTGCAAAATCAATGTCGGCTCGAAGTGTGTGAAGTGGAACTGTGCCTTCAATAACTTTTTCACGTCGAGACATGTCGTTGCCGTTTAGCCGACCTGCGACTTCGATACGAATACCTTTAGCACCTGCTCGCATCGTGGCCCCCAGAGCTTGTTTAACGGCACGTCTAAAGGCTATACGTCGCTCAAGTTGGTGGGCGATGTTCTCAGCTACAATCTTAGCCTGAAGCTCTGGCTTCTTAACTTCTTCGATGTTTACTCGAACTGGCACACCATAGATCTTTTCTATAGCTGCTTTGAGTTCTTGCGCTCCAGTACCACCTCGGCCGATTACAACACCAGCTTTCGCAGTAAAGATTGTGACAGTCACAAGGTTTTTAGATCTTTCAATCTCGACTCTATTGATACTGGCGCGCGAACCAAGTTTGTCTTGAATCATTCGTCGGACGCTCAAATCTTGAGTCAAATAAGCTGTGTAGTCGCGCTTTTCAGCAAACCACTTGCTTTGCCACTGCTTGTTGATTTGCAGTCGCATGCTGATCGGATTAACTTTGTGACCCATTTAATTGCTCCCTTCGGTCGCTTCATTTAGCATGGTGCATGTGGCATGTTTCAAAAAATTAGCATGTGGCATGTAGCAGTTAGGGTTAGTTGATTTGTTACATGATACATGGAACATTTTTGATACATGATACATGGTACATGCAACCTGTAGAGGTTTTCGATTTACTGTTTTCATTTTTGATCCTTAGCCGTTTTTTTGATTTCGCGTTTATCTCCGTCAACTATTACTCGGATGTGGCTAGTTTTATGCTGGAACTTGTTTGCAGAACCTTTAGCCGCCGGTCGAAAGCGTTTTAGCCGCGGGCCGGAAGTGACAGATATTTCAACTATTCGTAGTGTATCTGGTTTGTAGCCGTGGTTATGCTCAGCATTAGCTTGAGCGCTACGAACAACTTTGGCGACTGCAGTAGCAGAATTACGCGGAGTGTGCTCAAGAATAATCAGCGCGTCCTTAACTGTTCGACCGCGTACTAAAGATGCTACCGTCGCAACTTTGCGGGTACTCATTTGAACGCCTTTAGCTAACGCCATGACAGCCATCAGACGCTCCCTTCGGTCGCTTCATTGACCATTTGCCATTGGCCATTAGCCATACATTTATCATTTACCATATAGCCATTTGAATTGCTAATTGCTAATTGACCGGTATTTCTGACTTCGAATTTCGGATTTATCATCATTTGGATCCTACACTTTCAGATTTAGCCATTTTACCACCGTGAGCTCGAAACTTACGGGTCGGAGAAAATTCGCCAAGCTTGTGACCAACCATATTTTCAGTCACAAAAACTGGAACGTGGACACGGCCGTTGTGAACAGCAATAGTTCGACCGACAAATTCAGGTGGAATAGTGCAAGCTCGCGCCCAAGTCTTAATGATTGTTCGGTCTTCATTACCAAGAGCAGAGACTTTCTTCATAAGTTTCGGGTCAATAAACATACCTTTTTTTAGTGATCTAGACATAGCTTATTTCCTTTTCGCCTCATGGCGGCTTTTAACAATATATTTAGCTGTGCTCTTGCGAGTTCTGGTCTTAAAGCCAAGAGTCTTCTGACCCCAAGGCGTAACTGGAGCTCTAGCCATTCGGTGACGACCACCGTCTCCACCACCGTGTGGGTGATCAACAGCATTCATAACTACTCCACGAACAGATGGGCGGATACCTTTACGGCGGTTACGACCGGCTTTGCCGATTTTGACATTTTGATGCTGAACATTACCGACGTTGCCGATATGTGCCATGCAATCTAGGTTAACCATACGAACTTCGCCACTCGGGAGGCGTACTTGGGCGTAAACTTCGTCCTTAGCAACCAATTGAGCTCCAGAACCTGCACTGCGAGCTAGCTGAGAGCCACGGCCTGGCTGTAGCTCGATGGCATAGATGGTGCTGCCGGTCGGAATTGATCTGAGTGGTAAACGGTTGCCTGTTTCAACAGGAGCATCGTCAGCGCTAGATATTTTGTCGCCCTGCTTCATTCCTTGAGCCGCAATGATGTAGTGATATTTCCCATCAGTGTCTTTAAGGCGTGCGATGCGAGCAGAACGGTTTGGGTCATATTCGATGTGCTCAACAACAGATTGAACGCCTGCAGGCATAGTAAAGTTAACTTGTCGATAATGCCTGCGAACACCGCCGCCTTTGTGGCGTGTGGTGATCCGACCTTGGTTGTTGCGGCCAGTCATGGTCTTCTTAGCTTTAATCAGCGAACTAACCGGCTTTTTAGTCGTAATCTCAGACATGTCCTGAGTGGTCATGCCGCGTGTGCCAGGTGTCATTGGTCTGTAAGTCTTAATAGCCATTAGGCGCTCCCTCTGGTCGCTTCAAGTAGCAATTGGCATGTGTCATGTTTCAAAAATTTATCATTTAGCATGTACCAATTAGGATTAGTTAATTTGTTACATGGGGAAAATATCATTTCTTCCCCTTCTTTGGCTCTTCGACAGCTTCCGGATTGAAGACCGCGATTTTGTCACCGCTTTTGAGAGTGACGTAAGCCTTTTTGACGTTCTGACGTGTTCCGACACTAGCTCGGCCTCGCTTTTGGTTGAAACGCTTGGTTTTACCTTTGAGGATAGAGATATTTACGTTAGTTACGGTGACTTCATATAGCTTCTCAACAAAGGTTTTAACATCGTGCTTGTTGGTTGATTTAGGCACCACGAAAGTATAAACGCCGTTTTCTTGTGAAGCAGCGGCAAAAGACTTCTCTGACATTCTTGGGATAATAACTAAGGTCATTTCTTAGCCCCTAGTCTAGTTGTGAGGTTAGCGATGGCGTCGCTGACAATAAGAACCATATCGGCGTTCATAACATGGAATGTGCTTAGTCTTGAAGCCGTAATGACAGTAGCTTTTGGTAGATTGTTCATAGCTTTGGCTAGGTTAGCGTCTGGAGCTGCAACAACGATAACAACACTCCGTTTTGCGTCAATCTTAGCAAGCAGCTTGGCAGCATCTTTAGTCTTTGCGTCTTTGAATGAAATTTTCTCGATGACTGCGATACCACCAGAAGTGTTTTTAAGGCTCAAGGCTTGGCGAAGTGATTGACGACGAGCTTCGGTGCTTAGACCCATTGAATAGTTTTCATAGCCGGTTGGGCCAAAAGCGATGCCACCACCGCGCCAGATTGGGTTTCGGCTCGAACCAAAACGGGCCCTACCTGTACCTTTTTGGCGCCAAGGCTTCTTACCACCACCGCGCACTTCGCCTCGCTTTTTAGTAACAGCATTGTTAGTGCGTCCGTTGGCCAAATATCCAACGTAGGCAGCTTTAACAAGTTCATGATTACCGACAGTTAGCCCAAAGATCTCTTTAGGCAAAGTTGCCGCAACAGTAGCCTTTGAACCAGTGTTTGTAAACGTTGGCACAGCCATTAGATGCTCCCTCTGGTCGCTTCATTTACCATGGTGCATGTGGCATGTTTCAAAAAATTAGCATGTGGCATGTAGCAGTTAGGGTTAGTTAATTTGCTACATGATACCTGGAACATTTTTGCTACATGTGAATTGACACATGTTACATTAGCCATTAGGCGCTCCCTTTACGGCTAGTGGACTGGACGAGGACAATACTCTTGCGAGGACCGGGTACTGCACCTACCAAACCAATAACATTGTGTTCGAGATCAACCATGGCGACTTTCAGATTGCGAACGTTGACGCGTACGTTGCCCATTTGGCCGGCCATACGCTTGCCCTTAAAAATCTTTTGCGGGTACATCGAGCCGATTGAGCCGGGGCGGCGATAGCTACGGCCACCGTGTGTTTTGCGTCCACGGCTGAAGTTATGACGTTTAATCGTGCCGGCAAAGCCTTTGCCTTTACTAGTACCGGTGACGCTAACAATGTCCCCAACTTCAAAAACGTCGGCCGAGAGTTCTTGGCCGACTTTAGTATCTTCAGTTGTTTCATTAATGCGGAATTCGCGAACGACTTTTGGGGTCTTACCCGATTCTTTAAAGTGTCCTGCAGCGGCTTTGCCTAGCTTCTTCTTGCTTTCAAAACCAAGCTGTACGGCGCTATAACCATCTTTTTCGACAGTTTTTATCTGAGATATAACATTTGGACTAGCAGAAAGCAGCGTAACAGGAAGCATGGCACCGTCTTCTGATACGATGCTGGCCATCCCGACTTTTCTTGTAATTAATGCTTTCACTACTACTGTTTTACCTCTGTTATTTTAACCTCGCTTTTAGGAACAAAAACACCTGGTGTCTAGTAGTTTCCTTGGTTTTTTACGCCTTAGACTTACTAACTCACCAAGCTTCTTAGCCCAGCGATATTCAAATTCTCACAAATTATATCAGTCTGACCTCTTAAAAGTCAAGGTGTTAAATTGAGAGCAATAGACCAAACGGTAAAAAGAAGCTTATCAGCATGGCGCAAACCAAAACGGCATATTCAATTTTGCGGTCGATCTGGAAATGATCGTGGCTAGTTAGTAGTAAGCCAACAAAGAACCCAAGTGGCATTGGCACGAACCAATTAGTGCCATCAACTCCGACCCTCAGCCACAGCGAACCCAAGAAAACAAAAAGTAGCAGCTTCAACACATAAACGCTATCTGGTTCAGAACTTTTCTGCTTAAGCTTTTTCATTAAGCAAATTATATCATCTTACTATAAGTGGTGGGCTATATGCCTGAACCGACTGGACGCTAGAGTGAACGTCATTTGGAGTTTTTACAAGCTCTGCTTGCCCCTCGGCCACTAACGAGTCCGGAACCCATACGCAACAAGTATGTCCTTTTCAACCACAACCTCGATGAGACACAAAAAGGTTTACAAAACGTTTAGGCTTTTACATGTAATCTAGATCCGTACCGTTTGCGCTCCACATCCAACCAAACACCGGCCACGCCTGACCTCTACTAGACAGTTCTTCGTAAACAGCCTTTGCTGCTTTTGTTGGACAAGAGCGCCCACCGTCAAAGGCACAATCAGCACATCGTACTACAACACTACCTAAATTATGCATTAGAAATGGCGTGTCTACTTCTCCGAGCTGTCTGTAACGTATTAGGTCATCAGTTGAATCAACACCATGAGCTATTAATTCAGCTACTACTTTTTCATTACAGTCAGTAATTAATGGTTCGCCTGATATTTCTTTCTTAAATCTCGTGGCTTTTTGCATAATATTCTCCTTATAACTGAAAGTATGGCTTGCAGAAGTATTTAAATCATTCAAAATAAATTGAATGGAGTTCAATTGGTTACAAAGAGATGCCTTAAAGAAACTGACACTTGCAGACAATATGCCTTTCAAACAGCTGGTAGGCGACACTACGGATGCGAACTTATACTCATACCATCTTAAAAAACTAACAAAATCTGGCTTAATTAGTTCGATGCGTGGGGTTTACTCCCTAACCCCTAAAGGAAAGCACTATGTTGGATCAATCACAATTGACACCACAACAGTCAGAAAACAACCAAAAATTGTAGTGATGCTTTATGCTGTCAATTCAAAAGGCGAGTATTTGCTTTATAGATGGAAGCGACAACCATATTTCAATAAAGTATCTTTGCCATACGGCAAAACACACTTCGACAAGTGTTTAGAAGAGAATGTCGACCATGAAGCGGTTATGAAGCTAGGTCAACCAATTTTGTCAAAACAATACTTAGGTTGTTTTTATCATAAGATAATTGAGAGCGATGTTACTTTGAGTCACATGCTGGTGCATGTATATAAGGTACGGATAGATCAGACTGGCGAGTTAGTGTCAAAACAATCGGGTGAAGTTTTTTGGTCTGTCACTAAAACTGTCAGCACTGCTGAATTTATGCCTGGTTTCAGTGATATTCTTCTGTGGATTGAACGCAAAAAGTCTCGAAATATTACTGAACTGGTATCTAGTATTTAATGGTTCGATATATCAAAAATAGCCACGAATTTACTTCGGGCTATTTTTGTCCTTATTCAGGAAAGAGCAGCCGGAGCAAACCAGCCAGCTGGTTGCGCCGCGTGATGAGAAAACCTATCTCGGTTTTCTCATATCTACATTTTGATTTCGGCTTCAACGCCGGCGGGGAGCGAGAGGTTCATAAGACTGTCGATTGTCTTAGGAGTTGGCTCAAAAACATCAATGATGCGTTTATGAATGCGCATTTCGAACTGTTCACGACCCTTTTTGAAGACGTGCGGGCTTGTAACGACCGTATAAACAGTCTTTTTGGTTGGCAGTGGGATTGGCCCGGCGATTGTAGCACCAGTGCGAAGTGCAGTCTCTACAATCTGTTTTGTTGATTGGTCGATAACCTTATGGTCATAGGCCTTCAAACGAATACGAATTCGCTGTTTCCCTTCAGGTGCTTTGACGTTTTCGTCGACTTTTACTGCGACCTGTGGTTCGACTGTTTTAACGGCTTCTACTTTCTCTACCACATCTGGTTTCACAGCACTAGAATCTGCAGATTCGGTGCTGGACTTCGCAACTTTGTTGCTCGCTTTTGGTGTTTTTGTTTCGGCCATAGTAACTCCTTTTCGAACTAGATTTTAGATTAGAGATCTTAGATTTTAACTAAAATCGCCAATCTTATGTCTAATTCCTTATTTGTGCTGTAACATCTCTACTTCATTATTTAGAACGAAGGTAGCGACTTTTAGTCAGCACCATTAATTTACATCTGTTACTTTAGCACAAAAACGATATAACTCAAGCTTGTTCGTCGGTTGCCTCAGTTTTTACGACATCCGGTCCTTCAATCAATGCACCATACATATAAAGTTCGACTATCTCCCCGCCACACCTCAATACCAGTGCCGCCTTATTCGCAGCTGATTCTATTATTGCTCTAACAGTATCGCTTTTTTGGGAAAAAGAAGCATTTACTCGCCATATCGGTCCATCAAATACGCTGGGCTGAAGCAAATAAAGGTCGGAGTCTTGGTTCATTCCGCGGAACTGTTCGAGAAGATGCCGTTCTTCATTAGAAACAAATAGATCCCGACTTTCGGTAGTGAGTGGAGGCGATATTTCGACAAAGTTAGTCGCAGACTGATCGTTCCTTATTATGTTAGCAACAATCCGGTATTTAGACATCGTTGTAATCTTGCTTGAGACTAAAATCTATGTCAAGCATAAGCGTAGTTAGTCTCAAGTATTCTCCTGTTTCTGTCTACCAAGGTTCGACCTTGGTCGAGTAGTCATTCTTTTCTAATTGTGCTATCGGAGCACCACCTCACTGAAGTGGGATGTTAAAAACAGTGCCGCTACCTAGATATTGAGGCAGTTTGCCGTCCCATTTCTCTATAGCTTGTTTCTGCAGATACAGATCTGAGAGCGTCAAAGATTGTGCTTGTTGGGCTTGAGCATCTACCTGAGCAGCTTCTAGGTTGAAGCGTGAACGTTCAGCGTTCTGTTGAGCAACCTGCTTTTCTTCAATGGCTTTTGCGAATGCTGCCGAGAATCTAAAGTTAACTATCGAAAAATCGTCGACTACTATCCCGTACTTTTCTAATCTTTCCTTTACGCCTTTAAAAGCTTCATTCTTAACCTCTGATCGGTTTGTGATTAGCTCGGATGCTGAATAGCGAGCAGTGGTTGCTTTAAAGACTTCTTGAACGGCAGGATCGATAAGTTTAATCCCGAATAGTGGCCCGACTCGCTGGTGAATTTCTTTAACACGTGCGGCTTCGAGGTGATAGTTCAAGGCCAGGGTAGCTGTGACGTCCTGGAGATCTTCGCTGGCAGCGCTAGCTTCTGTTTCATCCTTTTGGACCTTGATGTCATAACGAATAACTTTATCGACTCCGTAAGGCGCAATTAAGTGAAGGCCTTCACCAAGTTCGCGATCCGAGACCTTGCCGTAGCGAGTGACAACGGCTAATTGACCTGTTCCTACCTGTCTAATGCCGGTTAGTAGCCCGATCACCACTAGAACAAGAGCAACTACAATGATGGTTTTCTTATTTCCAAAATTATTTATTCTCATGATTCTCCTTTTTCTATCTAAATTATACAACAAATCAAATAGCCCACAAAACCCTTAAGACACAGCTGTGGTGCGAGTTAAGGATTTCTTCTGAGTACAACACGAGCAGATGTAGCCTCTACTTCGGGTTGGAGTGACGGAAGAAAATCCTTAGATAGCTCGCGAGCAAACAAAAAGCCGGGCTTTGCCCGGACATTTTGTTTGAGATCTGTGTCTCAAGAATTACTTCGTAATCTTGGTGACAACACCGGCACCGACAGTCTTACCGCCTTCGCGAATAGCGAAGCGTAGACCCTGCTCCATAGCAATTGGGGCTAGAAGTTTGACCTTGAAGGTGACTGTGTCGCCTGGCATGATCATTTCTTTGTCAGCAGGTAGCTCAACTTCACCTGTTACGTCTGTTGTTCGGAAGTAAAACTGTGGCTTATAGCCCTTGAAGAATGGCGTGTGACGACCACCTTCTTCTTTGGTGAGGATATAAACCTCGGCATCGAATTCAGTGTGCGGAGTGATTGTTCCTGGTTTAGCAAGAATCTGACCACGCTCAATATCGTCGCGTTCAATGCCACGAAGCAAGATGCCGACGTTGTCGCCAGCCTGCCCTTGGTCTAGGTTCTTTTTGAACATCTCGACACCAGTAACAACCGACTTAACAGTGGCTTTAATACCGACAATTTCGATTTCTTCGTTAACTTTAACGATTCCCTGTTCGATACGGCCAGTAGCAACTGTGCCACGACCTTTGATTGAGAAAACGTCTTCGATTGGCATTAGGAATGGTTTGTCTTTTTCACGTTTTGGCTCTGGAACATACGCGTCCACAGCTTCCATGAGCTTCATGATCGATTGTGTTCCGAATTCGCCTTCTTCTTGTGCGAGAGCTTGCGTTGCTGATCCTTTGACGATTGGAATCTTGT
>Ga0163144_10009913_pt1 | contig 20380 bp, 18 predicted proteins | sample OliLak19BULKMAT1_FD_123175 | JGI IMG/M metagenome (GOLD analysis project Ga0163144, IMG submission 123175) | Freshwater microbial mat bacterial communities from Lake Vanda, McMurdo Dry Valleys, Antarctica - Oligotrophic Lake LV.19.BULKMAT1 | ecosystem: Environmental > Aquatic > Freshwater >... | reverse complement strand
GCCTCACACGACGGTCGGTCGAGCATCTCCATCCCGACGATGACCGGGAAACACCCGTGTGAGGCGCGGAACCGCCGGACCGCCGCGGCCATGGCGTCGAGGTAGGTGTGCCAGGCGCGGTCGACGTCGGCGCCGCTGCGGTGGAAGTACAAACTCGAATAGTGGCTGTCCGACCACGCGCCGGTCGCGACGTGCGCCGCCGTCTTCACGAGATCGGGTTTCACCGGCCACCAGTACGGGTTGATCGGGCAGATCGCGAGCACTGGGTCGCGGCCGTTCCACCCGTGGTCCTCGAGCACGCGGCGCCCGACCGCGGGCGGGGCCGGCTCGAACGTCCAGGCCGTGTCGGTCCCGCTCCGCGCCTCGATCCCGAGGCCCGCGAGGACGTCCACCGACTCCGGATTGCGCGCGAGGATGAACGCGTTGCGACAGTACCGGCGCACGAGCGCCTCGAGGCTCGGGTCCATCCGCCCCGCCTCCCCGCCCCACCCGACCGCGAGCTTGTTCTCGGCGCCGGCGACGCCGAGCGCGCCGACCATGAGCGTCGCGAGCGCATTAGCGAACTTCGACTTGAACATCGACCCTTCACACGCGATCACACCGTGTACGTCGTGGACGGCGTCGAACACGAACTTCGGGAACACCTGCGGCAGGATGTGTTGCCGGACCGTCCGGAAGTAGCCCCGCGTGAGCGCCGGATCGAGGGTGAGGATCGACAGGTCGACGTTCTCGTCGCCGAGCAGGTGCCGCACCTGCCGGATCATCTCCTCGACGCGCACGTCGGCGCCGGTGTTGCGCGTGCCGACGTAGCCGGCGAACAGCAGCTTCAGCGGCTTGCCGGGCGCCCACACGTTCTGGCGCACGTCGAGCGCGCGCTCGACCGCGACGGCTTCGATGAAGCCGTTCATGATCTCTTGCAGCACGCGATCGGGATCGAAGGCGTTCTTGATGCGCGACAGGATGCCCATCTCGACGTCCTCGTCAGTTCGGCCAGGGCCGGTACGGATAGGTGAACTTGCCGGCCGTAGCGAAGTGCAACAGCGGCAGCGCGTACGCGGTGAACGGCACCGGCTCGTGGCCGAGCGCCTCGATCACACGCCGGTTGGAGAACACCGTGTCGTAGGTCAGGTACGGCAAGAACACCTTCATGAGCGAGGCGGCCGGCGCGAGCCCGTACTTGCGCGGCGTCGACATCAGGCCGTCCACCGCGAGCTCGAACGTCTTGCTGAGCCGCGGTACGAAGAAGGTTCGCGCACCGTGGCCGCGCTCGCGCAGCGAGTCGACGATCTCGCGATACGTCAGCGAGCCCTCGCCCGACGACAGATGATAGATGCCGTACTTCGGCGCCGGATCGATGTGGATGCGGGCGATCGCCTCGCCGACGTAGTTCGCCGGCACGATGTCGACGCGCCAGTCGGGCCGCAGCGGAAGCACGCGCATGTACGCGAGCGCCGCGAACGCGCGGACCATGTCGAACTGCGTCGTCTCGGGAAAGCGGCTGTCACCGAGCACGATGCTCGGGCGGAAGATCGTGATCGGCACCTCGGGCAGCAGCTCGTGGACCATGTGCTCGCAGAACTTCTTCGTGCGGGCGTACGGGTCGTAGTCGCTGCGATCCCACTCGATCGCCTCGTCCTCCTTCACGATCTCGGCGTTGCGATGGCCGGCGACCGCGACGGTCGAGACGTCGGAGAAGCGCACCAGCGGGTGCTTCGCCTGGGCGGCCTGCGCGAGCTTCACCAGCGCGAGCGTGCCGCGCAGGTTCACGTTGAAGCAGACCTTGTCCGACTTGCGGTTGAGCGACGCGGCGCAGTGGATCACCGAGCGCATCGTGTCGATCAGGCGTGCCCGCGCGCCCGCCTCGATGCCGAGGTTCGGGGCGGTGAGGTCACCGAGATAGATGTCGAACCGCGGCAGCGCGCGCGCAAACCCGTCGAAATCGAGGTGGAGCTGCATCGACTTCCACAGCCGTTGCTTCGCTTCGTCCTCGCTCTTCGCGCGGACGAGCACGGCGATGCGCGAGTCGGTGCGGGTGAGCAGCTCGTTCGCGACGTACGAGCCGATGTACCCGGTCGCGCCGGTCAGCAGGATTGTCATCGGGTCCTTGTGGCCGCCTCACCGAGATCTTCGCGAGCGGGCGCCCGCGCAGCAACTTGCGGCGGATCGAGCAGCGTGAACCGGGTCTTCGGCGTGTAGATCTCTTTGGGCTTGTGCTCGTACTCGGGGAAGCACCACCGCCGCACGCCCGGCATGTGCACGTCGAGCCAGTACGACCGCCACTCGATGTTCTCCGGCGCGAACTCGAACTCGCGCTCGACCGCCGGATGCCGATCGATCGCGCGGCACTGGAACACACAATAGTGCTCGTAGGTGAACGGCATGAACAGCTCGAGCACGTCCTCGATCTGCCGCAGCTTGCGGACGCCGCTCTCGGTTTCCTTCGAGAGATCGTCGGCCCACTCGCGGACCTCGCTGGGGATCTTCTCGGGCATGCCGTGCTTGAGATAGCGCGTGACCTGGCCCATCACCTTGCGGATGTTGGTCACGTTCAGCACGTGCTCGGGGTCCGCCGCCGTCGCGTCCCACCGCGACAGGATCAGCCGCTCGAGCGCGCCGTCGCCGTGCTCGCGCAGGTGCCGACGATGGCCGAGCGCCGACAGCTCGGTGAGACGATCGATCGGCAGGAAGTTCCGATCCGACGAACCGCACTGGTAGACCTGGGTCGCGTCGCCGCGCAGCAGCGCACACGCGACGATCGACAGCGCACGACACACGCTGTCGACCGGAATGACGTCGAGCGCGTTGCCGGCCGCGGCAGGCACGTGGCGGAACCAGGTGCCCGCGAGATAGACGAGCGGGCCCGAGGTGTTGAAGCCCTCGTTCCAGCCGGCGAACGGGAAATCGATCGCGCTCTCGACGATCGCTGGGCGAAACGCCGCGAAGCGCACCCGATCCGCACGCGCCGCGAGCAGCTGCTCCGCGAGCGCCTTGGTGTACGTGTACGTGTTCGGCCAGCCGAGTGACTTCGCGCGATCGGTGCCGGCCTTCGCCATCATCTCGCGCAGTCGCTTGCGCTTGAGGCGGGTGACCATGTCGGTGACGCGCTTGAAGTCGCCCTCGTGGCCACGCTCGGCGAGCCGCCGCACGACGTCCTCGCGCAGCGTCGCTTCGGTCTTCGGGTCGTCGTTCTCGGCGTCGACCCCCTCGATGATGCGCTGCAGCGTGCGGTACTCGGTCGCCGCGTCGATCGGCGTCCCGTTCGGCGTGCGATCGAGGACGATCGTCTCGGGCACGAAGCCGTCGCGATGCCCGGCGACATAGCACGTCGACACGTGCAGCAACCTCGCGTGATCGCTGCTTTCGATGAAGTCGCCGACGTTGACCGCACCGTCGACGTTCGACGCGAGCGCCTCGCGGACGTCGGGGTTGAAGTCGACGAGGCCCGCACAGTTGAGCACCAGATCCACGTCGCGCTGCAGCCGGGCCAGCGTGTCGGGGTCGACGCCCATGTTCGGCAGCGAAACGTCGCCGGCGATGACCTCGATGCGCTGCGACAGGAACTCGCTCATGCGCCCGTCGTGCGCTTCGTACAGCGGCAAAAAGGCGTACGACTCGTTGACGATCTTCTCGAACCGCTCTTTGACGCCGCGGCCCTTGCCGCGCAGCAGCACGTAGATGCGGCCGATCTGGGGCACGTGGTGCAGCACCATCGAGAGCCACACCTTGCCGACGAACCCGGACGCGCCCGTCAGCAAGATGTGCTTGCCGGCGAGCGTCTCGCGAATCGACAGGGGGTTCGGCAGCGGCACCGGCGTCGTCATGCCTTGTAGTCCATGAGCGGCCACTCGGCTTCGCGCGCCGCCTTGCGCAGCGTGAAGTCGGGGTTCACGGCGCAGGGATGACCGACCTGCGAGAGCAGCAGCAGGTCGGGGCCGTGGCTGGCGTACGCGAACGAACGCGACAGATCGAGGTCATGCTCGGCAGCGTACTGCGTGAGCCACCTGCCACCTTCGTAGCCACCGATCACCGGATCGATCAGCTTGCCGGTCGCCTTGCCGCCGCGGTACTCGAGCCGGTTGCACACGAGATCGTCGATGTAGCGCCACTTCTCGCGCAGCCGATCCATGATCTCGGCGATGCCTTCGGACAGCACGACGACGCGGTGGCCATCGGCCTTGGCCTTGCGCATCAGCTCGATGCCGCTGTCGAGCACCTTCTCGGACAGCACGTCCTCGACGTACTCCTCGGCGAGCACCACGATGCGATCCTCACTCATGTCGCGATAGCAGAGGTGGGCGACGCGGTTGCCGAGCGTGCGATCGTTCTGACCGAGCAGTGCGAAGATCGGCGCCGATGCGATCGCTTGGCCGAAGCGCAGCGCTCGCTCGCGCATGCCGGCGCGCTGTCCGGCCATGAACATCGCGGCCGACATGACGCCGGTGCTGACCAGGACGCCCTCCGCACGAAAGAAGGCTGCACTGTGCTTCGCGCTCGTCATCGGGTGTGGCGGCGGGCGAGTGTACAAGCGGCGGGCGAGTCGACAACCCCCGTGCGGGCGGCTCAGCATCCCGCTTCGCCGTAGGTGGATGCGTCGGCTCACGCGATCGCACGATATGAGTGCGAACGCGCTTGCACACCGTTGCTGTGCAGAGAAACTCGCGTGGGCCCGAGCGCAGGCCGCGCGAGCTATTTGACGCGCTTGCGGTCGATCCGACTGACGTCGCTCGTGTGTCCGTCGGCGAACGTGAGCCGCACCGACACGAACGGCAGCGTCGGATCGACGGGCATGAAGATCGTGGCGTCCGACGGGATCGCCATCGGATCCGCGAGATCGCAGCGCGGCAGCTCGAGCTCGCGATCCGGCTCCGACACGCCGAGACCGTACTCGACTCGCGACAGCGCGCAGCGATAGACGAGGATCGTCGTGAAGTAGAGATACCCGGCGTTGTGATCCTCGCCGAGCGCCGCCCACACCGTGGGCATCTTCAGCAAGATGCTCTTGCCGAACTCGATGAGCGAGGTACGAGGATCGAGCGTGAACTCGAACGGCCCCTGGAGCTGGCCGTTGCCGTCCTCGTAGCGCACCTCGATGTGCACGACGTTCGCGGTCAGCGGCGTCGAGAAGTACGTCTCGAGCGCCGACCACTTTGCCCCGTCGACGCTGTACTCCATCTTCTTCGTCGGCTCGGCGGCCGTAAAGTGGATCATCCAGCCGGCGTTGGACGGCGTCGCCGTCATCTTCAGCGGGTTGCCGAGGTCGAACGTCGGGATGTCGCCGAGCTTGGCGAGGCGGCTCTGCGCATCGCGGATCCACTGCTCGGCGAACGCGTAGTCGGCGAAGTACCGCACGAACTCGGGGCCCGAGGCGCGCAGGAGGAACGCCTCGATGTACAGTTTCTCGCGCGACTTCGACGACAGAGACTGCGTGCCGAGGATCCGCTCGGACTGATCGAGCGACAGCTCGTAGTACGCAGGCGCGAAGTCGGGATGACCGGCGACGATGCGCTCGAGCGCCGCCGTGCGCTCGGGTCTCGCGAGGATCCGCGCCTGCGCGAACGAGGTGACGACGCCGGGGTTGGCGTGCACGAGCTCGGCGTAGGTGCGTCGCGCAGACTCGATGCCGTCCTCGAGCTCGAGAATGCGCTGGTACGCCGCGTGCGAGTCGACGTAGCCCGGTACGCGCGCGAGGCAGCTCGCGTACGCAGCACGTGCGGCCGGATGGTCACCGCGGCGCTCGGCCTCGCGCGCCGCCTGGCAGTCGTCACCGACCTCGAGTGTCACCCCCTCGGGACGCCTGCTGCATGCGGCACCCGCGGTGACCAGCGCGAGGGCCAAGAGCGAGCGTCGTCCGATCGGGGTCGTCATCGTCGGGTCCGCGTGCTGACGCACGACGGTGTCGATCGATTCTGGGGCGTCGCCGCGACTGGGGCAAGTCGGGCTTGATACCGTCGGGGCACCGCGGCCGACGACGACTACGACGCCATTCCTTGCGACGATCGTCCGGGAACCCGATGCGGTGCCCAGCGCAGCCTCGATCAGCCACAGATCGGCACACCGTAGCCATCGAGGACGCAGGTGCCCCCGACGCATCCGGTGTTGCGGATCGGATCGCGGACCAGCTCGGCGACGTCGATGCACGTGCAACGACGCAAAGGTCCGCGAACCGGGGTGCAGGGTGACCGTCACCTCGCGCATCGCTCGGTAGGTCCCGAGGTCCGGGCAACGATTGCTCGCACGGATCTTGTCGCGTCATCGCCGACTCGCGTTGGTGCCGGACGATCACGGACCATTGCGCGCGTGGCTTGCCGAGGTGCAGCCGCAGGTCGCGGCGGCAGGCGATCGCATGCTCGACGAACTGCGCGCACGTCTGCCGTGCGTCACCCGATGAGCGGGGTCGTCCAGCGTAACACGGCGTGCTCGCGCGCCTTGGGCCGCGGCTTGAAGTGCTCGGCCGTCACCGTCCACAGCTCGTCGGGATCGATCTCGCCGATGAGAAAGTCGTGCGTGATGATGCGTGAGCCCGGCGCGAGCTGCCGAAGCGCGGGTAGCAGCTGCAGGTTGAGCTCGGGCGACAGGTACAGCGTCACCACCGTTGCCGCGCGCAGATCGACCTCGAGCAGGTTGGCTTCGACGATCTCGACGAGGTCACCGACCTCGGCCGCAGCGATGCTGGCACGCGCCTCGGCGAGCCGCACCGGATCGAGGTCGAAGCCGATCGCGCGCGCTCCCCAGTTCAGCGCCGCGGCGATGACCACCCGCCCGTCGCCGCAGCCGAGGTCGTAGAGCACGTCGCGCTCGCTCAGGTTGGCGACCTCGAGCATCTTGTCGACGACGATGTAGGGCGTCGGCACGTACTCGATGTCGAGGTGGATGTTCTCGGGCGCGTCTGCCAAGCGCGCGCGATCGTGGCACAAGCCCGTCGCGAGTTGTTGTAGGTTCCTGGAATGCGCACGACTCTGCTAAGGCGATCGAGAACCTGAAGCTCGCCTGCGAACAACAGCAGGCGCGTGCCTGCAATGCGCTGAAGACGGGCATGTGCGACTGTCCGGACGAGCCGAACTGCGTCGGCGAGCCGTTCTGGTTCGCGAGCGACCAGTAGTGTCTGATCGGCGGCCGCAAACTCGGCGCGGTGCGATCGGTCCATCATGCGTCTAACACGCCGCGAGATCATTGCCCCGCGGGGCGGGTGCGTCTACGCTTCTCGGATGCACAAGTCTGGCCTGCCTTCTTCTCTTGTTTATGGTTTGACCATCCTGACCGGCGCGAGCCTCACGCTCGTCGCCGCCCCGGCGTCCGCCGACGTCGAGATCGCTCCCCTCGTCGTCATCGACCTCTCGACGTTCGACGGCACCGGCTTCGCTCCCGAGCCTGCCGCGGGCCAGCTCGACTCCGACGACTGGTCGGTCACCTTGAACCCCGGGACCATTCTCGACTTCGGCGGCACGGCGGGTGGTGCCGGCAGCGATTTCGCTCGCGGCACGGGCCCGGGCGGGGTGGACGACCCGGGGATCTGGGCGTTCGACGTAGACGGCGCCGGACTGATCGGCTTCGGCGTTCAACCGACGGACCAAACGTTCACGCCGGGACAGGTCGCACTGCGGCTGGTCAACAACACCGGGGCGGACGTCGCGGAGTTCCAGGTCGAGTACACGGTGTGGGTCAACAACGACCAGGCGCGTTCGAACGCGTTCAATCTCTTGCAGTCCGCCGACAACATCGCCTACGCGCAAGTCGGCGACCTGTTCGAATCGCCCGACGCCGCAGACAAGAATGGTTTTGCCCCGACCGATGTGGTCGAGGTCGTCACACCGGCGTCTGCGCTCGCAGACGGTAGCCAGTACTACATCGCCTGGAGAGGCGACGACGTGGCCGGTGCTGGCGTGGAACGCGACGAGTTCGCGATCGAGGGCATCACGATCCGTCTGCTCAACGTGTGCGGCAACGGGCTCATGGAGAACGACGAGGCTTGTGACGACGGCCTCGCCAACATCGACACCGGTGCTTGCACGAGCACCTGCGCGGTGGCTGCGTGTGGTGACGGCTTCGTCCAGGACGGCGTCGAGGAGTGCGACGACAGCAACACCGATCCCGGTGACGAATGCGCGGCCGACTGCACGATCGAGGAGCCGGGCACCACCGGTGCCGACACCACCGCTGGCGACACCGAAGCCGACACCTCGGGCAGCGACAGCGACAGCGACAGCGACACGGACGTCACCGCGACCGGCGCCAGCATGACCGATGCGACGGCGACCAGCCCGACCACGTCGCCGACCGGCGGCAGCGACACCGACGACGGCGAGAGCGAAGGCGGCAACGGCGAGGACGACGACGTCTCGAGTTGCAGCTGCACCAGCACGAGCGACAGTGCGCCGATCTGGTCGGTGCTCGGCTTCATCGGCCTCGGGCTCGCCGCTCGTCGCCGTCGCTAGACCAACTTCGCGAACACCGTCGCCGTGCGCGACGGTGTCGCGTGGGCGTCGTCGAAGACCCCAACGTCTCGGGCGCGCAGACGCCCGAGCTCTCTGAGTCAGTAGAGCAGCGACGGCGCGCGCTGTTCCAGCCATTGTCGTTCGTCGGCGCCGGCGAGCGCGTCGAGATCCCCCGGGGTTGCCGCCGGATCGTCCACCCACGTGCGCAACAGCTCGCTGCCGTTGATGAGATCGATCGCGAGACGATCGCTCTCGTACTCGTAGGGGAAGTCGCGCCACAGCGCGTCGTCGGGTCGCAGCCGACGCAGGGCCTTGAAAGCAAGTGCGACCACGCGCCACGGTCGGAAGGCGTCGTGATCGTAGTGCGTGGCGTCGACGTGGATCTGCACGCCACGCACGAGCGAGCCGACATGTTTGTGGAAGGTGGGCTCGAACCAACACTCACGGAGACGACACCCGCGGAGCCACTCGGGAGCGAGACGCCGCATCTGTTCGAGCAACGCGGCCGCGTCGAGGTCGGGCGCGCCGAAGAGCTCGAGCGGTCGGGTCGTGCCGCGGCCTTCCGACAGCGTGGTGCCCTCGAGCATCACGGTGCCTGCATAGCACCGCGCCATCGTCAGGCTCGCTGCGTTCGGGCTCGGGTTCACCCACGTACGATCGAGCAGCGGCCAGCCGTAGCCCGGCGCGGCGTCGGGCTCCCATCCTTGCATCGTGACGACCTCGAGCTCGACGTCGAGCGCGAGCGTGGTGACGAACCACCTCGCGAGCTCGGCCATCGTCATGCCGTGGCGCATCGGCAGCGCGCCAGCGCCGACGAAGCTCTCCCATCCCGGGCGCAGACACAGGCCCTCGATCGGTCGCCCCGCGGGATTGGGGCGGTCGAGGATCCACACCGCCTTGCCGTGTTGTGCGGCGGCTTCGAGCACGTACCGCAGCGTCGTGATGAACGTGTAGATCCGGCAGCCGAGGTCCTGCAGATCGACGAGCAGCACGTCGAACGTGTCCATCATCGCGGCGGTCGGACGACGAACCTCGCCGTACAAGCTGAAGATCGGGATGCCGTGGACCGGGTCGACGAAGTCCGCCGACTCGATCATGTTGTCCTGCTTGTCGCCGCGCAGCCCGTGCTGCGGACCGAATGCAGCGCTCAGGCGAACGTCGGGGATCCGCGCGACTGCGTCGAGGGAATGCTCGAGCTCGCCGGTGACGGACGCGGGATGGGCGAGCAATGCCACGCGTCGTCCCGCGAGACGACGCTGCAAGTCGGGCTCGTCGAGCAACCGTTCGATGCCGAGCTTCATGATGGACCGGGCGCGTCGACGATCGCCGGCACGGCGCCGAGCGTCAACGCGAGCGCGAAGCCGTCGGGATCGTGGAAGTCAGGGCGATCCGTAGGGTGGCGAAGCGCCCAGTACGACAGGGCGCCGGCGTCGTCCTCGATGACAGCGGTGATCGAGATCCGGGCCGCGTCAGTGCCGGCCGGCAGCGGTGCGCGGGCACACAGCTCGAGCACGCCGCGTTCGCGCGCCGTCGAGACCGACGCGGCCGCGACCACCGGAGACGACGGTACGCGCTCGCGGTACGCCGAGAGCTCGAAGCGGGCGACCTGTCCGTTCGGCGAGAAGTTGTGCTCGACGTACGCAGCGCCGGCGAGCGGCGCGACGAACAGCTCGCAGCACGTGTGCGCCCACAGACGATCGGGATCGAGATGCTCGGCGTCGGTGGGGATCCGCAAACGCGCGAGCTCACCGACGATCCGATACGTGACGACGAGCATCTCGTCGGTGTCGACGCCGATCTCCGCCGTGATCTCGAGGGCCACGACGCACGGCGCCTGCGGATGGCACCGCAACGTTCGGCGCGCGACAGGAGCCGCCATGGTCGCCCAGTTTAGCGCACGTCGTTCATCGCGGAAGCGCGAGCGCCTCGTCGACCACGCCGCCCGGCCGACCTCGCGGTGCGACCTGGATGTGCTCGAGCGCGGCGAAGCGCTCCGCGTTCGGACGCCGACGCAGGAGCGGATGGTCCTCGCGCACGACGCACACCAGCCGCTCGTCGAACAGCTTCTGCGTGTGGATCTCGGGCGGCAGCGACGGATAGACACCGACCGCGAGATCGATCTCGCCGAGCCGCAGCAGCTCGGCATCACGATCGACGTTGGGCAGGAACCGCAGGCAGACGCCCGGTGCGTGCTCGCGCGCGCGGGCGTCGACCGCCGCGCCGAGCCCGTTCGCCGGCTATCGCTTCACGTGCTTCTCGCAGACGGAGGAGACCCGCACGCCGATCTGGGGCCGACTACCGATGGTATGGTTCGGTGCGCTCGCGGTGCTCGCGTAGCGGCGGCGTCGGCGGGCGTCGATCTCGACGGCGTGACGCGTCAGAGCGCTAGCCTCCGGACGACCGACCAACTCGCGTCGTTGATGTCACGCTCCCGCACGTAGACGTGCGTCGGTGTCACGGTCTCGAGCGTGGATGGTCGCACGATGTGATGAGGGATTCGCGCGAGAGTCTCTACGTCTCCGCCCTCGATGGGCGCACGAGCGATTTCGGCGACTTCTTCTTGGCCGCCGGGGATCTCGGAGACGAAATAGACCCAGCCGTCGAAGACCTGTCCACCGTCGACGCGATGTGGCGGAGCCGCGATGACGCGGCGCGTTCCATCCCAACCGATGTGCACGATCGCCTCGTCGGCGGCGACGATGCCGTCCGCCACGGATCCCAGAGCGAGCAGGCGCGCGGCGAACGGGCCGGTCTCGGGGAGTCGCGACGCACACAGCTCCTCGGCGATCACTGTCGAGGACCCGTTCACCGGATCGAGCGCAACGAGATCGTGCGACACGACTTCGTCGGAGCACCCCTCGCATAGCAGGCGGCAGTTGATCAACGAACACGAGCAATACTCCTCCCGGACCGAGGTGAGCGCCACCAAGCCCTCATCGTGCATCGCGATCGTCTCCGCGGTGAAGTCGAGGATCTCGAGGTCACCGCCGCCGATCGGCACCCGTCCCACACTCCGCACCGGGAAGTCGGTCGCAAGCAGCACGTACATCCACTCATCGTCGATGGCCGGAGGCTGCGGGACGATCGCGACCTCCGACTCTGTGATCACCTCGATCTCGCCGGACGGCAATAATCGCGCGATCTGATGAGCTTCGCTCGATGCGTCCGCCACGACCAGCGTCCCGATCGGCGTGCTCCACAAGGCGCCCGGCCGAAGCGGGGCCGTGGGCCAGACGATGTCGAAGGCGGCGTCACCGTTCGTCGAGCCTCGAATCTCGTACATGGGTTGGCGGGGCTCTCCGAGCACGAAGGCAAACAAGACGCGCGTCCCATTCCAGTGGACCGCTGAAACCCACTCGGAGCGGCGCGCGTCGAACACGACTTCGATCTCGCGCTCGAGGAACGTGACGTTGCTCGGCGTCACTTCGCACCACGTGGGATTCGGAATGCCTGGCGGCGGCTGCAGCTCGCACCCACCGGTCGAAGCATCGCCCGACGTGCTCGCCGGCCCACTCGAGGTCGACGTGCTGGATTGCTCCGGCTCGTCGCCGTCGGTCGCAGCGCTGGTGACATCGTCGCTGTCACTCGACCCGAGATCGGGGCGACAGCCCACGACGCCCAGGACCACACCAATCCGAGTACGCGCATCCATACGACGACCCTGAGCATAGTCGAACGCGACGTCGCGTGCAGGACGCAACGCGATTCGCCTGGTGATTCGCTCGAGTCCGTGGACCAAGGCCGACGTCGTGGCCCACTACGGCCCGGTCGCGGAGGCGATGCTGCCCCACCTCGCGGCCCGCCCGCTGACGCTCGTGCGGCACCGGACGAACGTCGAGGACAAGGGGTTCTTCCAGAAGAACTCGCCGGCCCACTTCCCGGCGTTCATTCCCCGCATCGAGGTACCGAAGGCCGACGGCGTCAACCACCACGCGTCGGTCGACAGTCGCGAGGGGCTCGAGTACCTGGCCAACCAGGGTGCGGTCGAGCTGCACGTCGCGCTCGCGACCGCACCGGCGCTCGATCGGCCCGATCGTCTCGTCATCGACCTCGATCCGCACTCCGACGATCCGGCGCAGGTCCGTGTGGCTGCGCGGCGCGTGCGTGCGCTGCTCGACGAGCTCGAGATCGACTCGGTGCCGGTGGCCTCGGGCGGCAAGGGCTACCACGTGTACATCGCGCTCGTGCCGACCGCGGAGATCGATCGACGACGTCTCGCGCGCAGCGCTCATCCTCGCCAACGCGCTCGCGCATCGCTGCCCCGACGAGCTCACCATCGAGACCCTGAAGAAGAACCGCAAGGGACGGGTGTACGTCGACTGGGATCACCATCGCCACCGTCGCCGACCGACTCGGCGCGACCGCTCCGCTGCTCCAGCTCGCACACAATCCGCTCGATGCCGCGACGCTGTGCGCCCGCGCCGATGCGCTGCGCGACGAGCTCGCACTCGAGCTCGTCCGCTACGACCGCTTCGGTCGCCCGATGCCGGTGCCGTGATCTCAGCGCGCGTGATCGCAGGCACCGCGCACGGTGGCACCGATGTTGAGGTTCGCTGTGGCGCCGACGTGAACGTTGGTCGCCGGCGAGGTCCCGTCGAACACGGCGGTCAGGGTCACATGAGGCGCCGCGATGTAGTCGCGCAGATCGACGCCGTCGGTGTCGAGCTCGATGACGCGCACCCCCCCAGGCGCGCCGTCGGTATGGGCGACTCGCACGCGCCCGAGTCCGGGAGATTCCGCGAAGATCTCGATGCGCTCCACGAACGCGAAATCGCCTTCCGGCGGGTCGAGCACCTCGATGGTCATCCACGTGAGCTCGGCCGCCGAGATGTCCTCGCGTCCGATGCCCTGCGTGTCTTCGATCTCGGCGATCACGATCTCGAGGTCATCGAGCCGCATCAGCTCGAACGAGTCGCCCGGCTGATCGCGTGGGATCGTACCGTCGCCTCGACGCACGACGTCGAAGTCCGCGATCTCGCAGCCGAGCGCCGCGACCAACGCCAGTCCCAGGAGGTTGCGGACACGACTGGTCGCAGTCTCACGGTGCAGACGAGGATCGATGGTTGCCATGCTCTTCTAGCGTGACTCGCCGGTCGGCGATCTCAACGCGCACAGCTACGCTCGTTGTGCCGATGCGTGAAAGATCGCGTGCTGGTCGTTCGATCTGCGACGTCGCGCATCGAATGCGGGCGCACCTGGATCTGCTGTCGCAGAGATAGCGTATCGGCCGAGGTTGCTGTCGAGATCACGAGCCTCGTTCGAGGAATGCGACGACCGCATGCACGAAGCGCCCCCCGCAGTCTTCGAGGTGCGCCGCGTGATCGCCTCCTTCGACGATCACCCAGGCGCGATCCGGATCGCCCAGCCGTGAGAACAGCTTCGCCTGGTTCGCGACCGGTGCGAACGGATCCCCCGCGCCGTGGATCACCAGCGTCGGCACCTGCACCTTGCTCGGATCGAGCGCCGCGAGCTCCTCCATCTTCCGCCAGTCCGCGCGCACCGGATCCGCCGCGAGCGCTGCGGTGACGAACGCGTCCACACTCGCGCGATCGATCGATCCCGGCGTGATGAAATCCGACGCTGCCGCAGCCGCGGTGTTCTGCACACGTGCCGGCTTCGCACCGACCGCTCCACCACCCTTGCCCGCACGATCCGGATCCCGCGGATACCCATACAGCACGAGCGCCGACATCGACGTCGCATCGCGCTGCGCCGCGAGCTGGGCGACCAGCGATCCGAGCGACCACCCGAGCACGGCAGGTGGCGCAAGATCGGGATGCTGCGCGCGCACGTATGCGATCGCGACGCCGAGATCCTTCGCCGCGCGATCCGGCGTGTTCCACCCGCTCGCATCGCGCCCGGTCGCTCCGTACCCACGCAGGTCGAGCGCATACGCGGCCCACCCCGCCTCCGCGAGCGACCTCATCAACGATCGCGTCTTGCCGTCGACCTCGAGATCGAGATCGAAGTCCGGCACGCCGCTCCACGTCCGCCCGTGCAGCAGCACGATCGCCCCCTTACTCGCGGCAGGTCGTCGTGACCACAGCGCGAGCGGATGACCGTCATCGGCCTCGATCATCACCTTGCTCCGCGCCGCGATCTCGGTCGAAGCAGCCACCGTCGGCGCGGGATCGACCGGCGCAGCAGCAACGACCGGCGTGACGTCGACTGGCACCCGAGCCGGCTCCGCGGCCTTCGGCGCCGCGCAGGCTGTCGAAAGCCCCGCGACCAGTCCGAGCCATATACGCCGTCGCACGTGCCGAGCTTGGCCAGGAGACGCCCGCATGTCGACCCGGAAAAACGGGAACCTGGATGTTGGCTGTGCCGACGCAGCCGGTCGATCCGGCACGGTGACCGACTATCCGGTCATCGTCGCGGGTCGTGCGGGCGGCATGCTCGACTCCGGGCAGCACATCGCATCGGGCGGCGTGCGCATGTCGGTCGTGCCGTACACGATGTTGCGCGCGATCGGCATGCAGGCGACGAGCTATGTCGACCGCATCCTCTACAGCTCGGTGCACTACCCGGCGAACTACGGCTTTTTGCCGCGATCGTACTGCGCCGACGGGGATCCCCTCGACATCCTCGTACTCGGTGCCGAGTCCGTCGTGCCACTGACGATCATGATTGCGCGACCGATCGGCGTGATGCACATGGAAGACGAGGGTCAAGACACGACAAGATCATCGGCGTCCACGTCCATGATCCGGCGTTCGCCGACATCACCGACCTCTCCCAGCTCCCACGGCACCAGTTCACCGAGATGAAGCGATTCTTCGAGGACTACAAAGTGCTCGAGAACAAGGCCGTGAAGGTCGAGGAGTTCTCGGGACACGAGCGTGCCATCGAGGTCGTGAGAGAAGCCATCGCCCTTTACCGCAAAGAAGAGGACCTGCTCCGCGGCTGGCGTTAGGCGCTATGCTCCGGGCGTGCCGCAGCGCGCCGATGTGACGAAGTTCGATCCCGCCGGAGCCGGCGCCCAGGGTGGCAGCGTGTTCGGGCTGCCGTTCGCGGCCGACGAGAGCAGCGTCATCCTCTTGCCGGTCCCATGGGAAGCGACGACGAGTTATGGCCGCGGCGCGGCGCACGGTCCTGCGGCGATCCGTGACGCGAGCCCGCAGCTCGATCTTTTCGACGTGCAGCTCGCGAGCCTCGGGCTCGCGCAGCCGTGGCAGTATGGGATCCACATGCTCGAGGAATCCTCGCGTGTGCGCGCGTGGAACGAGCACGCGTGCGCACGTGCTTTGCCGGTGATCGCCGCAGGTGGTGCAGTCGGTGACGACGCGGATCTACTGAGCGCGCTGACCGACGTGAACAACCTGTCGCGCGAGCTCGATCGCTGGGTCGAGCAAGAAGTGCGCGCAGGTCTCGAAGAGGGTCGCATCGTCGGCGTCGTCGGTGGTGATCACAGCGTGTCGTTCGGATCGATCGCCGCGCACGCCAACCGCTTCCCCGGCCTCGGCGTGCTGCACGTCGATGCCCACGCGGATCTGCGCTTTGCCTACGAGGGCTTCGAGCGCTCGCACGCGAGCATCATGCACAACGTCGTCGAGCGCATCGACGGCATCGCACGCATCGTCCAAGTCGGCATCCGCGACCTCAGTCGCGACGAGCACGAGATGACGCGCACGCATCCGAAGCTGGTCACTCACTTCGAGGCGACGCTGCGCGAGCAGATGGCCGAGGGGCGCACGTGGGCGCAGATCTGCGCCGCGGTCGTCCATGCGCTGCCCGAGCACGTCTACGTCTCGTTCGACATCGATGGCCTCGATCCCGCGCTGTGTCCGAGCACGGGCACGCCTGTGCCCGGCGGTCTGTCGTTCGCCGAAGCGACGCTGCTCGTGCTCGCGGTCGTGAAGGCCGGCAAGACCATCGTCGGCTTCGACCTCGTCGAGGTCGCGCCTTCGGGTCGCCCCGGCGACGAGTGGGACGGCAACGTCGGCGCGCGGCTGCTGTACAAGCTGTGTGGCGCCGCCCTCGTGAGCCAAGGCGCGCGGGATTAATCTTTCAGGGGAAGCGGCCCGCTTCCCCCTCCACGCCGGCGAAGCCGTCGCGGAGACTCCCCCTTTCCATCGCTTCGCGATTCGTCCGGTCGCGAATTCGTGGTTCTTTCGGCGAAAGGCGCGGATTGCACCGACGAAATCGTGTCCAATCGGATGAGGTGGAGACCCCATTTCCAGCTGGGCCGTCCGGCGAGACCGACGGGCCGACGGATGGCGTCGATGCTCGGGCGGGTCCGCGACCTCGAGATCGATCGTTATCGCGTGCGCGAGCGGATTGGCCAAGGCGGCTGCGGCCTCGTGTTGCTCGCCGAGGATCCGCAGTTCGGTCGCGAGGTCGCGATCAAGGTCGTGTTGCCGGCGCACCGGCGCGACATGAGCGCGACGGGGCAGCGCGCGCTACAGCGCGAGGCTCAGGCGCTCGCACGACTGCGCCATCCGAACGTCGTCGAGGTGTTCGACGCGGGCACCACCGAGTACGGATCGGATGATCGCGACGAGCCGAAGATGGGCGTGTACGTGGTGATGGAAGCGGCTCGTCGGTTGCACGCTCCGCAAGTGGCTTGCGAGCGTGCGGCCGAGCTGGCGGCAGATCCTCGACGCCCACCTGCAGATCGCGCGCGGCCTCGCTGCTGCGCACGCGGTCGGCATCGTGCATCGCGACGTGAAGCCCGACAACGTGCTCGTCACCGACGATGGCCGCTACCGACCGACAACAACTACGCATCGATCGCGTTCCTACGCGGCGGCATCGCCGAGGACCGCGGCGATCTCGACACGGCTGCAGCCGGCTATCGCGAGGCGGTCCAGCGCCTGCGCAGGCGCGTGCGTGGCCATCCATTCGTTGCGGTCGGTCTGTCCGGTCATCGGCACGATCGGCACGATCGGCACGATCGGCACGATCGGCACGACTGTGACGACATCCCCAGTCGCAGTCGTCGCGTCGGCCCCGACGCTGGCCACCGTCGGCCGACCTTGACACGCCGCGTGCACTCGCATTAGCTGCGAGACATGCCTTCGATGTCGACGTTCGCGTTTTGCACCGCCGCTGCCGCTTCTGTCTTCGCGTTGGCCGGCGTCGCGCACGCCGGAACGGTCACCGCCCAGGGCGCGAACTGCCAGGCGCTGTCGAACATCGCGGACATGGGTATCCTGCAAGGGACCGCGAGCTATGACGAGGGGCCGGTGAACGGCGGCGTCCCGCTCGAGACGTACGCACCACAGGGCATGCACTTTCGCACCGGTGCGCTGTCGGTGATCCTGCCCGGCGTCGACGAGCTTGGCACCGCGTCGCAGCCGCTCTACGCTCCGCCCGACAACTACTTCCCCGGTCCGATCGCGGGCGGTGGCACGCAGGTCGGACAGATGGCGTACTTCGGCGGCGCCGTGCAGTTCGACAGCGTCGTCACGCGCGTCGGCCTCACCGGCGGCCAAAACGGCACGCAGTACCTCACCGCGTGGGACACGGCCGGCAACATGATCGGTCAGGTGACATGGCAGCCCGCGGCCGACTCCGCGTTTATCGGGATCGATTGTCTGAACATCCCGCTCGGCATGGTCACGTACGGCAACGACGACGTGTGGAACGGCGCCATGTACGAGATCGGCGGCTCGACGATCATGAGCGACACGTGGGTTTGGTCCGGCGACACGGATTGCGGCAACGGTGTGCCCGACGAGGGTGAGGAGTGCGACGACGGCAACGGCGTCTTCACCGACGACTGCACGATCGGCTGTCAGCTCGCGACGTGCGGCGACAACTTCCTGTGGGCCGGCAACGAGGAGTGCGACGACGGCGACATCGAGGACACCGACGACTGCAAGGCCGACTGCACGCCCGCCTTCTGCGGCGACAACATCGTGTGGGAAGGCGAAGAGGACTGTGACGACGGCGACGAGGACTACGGCGACGCGTGCGTCGGCTGCGTCGACGCGGCCTGTGGCGACGGCTTCGTGCAGGCCGGTGTCGAGGAGTGCGACGACGGCAACGAGATCGAAGAAGACGAGTGCCGCAACGACTGCACCGCGCCCGGATGCGGCGACGACATCGTGCAGCCCGGCGAGGAGTGCGACGACGGCAACACGGTCGCGACCGACGGCTGCACCGACACCTGCACCCTCCCCTACTGCGGCGACGGCATCGTGCGCGAGGTCAGCGAGGAGTGCGACGACGGCAACGACGATCAGACCGACGACTGCGCGATGTGTGCGCTCGCGGTGTGCGGCGACGGCTACGTGCAGGCCGGCGTCGAGGAGTGCGACGACGGCAACGGCATCGAGACCGACGAGTGCCTCGCCGACTGCACGCCGAACCCGGCCGTGGACGACACTTCCGGCGGCGATACGATGGCGGCCGACGAGAGCAGCGATGGTGGTGACGACACCGGCACATCGGGCGGCAGCGACAGCACCGGCGTCATCGACGACTCGACCGGCACCGCGCCGGGTACCGAAGAGGGTGGCGACAGCGGCTTCGGCAACGAGCCCGACACGAGCGGCTGCTCCTGCGACGCGGGCAGCGGTGCTACTCGCGGGGCTTGGCTCGGGCTCGGGCTCGGGCTGTTCGCGGTGCGCCGCCGCCGACGGACGGCATGATCGAGCGACCACGAGTGTCGCGGCGATCCATCCGGTCTTCTCGTACTTCTTCTTGGAGCGCTACGTCCGGTGATCCGCCTCGACAACGTCGCCAAACGCCACGGCTCGCAGATCCTCTACGTCGATGCATCGATGGGCGTGTTCAAGGGCGAGAAGGTCGGCCTGGTCGGGCCCAACGGCGCCGGCAAGTCGACAGTGTTCCGCCTCATCACGCGTGAGCAGTCACCCGACGAAGGCACGGTCTCGATCGACCGCGGCATGACGATCGGCTACTTCGATCAGGACGTCGGCGAGATGAGCGGGCGCTCCGTGCTCGCCGAGACGATGGCCGGCGCGGGCGAGGTCTCGGTGCTCGGCGCCGAGCTGCATGCGCTCGAAGAGGCCATGGCGGATCCCGAGCGCGCCGACGAGCTCGACAAGCTCGTCGAGCGCTTCGGCGAGGTCCAGCCGCGGTTCGACGAGCTCGGTGGCTATCAGCTCGAGGCCCGCGCGCGGGAGATCCTCGCCGGCCTCGGCTTCGATCCCGACGTCGACGAGCGCGAGGTCGGTGCATTGTCCGGCGGCTGGAAGATGCGCGTCGCGCTCGCGCGGATCCTGCTGATGAATCCCGATGCGCTGCTGCTCGACGAGCCGACGAACCACCTCGACCTCGAGTCGATCCTGTGGCTCGAGGGCTTTTTGCGCGGCTTCGCCGGCGCGATCATCATGACCTCGCACGACCGCGAGCTGCTCAATCGCCTGTGCACGAAGATCGTCGAGATCGACGGCGGCGAGATGACCACCTACTCCGGCAACTTCGACTTCTACGAGAAACAACGCGACCTCGCCGCGTTGCAGCACGAGGCGTCGTATGCCCGGCAGCAGGCGATGCTCGCGAAGGAGCAGGCGTTCATCGATCGTTTTGCGGCGCGGGCGAGTCACGCGGCGCAGGTGCAGTCGCGGGTGAAGAAGCTCGACAAGATCGAGAAGGTGCAGCCGCCTCGGCGCCGCAAGGTCGTGGAATTCGAGTTCCGCAACCCACCGCGCTCGGGCGACGACGTGGTGCGACTCGAGAAGGTCGGCAAGCGCTACGGCCAGCGCGTCGTCTACGATGCGTTCGACTTCACGATCCGCCGCAACGAACGCTGGTGCGTGATGGGCATCAACGGCGCCGGCAAGTCGACACTGCTGAAGCTCGTCGCGGGCGAGGCCGGGCCCGACGGCGGCCGCGTGGTGCCCGGTGCGAGCGTGAAGCTCGGCTATTTCGCACAGCACGCGATGGAGCTGATCGATCCGACGCTGACCGTGCTCGGTCAGCTCGAGCACGATCATCCGCGCGCGGGCCAGGGCGCGCTGCGCAACCTTCTCGGTGCG
>Ga0163144_10009909_pt1 | contig 20382 bp, 18 predicted proteins | sample OliLak19BULKMAT1_FD_123175 | JGI IMG/M metagenome (GOLD analysis project Ga0163144, IMG submission 123175) | Freshwater microbial mat bacterial communities from Lake Vanda, McMurdo Dry Valleys, Antarctica - Oligotrophic Lake LV.19.BULKMAT1 | ecosystem: Environmental > Aquatic > Freshwater >... | reverse complement strand
TGAATGAATGGACAGCTGATGTTTACAGGAAATTAAGTTTTGAAGATTTCAATGATTTCAATCCGTTTAGGGGAAATGAGTTTGTGAACAAACGTTTATCCGACAGAGATAAGGGTATCTATGCAAAAGATAAATATGGACGTCCGATAAAAGATCCGGCTAAAACAGGCAAGAAACAAAAATGGGCTGAACTACAAAATGATGCCGCTGCTGTTGATTCATCTGCCATTGCAGGTAAACCCTATAACCCTGATTTCCGAGGTCATCTAGATACCGTTGTTACCGACCTTTACGGAATTACAACACTTGTAAATGATCGATCAAGGGTTTATAAAGGCGGATCATGGAATGATAGGGCATACTGGCTAAATCCTGCTACCAGAAGATTTATGCAACAAGATGAAACTAGCGCAGAAATGGGATTCCGCTCTGCAATGACTCTGGTTGGCGCACCTGAAATCATGACAAAGGGTAAGCCACAGTTTAGCCAGCCTAAATCAAAAGCGCAGAGTAAGTCGAAATAAAAAGCGGAAAGCGGAAAGCTAAAAGTAGAAAGCCTCAAATGATTGGCATTTGGGGCTTTCTGATTTTAAAGGAAATGATTGTTTAAGGAATGTCCTGATTTTTTGAGATTAATTTATTGGCCCGGTATTAAATGAGGTTTCAAAAATCATAAGCAAGACTCATCCAAAGACTTCTTCCTACGGAATTAATTCCACTGCCATGTGTACGATAGTCGGCATTGAAAAGATTCTGAGCACTTATTCTTAACTGAATACTTTTCAAAGAATATCCAGAATATATATTTAAAACTTTCCAACCAGGAGTACCACCCTTAGGAATTCTATTATCATCTTTATCACCCTGAGCAAGACGCTCCTGTTTGTTTGCCCAGCCCAACTCAGTCTTCATGTAAAATTTATTCATTTTATATTTCATTGAAATATTACCATTCAAAGGGGGTACTCTCCTGAGTGGCTCTCCTTTGGATATGTTCCTGCCATGATTAAATGATGCAAACATATCAAAGAATAAATTCTGTGAAGCCTGAAATTCTGCGAAACCTTCTACTCCCTTAATCACCGCATTATCAGTATTTTCTTTTATATAAACCTTATATCCATCAATTACTTGGCTTGTTTGAACTCTGTTGATCAAATCACTCAACTTATTTCGGTAGAATGCAGTACCAAAACTAAAATTCTTTGAAAAGTATTTATAACCGATTTCTGAATTATAACTTTTTTCAGGCTTGAGAGCATAGGCCGGTACCTCATATCTGAAATCCACAATACCAAGAGTTCCCATATCATCGATATTCGGAGCACGGTAACCAGTATTAAACGAAGTGTACAAATGGTGCTTTCCAATGGAATAATTAACTCCCGAATTCCATACAAATGCACTAGGATCTATTTTCATCTGACCAAGATCTTTATCAATGATAGTAGCCTGCAACCAGTTGTATCTTAGTCCGCCTTCAATATTAAAGTTACCAAGAGTTAGGTGATGGAGTGAATAAACTGAAGTATTTGAATAAAGTGAATTATTGGGATATAATCCTCTCTGTTCGGTAGTTAATCCGCTCTGGGAATTTCTTGTGTTCCGGATACTGTTGACCTTGTCTCTATAATATTCCAAACCACTGTTAACCGTCCAATTCTCCTTGATATCTGAGAAAACCTCAATACCTAAATTTGAAGTTTTGATCTTGTCCCTTTCCAAACCAATGGATTGGCTAGAGTTTCTTTGGGTGTTTCGTTCTTCTACCGTTGCATTTAAAGATCCTGTAAAATCTATTTTTCTAAAGATTGACGATCTCTGGTCAATACTATATTTCAGATAACTCAGGTTCCTGCCCTGAAGCCCCATTTTATTAATATTGAAATTCTCCAGTTTTACCTTATGATAAACATCGACATCATTTTGTTGCACGAATTGATTGGCAAGAATAAGTTCGGAATTGCCAGAAACTTTGAATTTGAATTTTAAACTAGCATCCGACTGGGAGTAACCCGATGGGGTTTGTCTGCCTGTAGTATCACCTCCAATCAGATCCCCAAAATTCTTTTTACCTAAAATTCCTGAAAGAACCATTTTACTGGTGGAGTAATTCAACTCAGCACTACCGGATTGCTCCATATTAGCACTTCCAAATCTGCCTGTAACACCTCCTTTGAAGGAATTTTCAGTGGAATATCCAGGATCTTTTGTAAAAATTTGTATAACGCCACCGATAGCATCAGAACCATACTGAACAGAACCACTTCCTCTTAATACTTCAATTTTATTAACAGAAAATGGATCGATTGTATTTAAATACTGATTTGGGCCGTATCTGAATGTGGAATTATTTAATCTAATCCCATCAATAAGAATCAATGTTTGGTTACCGGTTAGACCCCTGATGAAAGGAGATCCACCCCCATGATTCGTTTTTTGAACAAATACCCCTGGAATTATATTTAAGGATTCAGGTACAGTACGTGGGATATTTTCAGATTGTGCTGGAAGATTTAATACTCCGGACGCAAAAGGTAGACGGAGTGAAGAAGTATTCCGGCGAGAGGCTGATAAAATCTGCACCTCCGGAAGAACACCAAGTTGATTTACAAGGAATATTTCAAGATTAAGGTCTTCATTATTAAGAATCAATGTATCGTGATAGGGTATGTAACCAACATAGCTTGCTTTAATGGTGTATGTTCCAGATTTAATATTCTGAAAATTAAATCCTCCCTTCTCATCCGTTGCCGCAACTTTAGAGTTTGTTCCTTGAAGGCTGATACTGACCCCCATCAAGCCTTTTTTCGTATTCTGTGTGTATATTTTCCCTCTTATACTCTGTCCGAAAAGACTTGCAGACAGAAACAAAATGGAAAGAGAAATAACTATTCTCGACATAATTAAAATATAGAAATTAGAAATGATTTGAAGGTTTAGCGACAATTAATCATCATCTCCTTTTTTTTGCTCGAGCTTTAGAAATGCGCTTCTGCGGGGTGCCGGCATAACAGAATCTTCTCCCTTAACTGATTTCCAAACCACTTCGTTCAAATCCAGATCCGGCGCAGCATCTTCTCTTGCAAAGTTCCATTCCTGTGAACGCTCTGCACTTTTATTCCATGCAGTGTTACGTTGCTCTAAGTCAACATTAGAAGGCTTCACTTGGTATGGTCTGAGATCCGGTATTATAGTAAAACAATCAGACATTGGAACAGCAGCCGCATCGTACTGACTCATCGGAGGCAAACCTAAGATCAGCTCTATAGTTCTGAGCATTCCGGAAGTAGAATACATGGTACTGTTTACTGAACTTCGCTTGGTATATGGACTAATTACAAATGCAGGTGAGCGGTGTGCATCCACGTGATCAGGACCATTCTGAGCATCATCTTCCAGAACAAAAATTGCTGATTCTTTCCAGATGCTACTATTTGAAATATGTTCCACAAGCAGACCTAATGCGAGATCATTATCTGCTACCTGAGCTGTAGGACTGAGTTTTCCTATTCGTTGTCCGCTAGTGTGATCATTCCCAATTCGTATTGTATTGAACTTTGCAACTGCGTTAATTGCCAACAATGAATCGAAATCAGATTTAAAAGCAGTGATTCTGTCAATATCCTTTATATCCAGATTATAGGGCGGAAATTTTGTTGCAATATTCCCAATAAGCGATTCTGTAGTTGCACCATCCTTAGTCGTAAACTGCCCGTAACTACGGTAACTTATTCCTGCACGCTTGCAATAATCCCAGATATATCCATCACGCGGGTAAGCTATTTTGCGGCTACCTTCATAATCATAAGTACCACCCCTGCTTCCGTAACTAGTTGGCCATGTTTTTTCAGTGTAGTCGGTTGCATAAGCTGCCATACTCCAATTATGCCCATCAGCACTAACCTCAGCATCAACATAAAAGTTGTCAAGCAGTACAAACTCCTTCGCCAAAGCATGGTGATTTGGAGTTACTTTTTCGGGGAAGATACAAAGCTTAGGATCTCCATTACCTTCCTTTATATCTCCAAAAACCTGATCGTAAGTACGATTTTCTTTAATTACATAAAAGACATATTTAATCGGTGATTTTCCACCCTGAATATTGGGTACCGGATTATCTTTAAGTCCTTTTGAAAGAGTTTCAGTTTGTTTATTATAAGGAGTGTTCGCATAAACTTGTTTGGAAAATGATTCCAGTTTTGAGTCACCCGGCTGGTCGATAATCGAAAGCGTTCCTTTAAAAAGTCCACCTATATATTGAACCTCCTTTTGCTCAGTAATACCGGTATGTACTCCACTATTATCGGTCTTTTTTACAGGTTGAGGACCAAATGGGTTAGCCATTGAGTTAAATCCCTTTCCATTTGAAACAAATATTTTTTTCCCGGCTACCCGCACATTTGTCGGATACCATCCTGTTGGAATAAAACCCTTCGAACTGCTTTTTCCTGGTATAGAAACATTAAAAACAGCAAGACAGTTATTATCGGCATTGGCCACGTAAAGTATTTTCTCATCTTCCGAAAGCGCAAGTCCATTTGTAGTTGAACCAGTCAGTCTGGTGGGATAAAGGGCGGTAGAAATAACTTCAATGACCTTTCCAACTTTTGTGTCTATTACAGAAACTGAGTTATCATTTGCGTTGGCGACAAATAAATATCTGCCATTTCTATTCTGAATTATTTCATTTGGGTGGTTCTCAGTGAATATCTCTGAAGTTATACGATTCGTTTTGGTATCATAAACAGCGAGCTTGTCTGAACCCCACAGTGAAATATACAATTTACTCTTATCAGGTGATAAGAGACAATCATAAGCTTCAGAACCAAGATTCACTTTATGTAAAAGTTTCTTTGTTCCGAGATCAAAAACGTACAGCGAATTATTCTCCTTCGTTACAGTATATAGCCGCTTCTTGGCATCATCAACTTCCAATCCGGTTGGACCAATCCTTTCGGTTGGCCAGCTCTTTCCAAGCACAAGTGTGTCTGCCTTGGCCAATTTTCTATTAACAATTGGATAGATCAGAATGATATTATCATTAGCACCTGATGCATATAACTTTTTTTCATCAGCACTGAACTTCAGCCCATACCAAGCCTTTGCAATTGGCTGTTCATAAAGTAGCTTTTCAGCTTTGGGATCAATCAATTGAATACTATGCTTGCTCTGCCCGTTATTAGTTACAGCCATCAATCTTTGAGATGGAGATATTTGAATATTCAATGGCAGATCACCTAATTGCATTGAGCGTCCGGCCGGACTTAATGACCAGCCATTTGGCAGGAGTACTTTTGAAGGATCATTGTTATTAGGAACTGTCTGAGACACGGCTTTGTTAGACAGCAATAACAAACAGATAATCAATAGATTAACAAAAAAAATGTCGTGAGTTCTTTTTAAAAGGTTCATTGTGAAGATATTTTTAGTCTGAATAGTAAAAGAATTAACTGCTTTTTACTAAGTTCTATAAAAGAACTCTGTTAATGTGAACAATACATTAAGAATACGTGACCATTAAAATATCACAACAAAACAATTTTAATGCGCAGAAAGAAATTTAAACTAAATACCAAAGCACATAGAATAAAAAGACAATTAACACTCTATATCGCCTATTACAAAACGTATAACGTATAACCTAAAACTTATTACTTACAACTTGTCAAGAATCCCAAGTCATCATTTTACCTCTATCTTCTGCTTTAAGACATTCTGCAAGAGTTTTTTCATCATATTCAAGCCCGTATTGTTTTAATACATCATCAGGAACACCATCCCAAGCATTGGGTTGATTTCCTTTGTATTGCATATCTTCAATACCTACTTTACTTGTGAAAAATCCAGTGGCTGTTAAGTTGCGCATCGTATTGAAAAAACTTACTCCTGCAGTATTTTCTGGAGTGGCCTTCTCTGGAAATGCAATCAGTTCAACGAGTTCTAGCTGTTGCGTTTTAGAACCCTCAGCAAATGAGGTTTTAAAAAGTTTAAGCGACTTTACATCAAGCCATTTTAATCCACCTCTCATTGGAATTTTATATCTGGGCTGATCTTTTACAATAAACTCAATGAACTCGGGTACTTTTGCATCACTTGCACTCCCAGATTTTTCGTCCCGGGGGATGATGATATCGCATAATATTGTAATTGTAGCTAGCTCAGCCGGACTGAAGAACTTTTCAGCATTCAGTTTCTCATCAATAAGTTTTTCTTCAGCTGTACGGCCATATACTCCGGCCTTTCCTTCTCCAGCAGACTGAACACCATCCTTCTTATCACAGGCAGTAATCAGGGTACCGACACTAACTGTTCCAACAGCAAGTGCTTTGAGTGAATCTCTTCTGTTCATCTTATTAAATATTTTGCTTTTTTAATTGGTCAACGATATATTCTGAAGCGCGTAAGGATAGAGCAAGAATGGTCCAGGTTGGATTTTTATCAGCCTGAGAAACAAATGCACCACCGTCAACCACAAATAGATTTTTTACATCATGAGCCTGATTGAATTTATTTAGTACCGACTTATTCTTATCATCGCCCATTCTGGTAGTTCCAACCTCATGAATGATTCTTCCGGGTGCTTCCAGACCATACTTCTTATCCTCGCCAGGTTTTACTCCGCTGGCAACACCTCCCATTGAATCGATTATCTCTTCAAAAGTTTCCTGCATATGTTTGGCCTGCCTGATTTCCTGATCTGTCCAGTTATAATTAAATTTCAAAACAGGAATTCCATATTTATCAACTACATCAGGATCAATTTCACAGTAATTCTCAATTCTAGGGATGCTCTCTCCACGACCGGCAAAGCCAACTGTTGATCCATAATATCTGCGGTAATCATCTTTCAAAGAGGATCCATAACCACCTGCAGCCTTCATTTTACCATCCTTTCCAGGAAAGGTGCCATTCATTTTTTCGATTCCGAAACCGAAACCGTAGGAAGGCATACCAAGACCACCCCAGAATTCAATATGATATCCGCGTGCAAAATCAAGTTTTTTATTGTCAAGCCACCATGGAATATAGAGATGAAGTCCACCAACACCATCCTCGTTATAGCGTTTTCTATCCATTAACTGAGGGATAAATGCACCGCGTGAAGCCCCGGTAGAATCATGAAGATATTTACCCACCATCCCGCTGGAATTGGCCAAACCATTTGGATGTGCGGTCGATTTAGAGTTTAATAGCAATCTGGCAGATTCGCAAGCGCTAGCCGCCAAAACAACAACTTTAGCATTTACTTGATATTCCTGCATATCTGTTTTATCAACATAAGATACACCGGTAGCTTTTCCTTCACGGTCGGTAAGTACCTCACGTGCCATGGCATTAACATAAACATCAGCGTTCCCTGTTTTCCTTGCAGGTTTAACAAGGCAAGTAGATGATGAGAAATCAGCATGTACTGAACAGCCACGACTACATTGATTACAGAAGAAGCATGAACCTCTATCCTTATTTACCGGCCTAGTTAAAATAGAAAGTCTAGAAGGAATAACCGGAATTCCGATCTTATTAGCAGCTTTCTTGATCATCAGTTCATGAAGCCTTGGCTTTGGAGGAGGAAGAAAATAACCATCCGGCTCATTATAAATTCCTTCTTTGGTGCCGAACACACCGATCATTTTATCAATACGGTCATAATAAGGCTTTACATCATCATAACCTATAGGCCAATTATCCCCTAAGCCATCAAAATCATAACGCTTAAAATCTTTTGGGCCAAAACGAAGGGAGATCCTTCCCCAATGATTGGTCCGCCCACCAAGCATCCGTGATCTGAACCAGTCGAATTCAGTTCCATTCTTTTTTGTGTAAGGTTCTCCTTCTATTTCCCATCCGCCATAAGCTGCATCAAAATCACCAAAGGCACGGTTCGTACCAGCACCTCTACGGGGTGACTCATAAGGCCATTTAAGTTGTGTTTGCTGTTCAGGATTTGCAGGATCATAATCAGGTCCTGCTTCGAGTAATGCTACTTTTAGTCCGGCTTCGGTTAACACTTTCGCCGCCATACCGCCACCGGCACCCGAACCAACAATACAAACATCGTATAATTCACCCTTAGTTTTAATTTCTATTGCCATTGAGACTATTCCTATTAATTAAGCTTAAATATGCTTGAAAATAAACAATATTTATTTGTAGAAAGAAATATTATTAAAGGAATAAAGTCCTTACCCACAGAAAAAATAATTTTCACCTAGAATCAGGAAAAAATCATCACAACTTGATTCTTTTCAACCTTATCACCCGGTTTAATTTTGACTGATTTAATTTTTACATCCGCAGGAGCCTTTATAATATTTTCCATCTTCATAGCTTCAAGAACAAACAAATTTCCTCCTTTTTCTACGTCTTCGCCTTCGGCAGTCAAAATCCTGATAACCAATCCGGGCATTGGAGCTTTGATTTCTGAAACCTTAGCTGCTTTTAAATTATCCATTCCCAATTGATGCAAAAGCTCATCAAACTGATCGGTCATTTGCATGGAATAAATATTTGATCCGACCTTAACAGAGCAAGATTTTTCATCTTTATTTATTCCTATCAGCTCTACATTATAAGACTTATTATTGTATAATATATGAACGTTACGATCATCGATTCTGACCATGTCTGTCTTGATCTCTTGACCATTGATTATTGTTAAATTCTTGTCTGAATTAACTTCAAAACTGAATTTGTCATTTACCTTTATCTTAAGCATATAATTATTGAGTTAAGGCGTATTGAACGAGATTAGATCCCATTTTTAGCGCTCTTTGTCGGGTATCTTCGGAATCGCCGGCATAAGTTCCTGCATCTTCCCAGCCATTACCAAGATCGCATTCAACAGTGTAATAACAAACTATTCTTCCTTTGTAAATTAGCGCAAGGCCCAGAGGCCGCTTCCCATCATGCTCATGAATCTTTGGAAGACCTGTCGGAAATTTAAATTTTTGATTATAAAGAATGTGATTTGATGGCAATTCTACAAAATCAAGCTCAGGAAAAACCTTCTTCATTTGCGGACGAATGAATTGATCAAGACCATAATTATCATCAATATGCAAAAATCCACCACCGATTAAATACTTACGGATATTAAGTGCTTCCTGATCAGAGAACACAATATTACCATGGCCTGTCAGATAGACAAATGGGTAATTGAAAAGATCAATGCTTCCGGCCTCTACTATGGCTTCCTCAGTATCAAAATTAGTTCCTAAATTTTTATTGCAAAAACTAATGAGATTGGGAAGGGCTGTCCGGTTGGCATACCAATCTCCACCCCCATTATATTTCATCTTGGCAATTTTATAGGTGGGGGCTCGAAATGAAAAAAATATCCCAAAAGAAAGAAAAAGCATGATCAGAAAAGAATTGCTTTTAATATATTTCATCTGTTTAAAAAATTAATTTCGAAACAAGCTTCGAGAGCTGCTGTTTCAGTCCTTAATCTTGAATCGCCCAAACTTATGGGTACAAAATTATGTTTCAAAGCTAAATCAAGCTCAGTGGAACTGAAATCTCCCTCAGGGCCTATCATTACAAGATAATCAGAATTGAGTTTGAATTGATCTTTAATAGCCGATTTTTTACTTTCGATACAGTGAGCAATAAATTTAGTGCTGCTCTTAAATTTAAGTATGAAATCACTGAAGCGCTCGACCTCGTTTAACTTTGGATGAAATGCTTTAATAGATTGTTTAACTGCAGAGGTGATTACCTTGTTCAGACGCTCTGTTTTAACATCTTTGCGCTCTGAACGTTCGCATATAATTGGACTAATCTCGTCGATTCCAATTTCAGTTGCTTTCTCTAGAAACCACTCCAAACGTTCAATGTTCTTGGTAGGGGCAATGGCTATGTGTAGATAATGATTCCTCTTGCCATAATTTTCATGAACACGAAGAATATTAATTTTTGTTCTTTTGGGATGGGGATCTTCTACAATTGCTTCATAAAAACCACCCTTCCCGTTAACAAGATTAAGCGGGCTTCCCTTTATTAGCCTTAAAACTTTAATACAATGTTTGCTCTCTTCTTCATTCAAGATATAAGTATCAGAATTAATATCAGGTGTATAGAAAATATGCATTTACAGACCTCCGGGTTAATGAATATCTACCGCATCCTCGCTGTTAATTACTAACTCGAGTTTGACAGATTCAACATTCTGATCAGCCTTCTTTAAAATGGTAATCACATATCCATTAAACTCACTGGCTTCTCCAACATCAGGAATCTTTCCAAAAATCTCACTAACAAGTCCGGCTACAGTATCATAGTCGCCATCTTCAGGGAGATCATGTGGAAGGTATTCATTTACATCATATATTGAAGCGGTAGCATCGATAATAAATTCACTCGCAGATACTCTTTCAACAATTGGCTTTTCTTCATCATATTCGTCCTGAATATCACCAACAAGCTCTTCAACAATATCTTCAGCGGTCACCATACCTGCAGTGCCACCAAATTCATCCAAAACAATTGCAATCTGGATACGTTTCAATTGCAATTCACTTAAAAGATCATTAATCTTTTTTGTTTCAGGTATAAAATATGGTGTACGGATAATTTCTTTCAGAACACACTCCTTATTTTGTGCTAAAAGTGGTAAAATATCCTTAGCGTGGACTATACCAACAATTTTATCAATTGTTTCAACATAAACTGGAATCCTGGAATATCCCTCTCGAATAATTATATCCAGCACTTCTTTATGGGGGGTGTTCAGTTCGATACCTGATATTTTGGTTCTAGGTACCATGATATTTTTTACCACACGATCGTTGAAATCAAACACATTTTTTATGAGTTCGTGCTCATTGGTTTCGAGTGCTCCACTTTCTTTACCCTGATCCAGAAGATACTGCAATTCTTCGGAACTATGATGTGCTTCATGTCCACCTATTGTACTGATACCCACTAATTTGAGTATAAAATTTGCAAAGCCGTTAAGCATCCAGATAAAAGGTCTGAACAGTAGATAGAAGAAATGAAGAGGTAAAGCGATCCCCATGGTTGTACCGATAGGACGCTGAATTGCCAGAGACTTTGGAGCTAGCTCACCAAACACGATATGCAATACTGTAATAATCGCAAAAGCGAGAACATGGCCAATATTTGTTGCCACTGAGGATGACATATCTATATTTAAAAAATTGAAGAAATTACTGACAATTTGAGTCATTACTTCTTCTCCGACCCAGCCTAATCCCAATGAAGCCAGTGTAATTCCTAACTGTGTTGCGGCAAGATAACCATCCAGATGCTGGGTCATATGCTTGGCTATCTTGGCTACACGACTTCCGGTTTTAGCTTTAATTTCAATCTGGGAAGCCCGTACTTTAACCAATGCAAATTCAGCAGCAACAAAAAAGCCATTCAGAAAAACAAGGAAAAATGTAAAAAATAGCGCAAGGCCCATGTTAAATTATTTATTTAAAAATGTAGTCTTATATAATTCCAGACTTTCTTTGATGACTTTATAGGCATAGTTTTTACCAAGTAAATGTTCAATGCTAACATTTTTTCGTTCTAATGCCTTATAATCCTGAAAAAACCTAACAATCTCCGTCATAGTATGTGGAGGTAATTCTTTAAGATCCTCAATGTAATTAACTGACATATCATTTTTGGCAACAGCAATAATTTTATCATCCTGTTCACCATTATCGACCATGTGCATCACCCCAACCACTTTTGCTTCCACAATAGACATTGGGTAAACATCCACAGAACATAAGACTAATATATCCAATGGATCTTTATCATCACAATATGTTTGAGGAATAAAGCCATAATTAGCAGGGTACATAACTGAAGAAAAGAGTACACGGTCTAATTTAATCAAGCCAGACTCTTTATCAATTTCATATTTTGCTTTTGAGCCTTTAGGAATTTCAATAATTGCATTTACATGTGAAGGGATATCTTCACCGGGAGAAACGTTATGCCAAGGATGGTGTTTATTCATTTTATTTAAGGATTTTGCTCTACTTCATCGCTCCTGTCTCCTTCGATTTTCCTTTTTAAATAGGTTACAATTAACGGTATGGTTGTTATCAGTATGAAACCAATGATTATATACAACAGATAGTCACTTATTTCCTGCTCAAAACTCCTGCCAAGATAAAATCCCATCAAAGTTAAGGATGTAATCCAAAGAAAAGCACCCGTTATATTATAAAATGCAAATTTATTAAAATCAAGTCTCACAATCCCGGCAATTATAGGTGCGAAGGTTCTTACAATCGGTATAAATCTTCCAATTATTAAAGCAAAAGCACCCTGTTTTCTATAATATACTTCGGCGGCTTTAAGGTATTTCTTCTTAAAAAAAAAAGAGTCCTCCCTCTGATATAAGACAGGCCCGGTTCTCATACCAAACCAATAACCTACAAAATTACCGCCAACCGCAGCTGCAATTAAACCGGCTATCAATATGTATATGGATACGTCAAGTTTATTTGTAGCTACAAACATACCTGCGAGAAACAAGAGATAGTCTCCCGGAAGGAAAAACCCGAAAAACAGACCAGTTTCAGCAAAAATTACAAAGAGAAGTAGATAAAAACCTCCTTCCCGAAGCAATTTCACCGGATCAATAAGATGTTGAAAGTAGTCCCAGAACTCGTGCATAAAATCAGTATGCGTAAAGCTACACTATTTATGTAATAATTTGGCTTAGAAAAGGTTGGATATAATGCTTGGATATATCCCAACAACAATGGTCAGAAGGGCAGAAAATCCAAGAACAAAATTAAAATATGGAGATGACTGAATCTCCGAACGTTCAGCTGATTTAAAATACATAGCTACCACTACTCTTAAATAGTAATATATTCCGATTATGGCATTAACAACTGCAAGAATTACAAGCCAAATATGATATTCTGACAAAGCCGTTGAGAACATCATGAACTTCCCGATGAAGCCGGCAGTCAAAGGTATTCCTGCCAGAGAAAGCATTGCTACTGTTAACGTGAAGGCGATAAAAGGATTTCTTTTAGCAAGCCCTGTAAAACTGTCAAAATTATCAGAGCCGGTTTGACGCTTAACGAGAATAAGCACTGCAAAAGCTATTATGGAAGCTACTGAATAAGCACTGGCATAAAAAAACACAGAATTACTGGATTCCGGGCCCAAAGCAATAATTGCAAATAACATATAACCTGCATGTGAAATACTTGAAAAAGCAAGCATTCTTTTAAAGCTATGCTGATAGAGCGCGGTAACATTACCAATAAAGAGAGTTAAAATGGCTATCGCCAGCAAAACAGGCATCCAGAATTCATGAAGCGGTGCAAAGCAAATCATGAATAATCGTAAGAAGGCAGCAAATCCGGCAGTCTTAACAACTGTACTCATAAAAGCAGTAATTATTGTAGGCGAACCTTCATAAACATCGGGAGTCCAGAAATGGAAAGGGGCAGCCCCAACCTTAAAACTAAGTCCAATAATCATCAAGATTAAGCCGGCATAGAAAAGAGGGGATATCTGAGCAGGGTTTGTAATAACATATTCTTTTATATCACCCAAATCAAAGCTGGCAGATGCGCCATACAGAAATGCAATTCCCATCAGCAGAAATCCTGTAGAAAAAGCACCTGTTAAGAAATACTTAAGGGCAGCCTCATTGGATTTAAAATCATTTTTACGGATACCTGCAAGAATATAAAGGCTAACTGACATGATCTCTATACCAATAAACAACATAGAAAGATTATTGAAGGAAACCATTACCAGGATCCCAATCAGCGCGAAAAGTATAATTGCATAATATTCTGCAACATGTTCACTGATTTGCTCAAAATAATCTTTGGATATTAGCAGAATCAGCATGGTTGACAGGATACCTATTGAAGTAAATGCCACTGCAAAATTATCGAACTGCATCATTCCGCTGTAAATTGGTTTAGCACCCGAGTTCCACTCTAGCAAACCTAAAACAAGTGCAGTAGCTAAGCCAAGTAAAGTAACAGGTAGCAAAGCATTTTTTGCCTTATACAAGCCCAGGTAAAGAACCAGTATGGCTAAAACAGATAGGGTTATTAATGCGTTCATGCTTTTATTTAACTAATAATTTTTGATTGACCTGATCTAACAGGTTAATTACTGCTGCTTCAGAGATATGGAGGATTGGTTGCGGGTAGACCCCAATTACGATTATAAGTGCTGAAATAATCAGCAATACTGATTTTTCTGTTCCGTCGAGATCTTTAAACATAGCTGTGCTTGAATTTACTGGCCCAAGCATTACCTTTTGGTACATTCTGAGCATATAAACCGCGCCGAAAATGATGGTTAAACCTGCAATAGCAGCCAGCCAGATATTATAATTGTATATACCCATTAATAACAAGAATTCTCCGACAAATCCATTCGTGAGCGGCAAGGCTACAGTTCCAAGTAAAACGATAAGGAATGTAATAGCCAGAATTGGTGCCGGTTTGGCGATTCCACCCATCTCTACAATTTCGCGGGTATTCATCCTGCGGATGAGGATATCTGCAATGAAGAACATACCCACCACATTGATACCATGGTTCAGCATTTGTATCATAGCTCCTTGCAAACCCTGAAGGTTCCATGCAAAAATACCCGCTGATATAAGTCCGACGTGCGCAATCGATGAATAGGCTATCAGACGTTTGATATCATTCTGAGTAAACGCAATAATTGAGGCATAAACAACACCTATTACCGACAAAATCAAGGCTGTTTCTCCCCAAGCATCAAAACCAAGTGGGGCAATAGGAATCAACCAGCGGATAGCTCCATAAATTCCCATCTTCAACATGATGCCAGAAAGTAGCATTGTTCCTGCAGTTGGAGCCTCCGTATAAGTATCAGGCTGCCAGGTATGGAAAGGAAATACAGGCATTTTAATTGCAAAGGCGATGAAGAATGCCCAAAATATCCATGCCTGAGTTACAGAATCAAGTTCAAGTTTATAAAACTCTGCAATATCATAACTATTACCAGGGGTCTGTAAATGCAGATAAATAATTGCAAGTAGCATCAATAAACTACCTGCTATGGTATAAATAAAGAATTTAAGATTAACCTTTATCCGGTTCTCTCCTCCCCACAACGCACATATGAAATAAACTGGTATCAATGCTACTTCCCATCCAATATAAAACAGAAATCCATCCAATGCTGTAAAAACAAGCAATAAGCCACTTTGCATAAAGAATATCAGGGCGTAAAAAGCTTTGGTATTCTTAATATCATGTTTATAACTAGATAAAATAATAATTGGAATAAGAAGATTGGTTAGTATTAAAAGTAACATACTTATACCATCTATTCCTGCCTTAAATTGTATCCCAAACTGAGGTATCCAGGCCAGATTAACTAGAAACTGTGTACTAGCATCAGGGATAAAATTCAGATATAAATAAACAGTAATCGCTAATGGTATTAAAGAGAAGGCACCGGCAAGTTCCTTCACTATGGATTTACCAGAGAGGAGGATAATCAACGCAGCGATAAGCGGAATAAAAATTTGTAACAGTAAGATCTCCATTTAAATCGTTCTACTCCTTAATATTAAATTTTATACATACTATAGACTAGTAAGGCTATGATTCCGGCAACCATCATAAAGATGTAAAAGCCAACCATACCAGATTGAAGTAACCTAATAGTTTTACTCGCTTCTAAAGCACCTTTGCCAAAACCATTCACAAGACCGTCTATCCCCGCTTTGTCAACTGTTCTGTAAAAGAAACCGGATAAGGAATTTAGTGGACGGGTAATGAGTGAATCATAAATCTCATCTATAAAAAATTTATTGTAAGACAAGCGAGCAAGTCCACTTCGTCCTGTAATTTCATCTGCAGGAATATGAGCTTGTTTCACATAACGGTTGTAAGCAAATAGCATCGCAATGATTGCAGCTCCAACAGAAACAGCCATCAAAATATATTCAGTAGCATGATCTAAAGTTACGTGTGCAACTTTGGAAGTTGAAGCTTCAAAAACCGGAGCAAGGAAACCTGCCAGCCAATGACTACCTCCAAATACTTCAGGAATTCCGATCAAACCACCCAGAGCAGACAGAATTGCCAGGATAATCAATGGTACTGTCATTGAAGCAGGAGATTCATGTAAATGATGTTCCTGTTCAGTAGTCCCGCGAAATTTTCCATTAAATGTTAGATACATCATGCGGAACATATAAAATGAAGTGAAAATGGCACCAATAACTGCGATCAGCCAAAACACTTTATTATTTTCATAAACATGTGCAAGTATCTCATCCTTTGAAAAGAACCCTGAAAAAGGTGGAAGTCCGGCGATCGCAATTGTTCCGATCATCATGGTCACGTAAGTAAGCGGCAATTTCCTTTTAAGTCCGCCCATATTTCGCATATCCTGCTCATTGCTCATAGCATGAATAACAGAACCTGCACCAAGGAAAAGTAAGGCCTTAAAAAATGCATGGGTAATTACATGGAAAAATGCACCTGTATAGGCTCCAACTCCCAATCCAAGAAACATATAACCCAACTGTGAAACAGTTGAATAGGCCAGAACTTTCTTAATGTCAGTTTGAGTTACTGCAATGGCAGCTGCAAGGAAAAGCGTTGCAAGTCCAATAATGGCTATAACACCAAGAGTTTCAGGAGCTAGTGTAAATAAAATATTAGATCGGGCGATCATGTAAATGCCGGCAGTAACCATCGTTGCGGCATGAATCAGCGCGGATACAGGCGTTGGTCCGGCCATCGCATCGGGAAGCCATGTAAACAATGGAATTTGCGCTGATTTTCCAATAGCCCCCACAAATAATAAAGCAGTAATCAGAACCAGAACAGAATCGCCTGAAGCCATATTTGCGGCCTGAGGAAAAACAATTGCAAACTCCACACTATTGAAAGTTGTGAAAATCAGGAAAACGGCGATCAGAAATCCAAGATCACCTATACGATTCATGACAAATGCTTTTTTGGCCGCACTTGCGTATGATGAGTTTGTGAACCAGAATCCGATTAGCAGATATGAGCATAAACCCACGCCTTCCCATCCGATAAACATGACAACATAGTTAGAGCCAAGTACCAAAAGCAGCATGAAAAATATGAACAGATTTAGGTAGGAAAAAAATTTCGCAAAACCTGTATCGTGGTGCATGTAACCTGTTGAATATACATGAATCAGAAAGCCAATTCCAGTTACGATCAGCAGCATTAATGCACTGAGGGGATCAACAAGGAAAGAAAAAGGAATCTTTACACTTCCAGCACTTATCCAATCAAAAATTGGGATAATGAATGACTTTATTTCTGCTGAATTCAGCTCAAAAAATATCCCCACACTGACCGCAAAAGAAGCGAATACAGAAAGGCAACCTATAAAACCAACAACAGTTTTGGATAAGGTATTACGACCTAATCCGTTGATGAGGAAACCTAAAAGTGGGAATAAAGGAACTAACCAGACTAAATTTATCATTATAATATTCTAATTATCATGTTGTACACTCTGCCATCCTGAGCCACAGCAAAGGATTACCACTTAAGCTTATTCAAAATATTAACATCTGTTGAGTTGGTGTTTCGATAAACCATCACAATGATGGCAAGTCCAATTGCCACTTCAGCAGCTGCCAATGCCATAATAAAAAATACAAATACCTGCCCGGAGGGATCATTATGATGAACAGAGAATGCAGTAAGTAAAAGATTCACAGCATTAAGCATCAATTCAATTGACATGAAAATTACGATTGCGTTTCTTCGAATCAGCACACCAATTACTCCAATTGCAAAAATAATCGTGCTTAGCAGAATATAGTGATTTAAAGGAACACCTTGAATTGCCTGAGTTACATTTTCCATGATCTATACCTTTTTGATATCCCTTTTTGCTAATAGAACAGCCCCGACCATTGCAGATAACAACAGAATAGAGGAAATCTCAAACGGTAAAAGGAATTTGCTAAATAAGACCTTCCCTAGGTTTTTAACCAAGCCGAGATCTTGAGTTTGCAGAACCAATGGATCGGAAGCATTCATTGCTTTAACCGAACCCACTATTGTTATGATCAGACACATCCCAGCGACTACTCCAGCCATTTTAAGAAGATTGGACTTAGAACCGATTGAACCCTCATTCAGATTAAGCAGCATGAGGACAAACAGGAAAAGAACCATTATCGCGCCCATGTATACAATGAAGTTCACAATTGCAAGGAACTGTGCATTCAGCATAATATAGTGTAGGGTAAACGTAAAAAAAGTGACGATAAGGTACAGTTCGCTATGTACCGGATTCTTCGAAAATATTACCAAAAGGGCGAAGAATATGGTTAAAAAAGCAATAAAATAAAAAAGAGATATACTCATTAATACGGTATTTTAATCTTTGCTCCGAATACGGGCAAAGGTATAATTTCTGCCGAAATATTTAGAGGGTTCGGCTGCCTCGATTACAAAAATTTTAGTCCTTTTGAACCTGCATAGGCTCTTCAACTAGCTTGTCTTTACCATAGATGAAATCCTTTCTCATGTAATCTGCAGGAACAATCGGGCCATCCAAATAAATCGCTTCCTTCGGACACGCCTCTTCACAAAGTCCGCAGAAAATGCAGCGCAGCATATTAATTTCGTAAACAGCAGCATATTTCTCTTCACGGTATAAAGCTTCCTCACCCTTCTGACGTTCTGCGGCAATCATGGTGATTGCTTCTGCCGGACAGGAAAGCGCACAAAGCCCGCAGGCAGTACAACGCTCTCGACCTTCTTCATCCCTCTTAAGCGAATGCATACCTCTCCAGTTCTCAGAAAATTCGCGTTCAACCTCCGGATAAAAAATAGTCTCCTTCTTTTTGAACATATGTCTGAAAGTTATTCCCATCCCCTGAAAAATTGCGGGAAGGTATAAACGCTCCCAGAAATTCATTGGTTTCTGTTCTAAAACTTTTTTCCTGTTAGTTAATGGTTCCATAGACCCTAAATCCTCCTACAAGGGGTTTTTATTTATAATAATTCAGTCGAATACAGACTGATTATAGTTTATCAATAATAGTAATCACAATACCTGTAATTACTATGTTGGCAATTGCCAAAGGAATTAATACTTTCCAACCAAGATTCATTAACTGATCGTATCTAAAACGTGGAACTGTCCACCTCACCCACATAAACAGAAAAATGAATGCAAATATCTTAAACATGAGGGCTGCCATCCCTATCAGCGGTCCAACTACAGGACCGGTCATTTCATTAACCCAATCCATCCCGGGATAGTTATACCCACCAAAATACAGTGTGGACATTACCGCTGAAGCCAAAAACATATTTAGATATTCAGCAAACATATACGCGCCCATTTTAAACCCTGAGTATTCCGTGTGATAACCGCCAACGAGCTCAGTCTCACATTCAGGCAAGTCGAAAGGGGTACGATTTGTTTCCGCGAAAGAACAAATCAGGAAAATAATGAATCCAAGTGGCTGGTAAAAAATATTCCAGTTTATGCCATGCTGCTGCTCAGCTATTTCCTTCATACTCAAGGTATTGGTTGCCATAAGCAAGGCAATAATAGAAAGGCCCATTGGAATTTCGTAGCTGATACTTTGTGATGCACCTCTTACAGCACCCATCAGGGAGAATTTATTATTTGAAGCCCATCCACCAATCATGATTCCATAAACACCAAGCGAAACCACTCCAAAAATATAAAGCACCCCAACATTGATATCTGTAATCTGCAAGCTAACCAGACGCCCAGCTATCTCAATATCTTGCCCCCATGGAATTACCGCACTCCCAAGAAAAGCGGTGAATAATGCCAGAGATGGGCCAAGAATAAAAAGGGCTTTACTTGAATCTGTAGGGATGATTTCTTCCTTAAAAAACATTTTCAATCCATCAGCAAGGGGCTGAAACATTCCTCCTGGTCCGGCTCTGTTTGGGCCAACCCTATCCTGAAGGAAGCCTGCAATCTTTCTTTCTGCAAGCGTTGAATAGGCTGCAACAGTAAGGCTGATCACAAATATGACCAGAATTAAAACGAATTTCTCTATTATAAATGCTAATTCCATCAGACTTTGGTTGCTCGTTCAAATTCAACTTTATTTGCTTCAATCAATACCTGATCCTCTATAATTACCGGTAGTGGCTCAAATTCATAATGATTGGAGGATATTACTGAAGTCTGCGCAATATGACGCGGACCTTCAATGATCCAGCTGCTGGTGTTTTTTGTCTCGAAACGACAGGTATTACAAATAAAATCCTCTACCTCACCAAATTGATCTTTACGACCTGTCACTCTTAAAACCTCATCTCCTTTATACCAAAGAGTTACTGTTCCTTTACAGGTAGGGCAATCGCGATGGGCATCCACAGGTTTTGTAAACCAAAC
>Ga0163144_10009907_pt1 | contig 20384 bp, 15 predicted proteins | sample OliLak19BULKMAT1_FD_123175 | JGI IMG/M metagenome (GOLD analysis project Ga0163144, IMG submission 123175) | Freshwater microbial mat bacterial communities from Lake Vanda, McMurdo Dry Valleys, Antarctica - Oligotrophic Lake LV.19.BULKMAT1 | ecosystem: Environmental > Aquatic > Freshwater >... | reverse complement strand
GTGGCGGAGAGGGAGGGCGTCGGCACTCGACCCACTAGACACCATGGCCCTGTATTTTAATACTTTTTTTATGTAGCGCGTAGCGGTTTGTGCAGCAATTTGTGTAGCAGATCGACAGCACTGCAGGGTCTTCGGATTTCTAGGCGCAATTCAATAGGATCACTTACCCAAAACCCACTGGTCCAAAACTTGGGACAGGTCACCTTGACCAGGTCATCGACGGCGCGTGTCGAGATGCACTTGATGTAGGCATCGCCGACATTCTCCCAACTCGTGACAAGATTTTATGACCCGCGCCTCGAGCTGACCACCGTCCTCAATCCAGCGTCTTCGATTCTGGACTCCCTTGCGCGACCAACACTAAGCTTACGTCCCAACAAAGACCTGATCGCTCACATTGAAGGACAACTCGAGCTATCGCAGCTGTAAGTTCGATAGCGAATATAGGATCCTCATCGATCAACTTTTGAAAATTTAGAATCTGAACCGGCTTCGGATTATCTGTATCCATCCGCCAAGGGCCGTTGCGTGACAGGATCTGGGGCGAAGTTCAGGTGATGTGCTTGCTGGCGTCTGGCGCTTCGCTGGTATCGCGGTGGACTTCCTCGCGGATCAGTCGGGTAGTGACTTCGTCGAGGTAGCGGGCGAGTTCGGAGCTCAGTTCGCGGTACTCGGGCCAGAGCACCTGATCTACAAACTTCTTTGGAACGCGCAGCATGATGGTCGTCGCTCGTTGCCTCGCGAGCCGGTACGGCTTCAGGCCGTAGCGGCGGCACAGTGCCAGGAACAGTTTGCGCGACCAGACGTCTGGCAAGGAGAACTGCATCTCGATGGCGGGATCACTCTGTTCGAACTCAGCGAGGCGGGCGCGGATGCGCTCCAGCCCGGCTTCGGCCGCCTGCTTTTCTCCCGGCGTTCCGGCCCCGGCGAACAAGGCTTCAAGCTTGCGGAGCTTTTCGCGAAGCTGGTTTTGGTCGTTCACGGCGATTTCCAGTGCCAGGGTAGTAGCTCGTCCAGCCTGTTGATGGGCAGGTCGTTGATCCGTGCAAGGACATCGGCGAGCCAGGCCTGGGGGTCGACGTCGTTCAGCTTGGCGGTGGAGATCAGCGTTACCATGAACGCGGCCCGTTCGGCGCCGCGCTCCGAGCCGGCGAACAGCCACGATTTACGCCCCAGCGCAAAGCCCCTGAGCGCCCGCTCGGCGGCATTGTTCGTCAGGCAGATCCGGCCATCCTCGAGGAACGCGGTAAAGCCGGCCCATCGCTTCAGCATGTAGTCGATCGGCTCAGCCAGCAGAGAGGCGCGTGACAGCCTGGCCCGTTCGGTCCGCATCCAGTCCTCCAGTTCGTCCACCAGCGGCCGGCTGTCTCGTCGGCGCCGGCCCTCGCGCTCGCTGGCTGCAAGTCCGCTGATTTCGCGCTCGATGTCGAACAGGGCGTCGATGCGTCTGACCGCCTCCAGCGCGATCGGTGAGATCGGCTCGGTGTTCTTCCGGCGCTTTGCATTGGCCGCGATATCGGCGAGCACGAAGAACTTGCGGCGGGCATGCGCCCAGCACAGGGCCTGGGTCAGAGGCCCTGGGAGACGATCTGCCTTGAACAGTGGGTTGTATCCGCCGTAGGCGTCCGCCTGCAGGATGCCGGCGAACCCCTTCAGATGACGCTCGGGATGTTCCTGGCGCCGGTCACGTGAGGCGTAATAGAGCGCTGCTGGCGGAGCGGTCCCGCCGAACGGCCGGTCGTCCCGGACATAGGTCCAGATACGGCCGGTATCGGTCTTGCCGCGGGCGAGGATCGGCACGGTCGTGTCGTCGCCGTGCAGGCGCTCTGCAGCAAGCACATGCGCCTCGATCAACACATGCAGCGGGCGCAGCACGCCGGCGCAGGCGCCGACCTGGTCAGCGAGGGTGGAGACACTGAGCTCGATGCCTTCGCGGCCATAGCGCTCGCTCTGGCGGTTGAGCGGCTGATGCTGACCGAACTTCTCGAACAGGATCATCGCCAGGAGGTTCGGTCCGGCAAAGCCGCGCGGCGTCACATGGAACGGCGCAGGCGGCTGTGTGATCTTCTCGCAGTCGCGGCAGGTAAACTTCTCGCGCACCGTCTGGATCACCTTCCACTGGCGCGGGATCACTTCCAGCGTCTCGGTGATGTCCTCCCCCAGCTTCGCCAGCTTGCCCGAACCGCAGCAGGGGCAGCTCTCCGGCGCCGCAACAACGACACGCTCGCGCGGCAGGTGTTCGGGGAATGGTTTCCTTGAGGGATGCCTGCGTTCGAACGCCTGGACGTTCGATGTCCGCGCCGCTTTCGCCGAGGTCAGTTCGTCCTCGCAGGCGTCGGCTTCCAACTCCTCCAGCTGCAGCTCCATCTGGTCCAGAAGCCGCGCCTTGCGCTCTGAGCGGCTGCCATGGATCTCGCGCCTCAGCTTCTCGATCTCGAGCTGAAGACGCGCAATGAGCGCCCTCGCATGCGTACGCTCGGCTTGCTCGCGGGCCGCCAGGGCCTGTGCATCGATCCGGGCAGCGCGCTCGGCGAGATACATCGCCCGCATCGCTTCAAGGTCATCCGGGAGCTGATCGGCCGCTTCGGTCATACATGAAGGGAATCATATTCGCCGGCGCCCGGCCAGTGGGTTTTTCTATCCCGCCGCAGTCGGCCTCCACGTTTTTTGCGGCGCCCGCCAGTCGATGCCTTCAAGAAGATAGCCGAGCTGCGCCGCCGACAGCGAGATCGGCTCGCCGGCGGTCGAGGGCCAGATGAACCGGCCCTGTTCGAGCTTCTTCGTGAACAGGCAGGCCCCCTGGCCGTCATGCCAGATCACCCTGATCAGTCCGCCCTGTCGCCCCCGGAACACAAACAGATGCCCCGTGTGCGGATCAAGCTTCATCTGCTCCTGCACCAGCAAGCTGAGGCTGCCCCATCCCTTCCTCATATCCGTGACGCCGCTCGCAAGCCAGACGCGCGTGCCCGCCGGCACCGGGATCATCGCGTCGCAAGCGCCGCCACGAGCGCGGTCGCAAGCGCCGGATCAACACCGCCGGTGATGCGCATCTGCGGCGCTTGCGTGAAGGATATCTCTATCGTTCCAGCGCCCGCCACGGCCGCCGGCGATACTCCAACACATCCAACCGGATCCGGCGTCACGGTCACCGGGACAAAGGTCGGCGAACGCCGCGCGTCCGGAAAGCCCGCCTCCGCGCGCAGCTGCTTGCGCCAGGCAAACAGCATGCTGCGACTGATGCCAAGCTCGCGTGCAACTTCCGTCACCGTGATGCCCGGCGAAAACGTCGCTGCAACCGCTGCCAGCTTCTCGCCTCGCGCCCAGCGCCGGCGTGGCGCACCAATTATCAGGTCCATGTGTCACCGACTGTCTGCGGATAGTCTTGGACCATGTCTTAAGACCAGTCCTTACCCGCCGATCATCACCAGGCCAGCGATCCCCGCAAGGCGGTGCTCGCCGGATGCTTACGATTATCTTTGCAGAGGATCGATACCATTAGATCGAGCAGTTGCGCTGGCGAAAACCGTCCTCGCCGTTGCTTCAGCAGGCCCAGTGCGAACCCCAACATTTGACACAACTCAAATGTATCTAACTTCGCACAGTCTGCGCTTTCGGAAGAGCCACCAATTGCGACTCCGCTTTTTTGTACAAAGAGCATGGTTCAGAGATCCGAATGAGAGATCATTTTACGCCCACAGGAATTGGGGCACTAATAGAGAGCCTCTGGAATCCTTCGTAGTGAGTGGTTGTAAGGGTGCTGTCAGTCTAATGCGAACCCGTCTCCGCTATTCGCGAACGAGCAGGTGTCAGGCGACGAGAAGTTCGCGCCATTCGCGAAGGGCGGCGTCACGTAGCGATTTGAACCTGGCCCTCCCCTCGATGTTCCGTTGATGATTGAAATGATTGTGTACTGACGAATGCGCTGAGGCGAACTTCTGCAAACTTCGCATTCGCCTGAAACGCGACATCGCCCGCTCACGTCGGCGGAAAGGCTGGTGCGAATTTTCGGCGCGATTGTTCAAATGGCGACCCGTTTCCTGCCTCCTTTCGTTTCCGATCGTTTTCATGGCCGCCCGATAGGATGGGCACCCGTCGGTCACCACGACTTCCGGATTTCCATAGCGTTTCATTGCTTTTCTGAGGAATTTCAGTGCCGCAGCCTTGTCGCGCTTCTTCGTGACGTACGCCTCCAGAACCTCGCCTTCGTGATCTACCGCGCGCCAGAGGTAGTGCGTTTCGCCGCGGATCTTCACGAATACCTCGTCTAGGTGCCAGCGCCATTGCGGCACCTGGCGCATCGCTTCAGATCTCCGCTTACGGATCTTACTGGCAAAATGACTTCCGAACCGATCGACCCATAGACGGACGCTTTCGTGACAAACGTCGATGCCCCGTTCATGGAGCAGGTCTTCCACGGTAATCATCCCATTTTTAAGCGGCCGGATTTCTGGACTTCATGCGGCAAGTTTCAGTTTCATGGCGGGGGTGATGCCCCCGATGCCCATGTTCGGGCGCTGGTTGTTGTAAGTCCATAACCACCTGGTGGCGTGTTCCTTGACCTCCTCGATCGTGTTGAAGATGAACTGGCCGAGCCATTCCTGGCGGACGGTCCGGTTATAGCGTTCGACATATGCATTCTGCTGCGGCTTGCCGGGCTGGATGTAGAAGATACCGATGCCCCGCTTTGCGGCCCAGGTTTGCAGCGCGGCGCTGACATTTTCAGGGCCGTTGTCGACGCGTATGCCCATCGGCTTCCCGCGCCATTCGATGATCTGGTTGAGCGTGCGCACCACGCGGGCCGCCGGCAGGGAGAAGTCGACCTCAATGGCAAGGCCTTCACGGTTGAAGTCATCCAGAACGTTCAGTGTCCGGAAGGATCGCCCGTCACTGAGCTGGTCTGCCATGAAGTCCATCGACCACATTTCATTTGGCCGCTCCGGAACAGCCAGAGGCTCAGGAACCTCCCGAACCAGCCGCTTCTTCGGCTTGATCCGCAGGTTCAGCTCCAGTTCGCAATAGATGCGGCGAACGCGTTTGTGGTTCCACCCGAAGCCCATCACATTACGCAGGTACAGATAGCAGAGGCCAAAGCCCCAGCGCCGGGTCGTATCCGAGGCCGCGAGCCGCACCAGCCAGTCCGCGATCTCGGCATTCTCATCCGACAGCTTCGCCTCATACCGATAGCAGGTCTCGCTGATGCCAAAGGTCCGGCAGGCCAGCGCCACAGGCACCCCATTCTTCTGAACCGCCTCTCTGGCCATCTCTCGTCTTTGAGATGGCCTTAAGGCTTTTTTCCGAGCGCATCTTTCAAAAGCTCGTTCTGCATCGCCAGCTCGGCGTACATCTTCTTGAGTCGGCGGTTCTCATCCGCCATCGCCTTCATCTCAGACATCAGCGAGGCATCCATGCCGCCATACTTGCTGCGCCAGTTGTAATAGGTCGCGTTGCTGATCCCATGCTCGCGGCAGAGATCAGGCACAGGCACACCGCTCTCGCCCTGTTTCAGGATCGCCAGGATCTGCGGCTCGGTAAATCTCGATTTCTTCATTCTCGTCTCCGTCGATAATCAACGCCGGAGAAGTCCAGTTTTCAAGCCGATTAATTTCAGGGAGGATTACCCCACATTTCGAAGCGATAGCGGAAATCTGACGTACATCAGCACCGCAAGCTGGATGATCTCCGGCGAAGTCTTGAAGTAGCGAAACGGGTTTTTGCTCATTTTCCGAGGCTACACTCCAGAAATCTGCGTCTCAACCCCAGTTCCCCTGACACTGCCTCTTCGTCACATAGGCTTCCAGAACCTCGCCCTCGTGATCGACTGCACGCCACAGATAGTGCGTCTCACCGTGGATCTTCACGAAAACTTCGTCCAGGTGCCAGCGCCATTGCAGCACCTGCCGCATCGCCTCGGACCTCCGCTTACGGATCTTATGTGCGAAATAGGTGCCGAAACGGTCAGCCCATTGCCGGACCGTTTCGTGACAGATATCGATTCCTCGCTCGTGAAGAAGGTCCTCGACGTTGCGCAGAGATAGCGGAAATCGAATGTACATCATGACGCCGAGCTGGATGATCTCGGGCGAGGTCTTGAAGTAGCGAAATGGCGATTGGGTCATTTCCTGAGGCTACGCCTCCCAAATCACCCCTTCAACCCCCAGGGGAATCGCATGTGGCGATTTGCATTTGATCTTGAAGGGGATTCTTTTGTTTGGCGGCATAGGAGAGCCGCCATGGACACGCCATCGAGTCGATTGACGTCATTAGAGGACCCTCGCGGATCGAACACGGTTCACCGCTTGGGAGACATTATTCTGATTGCGGTAGCCTCGGCGCTTTGCGGCGGGGCGACATGTGTTGCTTATGCGCAGTTCGCGCATTCCAAAAAGGTGTTTCTGGAGAAGCTGTTAGGTCCGTTCACGCCGCCAAGTCACGATACGTTTTCACGGCTGTTCCGATTGCTGGATCCGGAGGCTTTCGGGCGCTGCTTCGTACAGTTTGCGGCGGCTTTCGCCGACAGTCTTGACGGAGTGGTTGCGATTGATGGCAAGGCCCTGCGCCGGGCGCACGAGACCGGCCTGGCGACATCGCCGCCCCTGATGGTGACGGCGTGGGCGGCGAATGCACGCCTGGCGCTGGCGGGCGTGATGCCTGACCCGGCCAAGGGTGAGAATGAAGTCACTGCGGCGCTCGCCGTCCTCGACCTCCTGGACCTCAAGGGCACGGTGGTCACGGCCGATGCATTGCACACCCACCGCAGGATGGCCGCGAAGGTCCTTGAGCGCGGCGGCGACTATGCGCTGTGCCTGAAAGGCAACCAGATGAAGATCAAGCGCGACGCCGAAGCCGTTCTGGGCTCAGCGAAGAAAGTCGCCACTGCCCGCTCAAGCGCACTTGCGCATGGCCGGCGCGAAACCCGCAGCCTGCGCATCGCGGACGCACCTGGCTTTGCTGAAAAGCATGACTTTCCGGGCGTCGCCGCAATCGCTGAGGTCACCACACGGCGCGGCGACGCCAAGCCCAAGACACGCCTCTTCCTGTTCTCACGCAAAGTGAAAGCGGCCCAAGCCCTCCAGATCGTCCGAGCGCACTGGACCATCGAGAACAATCTCCACTGGAGCCTCGATGTCGTGTTCAAGGAAGACGAAATAAGGGCCCGCAAAGACAACGCACCGGCCAACCTCGCCCTCGTCAACCGCGCCGCACTCAACATCGTCAACGCCATCGACGACCCCAAAACCTCAAAGCGACAAAGGCTCATGCGATGTGCATGGGAAGACGACTATCTCCAAAAAGCCATCGCTCACATGCGATAGCCCTGCTTCAACCCCGGTTGCCCTGACACTACCATTTGGAGAGGATAAGCCTCCGAAATCACCGCTTCAACCCCAGTTTACCTGACATTGCCCCCACCAACCTATCCCCGGCCCATATGATGCATAGGCAAAGTAGGAAAACTAAGAACAGTACGCCGGCAACTTGCAAATTCGCAGCGCCAAAAAGTGGCTGACTCAAGTTTCGCGTCCAAACGAACATGAAAGTCAAAATTATCAGCAAAAAAGGAATGTAGACGTAGCTGAAATTGCCGGAAAGACGTTTGAGCAAAAACGAAATGCCGATCAAAACGGTCGTTCCAATACTATAAAATAAAGCGTGGCTGAACGCCCATTTGGCCACCTCGGTTAAATTGTTGGCTTGCTGACTAGCACCGCTTCCTGCGCTCATTGCGACAGTCAGGACACCCCAGTAAATCGACAAAGATACAACGAAACCTAATAAGCATTTTAAAATGAAATTACCCATTAGCGATTTGCCTCTCGATAATTATATACTCGTTGAGCTCTACTATCGAGATCACGAAAAATTCGTCTTCCGGAGAAGTTGTTTACACCACCACCAAAGCCTGTTCCTCGGCCCAGTGTGCGCATCACTATTGATCCATCGGCCCGTTGCTCTGTCCATCGAATGATGTATCCACGGTGAAGCAAATGCCCTTGCTGGGTCAAATTCGCAACTGATCCGCTTTCGCCGACGATGTGCGAGACCGGACCACCTGGAACAGGGATTACTTCGCCTATTTGAGAGGTGGCATTACTGGTATCACCAGTTTGAACCGGCCCATCTTTAACAGGACCACCAAAACCTTGGTATCGAGGAGCTGGCATAGCCAAATTCACTTCTTCCGCCAGCGCGCTGTCACAATAGCTCTCGCAAAGTGTGCCCTCATTGGCATAACCATGATAGCCGCTAAGCTCCGTTAAATCGTCTAAGGTTGTTCCCTCGCCATAGCGTGAGGTAATCGCCTGCTGCTCCAGCGCCACAATATGGTCAGGAATGGTTTCGTTGAATTCTTGATCGCCCATATCCGTGCAATTCTCTGACCCGTTTTGGCAACTCGTAGTCTCTAAGCCAAACGGATCGGTCGCGTTTATCGGATCATTCGCCACATAAGTGTATAGGTTCATCTGGTCCGCATACCCCACCGGGTCGGTCTGCAGGAACCGTCCGAGCAAGGGGTCGTAGTAGCGAGCCTTGTAGTAGTAGAGCCCGGTCTCGGGGTCGTACCGCTGACCGGTATAGCGGAACGGGTTGCCCGTGCCCGGCGCGCCTGCGATCTCGTTGCCATAGGGATCATACGCATACCGCGTCGTGACTTTCCGTGTACTGTCGGTCAGCGCCGCGACATTGCCCAACTGGTCAGCATGGTAATACCGGATCGCCGAAGCGGCCGTGCCCGCGCCCTCGATCCAGGCCACACGGGCGTCAATCGCGCCGCCCGGAACATACCGGCGCAGGACAACTCCGCCCGTATCATATTCCGCGATCTCCATGTCTCCGGCATGCAGGAACCGCGTCTCGCTGCCGGCGACTGTCTTGCCGACACGCCTGCCTTTCACATCGTAATCATAGGCCAGCGCCGTGCCGCCCGCCGTCCCGCTCACCAGCCGGTTCTGCAGGTCATACACATACGCCCGGCTTACCCCGGGCCCGGCCAGCGAGGTCAGATTGCCCCGCCCGTCATAGCCGGCCACATCCGTTCCGCCCGGCCGCGCCACCTGCTGCACCTGGTCAAGCGCATTCGCCGCCTGGCCAGGAAGCGAGGTCGAGGCATAGCTCACTGTCGCCGCGCCAGTTGGCAGCCAGAAGGGCTGCAGCGGGTCGGCCAGGTTCGTCGAGGCGAGACGCCCCGCCGGCGTGTATTCATGGCTCCAGGAGAGCGACTCGGCTGCGCCCGCCTCTGACAGAACCGAATAGGCCAGCCCCGACAGCGCGTCGTCCTCGTCATAGGTGAAGAACGACGACGCGCCATTCCCGAGCACGCCGCTCACCAGCCGCGAGCGCAGGTCATATCCATAGTCTGCCAGCGATACCGTTCCGTTGAGCAGCACCTCCGAGAGCCGGTTCACATTGTCATAGTCATAACGGACATAGACCGCGTCCGGCCAGGTGATCCGTGTGCGGTTGCCCGACGCGTCGTACTGGTAGGCCACCGTCCGGTTGTTCGAAATTTCCTGAAGCAGGCGGCCGGGGCGGTCATAGACATACCGCGTCTCCTCGTCTGTGCCGGCATTGTAGGCCGCGTCATTGCCTAGCTCGTATTCCCGGAGCGCGCGTCCGGCGAAGTCATACTCATAGCGCGTCTCGTTCTGGCTGACCGGCACCGAGCCATTGCGGATCTCGATCTGCCGCGTCAGACGGCCCGAGGCGTCGTAGTCGAAGTCGAGGAAATCCGAGCGGCCAGCCGATATGTCCGCCGCACTGAGCCGAAGGGCCTTCAGGTCCGGAAGGCCGTCCTTGCGGAACGTGATCACTTCCCTGGAGCCGTCGGCAAACTCCGTCTCGTTCATCCGGCCATAGGCATCGCGGCGGTAGACCGTGTCATAGGTCGGCGCATCGGCGAGATTGCCGCGCGCCGGGCGCAGGCGCTCGATCTCGCCGTTGTCGAAATACCAGTAACGGACTTCGGTCTGTTCGAGCGGCGTGCCGACGCCTTTGAGCACCTTCTCAACCTTGCGGTCGGGATAGTAGACGCGCCGGGACTTCAGCCCGTCCGGATCAGTCGCCTCGTAGAGCAGGTCACGTCCGTCATAGGTAAACACCGTCTGGTCATTGCCCGGATCGGTCAGGGTCAGCGGCCGGTTCGTTTCCGAATACGTGATGGTGGAAACCGCGAAAGAGCCGCCTTCCTTAAGGGCTTTCAGTTTCCAGAGCCGGTTGCGGGCGTCATATTCGTAATCGGTTCCGCCGCCTTCAGGATTGCGCACGGAGGTCAGCTGGCGCAGCGGGTTGTACGTTGCTGTCGAGACAAAGCTGCGCGGGTCCGTGATCGAGTTGAGGTTGCCAGCGGCGTCATAGCCGTATTGCCAATAGGCATTCACACCCGTCGGATCGAGCCGCATCGATGTCAGGTTGTCGCCGGTATAGGTGAAGTCCGCGACGAGATTCTCGGTCGCATTGAGCTTTTGGGTAAGCTTCGTCATTTGCCCGAACGTGTTGAACACGTAATCCGTCTGTTCACCCGACGGACCGGTTGTCCCGGTCACGAGACCGGTCGTCGCGTTGACGGTATTGCTCGTCACAACTACGCCGAGCGGGTTCGTCTCGGTCTTCAGCTGATTGACAAATACGGTATCGAAAGTCCGGTTGGTCACCAGCGGCGGGTACAGACCGGGACTGATCTCGTTGTACGGCTTGAATGCGTCCGGGCCAGTCGCGAACGGCGTGCGCGAATGAACCGACTCGCTGATGGGGTTCGAGTACTGGTCATAGACAGTTGTTGAGCGGGACGAATAGAAGCGCGGATCATCCGTCAACGTTGCGATCTGGCTCTCGATGGTCCTTCCCAGCCCGTCATACCACTGACGAGAAACGACGCCGCGCGGAGAAACCGACATGACTTGACGTCCGATCCGGTCAAACACCGAACGTGATTCATGCCCAAGCGGGTCGACAACAGAGCCTTGTCCGGCGCCCCCGATCCGGTAGGTCCAGGTCTGGTTGCGCGCGTTCTGGAAGGTTCGCGCTTTCCACATAGGATCGAAGGTGAACCGTGAGGACGGCGCCGTCTCTCCCGGCTGCCGGACCGCATCAAGAAACTGTCCGACGCGGTACTGGAAGCCAGGCCCTGGCGGCGGCAGGGCCGTGCCGGCCGAATCCGTTCGGCGGATCGTGAAAAGCATCTGCTTTGCATCCGGCATCGTGATCGTTTCGTCCGCAAGCTGGAGGCTCCGACCGGAACCGTCCGTTACGGAAAGCGGGTCTTCTGCGGTGCCTGTAAAATACAGCGCCCGGCCGCGATTGTTGACTACGCTGATGAGTTTGGGCTTTGAGGCATTCGCGCTTGGATTGTTAAGGGTCCCAAGATCAAATCCGTGCGTCAGGGTGATCTGCAGTCCCGTCGGCCAGCTCCATGAACTCGCGATGAAGCCGGTCTTGGCCCCGGCCGAGGGATGTTCTGTTTCCCAAGGTTCCAAGTAGCCGGAAGCCCAGTAGCCATACTGGATCACTTGCTTATCGGCCGAGCGATACTCGAACGAGACGTCGTCGAGGCGCCAGGACGAACTAGTCGGAAACATCTGCATCGGGTCAACGCCGACGTATGGATCCTCCGCCGGCGCTGCAAAACCCTCCTCACGGTTGCCTGCCTGGGTTACACGCGCGGCACCGCCGTCTACGGGATAAAAGGTCTGGGTTCCGGGTTTGCGGACGAACTGGACCGTCTGTCCACCGACATTCGGGGAGACGACATTGAAGGTCAGCGTATCGAGCCACCACGCGTAGGCGAGCAATCCAGTCGTCTCTTGCTTGACCCGGCCGACGGGCGTGGAATCGGCCGACGAATAAACGCCTTCAAGCGCCGCAAGCATGGCAAGCGTGGGTGCAGTGAACAACCCCCGGCGGCTACCGAGCGCGTGCGACGCCGAACCTGAAATGGAGAGCGGCATATGCCAGTTGTGTGACCAGGCAGGCGAATTGAAATCGGCTTCACCGCTCGTGAAGGTCCGCTCGAAACTGAGCGCATAGGGAAACTCACCCGAGCCGACTTTGAGCAGGGGCCCGGTCGCATAGTTGAGTACGCCGCTCTGGAGGTCGGCCGAATGCAGCCACTTGTCCTCTTCCTGCTCCTTGAGAAGGTCGGCCTGCGTCGGCAGGGACAGCTGGCTGAAAGAAAGCGGATCGGTTTGCGCCACCGCTCCGCCTTTCTGACGCTCGGCGCCGACCAGCGAGACATGCGCTATGTCCGAAAAATCAGGCTTGTAGGCAACGAACCCGCCGCCCCGGACTTTGCTAGGATCGCAGTAGTCCGGCATTGTTTCTTGGCCATAGAAATTGTAGCCGACTGGATCCCTAATCGTGCCGCAACGAGACCCTGGTCCTGCGAATGCATCCTGCAGCGAGACAACGCTGTACCCGGCGGCGAGGTAATCGGCGACCGCACCGGCCAGCACCTCTTCCTTGCAGCGGGATGAATTAAAAATGTCCGTGCAACCTGCATCGACTGCATCTGACGTCAGGACTGAGAGATCAGCGCCTGTCTCAAAAGCGTAAAACCGGAAGGCGCCAGAGGGTTCATTGCCGTAGTTGTTGGCGGCGCTAAACCAGAATGGCTTCAGGAAATTGGACCGCGCCGACTGGTTGGACCAGCGGGTCTTGTAAGCGAGCCCGCCCGGTGTCGTGGAATCGGTGAACTGCTCGATGACGCTCGTCTCCAGCGCAGAGAGCGAGCCCGCCAGAAGCCTCTTGTGCGGCCCGGTTGGCGTGCCGGCTCCAGAGACCGACAGACCAGACTCTATCGACATGTTGATCGCCTCGTCGCGGATCGACCAGAGCCTGTCGCCGCAACCTACCCCGCCGGTGCAGGACTCTTGCTGATTACCGATCTTCGTTTTCGCATCGACCCAGCCGATCGCGTAATGCGTCGCCGTGGTCGCCGCCGTCACATCCCCTACCATCCGCGTGAGCGCCGAGGCCTGTTCGGCGAACCGCGCCGCTATCTGGTAACGCAGGTTCTCAGAGACTTTCACGCTGTTGAGCATAAATGCCGGCGGATCAGAGTCGCCAAAATTGAAACCCGCCTCCCGCCACCAGAGCGTGACCCGGTCGGCACCGAGGCGCCGCGTCAGGTAGGCGGCGCCTGCCGGCGAGGTTTCTCCGAACCCGAGCACCATGACCGACCGCGTCACCAGCGACTGCTTGCGGTGCGCGAGGGCAGCGTCCCCATAAGTCCCACCATCGGCGGCGTACGGCATATCGACAGACAGGGCAGAGGCGCCCCGGATATAGGCCGGCGAACAGAAACCCCGATAGCCTTCGTTTCCAGCTTCCTGCCCGTCAATCGTCAGATGGATACGCAGGTAGAACTTCACATTCGACGGACACTGACCGATAAAACTATTGAGATCCGTCAACGGAAGGTCAGCTACGGGCGTCAAATTAACCGAGTTGGAGACAGACCCGCCCCGCGTATCGAGCGCCACTTTCTTGAGATAGACTTCGTCCGCAAAGAGCGACGCGTCGATGAGCACGCTGGCCGGCGTCACGTCATAGACGAGCAGGCTGACCTTTGCGCGGTAGGCATCGGGAATATCTGCGAACGTCCGAAGCAGCTGGTACTTGGCCGGCGCCAGCGGCGCCGTGTAATATCGCCGGTCCCTGATCTGCCGGTAGCCTATAATCTCGTCATAGGACTTGTCCGGGAAATAGGTCTCCATCCAGGTCCAGAGCGCGTTGCTGCAAGCACTGAGTCCGGAGTTGAGTCCCGCCTCGTTGAAACCCTGAGCAAACGGCACATCCCGAAACGTGCTTGTCGTCGCCGGCGCGCCGGTCGTCAGCAGTGAGCCATCCTTGCACGACGCCGCCATGGCCTGTTTCCAGGTCTGGCCGGACTGCGTGAGCGGCGAATACTCGACATAGGTCTTGTAGGCGGGATCGTAGGTGCGGGCTTGTTCGCCTACTGTGGCCGTCACCCAGGCATGCAACACCGTAACTGATGTCAGCACGCCGCTAAGGCCGCTGCAGCTCGACTGGCCGTTCACTTCGGCTGGAATGCCGCCATTCGCGAGCATTCGGCACGCATGACCTGCGTCGCTGATGCCGTACCAGGCGGCGAACTCTGTGCCCGTAAGCGCCAGCGTTCCGATCTGCAGCTCTATATTGGTGATCGGCGCACCCTGCGCCGCCGCTTCCTTGAAAAGGCTTATAAGAAGCCCGGCCTGATCCATCGCCGAGCCTGACTTGTCGAGATGGGTGCCAAGCGCGCCTTTTGCCGAGCCGAACGTTGGGTAGATGTCCACCGTGTCATGGACATAGTCGAACATGCGGCCGGCATCATAACCGAGACCGAAAGCAACGGACTTGATTTCGTCGCTGGTGCCCGCGCCATAACCGCTCGTGTGCGTGCCCGATATGCCATAGTAGGCAAGTGCTGCAGGGGGGCTGACCAGCGCCGCTTCCTCGAGCCGTGTCGTCGGCAGGCTTTGCGGGGATTGGGCGTTAGCCGGCAGTCCTGCCGACATCATCACTGCCAGAAAGGTAAAGCAGGCCGCCGTCAGGTGCCGGGACGCTTTGAGGCAGACATCGCGGCCGACTGCGGACGATGCGCCGGTTGCCGCACTTGCCCGCACCCCATGAGTAAGTTTGTGCCCTGACATGCCATCCCTCGATTTATCTTTGCCCGGTGCCAGCGCGGTCGTGCTGGCCGGCTCACGCTTCAATTACACGGATCACTCGCCACGCCTGGCCCGGACTCGGTCGCCACCCGGTTTCCGTTCGGATCGTAACAATAACCCTGCCAGTTCTTGGTCGCACCGGACGGCCCGGTGGCGTAGGTCGCCGTCGAAAGGCGGCCCAACGCGTCATAAACATAGGTGACCTGAGCGGGCGGTGCCGGCTCGACGGTCAAGGAAACGGTCGCCGGTGCAGATTGTCCGCCATCATTGTCGATGGCGCGATAAGTGAAACTGTCGGCACCCGCATATCCCGCCGCAGAGGTGTAGGTGATCGTCTTGTCGGGATTGGCGACAGCGGTGCCGTGGGCTGGCTGGGAGGCGACACTCACGGAAACAATCGTCCCGTTTGAATCCGCATCATTGCTCGTAACTGCAATGGCCTGCGCGACTCCGCTGGCAACAGTCGCGGCATCATTCGCGGCGACCGGCGGCGCATTTGGCACAGTAATCGTTGCCGTCGCGGTCGCCGTGCCGCCTTTCCCGTCAGATATCGTATAGGTAACAGCGAATGGCCCCCCGCTTGCCGGCGCGGCAAATCGCAGTTGGTTTCCTAGAATAGCGGCATAAGGACTATTCTCGCTCGCCAAAGTAAGCGCGTCGCCATTTGGATCGGTGTCATTCGCGAGGACATTGTGATCGACCGTCGTCGTATGCCCCTGGGTATACGCATCGTTGACGGCTACCGGTGCAGCGTTCGGCACCGTGAACGTGGCGGTCGCGGCTCCCGTTCCGCCCTTGCCGTCCGATACCGTGTACGTCACCACATACGTCCCGGACGCGGCCGGTGCCGCGAACCGCAGCTGGTTGCCGACGATCGACGAGTAGGCACTGTCCTCCGTCGCCAGCGTCAGTGTGTCCCCGTTCGGGTCGCTGTCATTACCAAGGACGTTGCGGTCGACCGTCGTGGCGTGCGTCTGGGTGTAAGCATCATTGACCGCCACCGGCGCCGCGTTCGGCACCGTGAACGTTGCCGTCGCGGATCCCGTACCGCCCTTGCCATCTGACACCGTGTACGTCACCACGTAGGTCCCCGACACCGACGGCGCCGCAAACCGCAGCTGGTTGCCGACGATCGTCGAGTATGCGCTGTCTTCGGTCGCCAGCGTCAGCGTGTCCCCGTTCGGGTCGCTGTCATTGGCAATCACATTGCGATCGACCGTCGTCGCATGCGTCTGTGTGTAGGCATCATTAACCGCCACCGGTGACACGTTCGGCACGGTGAACGTTGCCGTCGCTGATCCCGTACCGCCCTTGCCGTCCGACACCGTGTACGTCACCACGTAGGTCCCGGATGCAGCCGGCGCTGCGAACCGCAGCTGGTTGGCGACGATCGACGCGTAAACACTGTCCTCGGTCGCAAGCGTTAGTGCATCCCCATTCGCGTCGGTGTCATTGGCGACGACATTGCGGTCAACCGTTGTGGAATGGGCCTGCGTATAGCTGTCACTTGTTGTGTTAGGCGCCACATTGGGCACGGTGAACGTCGCCGTTGCTGTCGCCGTTCCGCCCTTACCGTCCGACACCGTATATGTCACCACATAGGTCCCGGACGCGGCCGGCGCCGCAAACCGCAGCTGGTTGCCGACGATCGACGAGTAGGCGCTGTCCTCAGTCGCCAGCGTGAGCGTGTCCCCGTTCGGGTCGCTGTCATTAGCCAGGACGTTGTGGTCGACCGTTGTGGCATGTGTCTGGGTGTAGGCGTCGTTTACGGCAACGGGAGGCGAATTTACAACAACCCGGACGCCGACCCTGCCCGACAAGACCGGTCCTGAGGTCTTGCGTGCTTTCATCGTAAAGCTGTAGGTTCCAGCAACGGCATTGGAAGCCGTCAGCACGCCGGCGCTATGCGCAATCCAGGTTGGCTTGTTGTCGGTGAAACCCGGAAGCCGTTCGGACACCGGAGAGACGGTGAAAGTGAAGGTGGACGGTGCACCGCCTTCGTCGCCATAGCCGAGCGATCGCAGGTCGATCACCAGGCTCCCACCGGGTTGCACCGTGCGAATGATCGGGGCTTCATTCCATTCCCAGACTTCGGCCTGCGCTATTGGAGCTGCCACAAGGACAAGCAAAAACATGACGAGGGCCGAAGATCCCAAACGACACAATCTGCTGAGTGTCTGTTGCAAGATCGTGCCGTCTCGTATCGGACTGGCGCGCTGCATGCTGCTTTTCGGGCTCACGGGCTTGTATCCCCTGTCATTCTGCATCCCCTCATGATGGCAAGTTCGCAGCAAAAGACCGAGGCGCAACAAACTGAAGATAGTGCGCAAAAGCCCAACAACCCACGGACGAAAATCGCACACGTGGCGTAACTCTACAACTGAAACAAAATCAATCTTGGAAACTCCATGGGAAGCAAGGAATTGATCCGCGAATTTGTGTTCTAAGAAGACCACTCATCACCGCCCTCGGTAAATTTTGCAGGACGCCGTCGCGCCGAAGCGAGCTTTGCCCGCGAAGAAAAGAGAGGCCTGACGTAACACGATGCTTGCCCGCAGTTGCCGCGACAATGCCATTCAAATGAGTGCCCTCGCTGGAAACTGCGAGTTTAAGTTTGACGGTGAAGATGCAGTGCGCATGCCGCCGCATTGCACAGTGATCGGCTTGAAGGCGGAGCTTGGGACAACAGTGCTGACGAACCCACTCGATTGTACCAATGGCACTCTAATGACCCGTAAAGTGGGGCGGCTTCCTCGATCGCATTTGCACCGAGCAGGGCACCTAAATTGTCACCTGAATCACGTCCTCCGGGGCTTTCAGGAAGGCATGGCATTCTTCCCCACCAGCAAGAAATTGACTGCAGATATTCCAAGGTGTTTTGACCTGAATTCGGAAGACTTCGGCACCGGGATAGGCGGCGAACCCGGTAGGGCAAGTTAAAAGGGTTGGCGCCACCCTGCAGGTATCGCCCTGTCTGCACAACGATTTTTCGGTGCCCTTTGGACGCCGTTGCGGTGCATAGTTTCTGCCGGACCTTTTGCATTTGCACGAACGTCCGTACACCATCATTTGCGTTGCGATGCAGCCACTTGCAAACGATTGCGGCTCGTTGCCGACACTCCAACTAGGCAGGCCGGGCCCGCGGCGGCACACTCACAGACATTGCTGGAGCCCTCGCCGTGACACCCTCAAACCTCGCGTCAAAAATACACTCCGCGGCGTCGGTTCCGACGCATTGCGCTGCAGCTCGATGAAACCCCGCGTCAACCTCCGCCTCGACGCTTCTCTCCTCGCTCGACTCGAATCCGCAGCGCACGAGCAGAAGACGACCAAGACCGACATCCTCGAAGCGGCGCTGCGATGTTATCTCGATCCCGACCGAAGCCGCTCGCTTGAGGACCGGCTGATGGAGCGCATGGACGGGTTCGAGCGGCGCCTGGGAAGGCTCTCCTGGGCCGTTGATCTCAGCGTCGAGACCGTCGCGCACTTCGTGCTCTACTGGCTTACTCGGACGGACCCCATTCCGGAGCAAGAACGCGAGACGGCCCACGCGCTCGGACAGCGGCGGTTTAACTACTTCATCGACCAGGTCGCCAGGAAGGTCCGGAAGCGCCGCACCTTCGTCCAGGACTCCCTTAGTTGGAAAGATCCGGACCCGGAGTGATTTTGGCCTCAGCAAGCCGCGCTCGGTCGATCTATCACAAGCACGCGGAAAGCCCGCCGCAGATTTGCTTCCAGGCCGAATGGCAGGCCTTGCCATTCGGCCAAAGCCAGCCTCGATGCCTGCGCGGGCCCTCGTCAAGGGCATGGCCGCTCCCGCGGCGCGCGTCCCGCGCGCCCTTGACGAGGGCCCGCGCAGGCGTCACCCGCCAGCAGGCTTTGCACGGCGTTGTAAGCGCCTGCTGCAAATGGCCTCTGTTCCGATTGTCAGCACGCGGGTCCCTGGGCGATCCTCGACGCCATGCAACCCGTAAGTGCCCAGCGTCTCGAAAATGCCATCCGGATCGTCGCCCGGCTGATCGAAATGTCAGGCGATGCCTACTGGCCCATCTTCGAACGGCTTGAAGCGGAGCAGGCGGCTCTTGCCAGCCGGCAGGAACGCCTCGCCCGGTATCTTGCCGGAGAGCGGCCACCAGCAATGCGGCGCTTGCTGCCTCCACCTACGCGGTCAGTCCTGCGCGAGCGCCCCGCGCAAAGCGGATGAAGCCTAGGCAGTCTCAGAGCGCAATCTCTCGGACGAGCCGCGCGACATGATCCAGCGAAGCACCCTTGCCATAACGTTCTCGGTCAAGCCGGTGACCGAACAGGTCGCGCCGGATCCGGTCATCGATCCCCGCCGCCAGCATCCGGTCCTCGAACGCATGGCGCAGCGAATAGAACGAGTGCGCCGGTGTCTCCAGCAGGCCGTTGGCCCTGAGGTATTTGTTGACCGTCGCGCTCAGCCCCGCGCTGCTCTCCCGGTAGCGCGGGAACCCGTCGGGGAAGGCCCTGAACGCTTCCAGCGAGACACCTGTCAGCGGGATCACGCGCCTCGCGTAAGCGCTCTTCAGCTGGCGGCCTTCGGGCTCGATGGCGATGTGCGGCACAGCTGCATCGAGCCGGATCGTCTTCGCGGTGAGACCTGCGCCTTCCGACGGGCGGTAGCCCGTGTTGACCATGCCGAGCAGGAGCCCACGTGCCTCATCGTTGAGCCCAGCGAGAGCGCCAGGCGCGAGAAGGTGGTTCCGGATCCATTCGGGACTGAACGGCGGACGCGTCCGCGTTTCACCTTCGCGGAACGAGAGTTCGCCAAGCGGCAGCGTGAGGCCCAGCCGCTTCATCGTGTTGACGGTCTTCAGCACGTCGCCGAGATGGATGAGGTCCTTGTTGGCCGAATTGGGCGTCACTTCGCCCGCCTCGATCCGCTCCAGCCAGTGCTGGCGGAAGTCCAGCATGTCGTCCCGGTTGATCGCCTCGACCGGCTTGTTGCCGACAATCTCCACGAAGTTGCGCACGGCCTTCAGGCGCGGGTTCTTCCAGCGCCTGACCTGGTCCTCGCTCTTGCCGAGCGTCTTCTCCCGGGCAAGGCCCCAGTAAAGCTCCAGCGCCTTCTCCAGCGTCAGGGACGGCGCGGCCACCCCGCCGAGCAGCGCGGACGCCTCCACCGGGTCAGGCGCCGCCCGGCGCGCGCCGATGGCCTCGACGCGGGCGAGGAGCTCCTCCGCCGGCAGGCGGGCGACAAGACCGACATCGAGATAGCGAAAGCCCCGGATGCGGGCGAGTTCATGCGCAGCGGCATGCCGGGCCTCGGCGTCCCCGGTATCGCCTGCCAGCCGGGCCTCCCAGGCCTCGACCAGATTGCCCCAGGTTCGGTCTGCCTTGCTGCGCGCCACGGTCTCGGAGTCGGTATGCAGGCTGATCCAGACCACAGCGCGTGGCTCAACCGCGCGATACCTTTGTGGGACCCGGCGGCGCAGCTGGAATGTGCTCCCACGCTTCACGATCGACATACCCACCTCCGTCACACTTAGCGGACTTTGTGCAGCGAAATGTGTAGCAGATTGTGTAGCAATTCAAGTTCGAGCGCGTGCAACTCAGTGCAAACTTGTGCAATAATATAAATGTACTCAACGATTTATCGAGGGCGTGAATTCGGGAATCTGGCGGAGAGGGAGGGATTCGAACCCTCGATACCCTTGCGAGTATACCGGTTTTCGAGACCGGCGCGATCGACCACTC
>Ga0163144_10009902_pt1 | contig 20390 bp, 22 predicted proteins | sample OliLak19BULKMAT1_FD_123175 | JGI IMG/M metagenome (GOLD analysis project Ga0163144, IMG submission 123175) | Freshwater microbial mat bacterial communities from Lake Vanda, McMurdo Dry Valleys, Antarctica - Oligotrophic Lake LV.19.BULKMAT1 | ecosystem: Environmental > Aquatic > Freshwater >... | reverse complement strand
TGCTCGCCGAAAATCCGCGGTTGCCGCGCTGGGTACCGGGTGGCCACCCGATGAACCCCCTCGGCAATCGCGCGCTGTATCTGGGCTCCAGCGCCTATCGGATCCACGGCACGGATGCCCCCTGGACGATCGGCACGGCCGCGTCGAAGGGCTGCGTTCGGTTGTTCAACAAGGACGTTGCCGACCTCTACCCGCGCGTCAAGATGGGCGCGAAAGTGACCGTGACGTGGAAGAGCTTTGGCGGCGGGAAGGGTAACGAGATCGCAACGAAGCCAACCTCGACCGGCGGAAACGACACGGCCAGCAAATCAAAATCGGCGAGCGGACCTCAGTCGTACGCTTCCGCAAATTCCGCAGCCACCTCGCTGTTTTCTGACGATGATCAGCCACAGGCGACGGCCAACGACGCAGCAAGCGAACCAGTTGCGCGCAAATCAGCCAAGCAGCGCGTTGACCGTAAGCCCAAAGCTCCCGCCGCTGCGGCGGCGAAAGAAGAGGCTACGGCCGTGTCTGCTCCAGTCCAGCCGCCCGCCGCAGAAAACGGCGCAGAAAACGGCACGGAAAACGGCATTGGCGACGCGGTTGCGCAAACCGCAGTGGCGCCAACAAAGCCCGCCCGCAATGCTGCACGAAAGGGCACCGACGACAAATCGGCCAGCAAGTCGCGCAAGACGTCGCCAATCGAAACCGGCTCAGTCGCATCCGAGGCAAGCCCACGGCTCGCCGCAATTTCCACCACCGATCCAGCAGAAATAGCAGCTCGCGCCGAAGCTGCGGCCAATCGTGCCGCAGACGCCGCCGAGCGTGCAGCCGCGGCCGCTGAGCGCGTGCTACAACAGCGCAGCGCCAAGACCGCAGTCGAGTAATCCGTCGGCATTGCCGCAGGCTGCTGATCGGCCTGCGGCGTCGCGCGTATAAATTCACATGATCACAGAACCATCGACATCGCTCGGCGTACCTGCCGCGCAACTCACTCAACGGCTAGCCGTTTATTTCGACGGCAGCTGCCCGATGTGTACGTCAGAAATTTGCTATTATCAGGCCCGTCGTGGCGCCGATGGCACCGACTGGGTCGACATCAGCGCGCTGCCACCCGGAAGCATGGTCGAAGCCGACCTGTCGAAATCCGACGCCATGGCCCGCTTTCACGTCCGCCGCCCCGAGGGGACATTGGTCAGCGGAGCCGCAGCGTTCGCCCTGTTGTGGAAGGCATTACCCGCATTTCGTACTGTCGGCCAGATCGCGTCGCTACCCGGCATCGTCCACACTCTGGAACTCACCTACCGGGCCTTTTTGCCAATTCGGCCGTGGTTGCAGCGGCGCATGATCGCCCGGATGCGGAACGCCAGCTGATCCTTAGTGGTCCGCCGCCAACCGGCGCAGTCACCTGGGAGGCGTCGGCCGCAAATACCCGCCGTAGCAGTCACCCCGGCGTCAGCCGAAGCAGCCGCCCCTTGTCGTCATCGGTCAGCACGTAAACCGCGCCGTCGGGCCCGGCTCGCACGTCGCGGATTCTCCAGCCTTGATCGAGCAGCAATTTTTCCTCGCCAACGACCGCGCCGTCTTTCATTACCAGACGCGCGATATGAGTGCCCGCGAGGCCACCGGCCAGGAAGTTGCCCGTCCAGGACGGAAACAAACTGCCTGAATAATAAGCAAGTCCACTCGTCGCGATCGACGGGTTCCAGTAATAGACGGGTTGCTCCAGGCCGTTTTTGGCCGTGCCGATGCCAATCTTGGCCCCGCTGTAATCGACGCCATGGGTGATGATCGGCCAGCCGTAATTCAGGCCGACCTCCGTGCGGTTCAATTCATCGCCGCCCTTAGCTCCGTGCTCGGTCGTCCACAACACGCCATTGCCATCGAGCGTTGCGCCTTGGACATTGCGATGGCCGATCGACCAAACTTCGGGTGCCCAACCGTCTCGTCCACCGCCGTTGAATTTCGGGTTGCCGGGGAACGGCTTACCATCGGCTGTAATGCGCACGACCTTGCCGATATGGTTGCTGGCATTCTGCGCCTCGTCCCGGAGCGAATAGCGATCGCCGAGCGTGATGAACAGCGAGCCATCGGCGTTGACGACGATCCGGCACCCGAAATGGTAACCGCCAGTGCTGTCGGGCTTCTGGCGGAAAACCACCGTGCCGCCGGTCAGCTTGCCCGAACCATCGGCTGCGAGTTCGAGTTTGGCCCGCATCACGGCGGTCCCGTTACGGCCACCCTCGCGCGGTTCGGAATACCCGAGGAAAATCGTTCCGCTCGTAGCGAAATCGGTCGCCAGCGCAATATCGAGCAGGCCGCCCTGCTGCCGCGCAACCACTTGAGGCACGCCAGCGATCGGCGGCGACAGCCTGCCGTCCTTGGTAACAATCCGCAGCCGCCCCGGACGCTCGGTCACCAGCATCCGGCCGTCGGGCAGAAACTGTAGCCCCCAAGGATATTCGAGGCCGCTTGTCAGCGTCTCGACTTTGAGCTTCGTCGCTGGCAGCGCTGCAGCTTTCGTGAGGGTCCGCGCCTCGGCCTCGTGGGTCGTCCAAGCCATCCCGGTGGATGCTCCCATCAACAATCCCGCCGTGACCAACGCCACAGTCAGGTGCAGAGATCGATAAACCATTTGAGCCCTCTGAAATCTATTCCGCACGGTCACACCGCCGTTTCCGGGCGGATCGATGGCAGCGGATGGTGTATCGACCGTTCGCGCCCCGCGGCCGTCAGTCGCTGTACAAACCGGTCCGGCCCTGTAAGCAGCCCCTGCTCGAACGCGATCGGGATGAGCTCAGGGCACATACGCGCCAACAGTTCGCCGGGTTCCAGTAGAAAGTCCGGGTTGGATGGCTTGCCGAACGCCTCTTGCCCACGGGCGAACGTCTCGTAGATCAACAGTCCACCCGGAGCGACAGCGGATACGATCGCCGGAAACAACGGCCGCCACAGATAATTGGTCACGATCACGACATCGTATGTTTTGCCCGCAAACGGCGGAGCCGTCGCCATGTCCCCCCGGTCCATTTCAAGATCAGCCGCAACGATCTCGACCCTAGGCTGACCAGCCAAGTCCGCCATCTGCGCCACATCCCGATCAACGGCCGTTACGAGGTAACCGCGCGCCAGCGCCAACCGGGTATGCCGCCCACCCCCACACGCAACGTCGAGCAGCCGCTGCCCGGCCTCGGCAACCGGTAGATGCGCCGCGACCCACGGCGATGGTCGATCCGTCCCAGGGTGGGACGCACTGCATTCGCACGACGTGCTCAGCTCCATCGCATCCTCTCCAGTCCCCGGCCGCCGGAACCCCGTTGCGGCACATAATGTCGCGAAACGGCGGTTTGTTATTCACAGCGCGCTTCGCCATATAGGAACTCATGACGACGAATCATGTCCCATTTCGCAAAATGAACGGGCTCGGCAACGAGATCCTCGTGGTCGACGTGCGTGCGTCAAACCGAACACTGTCCGCAGACGAAGCCGTTGCGATTGCTGGCCTTCCGGGGCTGGCATTCGACCAATTGATGCTGCTGATGAAGCCAGGCGTTCCCGGCACGGACGCGACGATCCGCATCTACAACAACGACGGGTCGCTGTCGGGCGCCTGTGGCAATGGCATGCGCTGCGTCGCCTTTGCCGAACATGAGCGAACCGGAAAGACGCAGTTGTTGTTCGAAACGGCAGCCGGTCTGCTTCCCGCCGAGGTCGCAAGCATCGACCGCATCAGCGTCGGGATGGGTCAGCCGAAATTCGACTGGACCGACATTCCGCTGGCCGAAGAATTTCGCGACACCCGCTATATCGAGCTCCAGATCGGCCCGATCGACGCGCCGGTTCTGCATTCGCCTGCTGTTGTCAACGTCGGCAACCCGCACGCGGTATTCTGGGTCGACGACGTCGACGCCCATGACCTCGGCCGTGCCGGTCCGCTGCTCGAAAACCACCCGATATTTCCCGAGCGCGCCAATATCTCGATCGCCCAGATCACATCGCAAACCTCGCTCAAGCTCCGCACGTGGGAGCGCGGCGTCGGACTGACCCAGGCCTGTGGATCGGCCGCTTGCGCCGCCGTCGTCTGTGCCAACCGGTTGAACCACACAGGCCGCGATGTCGAGGTCACGTTACCCGGCGGCGTGCTGTTCATATCCTGGCGACCCGACGACCGGATCGTGATGACTGGTCCGGTCGCCCATGAGCACAGTGGCGTCCTCGACCTCAACACCATTCGGGTGGCCGCGTGACCGCGCCGCCCGAGCAGCCCGGCCCGCAAAGCGATCCCGGTGCAGGCAATGGTGCCCCCACCGTCACGATACCAGATGCTGCCACATCGACGCTCGACATCGTGTCGATGGGCTGCCGGCTCAATGCCCACGAGGCCGAGGTGATGCGGACCTATGCCCGCGAAGCTGGGCTCGATGGCGCCATTATCGTCAATACATGCGCTGTGACCTCCGAGGCCGTCCGCCAAGCCGCACAAACCATCCGCCGCTTGAAACGCGAGCGGCCGGACGCGCGAATTATCGTGACCGGCTGCGCTGCCCAGTTGGATCCAGCCCGTTTTGCTGCGATGCCGGACGTCGACCATGTCATCGGCAACGCCGAAAAAATGCGCGCGTCGACGTTTGCCGAACTCGCCCGAACGCCAGCTCCCACGGACGACCCTACCGAACCGGCCATCGCAAACGCCGCTAAAGTCAGGGTCTCAGACATCATGCAGGTGCGCCAAACCGCGCTGCATCTGATCGACGGCTTCAAAGGACGCGCGCGGGCCACCGTCGAAATTCAAAACGGCTGCGATCATCGCTGCACGTTCTGCATCATCCCTTACGCACGCGGGCCGTCCCGATCGGTGCCACCGGGTGACGTCGTCGCCCGCGTTCGTGACCACGTCGCGCAAGGCTACAACGAAGTCGTCCTGACCGGCGTCGACATCACGTCGTATGACGGCGCGACCCAGACACAAGGCGATGCCGTCACCTTAGGACAGCTCGTCCAGCGCATTCTCGCTGAGGTGCCAGAACTCGCGCGGCTCAGGCTATCGTCGATCGACCAAATCGAGGCCGACGACGCGTTGATCGACGCCATCGCCACGGACGACCGGCTGATGCCCCATTTGCACTTGTCGCTGCAATCGGGCGACGACCTGATCTTGAAGCGCATGAAGCGCCGCCATCAGCGGGCCGACGCGATCGGCTTCTGCGAGCGCGTCCGTCGCCTCCGGCCCGACATCGTGTTCGGCGCAGACATCATCGCCGGCTTCCCGACGGAAACCGAGGCGCAGTTCCAAAACTCGCTCGACCTTATCGATGCTTGCGGCATTACCTACGTCCACGCATTCCCATTTTCGCACCGCCCCGGCACGCCAGCCGCTCGCATGCCCCAGGTCGGCCGCAGTGCCGGTAAGGCGAGGGCAGCCCGCCTCCGGGCCGTTGGGGACGCGCGCTTGGCGGCCCATCTCGAAAGCCTCGTCGGAACCTGCCAATCGATCGTCGTCGAAGCCAACAACACGGGCCGGACGCCGCAGTACGCCGAGGTCAAATTCGACACCTCGGCGGTGAGCGGCCAACAGCCGGAATATGGCAGCATGCTCGACGTTCGCATCGTCAACGTGACCGGTCGCGCGCTTGCCGGAATACCACTTGCCAAAACGGCGCTTGCCAAAACACCACTGGCCCCAACGGTACTGGCACGAACACCACACTCTGGAACGCCACTGGCCGGGGGGGCAGGATGAGCGACACCGAAGCCAAAAAGCCGGGCCTGTTCGGCCGCCTGTTCGGCCGCAAATCGGAGGACGTCGTACCGCCGGTTCCCTCGCGTGAATCCGCCGACGAGATGGCCGCTGATGGCGCTAGCGGCCTCGACAATCGGCACGAGGCCGCGCTCGACGCGCAGCCCTCGGCGGTGACGGAAACGGCCACAGCATCTGTGGCCACGCCTGCATCGCTTGCGACCCCCGAGACGTCGACCAGTGCCCCCCCCAAAAGTGAACCGGCCCCCAAAAAAGGCTGGCTGTCGCGGCTGACGGCGGGCCTTGCCAAGACCTCATCGAAACTCGCCGACGGCATCACCGGCATCTTTACCAAGCGCAAGTTGGACGGCGACACACTCGAAGACCTCGAGGACCTGCTGATCGGCGCCGACCTCGGGATCGAAACGTCGTCGCGGATCATCGAGGCAATCTCGAAGGGCCGCTTTGAAAAGGGCATCACGCCGGACGATGTGCGTCGTATCCTCGCCGACGAAGTGGCACGCGTGCTCGAACCCGTGGCCAAGCCGCTCGTGATCGATACGGCGAAAAAACCACACGTAATTCTCGTCGTCGGCGTCAATGGCTCGGGCAAAACGACAACCATCGGCAAGCTTGCCGCCCAGTTCCGCCGCGAGGGCCGCTCGGTCATGCTCGCCGCTGGTGACACCTTCCGCGCCGCTGCGATCGACCAGCTGAAAGTCTGGGGCGAACGCACGGGAAGCCCGGTTTTGGCCCGCGACGTCGGCTCCGACAGCTCGGGTCTTGCATATGACGCATTGAAGCAGGCCGCGGCAGACACCAGAGATGTACTTATCATCGATACGGCAGGACGCTTGCAAAACAAGCAGGTCCTCATGGACGAGCTGGAGAAGGTCATCCGCGTGATCAAGAAGCTTGATCCCACTGCGCCGCACGATTGTCTGCTTGTCCTCGACGCGACAACAGGCCAAAACGCGCTCAATCAGGTGGAGGTGTTTCGTCAGCGGGCTGGGGTTACCGGCCTCGTGATGACGAAACTCGACGGTACGGCCAAGGGGGGCATTCTCGTCGCAATCGCCGCTCGGCACGGATTGCCCGTTCACGCCATTGGCGTGGGCGAAGGCGTCGACGACTTGAGCCCGTTCGCACCTCGCGACTTCGCCGACACGATCGCTCAAATCTGACGACGTTATTTCAACGACGCGACATGACACGACGCATTCTAAAAACATCAGGGCGCGTTGCCCACCGCCGAGAAAGGGCGAGAATCCGATGATGGACAAGAAGAAGAGCTGGTACCCGTTTACGCCGGAACAGACAGTCAACATTTTGTCCGAGTTCGGACCGCTCGTAGCGATGTTTATTGTCAATGCAGTCGGCGGCATCAACGCCGGCACTTGGGCGCTGTTGGGTTCGACGGTCGTCGCAATGATCGTGATGCGTGCTGTCCTCGGCCGGCTGCCGATCTTCCCGATCATCGCGTCGGGCGTCACCATCGTGTTCGGCCTGCTGACGATCGTCACTGGCGATTCGATGTGGATCAAGATCAAGGTCTCGATCTTCAATGCCATGTTCGCTGGCTTCCTGTTTGGCGGTCTGTGGGCGACAAGCCCGATCATGGGCCGCCAGTCGCTCTACACCGTGGTTGGCCTGACGGTGCTCGTCACCGTCGCGCAGTTTCCCTATGCCGGGCAGCTCGCTACCGGCTTCCCAGCATTGGGCGATGAGACGAACCCGTTGACGACAAACCTGATCTGCCTCGGCTCGATGGTCGCCGGCTTTCTTTTGGGCGGGCTGGTATTCAAGGAAAACTTCTTCGGCCACGTGTTCGAGGGCACCTTCCATTACAGTCAGGAAGGCTGGGACCGCTTCACCTATAGTTTCGCGTGGTTCTTCGTCTTGACCGCCGTGTTGAATGAAGCCGTCCGCCAGATGTTCATCAGCGACCAGATGTATACGATCCCCGTGTTCGGGGTGATGAACGGGACGAGTGTTTGGATCCTGTTCAAGATCGTGTTCATCATGCCGATCTCGGGTCTTTATGCGTGGTTCCTGACGACGTTGATGTCGAAGTACGAAGTGCCACCGCCCATTGCCTCGGGCGGAGCCAAGGGCGCCAAATCCGCAGGTGCGACCAAGCCGGTTCGCGCTCACTGATCGATATTCAGTTTGACGACGCTGGCGAGTATGCGACATTTAATCGTCGCATACCCTGTTCCGCCTGAACACAAGCCGGAGTTCACCGCATGTCCCAATCGACCGAAGACGTAAAAGCGGCTGAAGGGGCACCCGAACTTGGTGCAAAGCAACTGCTGAAGCTGCTCGTCGAACTTGGTCCGTTGGTTGTATTCTTTGTAGCCAATTCCCAGTTCGGCATATTAATCGGCACCCAAGTGTTTGTGATTGCGACAATAATCTCGCTATCAGTGTCGCGCGTTGTGCTCGGAAAAATCGCGACGATGCCATTGGTGTCGGGCGTGTTTGTCGTCGTATTCGGCGGATTGACGGTCTATCTGGCCGACGAACTCTTCATCAAGATGAAGCCGACAATCGTAAATACCTTGTTTGCCGCGATTTTATTCGGTGGCTTGGCTTACGGAAAGTCGTGGTTAAAGTATCTGTTCGATGACGCATTCCGCTTGACCGACGAAGGCTGGCGCAAGTTGACGTTCCGCTGGGCCAGCTTCTTCGTTCTGCTCGCCGTGCTCAACGAAATCGTGTGGCGCACCACGTCGACGGATTTTTGGGTGAGCTTTAAATTGTTAGGAATAATGCCGCTGACGATTATTTTTGCCATTTCTCAAGTTGGCCTCTTGAAAAAGTACGAAGTAAGTGCGAACTGAACATTGTTCGTACCTTTACGCGGCGGCTGGGAACTTAGTTCCGTGGGCGAACGTTGTATAATGGCACAACCCAACACCTTGAGCTGAGGCTACGGCACGTCGTCAAGCGTTGGGTAGTGCTGAGGTACCTCGAACGGTGCTTTAACGCGCAAGCGGCTTGGCTCCAACTCTGGGGCCTTGGCGGCGCACATCCAACGGAAACCAGACGGAATGGCGCGCGAAACGACCCCGATCAAACTTGACAGTTCCCCTATACATCTGCTCCACCGGGCCGGACAGTGTGCGGTAGATGTGTTCCAGGCCGAAATCGGCGTCGAGGAATTAACTCCCCGCCAATATGCCATCCTGATCGCGGTGGCGCAACACGAGGGCCTCAGCCAAACGAGCCTCGTCGAGCGTACCGGCATAGACCGGTCGACGTTAGCAGACATCGTGCGGCGATTGCTTAAAAAGGGCTTGATCCAACGTCGCCGCACAAAAGAAGATGCCCGCGCTTATGCGGTACGGCTGACCGATGCCGGTGCACGAATGTTGAAACAACTCGAACCACTGGCTCGCCGCGTCGATGAACGTATCCTCGAGGCTCTGCCAGGGCAGCAGCGCGAACGGTTCGTGCAAGATCTGAACACGATCGTCAACGCGCTCGGCATGGCAGAACTCGACACATCGCCGCCGTCTGCGGTGGCGCGTCAAAACGAATCCACTACCAAGCCATCCGGTGCCAAGCCATCTGCTACCAAGCCTGCCAAAACGAAGTCAGGCCGCTAAACGCACGAAATTTGAAACGTCGAAATCGAGCCAACGTAGTGTGCCGCTATGCCTACGGTGGTAACCAATCGCAAAGAGACAGCCGGAGCACTTGTCGTGCCCCGGCTGTTTTCGCAGATAGCGCGGTAACCGCAACGTCATCGAACGGTGAAAGCGTTCTCCTCGGGCAGGGCTTGACCCCATACGGCCTTATCGACGGCCGGGTCGAAGCCCGGTTTGTTGTCGCTGTCCTGATGCAGTGAGACCCACATCCGCTGGCCGGGCTTGGGCGCTTCTTTGAGAGTAATCTTGACACCGCGATGGTCACCAGCAGCAAGTTCTGCTGTCCCGACAGGGGCCGCGATCGGCTTGCCATTGCCGTCGGCGGCGTGCACGGCAACATAACCTTTGGCGGGTAGGTTGACGTAATGCACTTTGATCGCGTTACCGGCCGCCGCTTGGTCGAAAACCGTTACAGACGGCTCTCCTTGAGCGTGGGCCGCCGCAGCGGCGGCGACAGAAGCAACCGTCGCAATCGCAAGACCGGCAAGCGTCCAAGACCCAGCAAAACGTGGCATGCGTCCTCCCTTTGGTTTTATCACGCGGCGATCATCCGCACCGCTCGTTGGGACATTGGAATGGGAACTGCCGTCCGCAACGGGCAGCGCGATAACAAGACTTCACGAGTTGTAAAGCCGTCCGTGTGCTCGTTGCGCAGCCCGCCGTCGCGCAGCCAGCCGTCGTCGCGCAGCCAGCCGTCGTCCCGCAGCCCGCCGTCGTGGGGCGGTTACGGATCGGGCCGCTGGCGACGATCACGCGTCGCGCACCGTGCTGGATTTTACGCCGCTGCCTTCTTGAGCAGCCCGCGGTTGATCAGCGTTTCGGCGATCTGCACCGCGTTGAGCGCCGCGCCCTTGAGCAGGTTGTCCGACACGCACCACAGCACAAGGCCATTTTCGACCGTCGCGTCCTCGCGAATACGGCTGACATACGTCGCGAACTCACCAGCTGCCTCGATCGGCGTCACGTAGCCACCGGTCTCGCGCTTGTCGACGACCATCACGCCGGGTGCTTCGCGCAGAATTTCGCGAGCTTCTTCGGCCGTGATCGGGTTCTCGAACTCGATGTTGAGCACTTCCGAATGGCCAACGAACACCGGCACGCGCACGCACGTCGCCGTCACCTGAATTTTCGGGTCGAGAATCTTTTTTGTCTCGACCAGCATCTTCCACTCTTCCTTCGTGTACCCGTCCTCCATGAACACATCGATCTGGGGGATACAGTTGAAGGCGATCTCCTTGGGAAACTTCCGCGCCGCGACCTCCTGGCCGGGCACATACTTGCCTTTGGTCTGGTGCCAAAGTTCGTCCATCGCGTCTTTGCCCGCGCCCGATACCGACTGATACGTCGCAACGACCACGCGCTTGATCTTGGCGCGATCATGTAGCGGCTTCAGCACGACGACCATCTGCGCCGTGGAGCAATTGGGGTTGGCGATAATGCCCTTTTTGGTGTAGCCGCGTACGGCCTCCGGGTTGACCTCGGGCACCACCAGCGGCACATCCATGTCCATCCGCCAGTAAGACGAATTGTCGATCACGACGCAGCCCTTGGCGGCGATTTTAAGCGACCAGTCCTTCGACACCGCAGAGCCAGCCGACATCAGGCAAATATCTGCGCGCGAAAAATCGAACTGCTCAAGGTCCAGGCACTTCAACGTCTTGTCGCCATACGAGACTTCCGTGCCCTGCGAGCGGCGCGAGGCGATCGCAAACACCTCGTCGGCCGGGAATTCGCGCTCAGAAAGCACGTTCATGATCTCGCGCCCGACGTTGCCCGTCGCGCCGACAACAGCAACCCTGTAGCCCACTCAGTTCCGCCTTTCGTTGTTGCAGGCCGCGATCGGCAGCCACTCGATCTTCACGCTCTTAACCGATAGTTCGTACGCATAGTCGCACGGGAACGGAAACGCGAGATGGGACAAGATGGCACCGTCCGTCAATGAACACGCACGCAGCGCTCTCATAACGAGTTCCGAGCAGACAAAATCCGGGCCGGCGACGGTGCCCAGTGCGATTGGAGGTAACGCTTGTTTACGGAACCGGCTCAACACTTTGCCGACCATGCCTGCACTCACGAACGACGTGTAAGTCGCGCCGAGATTTCGCGCCAAGAACTGTCTGAGATCGACTGCAGAAACGGTCGTGTCGATCAGTCGCCTGACGTGAAACTCTTCGACGTCCGTAAAGTGACTAAGCGTTCTTGGCCCAGCCGGCTTATCTGGCATGATGTCCCAGAACGCGAGTCCGTCGAAGATCGCGGCATGGGCCCAACGTGCGGAGGCGAGGGGCACCAGAAGTCTTTGCATTGGTACGACGGGCGAGCGCAGTTCTTCGCAAGCGGTCAACAAGATGTCACCGGGAACTAGGTTGCTGAGGTCCAGCGTGACACAGGGCAGGTGGCGGCAGTCGAGTGAAGTTGAGCACAACAACGTCGAAGAAAGTACTGGTAATAGAACTGCGCGGGCAGTGGCGCGCTTCAGTGTGAAGGTTTCGTCCAAAGGCGGCCCCCCGGCCACGCAATTAAAAGTCGAAGCCGGAAAGTCGGGCAGTTACCGCGCAACGCGCAGACGCAGGCTCTCAAAACTATGTCCGGTTTTCACATCCAAGATAAGGCACTCGCGCGGAGGCATTTGATCTTCCGGTACGTCCCGGATCACGACCCAGCCGGCATCGCGATCAAAATTCAAATCGACCACTTCTCCGATCTGCAGGCCGGTATTCGCGTTCGCGGGCAGGCCCACGTCTTCACGCCGCTCCTCAGTCAGTGACCAGAAGATGTGCCAATGCAGGTCGCCGTCGACATACGAATCAATTAGTTGTGCTGTTGTCATCTGTGCATCCTCGATCAGACTGAGGCGAGATCGAGGCCTATGCTGGTTCGCATACTGATGCCTAGCGCGATCGCTCGGTGATGCGATTTAGAACGAAAAGTGAATCTCTGCCGCCACACTTGATTGTCGAGCGTAGTGCATCCGGGCCCAACGTGCAACCGACATGTCCAGCTCGCGTTTGAAGCGTAAACGCATGACTACAAAACTGATCGCATTTCAATACGCCGCATTGGCATGCTGTCGATCAACCCGAACAGCTTTGCAGCCGACACCGGAGCTGCCGACGACAGCTTCACGCCTCCATCCTTGCCGACAAGAACGACCCGGAACTCGCCCAGCGACACGCCGAACCGCTTTCTCGCCCCGCCCGGTCCAGTGACAATCGTGACCACCATGTCGCGCTCGCGGAAACCGCTGCTCGCCGCCGCGTTGATCTCGCGTTGCCGGACGAGACGCGCATCGCTGCTCGTCGGCGCGAAGACGTAGAGCGGCCGCGTCGTGCCAGCCATCGCGCTGCAGGGCATCACCGCTCCCGATCCGGCCAGCGCCGCGAGCAGCCATCGCGCCGCGAGCAGCCATCGCGCCGCGAGCAGCCATCGCGCCGCGAGCAGCCATCGCGCCGCGAGCAGCCATCGCGCCGCGAGCAGCCATCGCGCCGCGAGCAGCCATCGCGTCGCGAGCAGCCATCGCGCCGCCCAGGTTTCTCGATTAACTCGCATTCGGGTTCTGCGCCTCCGCGATTGTTCCAAGTCGATGCTGCCTGAGTTGTTCCTTGACGAGCCGAGGGAGAAAACGATGTGTGGGTCAAAATCGTCGCTTTGGACTGCGGTCTTATCAGTCGTGTTACTGGCCTCGATCCCGAGTGCGTCAGTTGTTACAGCCTTTGCCTCCCCCGGCCCGCCTTCCAAGCCAACCTGGATGACGAGTACCGACATCAAAACCACGTTCGGCGGCAAAACGATCCAAGGCCACTATGCCAGCGGCACGGCGTTCACCGAAACCTACCACGCCGAGGGCGGCATCGACTACGTCGAACGAACGCGCCAATTCATCGGTCACTGGTCGCTCCAGGGCGACGCATTCTGCACGATCTATCGCGCGGACGGCAGCGGCGGCTGCTATCGCGTCAGCCACCTCAGTGAGAATTGCTACGAGTTCTACTTCGTCGCCCGCACCGAATATGACGCCGCCAACGCCCTGACGATCCCACCATCGTGGACAGCACGCGCCGCCGTTTCCGACCGCACCAGCACCTGCGATGAACGCCCTGCGGTCTAACCAGGCCGCTGAAGGCCGGGGTCTACGCTTGCAACGTGGCGCTGTCACCCAGGCCACCCGCACCACCCTAGCAGCGACACCCTTGCTGGCACGGCCACACGGTTGAGTTCGACCTGCACGTTCGGCATTAACGTTGTTTTGAAGCCGATCGGTCAATCTGCGCGCTGATGAACCGCCGGGAAACCGGGAGAGCCGCACGTGTCACACCCACCATCGACCGCCGATCGCCGCCGGTTCGGGCGCAAGCCCTGCCGGGCCAAAGCCATGATCAAGGCCGCGCGGCTCGAGCCCGTGCCCTGTATCGTGCTCGACTATTCCGATGGCGGCGCCCGGATTGAGATGGACACGTCCGTGAAACTGCCCGCCCAATTTGACCTGTGCTTCGACGACATTAACCTCGTCGTGCCGTGTAACCTGCGCCACGCATTCGGCCGCAGCGTCGGCATCGAGTTCGCCGAGCAGCCCGGCCGCCGGTCGCTCAGCTCCGCATTCGGTACCGAGAAATTGCTCGCATGGCTGGCCAAGGAGCAGCGACCCGCCACAACTGCCAACCTCGCATTGTGCTTGCTTCACAGCCCCGCCGGCGCGCGGCCCGCCCTAAATAGTGCAGGATCGCCTCCTCGCGCCCCTAGCCACCCGCTACGATGCTCGCTCTACACCAAGGCCGTTATGGCTGAGCCCGCCAAACTCGCCGACGTTGTGGCACCTCCAACCAATGCCAACCCGGCCCAAGCCGGCCCGATCATTGCCAACGCCGCATCACCACCGCCCGCGCTTTTGCCCGTGCCCGCCACCACGCTCACGCTTCAGCTGATCCAATAAGCGGCCACGTCCTCATCGCGCAGGCGGGAGTTCGACAGGACTGATCGAACGGCCTTCGCAAATTTTTGCCAACGATAATGCAAAATCGTGGGCAAGAACACGCGCTCATGCTATTGCCAACTAAAATGCTTATTCGTGGGCAACATTGTGCCATGGCGCTCCGGCCTGTACCTTTGAATCTAGTAACACTCTACGCTGACCTCGTGCAGAACGTGCGCGCCGAGGCGGCGGCATATGGCTCAGTGGTCACTCGCACTCGCGGCCGACACCAATATCTCTACGTCGTTTCAAAAGACGGCAATGTCCGTGACGAGCGCTACATCGGTCCTGCTGACGACCCCGTGGCCATGAGCGAGGCCCAGCAAATCCGCAGCGCAGCGCAACAGGCGCGCTCGAATCGAACGGCGGTCTCACTGTTGAAGCGTGCGCGCATCCCTGCCCCGTCGCTACCACTCGGTCGCGCCATCGAAGTCATAGCCAACGCGGGGCTGTTCGAACGCGGGATTGTTCTGATCGGCACGGCGGCCTTCCAAGTTTATGCGCCGCTGGTCGGCGTTTACCTGCCCGCCGCCGCAGCCATGACGAGTGATGCCGACATACTGGCGGCATCGCTAATCTTGAGCGGTTCGCCCATCGACCTCGAAATGGTATTGCGGCGGGCTGACCCGACTTTTGCGGCGGAATATGCCCGCGACGATAGGCTACCCAAGTTGTACCGGGCTGCAAACGGCCTGTCCGTCGACGTAGTGACGAAGTTCGGCCGAGGCAGGGTCAGTCCGGTCCAGATACCGAGCCTCGCCTGCTCGGCGGAAGCACTGACATATATGGAGTATCTTGCTTCAGACAGCATGGAAGCCGTGGTGCTTTACGGCGCGGGCGTACTTGTCAGAGTGCCGCCGCCAGCTCGCTTCGCCGTTCACAAATTATTGGTCGCTCAAGAACGCCGCGGCCGGTTCCTCGCAAAGCGAGGTAAAGACCTGATCCAATCGCGGGATCTGATGGCGGCTCTGCGCATAGGCGATGCGATTTCGCTCGACGAAGCAATGGCCGATGCCCGCCGCAGAGGCCCCGCTTGGCGCAAAGCCATCGATGCCTCCCTCAGCGAGATCGATCGACTGCCGTGAACTCGCCCTTACGCCGCCGCCAATAACGCCTTGAACTCGGCCTCGATCGCGCGGCCCATCTCGCTGGTGCCGACCTTCGTCATGCCCGGCTGCATGATGTCGCCGGTGCGCAAACCCTTGGCGAGCACGGCCGCGATAGCTGCGTCGAGCACGTCGGCCGCCTTCGCCATCCCGCACGAATAGCGCAGCGCCATGCCGAAGCTGGCAATCGTCGCTATCGGGTTGGCCTGCCCCTTGCCGGCAATATCCGGCGCCGACCCGTGCACCGGCTCATACAGCGCCTTCCGCTTACCGGTGTTCGCGTCTTCCGCGCCAAGCGACGCCGACGGCAACATGCCAAGCGAGCCGGTCAGCATGGCCGCCGCATCCGACAGGATGTCGCCAAATAGGTTGTCGGTGACGACGACGTCGAACTGCTTGGGGTTACGCACCAACTGCATCGCGCAGTTGTCGGCCAAAATCGCGTGATACGCGATCTCGGGTGCATACGATTTGTGGACAGCCGCCGTCACGTCGCGCCACACGACGCCGGTCTTCATCACATTCCACTTGGCCGCCATGTGGACTTTTTTGTTCCGCACGCGCGCCAGATCAAACGCGATTCTGGCAATCCGCTCGATTTCGCTCGTCGTGTACGTCGTGGTATCAACCCCGCGCGTCTGGCCGTCTTCGAGCGTCACGATTTCCTTCGGCGAGCCGAAATACGTGCCGCCGGTCAATTCGCGCACAATGAGAATATCGAGCCCCTCGACCAACTCGCGCTTCAACGACGACGCCTCCGCGAGCGCTGGATAACACAGCGCTGGCCGCAGGTTAGCGTAGAGGTCGAGGTCCTTGCGCAATCGCAAAAGCCCGGCCTCAGGGCGGATGTCATACGGCACGTTGTCCCACTGCGGGCCGCCAACCGCGCCAAAGATGATGGCGTCGGCCTTGGTCGCCTTCGCCATCGCCGCGTCTGTGATGGCGACGTTGTACGCATCAATCGCCGCGCCGCCGACGAGATCGCTCTCGGTCGTGAACCGTCCTGCTTGGCTGCCACCCTTCGCCCCCACCGCATCGAGCACGCCAATCAAACGCTCGACCTCCGCCATGGTCTCGACGCCAATCCCGTCGCCGGGAAGAAGGAGCAGGTGGTGGGTGGTCGAGGTGGCAGTCGAGGTGGACATGGGTCAAGTTCCGCGCGTTGATCAAGCGCGACGGTGTAGGTGACAGCGGCGATGGTGGCAATGGGGGCTGAAACCAACGTATTAAACGTGATCACGGTCAGAGCCGTAATTGTCTCGGAGAGTTGGTCTTAATTGGTAGCTCGTAGAGAGCGCCCGGAGCTGCTGCACCGGCCAACGTTATGATATTGTCCCAGAGCGCACACAAGCGCTCCAGCTGCTTGATAACTCGAGCTTTCTTAAGAGCTGGCGCCATGAAGAAGCCCGTCAATTTGGACGATTGGAACACAAGGCGCTCGGATCGCTTCCGCGTAATTTGCGTATCGCCGGATATCACGATCCAATGCCCCTCTTGATTGAGCGCAGTGATCCAGTCGACATCGGCGATGGTTCGCGGAAATTTTTGCTCAAGTGCCACTATCTCGTGTTCATTAATGAACACCGCCTGCAATGCCTCGGCGAGCGCGTGCGAAAGGTTGTGATCGAAGAATACTCTCACGCTGCGGCGAGCCCTCTCTCAAACTTAACTGCATCAGCGACAACATTGCGCGGGACATTGAACAATTGCGCGACACGCTTTTCGCTACCTTCTGCAGCGACAGCGTCGGCAAGTGTTCTCGTTGGCACTCCTGTCTCCGTCGTGATCGGCTGACCAAAAGCTCGGTGGGGGTCAATAACAATCGTTCGTTTGCCATCAAACGGACGCCAACGCGCGACCGCAGTTTCATCGAGTTCCAGGTCACGGAAAGATTGTTCGATTACGCCACCAAAGACATACTGTTGCGTCTTGAGGTCGATAAGGCGCGCACGCTCGAACTCAGGAACGTCTGCCAAAACTTCGTCGGGGTGAGCGCTTGCCTCTTTGATAAAAGATAAAAAGATGGTGCGGCCGTCCGTGCTGAATCGGCGCGTCGAAAACGGTCTCTCGTCATCAACGATCCTTCGCGCGTGTTCAAGGCAGCGCCTGATGATGAGAATGCCGAGGCCTTGCTTCAGAAAAGCCGATACGAAGCGAAGCTCGATAAGGTCCCGGAACCCAATTTCGATGTGTCGCTCCCAGGCTGGAAGTTGCGGTTGCCAAAGGGGCGGCATCACGTGCTGCGTGCCGTCGCGGCGATGGAAAGTGTAGCCGACAAGCCAACGGTGAATGTTGCGCCGCGGAATGCGCAGCAGCGCTTCGGCATCCGCTAAATTGTAGAGCCCGATCCCAAAAGGTGGGGCGTTCGTAGGAGGTCGCTGCGGCATGAGGAGTCCTTAGCAGCCTGTCGTTTCTCAGACGTTGTGACATGCTGAATCAGCGGAGCCAATCGTTTCAAACGATGTGCTGTAAAAACGTAGTTTGAGTTTATGTTGATCGTCCGTTCTCTAGTCGAATATGGCCGCGTCTCCACACTATAGCCTCACACCGACGAACCGACTTCGACCCTTCCCGCTCCCCCAAAAAAACCGCCTCCAGGATAAACCCCTGCCGCCCGCCCAACCTGCGCGATACCCATCTTACTTAACCATCGTGCCGTATTTCGGGTCGGGCGCGTCGACGGTGCGGATTTGCCTCACGTCGCCGCCGCGACGAGCGTGAACCTCAAACAACTTGCCGTCTTTCTTGGCCAACACCGCAAGGTGCTTATTGTCAGCCCCGGCCCACATCCCTGGCCAAACTTACCATAACCCCACGCAGCCACTCCGAAATCGACCAGCTCACAGTATGACGCTATAAGCCGTTGCAAACGCTGGCGGCCGTGGAGGATGGTGCGCGTGCAACGCGATGTACGATTACGCGGGCAGATGGCCACGCTGCACGGGCAGCTTCACGCGACGAGCGCCAACCTCACCGCCCGCCTGATTCCCGGCCTGACGTCCCTGCGCGACAGCGGCGCGTGGCCCGATCGCGACCCTAATGATGACCCCGATGATGAACTCGCGTTCGCCTACTTCTGCGCCTGCGAGGCGATTAAACCCTCGGCCTGCCAACACGGCGGCGTCGTCGTCGAGCAGGACGGCCGCCCGGTCGCCATCGCGCCAACGTTCACCACCGCATTGCCGCTCGAAATCATCCTGTCCGGCCCGCTGAAAACGCTCGCCGTGTCGGTCTCGCAGCGCTTTCCGAAACTGATCGCGTTGCGATTGATCGCGCTCGGGCAACCCTACTGGAACCGGTCGGGCATCGCGTTCGCCCCTGACCTCGAACCGGCCTCCCGCGCTGCCTGTATGCAAGCGATGCTCAAAGCACTCGAAGACCACGCCCGGAAAAACCGCTTCCTGTTCACCATCGTGAAAGACGTCTCCGACATGGAGATCGACACGTTCGGCACAGCGTTCACGGCCCGCCGGTTTGCCAAAATCGCGGTCCTCCCGCAAACCACGCTAGCCGTGCCGCCCACCAACGCGGCCTATATCGACAGCCTGTCGGCCAACATGCGCAGCAATATGCGCCGCAAACTCAAGAAAGCCGCCGGCCTGACGATCGAAACGCTGACCTCGCTGGATGGCATCGAGAACGAAATCGTCGGGATGAAAAAAGAAACCGCAGCCCGCGCCAATGTCGACTTTGATTTGTTCTCATCCGTCCCGCCAACCTACTTCCGCACGGTGCTGGAGGAGATGCCAGGCCGCGCCTTCGTCCGGCTTTACCGGCTCAACGGAAAGCCAATTGGTTTCGCACTGATGGTCGCCGACGGAACGCAGATCATCGAAACCTTCACCGGCATGCATTATCCAGCTGGTCCCGAGAACGGCCTGTTCTTTCACAACTGGATGGAACACCTCGACGATGCCCGGCAACGGGGAATGGCCCATATCGAGACCGGGCCAACGACCTACCTCACGAAGCAGCGCCTCAATTGCACGTTCCACCGGTCGTGGCTCTACGTCCGCGCCGTCAACCCAGCCTTGAACCGCATCACGCGGTGGGGCGCCCCAAGGCTCGGTCTCGACCAGGACGATCCGGAGCTCAAAAACATGGGCGACCTAGCGCCCTACGGCCCAGAACCCACGCGGCCAGCGCGTGCACGTCGCAAACCGTAGCCGAGCAAAGCAACGCTATCTAACCCGCGCCGCCATCATTGACCGCACCGCGTCCTCGACCCCGAGCAGCAGGATCTGCACGCCGACGCACAGCAAGATGAAAGCGGCCAACCGCGACACGACCCGCGACCGCGATTGGCCGAGCAACGCCACGAGCCGGTCGGCCTGCGCGTAACAAGCCCCGACAATGACGGCGACGGAAATGGCGGCAATCGATGCCCCGATCAGGAACGACGCGCTGGTGCTGCCCGCCGCTGGCCCGTTCGCGCTCAATGCGATGGCGACCGCAATCGTGCCCGGCCCCGTGGTGAACGGCAGCGTCAGCGGAAAGAACGCGACGTCCTCTTTGGTGCTCGCTGGCGCCGCCTGCTCCTGCTTGCGGTCCTCCTGTTGCTGCGGCCCGAGCAACAGTTCCCACGCCCGCGCGGCGACGACGAGCCCACCAGCGATCCGTAAAGCCGCCAGCGAAATCCCAAAGAACCCGAGTATCGGCGCGCCAGCCCACAGCGCCACCAGCATGACGATTGCCGAATACAAGGCGACCCGCCACGCCAGCGCGACGCGCTCATCGTGCGTCCGATTGGCTGTGACTTGGCTGTAGATGATCGCTCCACCAAGCGGATTTACGATCGAGAACAGCGCGGAAAACGCCAGCAGAAAGCTCGCCAAGGCATCATATGTCATGACGCATCACGCGAGCAGGATCGCTGGTTGGAAACGCGAAGGAAAAGCCTGGACATAGCGGCCGTGGTCCGATCGGAGTGGCGACGTTTTTGTTTA
>Ga0163144_10009901_pt1 | contig 20391 bp, 17 predicted proteins | sample OliLak19BULKMAT1_FD_123175 | JGI IMG/M metagenome (GOLD analysis project Ga0163144, IMG submission 123175) | Freshwater microbial mat bacterial communities from Lake Vanda, McMurdo Dry Valleys, Antarctica - Oligotrophic Lake LV.19.BULKMAT1 | ecosystem: Environmental > Aquatic > Freshwater >... | reverse complement strand
CGCCATGCCGATGGGGCCGCGCAAGGATGACTTGTCCCAAAAGATCGTGGAGCTGTCCTCGCGCCCATCGCCGTCGGTGTCCGTGGCGAGGTGGATGCGTCCATCGTAACCAAGCGCGACGAGCTTGCCGTCGTGGCGATAGCGAATGCCGGTGAGGTTTCGCATGTTCAGCGGCATCTCCTCGACGGTGAAGCCGGGCACGAGCATCTGCACGATGGGCGCGTCCTTCAGCACGTCGAGCGCGTGACCGCTGCCGCCGGCGGCGAGGGCGTTCAGCGCCGGCGTGCGCGCGAACAAACTTTCCTCAACCTGCTTCCGCTCCGCATCGCTCAAGGCGCGCTCATACACGAGCACCGCCGCGATGTCGCCGTGGAAGGAGCCTTGGGCGTTCGACGGTTCGCCGGGGTCGTTCGAGTAGATGCGTCCGCCGATGACCACCTCGTCGAGGCCGATGACCGAGGTCTTCCGCCCGCGTTCGCCGAGCTTGATGCCGTCGAGGAAGACCTCGTTGCCCTTCGGCCCGACCTTCGAGCGGACGGTGAAGACATGGAAATTCTCGAAGGGCAAACCCGCGGCAAGGTTTTTCCCCGGCTGAAGAAAGTTGTGAGCGCCCGCGCTGCCGGCTGATTCGACATTCAGCACGCTGATCTCCTTGGTGGCCGTTGCCCCCTGATCGAGGTTGATGCCGCTGGTGTAATCGTTCTGCCCCGCCACGGCGCTGGCGAACATGCCGGAGTACTGGCCGGGATTCGATCGCGGCGCCGCGAGCACGAAGACGGTGAGTTCCTTCGCGCGCCGCCTCGGGCCGGAGATGCTGAGGCAGTCATCCTTCCCGTCGAAGCGCACGAACGCCACGGCATCCCCGGCGCGAAAGACCGGACGGCTCGCCGCGCTGGTTTGCACCGCGAAGAGCGGACTGCCGGATGAGCCGAGCCACCGATCGAGCGGACGCCCGTTCGAGACGGAGGGGAGTTCGGCGGATTTACGGAGCGCAGGCTGATTCGCAGCGTCCAGATGGAGCAGCAACCCCTCCGTCACCGGCGCGTCGGCCGCATGGATCGAGGCGTTGAAGAGGACGCCAACGCAGAGCGCGACGAATCGAAACGGTTTCATGATGGTTTTGACGGAGGGTTCACGGCGCGACGATGTCAGGGTTTTTGCGCCGGCGCCAGCGCGGGATCGTCGAGGTCGAGGCGGTAGAGAATCTGGTTGTAGTTGTAGCGCGGCGTCGGCAGGGGACGGTCGGCAAACTCCGCCGTGTAGGTGCCTTCGAAGATCAGGACGGGCGAATTCGTTGGTGTGAACTCAGGATGCAGCCGCGGGTTGTAGAAGGTGTAGTTGTCGTGCGAGAGAATTTTCACGGCCTTGCCCCACGGCCCGGTCGGCGCATCGGCTTCCGCATACCAGAGTTCGCCGAACGCGGAAGGCTTGCCGAAGTTTTCCATGAAGACCGTCACCCAGCGTTTGCGAAAAGCATTCCACGCGATGGAGCCGCTGTGGGGTTTCACGGGCATGGCGTCTTTCGCGGACGGAAGGCTCGGCTGTGGCTGCAAGGTTTCCCAAGTGGCAGAGTCCTGCCACGCCTCGAAGGTCGCCGGACAGCGAAGCAAGGGCAGGGGATTGCCGAAGAGCACCCACTCCTTTTCCGCGGCGTCCTTCCAGAAAACCGGATGACCGTCAGGCACGATTGGCGGCTTGGGCGACTTCTCCGACTTCGTCCACACGACGCGCAGTTGGTTGAACTTCTCCGTCGTGTCGTCCCACACGCACAGGCCCCATTCGTAACTCTCCAGATGATTGCGAATTTTCATGTACGCGCCGCAGAGCCGCGCTTCGCCGGTCTTGTCTGGCAGGCTCACGTAGCCTGTGATCCACGTCGGGCCGCTGCCGGGCATCTTCGCCACGCCGCGCGGCTTGCCCGTGTCGTCGCGGAAGTAATCCAGCTTCAAGCGCAGCGGTGGCTCGAAGGAAATCAGCGGCTGAATCGGTGTCGTCGCGCTGCTCATGTCGAAGATGCCTAGTGGATAGTGCGGCAGCGTGGTGTCGCCCCAGGCCCAGAACAATTTCCCGCGATGCACGGCGTTCTGCACGCTGTCGCTGCCGAAGACACCGGACTCGCGCCAGTCTAGTTCACGACCGAGCTTCTGGCTTTCGGCGAAGATTCCCGCGCCGGTCGAACGTCCCAAGCGCTGCGCGATGATGGTGCGATTCACTTCCACGCGCAGCGTTTTGCCGGGCTCCAGCGTTAGGCGGACGCCGCGATAGCCGAAGCCATCCTTCCTCACCTCGTAGCCGTGGCCGAGGACATTGAACCACACTTCGCGTCCCATCAGATCCGGCGTGTCGAGTGCGATGACGCCGGCATTGTCGGTGATGAAGGTCGCGCTGTGCGTGGTGCGGAGTTGCACCAGCGGCACCGGCCAGCCGTTCTGATTGTCCACCACCTCGATGCGGCAGGGTTCGGCGCTGAACGCAGAACTGGCGGCCAGCAGCAGGCAGGAAAGCAAAATTCTCAATGACATGTCGAATGATCGCGAAGGCTCGGGCCACCCGGAACGTTGCGATGGAGGCAGCGTGGAGAAATCCCCCCGGCTTCTCAATGGAAACATGGCGCAGCCAAGCCTCGTCCTTGAGCAACGGATTCGCTCACGCCCCACGGCTCACGAGGACGCGTGTACATCTGGAACAGTGAGCCTGGCCCGCTATCCGCCGCTTGGTTCATGGCAGGCATGAATATCATTTTTTGAAGCCTTGCCAGAATGCGGGCGGTGGGCTATCTGTTTCCCACTATGAAAAAAATCATCCTCTCCACCATCATCGCCGCGTTTGCCTGTGTCTCTGCCGTGCAAGCCGGTGAAAACTGCAAAACCAAAGCCTGCCCCGATGCAGCCAAGGCCAAAGGAACCGTCTGCTCTGAGCAGGCGAAGGCCAAAGGAACCGACTGCTCGGAAGCCAAAGGCTGCTGCGCTGCCAAGGCCAAGGCCGAAATGACCAAGGCCAAGGCCGACGCTTCCGTGAAGGGCGCGACCAAGCTGCTCGCCAAGCGCTGAGCTGATTCTCTCCCACCAACCCCGCCGGATTCTCCGGCGGGGTTTTTTGTGGTGCCGTGCGGAGTGTGGCCTCTTAGTTCTTGAGTCAGGTATGAAGCAGAAGTTTGATTCCATCGAAGCCGTTCTGGCCGTTCTGCGCAAAGGGCGCATGGTCATCATCGTGGACGACGCCGACCGCGAGAACGAGGGCGACCTCGTGATGGCGGCCGAGCACGCCACGCCCGTCGCGATCAATTTCATGGCCCGCTTCGGTCGCGGCCTCATCTGCGTACCGACGACGGAGGAACGCCTTAAGCAACTGGGCATCGAGCGCATGGTCGCCCAGAACCGCGAGAGCTTCAAAACAGACTTCCAGGTGAGCGTCGATGCCGCGCACGGCATTTCCACCGGCATCAGCGCGGCGGATCGGGCCAGGACGATTCAGATGATGGCTGCCCCGACGGCGGTGCCGGAGGACATGGTCCAGCCAGGGCATATCTTCCCGTTGCGCGCGAAATGCGGCGGCGTCCTGCAACGCGCGGGTCACACGGAGGCGGCAGTGGATCTGGTGAAGCTGGCGGGCTGCCGGCCCATCGGGGTCATTTGCGAAATTCTTCGTGACGATGGTTCGATGGCGCGGCTGCCGGACCTGCGCAAATTCGCACGCACGCACCGGCTGAAGCTGGCCACCATCGAATCGCTCATCGAACACCGCCGCACTCGCGAGAAGCTCATCCAGTCGGTGGAAGTGGTCAAAATGCCGACCGACTACGGCGACTTTAACCTGCATCTCTACCAGTCGCTCACGGACGGGCAGCATCACCTGGCGCTGGTCAAGGGCGACGTGGCGGGCAAGCGCGGCGTGCTCGTCCGCGTTCACAGCGAATGCCTCACCGGCGATGTATTTGGCTCGCGCCGCTGTGATTGTGGACCGCAACTTCAGCAGGCGATGAAGCAGATCGCCCATGAGGGCTGCGGAGTGATCGTGTACATGCGGCAGGAGGGACGCGGAATCGGTCTCGGGCCGAAGATTCAGGCCTACAAACTTCAGGAGCGCGGCTACGACACTGTCGAGGCCAACCTCAAGCTCGGCTTCAAGATGGACCTGCGCGAATATGGTCTCGGCGCGCAAATCCTCACGGACCTCGGTCTGCGCACCATTCGTCTGCTTACGAACAATCCCAAGAAGCTCGTCGGGCTTGAAGGCTACGGGCTGGAGATCATCGAGCAGGTGCCCATCCGCATCCCGCCCAATCCGCACAACGCGAAGTATCTCAAGACGAAGCGGGAGAAGCTGGGGCACAAGGTCTGATAGCGCCAACGCATGTAGCGCATCCGCTGGCTTTGTGCCGGTTCCTTTCGCCTTTCCAACGGGGGACGCCTGCCGTAGCGTTCGCGCCCATTCTCGCAACATGCTGAGCGTCTACATCAAGACTTACGGGTGCCAGATGAATGAGCGCGACAGTGAAGCCGTCGCCGCTCAGCTCGTCGCGCGAGGCTATGCCCTCGCCCCTACCGAGCAAGTCGCGGACGTCGTTCTCATCAACACCTGCTCGGTGCGCGACATGGCGGAGCAAAAGGCCATCGGCAAGATGCAGACCGTCATTGGCCAGGCGCGGAAGAAGCGTCCCGACCAAATCTACGGTTTCATGGGCTGCATGGCCCAAAGCCGGGGCCAGTCGTTGATCGATCAATTGCCAGACGTTGATCTGGTCCTCGGCACGCAGAAATTTCACCGCGCTGCGGAATACCTGGATGACATCTTCGCCGGTCGTCGTGACAAGATCGTGGACACGGACGTGGAGGAAGACAGCGAGGCGAAAATTCGCGAACACATCCTCCCTGGCGGCGGCGAGAAGGCGGTGACGGCGTTTGTCAGCATCATGCAAGGGTGCAATCAACACTGCACCTTCTGCATCGTGCCCTTCACCCGTGGCGAGGAACGCAGCCGCAGCATTCCCGACATCGTCGCCGAGTGCCGCGATCTTGCGTCGCGCGGCGTGAGGGAAGTCACCCTGCTCGGCCAGATTGTCACGAGCTTTGGCAAGCGCGACATCCCGCTGAAGGACGGTAGGAGCGCGTTCGTGCAACTCATCGAGGCGGTGCATGAGATTGAGGGCATTGAACGCATCCGCTTCACCAGCCCGCATCCCAAGGGCTATGGCGATGATCTCGTCGAGGCCTACGCGCGATTGCCCAAGCTCGTCGAAAGCGCGCACCTCCCCGTGCAGAGCGGCAGCGACCGGCTGCTGAAGGCAATGCACCGCGGCTACACCCGCGAGCGCTTCGTGAATCTTGTGGGCAAGCTCCGCGCGGTGAAGCCGGGAATGGGCATCACCACGGACATCATCGTGGGCTTTCCCGGCGAGACAGAAGAGGATTTTGCGGACACCCTCTCGCTCTGTAGCGAGGTGGAATTCGACATGGCCTTCGGCTTCAAATACTCCCCGCGCCGCGACACGCCGGCAGCCGCGATGCCCGGACAGCTTTCCGAAGAACTCATTGAGGAGCGACACCAGCGATTGCTCACGGTCATCAACGATCTCGCCGCGAGGAAATACGAGCGCTACGTCGGGCGACAGGTGCAAATCCTCGTCGAGGGCGTGAGTCGCCGGAACGCCGCGCGCTTTGAAGGCCGCACCAGCTGCAACAAGATCGTGGTCTTCCCCGGCAGCGAACGCCATCGCGGCCAGCTCCTCGACTTGCGCATCGAACGCGTCGGCCACTACACCCTCTACGGCGACCCTGCCATCCACCTCGACTGATGAAGAGGCCTGAAAGAATGGAGTGTTGGAGTAATGGAGTGATGGGAATTACCCTCCCGTCGCAAGCCTCCATTCCAGTAATCCACTACTCCAATACTCCACCACTCCCTTCCGCTCCCTTGCCCTGACTCCCATGTTCAACCTCACCCTTGCCTCGCTCGCGACCGGATTCGGAATCGCCTGTGCCGTCTTCCATCTGCCCGGCCTCCTCAAGCCCGTCCTCTGCGGCGCGCTGCTGCGGAAGTTTCCACGTTGGACGCCCATCGGCGTGCTCTTCACCCTGCTGGGCACCGGCTGGTTTCTCTATTACGTCAGTCAGGAAACAGTGTCCGACTTCGCCTCCATCAAGACCGCGCTCTACTACTTCTTTGGCGCGGTCGGCGTGGCGACGTGCATCTTCGTCCAGGATTTCCTTCCGGTGCGGGGGTTGGCGGTGTTGCTGTTACTTGCGGCCAAGCTCGTGACCGAAAAAGCCCGCGTCGTCGAGAGCGACTGGCGTCTCGTCCTGGTGACGTGGGCGTACGTGTGGGTGTTCCTCGGCATGTGGTTCACCATCTCACCGTGGCGCGTGCGCGACCTCATCAACTGGGGCACAGCCAGCCCCGCTCGCACCCGGCTGTGGAGCAGCGCGGGAGTTCTCTTCGGGTTGTTCGTCGCAACCTTGGGCCTGACGGTGCTGCGCTGAAGGAGCAGGAACGTGAAGGCTCTGTGCATCCTCCTGCTCCCCGCGCTCCTCTTCCTCGCCTCCTGTTCCCGCGAAGCGGATCAGCCCGTCAAACTCTCCGCGCGCGAAAGTGAAATCATCGCCATCGCCCGCCGCACTTTGGATCAACAGGAAGACTGGGTGGCCAAGGCTGAATTCAAGATCGCGAAGCGCAGCGGCGGCTACGAAGTCACCGCGTGGAAGGTCGTGCATCCCGAGGCGAAGGGGAACCTGCGCTACGTGCCCTGGGGACGCTCCACGATGCTCATCGAGGACAACGGCCGCGTCGTCGAATACCGCAAGGGCAAGTGAGCCAGGGCAAAATTCTTGTCATCCGCGGCGGCGCCATCGGCGATTTCATCCTCACGCTTCCCGTGCTTGCCGCGCTGCGCGAAAATCTCCCGCGAGCCCGGGTGGAAATCCTCGCCTACCCCCGCGTCGCGCCGCTCGCCGTTGCGGCGGGACTGGCCGCCGGGGCGCGTTCCATCGACGCCAGACCGCTTGCGGGTTTCTTCGCGGCGCGAGGTCCGCTGGATGAAGAGCTTCAACCCTACTTCGCAGATTTCGCCGTCATCATCAGTTACCTCAACGATCCCGACGGCATCTTCCAGGCGAACATCGAGCGGTGCAGCCGCGCGCAGTTCATCGCCGGCCCGCACCGGCCCGACGAACGCGCCGCCTTGCACGCCACCGACGTCTTCCTCAAACCGCTGGAGCGCCTCGCCATCTTCGGTGCCGACCCGTCACCACGCCTACTTCTGCCCTCTGCCCTCTGCCCTCTGGCCCCAGTCGCCCTCCATCCCGGTTCGGGCAGCGAGAGCAAGAACTGGTTTGAATCCAACTGGTCCCAACTCCTTCGCGCCCTCGTGCAGGAAACCACCGCGCCGCTCCTGCTCATCGGCGGCGAGGCCGAGGGAGAGCGATTGCGCCGCCTGGCGCGCGATCTGCCATCGGAACGCTTTGCCCTCGCCGAAAATCTTCCGCTCGTCGAACTCGCCCAACGCCTCGCAGGCTGCCGCGCCTTCGTTGGTCACGATTCAGGAATCACCCACCTCGCCGCCGCCGTCGGATTGCCTGGCCTTGTTTTGTGGGGTCCCTCCAACGATGTCGTCTGGCGTCCGCGCAGTGAGCGCATGAAGATCCTGCGCGGCTCACCCGGACTCGCCTCCTTGCCGGTGGAGAAAGTGGTGGCCGGGGTGCGGGAGATGCTTTCGGAAGCCCGGTCTCGCTGACGCGCTGCGGGAATTTCTTCCGCACTCCAAAGGACAACGTCGGCTTTGACGTAATCCAGGCCTCGGATTGAGCGCCAAACTACGCTGACCATCTACTTCCGGTTACCGCCTTCGGGTCCGATGTCGAGCTTGCCGATGCCGGGCGCAGTCAGCACGCGACTGCTGGTCTTGGTGGTGACCGCAAATTGAAATCCCTTGGCCGAACCAGCGGCGCCGTAGCGGCCCTTCTTGTCCAGCGCGACAAAGCTGACGCTGATGTCGGTGCCCTTCGGATCTTTGCGAGCGATGCGGCGGATCGCTTCGAGGCACGCTTCTTCTGGAGACAGCCCCTGGCGCATCAACTCCACGACGAGAAACGATCCGCAGTAGCGCATGACATTCTCGCCGAGACCCGTAGCAGCGGCGGCGCCCACTTCGTTGTCCACGTAGAGACCGCTCCCGATGATCGGAGAGTCGCCGACGCGACCGGGAAGTTTGCCGCCCCAGCCGCTGGTCGAACAGCCGCCCGCGATGTTGCCATCCGCTCCCAGCACCAGCAGCGCGATGGTGTCGTGGTTGCCGGGATTTTTGGTTGAACTTTTCGCGGGAACTTTTGCCGCCGCCCGTTTCTTGCGCCACGCGTCGTAGCGCTCGGTCGTGTTGTTTTCCACAGACTCCAATCCTTCATCGAGCGCGAAGATCCGCGCGCCTTCACCCACGAGCATGACGTGGGGCGTCTTCTCCATCACGCGGCGCGCGGCCGAGATGGGATGACGGATGCCCTCGATGGCCGCGACGCTGCCCGCGCGATGTCCCTCACCGGACATGATGCACGCGTCCAACTGCACCACGCCCGCCGCGTTGGGCATGCCGCCCAGTCCGACGGAGGAATTGCCACGGTCGGATTCCGGCACCCAGATGCCCTGTTCCACCGCATCGAGAATGGTTCCGCCTCCGAGCAGCGCCTTCAACGCCGCGTCGTTGGCAGGCTTGCCAAATGCCCAGGTGGAAACGATGAGCGGCCTTTCGCCGTTGCTGGCGGCGGGATTGGATTCAGCTCCGTGGACAGCGGAAAGCGCGGCGCCTCCCGCCAAGCCCACCGAGGTTCGGGTCAGGAAGCGGCGTCGGGTGATGGCCATGACGGGAGAATAAGGATTGCGACCCAAAGCAAAAGCAATTATCGGGAATGGCAGATGCAATCACCTTCCTTCGTACCCCGCCGAAGCGACACCAGTTGCGTCGCCCTCGTGGCGCTGCTGCTCTTCTTCGTGACCATGGCCCGACTGGACGCTGCTGACGCCCCGCGTCCAGCGATCGCACAGTCGAAGTTCCCCTGCCCCGAAAACGAGATTGCGCGCTACACGGCTCATCGCGTCCCCGAACGCATCCGCATCGACGGCAAGCTCGACGAGGCGGTGTGGCAGCGCGCGCCGCGTTCGCCTCGCTTCGTGGACATTATCACTGGCGGACGGACTCTTCACGACACGCACGCGATGGTGGTGTGGGATGAAACGAATCTCTACATCGCCTACCGCATCGAGGAACCGCTGGTCCATGCGAAGTACACCAACCACAACGACCCGATCTACTACGACAACGATGTCGAGTTCTTCATCGCGGGCCGTGACGCGTACTACGAGTTTGAGCTCAATGCGTTCAACACCAGCTACGAGGTCTTCTTCATCTGGGACGACGCCTACGAAAAAGGTGGGTTCGCGAAGACACCTGAGTTTGCGCGAGCCGGCTTGAAGCCGTTCAATGGCGTTGGCTTCACCAAGCATCCGCGCGGCGGACGGCTGGGGAATTTCAACTGGATTTTTCCCGGCAAGCAAACTGCCGTTCATATCGACGGCACGGTGAACGACGACAAGGATCGTGATCGCGGCTGGACGGTGGAACTGGCGTTTCCCTGGAAGGGCCTCGCGTGGCTGGCCAAGGCCGACAATCGTCCGCTCCCTCCACGCGAAGGCGACGTGTGGCGCATGGATTTCTCCCGCTTCAACACCTACAAGGAACCCGCGCCCGCCAAGGATTCCGGCGGCTGGGTATGGACGCGCCACGGCATCTGGGATTCGCACATCCCCGAGTGCTTCGCGCACATTCGCTTCAGCACGAGCCTCGTCTCTTCCATCGCGCCAGCGGCGCCGAGGAAGTAGTCTGATTCTCCATGCTCATCCGTTGGTTTCTCTCTTTGCTGGCTCTGCTCGCTGCGATCGTTCCCATCGCAGGCACCGCCGCACCGCGCGTCGTCATCAATGAGATCCACTTGGATCCGGCGGACAAGCGGCCGCTGGAATTTGTCGAGTTGCATAACACGACCGCTGCCGCCGTAAAGCTGTCCGGCTGGACGCTCGAGAAATTTTCCTTTCCGGCGGACACGGTCATCACGCCGGGCGGGTTCGTCGTCATTGCGCAAGATCCGACCACGTTCGCGAAGGAGTTTGGTTTCCAGCCGCTTGGTCCGTTGCCGGGCAAACTGAGCAACCGCGGCGAGAAGCTGACGTTGCGCGACGGCGGAGGGAAGGTCGTGGACGAAGTGAAGTATGGCGTCGGCTTTCCTTGGCCCACGGCGGCGAATGGCGCCGGCCCTTCGTTGGAGCGCGTGCATCCTGCGCTGCCGTCCGGCGAGCCCGGCTCGTGGAGCAGCGCGGGCTATCCTGTCGTCGCGCCTGCGGTGGCCGGGACCGTCTTCATCGCCGCCGAGGACGCGCGCTGGCGCTGGCGCAAGGGCACCAGCGAAGCCTCACAACCACGCGACATCTGGCGGCGCGCGGGGTTCGCCGAGGATTCCTCATGGCAGGACGGCCGCACTTCCATCGGCTACGAGGACGGCGACGACCACACCATTCTCACCGACATGCAGGGCCGCTACACGTCGCTTTTTCTCCGGCACACCTTCGTCGTGAGCGGGAAGATTCCGCCAGCCCTCCTGTTGCGCGTGCGCGTGGATGATGGTTGCATCGTCTGGATCAACGGGGCTGAAGTCGCACGGTTCCACGTCCCGGCGGGCGATCTTCCGTTCAGCGGCGTCGCTGAGAATCACGAGGCGGGCGACGAGTTCGAGGAAGCCTTGCTCGATCAGGCTGCCCGTCTGCTCGTGACCGGAACGAATCTTCTCTCCATTCAAGTCTTCAACGCCTCCCGCACCAGCAGCGATCTCACCATCGACGCGGAACTCCGCACGCCCGATGGTTCGCCGCGTGGACGCCGCCCCACGCCTGGCGCGACCAATTCCGTCTTCTCCACCATCGCGCCGCTCTCCTTCCGTGAAGTTTCACATCAGCCCACGCAGCCGAAATCCTCCGAGCCGGTGAAAGTCACCGCGCGCCTCGCCGACGCCCAAGGCATCCGCGACGCCACGCTGCAAATCCAGGTCGTGGATCCCGGTGCTTACGTGCGAAAGGGCGACGCCGCTTTTCAGACGAACTGGATCACGCTCCCGATGCACGACGACGGGCGCGACGGCGATCTGCGCGCGGGCGACGGCGTGTTCACCGCCCTCGTGAACGGCGACGTGCAGCGCCACCGGCGGCTCGTCCGCTATCGCGTCAGCGCCACGGGCAAGTCCGGCATCACCATCCGCGCGCCGCAGGCCGACGACAGTTCGCCGAACTTCGCCTGGTTTGTCTTCGACGGGTTGCCGGCATGGACGGGCGCGAGTCAGCCGGGGCGCACGCCGCCTGTCACCTTCTCCGCCAAGTTTCTCGCGACGATTCCCGCTTATCATCTGCTGGCCCGCGCGGACGATGTCGAGCGCAGCCAGTGGGATGGCAGTGCGAACCGCCGCCGCTTCTCCGGCACGCTGGTCCATGACGGCGGCGTTTACGATCACATCCAGTTTCACAATCGCGGCACGGGCAGCGCCTACATCTCCGGGAAGAATAAGTGGGGCCTCAAGTTCAATCGCGCCCACGAATTCGCCGCGCGCGACATCCACGGCCGCGCGTACGAAAATGCCTGGGACAGCCTCAACCTCAATCCCGGACTCTCGACGCCTTATCTGCCGGTTCACGCGGGCATCGCCGGACTCGATGAAGCGCTCTCCTTTCGCGCCTTCCAACTCGCGGGCGTGCCCGCCGCCAATTCGCACTGGGTGCAATGGCGTGTGATTGATTCCGCCATCGAAGCGTCGGCCTCCAACCAATACGCCGGCGACCTGCGCGGCCTTTACCTCGCCATCCAGGACATGGACGGCGCGCTCCTCCGCGAGCGCGGCCTGCCCGACGGCAACATCTACAGCATGCAAAGCGGCCGCAAACATCTCGCCCGCGGCGCGCCCGCCGACAACTCCGACTGGAACGAATTCCTCAACGGCGTGCGCAACGAGCATCCCGCTCCCTGGTGGCGCACCAACCTCGACCTTTCCGCCTACTACAGCTTCCACGCCATCAATCGCGTCATCGGCAACGTCGATCTCCGCCCTGACGGCAACCACGGCTACTACCGTCGCCCCGACGGCCACTGGGCTCCCTTCCCGTGGGACCACGACATGACGCTCGTCCCGCGCACGCATCAGCCCGGCCACATCGACGCCATCCGCTGCCTGAACGTGCCGGCTCTCCGCCTTGAATTCCAAAACCGCGCCCGCGAAATCCTCGACCTCTTCTGCGCCGACGCCGCGCCCGACGGCGGGCAGGTCGGCCAGCTCGTGGACGAACTCTCCGGCGTTCTCCGCCCCGCCGGATTCACCAACGACTGGGGCCAGCTCGACGCCGCGGTATGGAACTGGAATCCCCGGCAGAATCAGAAAGGCGTCTTCTACGTGAACCCGACCACCGGCAGCCATTTTGGCGGCGCATGGAAGCGCACCCTCGCGACGCCTGACCTCGCCGGCTTCTGCCGTTACATCGTCGAGTTCTGCACCGACTCCCGCCCGACGAAGAACTACGCGCCCAACGACGGCAACCAGCGCGGCTACGGCTTCGGCTATCTCCAGCACGAGGCCCGCGACCCCGCCATCCCCGCCACGCCAACTGTGCGCTACACCGGCGCGCCTGGCTTCGCGGTGAACCAACTCTCCTTCGAGGTCACGCCCTTCGCCACGCCGCGCACCAACACCTTCGCCGCCGTGCAATGGCGCGTCGGCGAGATCAGCGCCTCCGGCCGGCCCCGCCGCTACGAAATCGAGCCGCATTGGTTGAGCGAAGAACTTGCCGCCCTGGGAAACACCTTCCATCCGCCGCCCAAAGTCTGCGCCCCCAACCACACCTACCGCGTGCGCGCCCGCTACCAGGACAACACCGCCCGCTGGAGCCACTGGTCCGCGCCCGTGCATTTCATCGCGCGCGCGGAGAACTGAGTTGGTGCGTCCGTAGGACGGAAAAGGAAAGTTGGTCGATGCCTCGCGTCGCGATGACTGCGGCTTGCGCCGTCGGGGAACCACGCTGATGGGGCGGGGAAGAGAGCTCGCGGGCGAGTATCTACGCGACGATTTCCCGCATCACATTTCCCGAGACGTCGGTGAGGCGGAAGTCGCGCCCGGCGTGGCGATAGGTCAGCCGTTCGTGGTCGAAGCCGAGCAGGTGTAGCATCGTCGCGTGCAGGTCGTGGACGCTCGCGCGATTCTCCGTGGCGCGGAAACCGAACTCATCCGTCGCGCCATAGACGGTGCCGCCCTTCACGCCACCGCCCGCGAGCCACACGCTGAAACCGTAGTGATTGTGATCACGGCCGAGCTTGGACTTTCCGCTGTCGCCCAGCTCGACGGATGGCGTGCGGCCAAATTCCCCGCCCCAGAGAATCAAGGTGTCCTCAAACATGCCGCGCTGTTTGAGATCGGCCATGAGCGCGGCAATCGGGCCGTCGATCTCGGAAGAATGTTTGCGGATGTTGGCCTCGATGTTGTCGTGGTGATCCCACGGCTGACCGGCGCCGTGCCAGAGCTGGACGAAGCGCACGCCGCGCTCCAGCAACCGTCGCGCGATGAGCGTCTGCCGCCCGTGGACCGAGTCGCCATACATCGCACGGACGTAGGCTGGCTCCCTGCCGATGTCGAAGGCATCGGTCGCCTCCATCTGCATGCGGAACGCCAGTTCAAACGATTCGATGCGCGCGTCGAGACGCGGATCAGCGCCGCGCACGCGCTGGTGAGCAGTGTTCAACTCGCGCAGCAAGTCGATCTGCCGGCGCTGAATGGCGGTGCTCGCGTGCGGACTGCGGATGTTCTCAATCAACTTCTCCACCTCGCGAAATTGCGGGTCAACGAATGTCCCCTGAAACGCTCCGGGCAGAAACCCCGCCTGCCAGTTCTCGGAGTCCTTGATCGGCATTCCGCCCGGGCACATCGCGACGAAGCCGGGCAGGTTCTGATTCTCCGTGCCCAGGCCATAGAGCGTCCACGCGCCGAAACTCGGCCGCGCCTGCACGCTGTCACCGCAGTTCATCAGCATGAGCGACGGCTCGTGATTCGGCACCTGCGCATACATCGAGCGCACGACCGCGATGCTGTCCGCGTGGGCCGCGGTCCGGGCGAAGAGTTCGCTGATTTCCAATCCGCTCTGGCCGTAATTGGTGAACTTGAACGGCGATGGGAAAGCCGCGCCGGTCTTGCGCTCCGTGCGGAGATACTCCCCGGGCAACGGCTGGCCCGCGTGCTTCGCCAGCGCGGGCTTCGGATCAAACGTGTCCACATGCGACGGCCCGCCGTTGAGGAAGAAGTGGATGACGCGCTTCGCCTTGGGTGCGAAGTGAGGCGCGTGCGGCGCCAGCGGTGAAGCCGACTGTGCCTGCGCCAGCGCCCCGAGCGAAAGCGCCCCCATGCCCATGCCGGCGCGCGCGAGAAAATCGCGGCGGCTCATCGCGGGGCGGGCGAACGGGTTCATGGCGGGCAGATTAGTTCCCTCCTTCGACGATGACAACGATGGCATTTATCAACGGCATCCTGCGCGTTCCAGAAGCCACCCCTCCGGCGGGCCAGACAGACCTACCTTGCCCGATCAGTTTCCACCATTGATAGAGACTTATGGCGTGCGAACGAGTCGTTTTGAACAGGAAACAATCAGGGGAGAACGAGGAGGCGATAAAAGCGTTGTGGACTGTTGTCCGTCGGATCAATGACCAAAGTGGTGCCATTTGTCGCAGTCAGTGTGACAGGAAGATCGACCCAATTGGGATCGTCGAGCAAAGTCTTGCGTTGAAGCTTGTAGGATGTGCCGACGATGGAGTTCCACGACAGGAGGACGTTGGTGCCGTCGATAATCGAGGGCTGAATCATGGGAGATTTCACGACGGTGAACGTAAAGCTGGTCGGTGTAGAAAGCGGTATCGCATCGTTATCAGTGACGATCAGGGCAATCGTCGCAGTGCCCAACTGACCCGCGGCAGGAGTGACGCTGACGGTACGATTGGAGGCGCTGCCGCCGAGCGCCAGGCCGGCTTGCGGCACGACCACGGGATTCGAGGAGACCACTGAGAGGGTCAAGTTCGTCGCCGGCGTCTCAACGTCACCAATGATAAATGGCACCACGACAGCCGACGCGCCTGCATGGACAGTTCGATTGCCGGGATTGGACAAGGTGGGTGGAGTGTTGGTGACTGCCGGCGGGAGAAAGCGGGCGGTATGCTGCGCGTCGTGGCGAAACATTGGCCAGGGACTGGCGGCCGGTCTGCTGGTGCCGGCAAAGGCGTAGAACGACACGTCCGAGGAGCCGACGTAAACCATCCCATCCGGCCCGATGACTGGAGATGAATAGATGTAGCCGCCGGTGAACGTGTTCGAGAGCGTGTTGCCATTGGCATCGAGCGCGCGGAGGTCACCATCGTCCGTGCCGACGTAAATGGTTCCATCCTGAGCGAGCGCGGGTGAGGACTTCACGCCACTCGCGATGGGCGCGCTCCATTTCAAGGTGCCGCCGGGATTCACCGCGAAGAGGCGGCCGTTGTCGCAGCCGATGTAAATCGTGCCATCCGATCCGATGGCGGGGGATGACTCAATGCGGTTCGTGGTGTGAAAAACCCAGTTGGTCCCGCCGGCAGGGCTGATGGCGAAGAGATTACTGCTGAGCGAACCGACGTAGATGACGCCTCCGGCGCCCATTGCCGGCGATCCGGTGATGACGCGACCGGTGTTGAAGTTCCAGCGCGCCGTGCCGTTGGGGTTCACCGCGTAGAGACGGCCGTTATCGCAACCGAAGTAGATGGCCCCGTCAGGACCCACGATGGGGTCGGAATAGATTTGGTCGCCGGCGAGGAATTTCCACTTGAGCGTGCCGTTGGGGTTGAGCGCGTAAAGGTTGGTGTCGTAGCAGCCGAAATAGATCGTTCCGTCCGCACCGATGGCCGGATCGGAATAAATCGAGGCATTCACGGGATAGACCCATTTCAACGTGCCGCTGGGATTGAGCGCGTACAATTCACCCGCCGAACCGCCATTGCCCCCAAGCTGGTGATCGGTGCCGAAATAGATCGTGCCGTCCGTAGCGACAGCGGGAGAGGAGAAGATGTAGGCGTATTCGTTGTTGCGTGCGGGCTTGACCGAATAACGCCAGCGTAACTGGCCGTTGGTGGCGTTGAGGGCGTAGAGGTATTGATCGTAGGAACCGAAATAGACGGTGTTGCTCGGTCCCAAGGCGGGCGACGAAAGGACCGCATCACCAGTGGCGTAGGTCCACGCACGGGTCATTGAGGGCGCAGCGGAGGCGGTGAACACGCCCCATGCGCACAGGGCAAGAACTGTCAGTTTCCAAAAATGGTTGGAGAACGAAGAGCGAACGACAGGCTTCATCCAGGTCAGAGCACGCAGGCGAAGGAACAGTTTGTGGTGGGAAGCAAGAGATGGCTGTGCGTTAAACATGCTAGTTCGCAACCCGCACCGCTTCGACGTGCCAGTCGAAGCGAAGCTCATTCCGATAATTTCCGTGAACAGGCCTTAAGGGCAGCGCAGCTTTCCAAGGATTGTTGTTCGCAGGGCTGTTGGCCACGTCTGCGTCGGTGAGCGCCAAGGCGTCTGACGAAGGTTGGTATCGGTTGATGTCACCGAGCATGAGGGAGTTTTTCTGCGGATTTCCGTTTTTCGGTGGGTAACCAAAAGGGGGGACGGTGAGACCGGGTCCCGGATCAATGTCTTTATTGACGAGAAAGGAGACTCGTTCCGAACCGGCAGGCACCCCAGGGGCCAGCCGGGCATAACTAGGGCACAGAAAAACCTCCGCGCGCACCGACACCGACGTTGGAGCGGGCAGGCTTAGCTGCGAAACCAAGAGGTAAGGCAGCGAGTTGCTGTCAGCATCGGCGAAATCAAACGGCTGGCCCACCCAGACGGGGCCGGGCAGATGATCGTCAGCGTCATCGGCGTAGATCTGGATTGCTCAGCCGAGCTGCTTGAGATTGGAGACGCACTTGGAGCGCATGGCCGCAGCTTTCGCCTGGGCCAGCGCCGGCAAGAGCAAGGCCGCCAGCACCGCGATGATGGCAATGACCACCAGCAACTCGATCAAAGTAAATGCCGATTTCGCCGGTCCATGGCCATGATTCGTCCGTTGGTTTACTGTTTTCATGGAATGCGAAAGCTGTCTGAGACACCGAGCGATGTAAGTAACTCCGTTCCGTCCCGATTGCCAGCCTGTAATTCTACAAAATCGGTTACTCGTGTTTTGCCCATCCCACGATGCGCGACGGATTTCCTGCCACAATGGCGAAGGGCGGCACCTCGCAATCAACCACCGCTGCCGCACCCACGATGGCGCCTTCGCCGATGCGCGCGCCTTTCAGCAGCACAGCCCGCGCGCCGACCCAGACGTTTTCGCCAAGGACAATGGCGGGTGGATTTGTTTCCGAGGCGGGATTCATCTCCAAGTTCGTCCCGGGAGGCTTCGCACAAAACTCATCGGCCAGCACAACTTCGTGGGCGATGAACGAGTAATCGCCAATCACCACCCGCCCATTGGTGGATATGATCGCGCCCACCAAGGTGCAGTAGTTGCCGATCTCGACTTCTCCATCCGGTCCCAGATTAAAGAAAGTTCCGTGATAAATCCCGCTGTCGCTGCCCACGCGCACGCCGCAGTCGCGCCGGCTTCGGTAGTGGCAACAACTGAACGAGCTGTAGCACCAGCTTCGCGGTCCAAGCACCACGTTCTCTGGCATTGGCCGAGGAAACCAATCGTGAGGCAACGACACGGGCATGGGCATCATCCTCTTCCCCGCACGGCAGTCGCGCGCGCAGGATTTCCTTCGACGCAGGTTCCCGCCGCAACATCCGAGGTGACCACGGCCCCAGCGCCTACCCTTGCGCCGCGCCCTATGCACACGCCTTTGAGAATGATGGCGCCGATTCCGATCCACACTTCGTCCTCGATCACGACAGGCCGCGCCACAACAGGCGGGCGGTGGCTCCGGTTGCCTTCGGGCGCATTCGCGATGGCGTCGAGCTTCCGTTGTTCAGGATCGCGCGGATGAAAGTCGCTGTCCGCGATGGTGACGTTGTAGGAGACGACCACGCCCCGCCCGATGCGGATGCTTTCCGCGCACATGAACACCGCGCCAACCAGCGTTGAATCATCGCCCACCTCCAATGCCCCGGTCGGCTCGATGTTGAACTCCGTCCATGTATGCACCGTGACGTGATCTCCCAGACGCAACCCAACGTCGCGCTGACTGCGGTAACGCTTGAAGCTGTCGCGCCTTTCGAGAAAGCATCCCTGCCCTAGCCGCACGTTCGGCGGCAGCGTCGAGTATTCCCACGCGCCAGTGATGGCCTTGAATTCCTCGGGATTGATGAATGCGCTCATAGTCCAATTCGCTTCAACAGATCACCCAGCACCACCTTCGAATCGAAACATCTCACCGCCACTTCCCGCGCCGCTCTCTGATGAGCGGGGTAATCCGACTCCACTGCGGCCACGCCGCGCGCCGCTTCTTCCAGGTTCGAGAACGCGAACAAACCTTGTCCCGTCGGGATGAAATCCGAAAAGCCGGTGTCCTGCACCACGGCCGGCCTGCCGGCAGCCAGATAGCAAACCGTCCGGCAACTGAACCAGCCGGAGCGCGTCGCGGCATAGACATTCTTCGCCACGCTGAACTCACCGCGTGAACCTTCGATGTAACGCTGGTAGTCCTCCGCCGTCGCCGAGATGCCCGCGGCTTCGATCACCGACCAACCCAGCGCCCGCCATTCATCGCGCGGCACCTCGGCACCGCCGGTGGCCACCTCGAACTTGGCGAGAGAGAGATTCGGCACCGCCTGCACCTTGCCGAACTCCATCTCTTTCGTTCCGTAACGGATGCCTTGATGCTCGATGGTTTCCTGAAAGTTTTTCCACGTCATCACCGTGGTCCATTTTTTACCCGGTGGCCGCGCCTGCCAGCAATCCAGCACGACCGGCGGGCGCGTCGGCTGCCAGGGCAAACCGAGCGATGGCAGCACGCAATCAGCCTTTCCGAGGCGCTCGGCGTAGGTGAAAAAGAAATCGTGCGCCCGATAGCCATGCGTGCCCTGCCAGCCGGGATTTGCATCCCATCGCGGGTAATTGCGGAAATGATTCCAGCCCGGATCGGAGTCGATCAGCACCTTGCGCCGGCACGGCAGGTATTCATCGCGCAACAGCGTTCCGCCGGAGACGTTGAGAAATAAATCAGCGTCCGCCAGCACGTCCGCAAAACTCTTTGCGTCCAGACCGAAGGTGCGTCCATCCATGTTCCGAAAATGCCAGCGCTTGCCCAGCGTCGGGGATAGCGCGGCGAGCGTTCTCTCCAGGAAGGCGACGCTGTAGGCGCAGTCCTCGCCATACTCGCCTTTCGTCGGGTCATAAACCTGCCAGCCCGTATCCTCCAGGTACCAGACCTCGAAGCCCAACCGCTCCAAGCCGAGGGCGTATTGACCGTAATCCCAGAAGACGCCGCCCACCGGGTAGCTCGCGATCATTCCAGTGACGATGGCTTTCAAAAATGCGCCTCTCCCGATTCGGCGCGAGCGATGAACGCGCGCACCTTTTCCGCCACTGAACGGTTCTGCGCGCGCGCCTCCTCCACGAATGCGGCTGGCAAAGGCTGCTTCTCCAGTTCCCCCAATCGCGTCGGCAACGAATTCAATTCATCCAGGCCAACCACCCATTCGCGCAAGCCTGCGGCTTCCATGAAAGATTCCACCTTGTGATCCGCCGAAACCGCCAGGAACCTGCGGCCCATCGCCATGGCAATCAGGCAGCCGTGCAATCGTGACGTGAGCACCAGGTCCGCCGCCGAGTAAAGACCCAGCGTCTTCCTCAGCGCGCCGAGGTGGCCGGCCGCGATGAGATTGTTGGTCTGCTGAAACGACCGCCCGGTCTCCTTCGCGAATTGTTCTGATACCGTCACCATCTGCTCATAAATCTCCGCGCCAACATTGTCGTAATGATCCACATGCAAGAGTCCCCGCTTCTCGACCGGGCTTGAAGGAACAGCCACCAAGGTCGGACATGGCACCGGCGGTGGCAGCGTGGCTCCGCCCAGCAAGTGGCGCGTCAGTTCATCGCGCACTACGCAGAGGCGGCTGCGGCTGACGATTTCCTCCAGTAGTTTTGCCGGGAGGCGCGTCTGCTCGCGCTTCATATCGCAACAACCCGCGCCCCAGATGCAGAATGGAACGCGCGTCGCCACCTCGCGGAATCCTTCCCAGAAAGGCGCGAAGTAATCCATGAACAATCCACCGCCCCCGATGAGGATGAAGTCCCGCTCCGTCGCCTTCGCCAGATGCTTCAGCGTGTCGG
>Ga0163144_10009900_pt1 | contig 20392 bp, 12 predicted proteins | sample OliLak19BULKMAT1_FD_123175 | JGI IMG/M metagenome (GOLD analysis project Ga0163144, IMG submission 123175) | Freshwater microbial mat bacterial communities from Lake Vanda, McMurdo Dry Valleys, Antarctica - Oligotrophic Lake LV.19.BULKMAT1 | ecosystem: Environmental > Aquatic > Freshwater >... | reverse complement strand
TCAAACCCGCCAGATACAGGATCATGACGTAGCCGACCTGACGCCAGACCGAGGCAAAAATGATCGCCCAAATCGCGAGGTCACGCTCGGCTAACCACCCCGGTGGATCCGCCACGCCCAAAGCTGTTAAAGCTGCGTTGAGCAGACCGGCTCGCGGTTGATAGACCCAAGCCCAAATCAAACCAATCACAGGGCCGGACAGCACCAGTGGCGTATAGAAACTGATTTTATACCATCGTCCGAAGCGCATTTCGGTGTTGAGCAGCATCGCTAAGGCGAGGCCAGCGGTGGTTGGGATGGTGATGAACACCAGCAACCAGCGGACATTATTGGTCAGCGCGATACGGAAGGTGCGGTCTGCGGCGGGGAAAATTTGTAAGATGCGCGGGTCGCCCTCTTTTTTAGCCTCAAACGTCATAAACTCATCACCGAACAAGCGTGAGAAGTTGCTGAACGGTTCGCGCATAATCGTCGGGTTATCGGATACCCCGTCCCAACTGGTGGTGCTGAGGTAAAAGGTGTAAAGGGTGGGGATGACCACCCACATGGCGTACAACAGCAGCGGGATAGTCAAAAAGAAATAAGGCGACCAATTGGTTTTTTTTGCGCCGACACGCTGCTCTGGCGTCGCGAAGAGGCGGGGTTTAACGGCCATTTGAGGGGTCTCCCATCATAAAAGGCACACATTTTTGGGGCATAAAAACAGACGCGGAGGGCTGTTAACCAGCCCTCCGCGCTTTTGTGCAGCCAGAGATTATTCTGAGGCGGCCATTTCTTCTGCGATACGAATGCGGTCAGCCTCGAGGCGCTCTAGGATGTCGTCAATGCTCGACGGATCATCCCAGAACTCGACGAACGCGGTCAGACCGGCATCGGCCATTTCAGCCGTGGTATCGCGGTCATAGAATTGGGCGACGTAATCGGCGGTCTGGATGAGGTTGATGCCCTTTTGAGTCGCTTCGCTGGCAGCGCTGACATCAACATCGGTACGGGTCGGTAGGCGGCCAAGGTCATCGAACGCCTTCTGTTGAACTTCCTGCGAGGTCAGGTACATCAGGAAGTCTTTGGCGCCGTCGGGGTTGGAAGCGTTGGCGCTCATGAAGAAACCATCTGTCGGGGCATCTTCGCCAATGCCGACATCCGGGTTGATGACCGGGAAGCGGAAGAAGTCGAGGTCATCTTCCAACTCATCTGGGTAGGTATCGGTGATGAACCCACCCATGAGGTACATGGCGGCGTCGCCCTGAACCATGATGTCTACGCCTTCGTTCCAGTCATAGGCGGCGGCGTCTTCGATGAAGCAGTTGTGGTCAAACATCTCAGCCCAATTGGCGAAGGTCTGCTTCACGCGCTCATCGGTGTAGCTTTCCTTGAGCAGCATCAGATCAATGTGGAACTCCGGCCCGTTGGTACGCATGTTCAGATAATCGAACCATGCGGCTGCCGGCCAGCGGAACTTGATGCCGGTGGTGAACGGCGCGATGCCAGCGGCGCTGAATGCGTCGCACGCGGCCAGCAATTGATCCCAATTCTCAATCGGGGCTTCAATACCAACCTGCTCGAACAGGGATGGGCGGTAATAAACGGCCCACCAATAGTAGCTGGTCGGGAGGAAATACTTGCCTTCACCCGTGGTCGCCAGCGCGTTGAAGCCGGGGGCGACTGATTCGTTCAAGCCAGCGGCTTCCCACGCATCGCCGAAATCGCCGACCAAACCACGGTCAACAAAAAAGGCGGCGCGCTCACCAGCAAACCATGTCAGCACATCGGGCGACGGCTCGGCTGCCAGATAGGTGCGGATGGCATTTTTGAAATCTTCATGGGCGACGGTGGAAAGCTCAACCGGTGTATCCGGGTTGGCTTCGTTCCACATCCCGACGATTTCTTCAGTGAAAGCGCGAGGGATGGGGTCGCTGGCGTTGGAACTAAAGGTGATAACTGTGGGTTGTGCGGTCACAGGCGCAATCGCTAACACGACCAAAACCAGCACACTCAACATCAGGGAGAAAAGCTTACTAAAACGTGACATGCGAAGAACTCCTCATCATCGAAAAATAGATTGCCGAAGACATTAGGGCAAAACCACCAAACTATTGCTTGAACCCACCTCCTGCAAATCATGCGTCTTACCCGCTTGACACGACCCCAAAATAACATGGTGTCAAATCGCCAAGTTGAGGGAAATATAGGGGTTTTTAGACCGAGGTAATGCGTATCACCTAATTGATAAAGAAAAACGCAAAACCCATGTTGCGGAAATTTCAAAAGACACCCTATATAGCGATGAGAATAACACGCCCAAAAAATTTGTCAATACATTGGTCGAAACTCACATTTTTAGCGCCGAGGTATCCGTGCTAGGGCGTTGGTGATGACCTCATAATTAATGGTTCCGAGCCGGTCTGCAATGTTATCGGCGGTAATAGAATCGCCGGATTGTTTGCCCATCAACACGACTTCATCACCGATGCCGACATCAGGGATATGCTCAACGCTGACGATGGTCTTTTCCATACTGACGCGCCCGATGATGGGCGCACGCTGACCGTGGATGAGGACTTCGCCGAAATTGGGGCTACGGCGGAAGCCGTCTGCATACCCCAGTGGTAAGATTGCGACTCGTTCGCGCTTGCTGGTCACGTAAGTGTTGCCATAGCCGATAGGATGGTTGGCCGGGAGCGTGCGAACTTGCGCGATGACGGTTTTCCATGTCATCGCGGGTTGGAGTCCTATTGGGACGGTCATTTCAGGCGAGGGATTCAATCCATATATGGCGAGGCCGGGGCGTACCATGTTGAAGTGGTTATCCACCGAAGCCAACGTCCCGGCGCTATTGGCGGCGTGAACGTATTTGAAATTGTATCCGGCGGCGCGTAGCGGGCGCACGACTTCACGGAGCGTATTGACTTGTTGAGCCGTATGCACGGGGTCGGTATCTGCCGATGAGAGGTGCGTGTATATCCCTTCGATGTCCAGATACGGCATCCCGCGCAATTGGCGGAATAAGGCCATTGCTTCGTTGACATCCATGCCCAGTCGCCCAAATCCGCTGTCAATCTTCACATGGACTCGCAGCTTATGACCAGCGTCACGGGCGGCGTGGTCGAACACGACGGCCTGTTGGGGGTCATATAGGGAGATGGTCAGGTTGTTCTGGATGGCAACTCGCACGGCTTCAAACGGGGTATAACTCATGACGAAAATTGGCGCGCTGATACCCGCTGTCCGTAGGTCGAGCGCCTCTGGGAGATTGGCGACCCCTAGATATTCTGCGCCGTTGGCGAGGGCGGTCTGGGCGGTCAAGACCGCGCCATGCCCATACCCATCGGCTTTAACGATTGCCATGAGGGTGACATTCGCGCCGACGAATTGCTTGAGCATCCGCACGTTATTGGCGATGGCGCTGGCGTCGATTTCCAGCCATGTCGGGCGACCCACCCCCGCACGGCGTAACACAGTGGCCCGACGGTGGGAACTGAGGTTTGGCGAGTCTGGCTGTTTCATCAGCCCTTCGATAACCGGAGCCATTTCACCGGAGCCGCCACCTTTAATCAAAATGACATCGTTGGCGGTCAAACCCGAACGTCCGAACAGCGCGTTGAGCGCACCCACGGCGGAATAGGCCGCTTGGACATTCTCGGCCTTCATACCCCAGTCAAAGGCCGCCCGCCCGATGGGAGCCGCGCCCGCCCCCTGTGTAATCAGGACGTTGGCAGCTTTAGCGGCGACTTGCCCGACTTGCCGTTTGCCATACTGCTCAAAATCGCCGGATGCGTCGAGTTCACCGATGATGACGATGCTGCTCTCACGGGTATCTTTGATGGCCGCCAGCCAATCCAATGCCGCAATGGTGGATTCGGTGTGTGCGCTGTGCGAGTCGTCTATCACGAGCGAATTGTTGAGGCCGACCAGCGGGCGCATCCGCCCCGGCAGCGGCTCAAGCGTGGTGATGGCTTGTAACGCATCTTCGACGCGCATTCCGGCCTCGACGCCGCACGCGATGGCCGCCAAAACCGCATATAGGTTGTGCCGACCTAGCAGCGGACTCCAGCAGCCCAGATAGCGCCGACTGTTGTGCAGCAAGTCGAAACCCGTGCCTTGTACCCCAACAATGACGTTATAGGCCATGAAATCTGTGCCAAAATTGTCGATGCTGATGGTCATGGTACGGGCTGGCGTAGCGTTTCTCAGGGCGCGGACGCGCTCATCGTCGTAATTCAAGATGAGCAGCCCATCTGGGGACAATTTCTGGGTGAACCGTTTGTATTCCTCGGCTGCCCCTTCAATTGAACCAAAACTGTCGAGGTTGGCGTGATGGATGGCTGTGATGACGCTGATGGCGGGGCGTGCGACATCTACAAGCGTCTCAGCCTCACCGGGTTTGCTGATTCCTGAGCGCAATACTGAATAGCGGTGGTCGGGCATCAACGAAGCGAGGCTAATGGGAATATTGACCCGATTCTCCAAGTCTAGGTTCATGTTGTCATGAACATGGAAGCGCGTGGAAAGCACATGCCGAATCGCATGGGTGGTGGTCGATTTGCCGGTTGAGCCGCTTACCGCGATAAGCTGTGGCGTGTAGCGCGTCAGGATGTGCTGCGACCATGACAAAAGCGCCGTGAGCGTATCGCGCACGATAATCACAGTGATGCCCGTCGTATCGACATCTGGCACGCGGGAACACAACACCCCAGTGACTCCGCTGGCAATCGCCCGTTCGATATAGCGGTGCGTATCGCCAAATGGCATCGCCATCGCCGCGAACAGTTGATTTTGGCTGGTCGGCTCTGGGTTGAGGGTAATGCCCGTGAAGATTTGCGACACGGGCTGACCATATAGCTGACCATTGCCTGCTTGCAGCAGGTCATACAAGCTAATCATCAAAGACAGCCTTTACGCGGTGCTGGCGCGGTTGGATAAGCCAAATTAACGCGGAGGAATCACTAGAGTTTGACCACTGTAGATGTGGTTCAAATTTAAGATACCGTTGGCTTGGGCGATGCTGTAGATATTCACGCCAAAAATCGCGCCAATCCGGTACAAGGTGTCCCCAGCGCGGACGACATAATACGAGCCGTAAGTCGGCGGTTGGGGATAGGTCACGACGGGCGGGATGTGCGGCGGATAGCCATACACGGGGCCATTAACGTAGCAATAACCCACCGGGATATACAGCGCTTGACCGGGGTAAATCCGCGCATAAACATTAATTGCGCTGGCGTTGGCAATCGCCGCGACGGTGGTGCAGTACTCTACCGCGATTTCGGATAGAGTATCGGCCACGCGCACATAGTACACCAGCGTCGTGCCGGGGAGCGCGCCATTGGCCGGGGGCGTGCCGCCGCCAGCCGAACCCGTATCAGCGCTGGGGATGACCAATATTTGACCGGCATAAATCAGGTTGGGGTTAACGATGCCGTTATAGCTGGCAAGCGCTTGAAAACTCACATTGTATTTTTGCGCGATGGCGAACAATGTCTCTCCGCCAGCGACGGTGTGGGTCTGTGCCTGTGCAGAGGCGGACATGACGCCCAAAAGCAGCGCCATGAGGGTAATCATCACAATTGATTGAATTCTGAGCGTCCTAAACATCGTTCCCCCTAGAAAGTGTGTATCTATTTCAAGGTTGATTATAGCGAATTTCTTGCCTATCGCACGGACAGTCTGGCGATGGGTGGACTTACCGGCGTAGCCAATCCTCTGCGAAAGACGCGCCGCACATCGTACAGGCCATCTCTGCCGCGTCGCGCCAGCACCGCTGACCACAGGCCGGACAGTAGCGCCGAGGCAACCCCTCTGCGGCTTGCGCCTGATAGCGGCGCACGGCGTCGAGGATGATGCTCAGGCTGAGGGCGTAGACATGCGGCGATGAACGGCTGCAATTGCGCGTGACCATCCCGACCACTGCGTTATCTCGGTTGAGTATCGGGCCGCCGCCCTCGTCCCATAATCCGCTGAGGTCGGTGGCGAACCACCCATCGGTGATAGCACGTCCGGTCAAGCGGAGTTTGCCGTATAGCAATTCTTGGTGATAGCTATGAAACGCCATCGCTTGGTCGGGCAAGGGTGCGGGGCCGGTCAGGGTCATCAGGCTATGGACGGTATAAGGCGTCTCGACCAGTGCGAGGTCAAGCGCTGAGGACGACCAGACGACAGTGCCTTTGACGCGCCGCCCTTCGGCTAATTCCACCGTGACCGTCTCACAGCCGCCGATGACGTGCCGCGTGGTCGCCAGCAACCCGTCCCGCGAGACGAAAAACGCGCTCCCCAGCCCATTTGGACCGTCTAAGATTCCGACCACCGGAAAAAAATCCACGAGATCCGGACGGTGTGAGGGCGGTGGCGGCGGGGTGATACCCGGCTTTTTGTTGGGCGGCGGGGGCAGTGCAACTTGAGCGAGGCCGCGCAAGGCTTCGATGTGGCCGGAGAACAATGCCAGCGCTTCGCCATAACAGGCGCGTTTCTCGGCCTGAGTCAGATAGGTATCTGCGAGGATGACATAGGCGGCAGCGCGAACCTCTTTGGGCTGTCCCAGCGCACCCAGCAGCGCCCAGAGTCGCTGGCGGGCGTACTCTGGGCGACCTTCACGGGCATCAATGCTGGCAATCTCTAATTCGCGCTGCGCGTCCATTGTCGGTTATTTCCCTTCCGGCTCAACTTGTACGCCGACCAACATCCACAGGCGGTTAATCAACCCACGTTCGCGCATAGCGCGGCTGGTGACGATGATGGTCAAGCAGAACATGGCCGCGATGTTGATGATGACGGCACGCCCCGCCTCGGTATAGATCGACGGGCCTTTGAACTTGAAAGATTCGATGCCGCTATAAAACGAGATGATGGTCAGGATAGTGACGATTGCGCTAATCAGCACGACCCTGCGGTGTTGTAGGAAGGTGCGCGGCTCGGCAATATCGACGCCTTGCACTTGCCAGACAATCAACATCCCGAATAGGCAGATGTAGAGTGTCAAGGCGCTGCGGGAACTCATCAAGTCACCGCCGGTCACGAAATAGGTGGTCGTGAATAGGATGGCGAGGATGACCGCCCCGATGAGACCGACACTGAGCAGATAGTCCAGCACGTCGCGCCGGAAATCTTTGATGAACTTGGGGCGGATGATGCCAAACGCGATCAAGGTCGCCGGCATATTGACCGTCCCGAACGACGCCCAACTCATCTGAACCGGAGTGATGGGGAACGGTAGCAGCATGAACCCAATAAAGACGAATAACAGCACGTTATACAAGTTGCGCGCCATAAACATCTTGGTCGTGCCATAAATGGTCTGGGTTATTTCACGCCCCTCAAAGAAGGCGCGAGGGAGGGTGGACATCGCGTTATTGAGCAGCACGATGTCGGCCACGTCTTTGCTGATTTGCGTGCCGTCGTTCATCACCACGGCAAGGTCGGACGCCTTGAGCGCTGGGACATCGTTCACACCGTCGCCGACCATCGCCACATACTCACCTTGCGATTTCAACGTCTCGACGATTTTCTGTTTGGTGGCCGGTTCGATACGGGCAAAAACACTCCCATTGCGGACGGCAGCGCCAAATTCCGATGCGGCCATTGATTCCAGATGCTCCCCGGTATATGCGTTGGTCGTATCCATCCCGGCGTCGGTTGCGATAGCGCGCACGGTCTCGACATTATCGCCGCTGATGACCTTGAGGCGGATACCGAGGTCGCGGAATTGTTGGAGCGTCTCTTGGATGTCAGAGCGTACATGGTCGCTCATCACGACCAGCGCCAACGGGGTCAATCCGGCTGCGCCGATGAGTTTCTCATCTTCTGGGAGGGCGTTCAGCTTGACGAATGCCAGCACGCGCAGCCCGTGGGTAGACATTTCGCGGGTGCGATTCAAAATATCGGGGTCGGTAATCATGCGCTCTGGTGCGCCAAACGCCAGCGCCCCATCCTCAAATAGAATCGCACCCCATTTGCGCCCGGACGTGAACGGAATTTCTTTCACTTTGGGGAGGGTTGGGGCGTTGGCATCTTTAACGAACAGGTTGACCGCGCCCGCCGTCCGATTCTGATGACTGAGGCTGTCGGTATAGCGCTTGAGTTTGGAGCATATATCGTTAAGGCTTGCCCCGCCAAGCGGTTGAATTTCGCTGACAGACAGGCGATTTTCAGTCAGCGTGCCGGTCTTGTCGAAGCACAGGACGGTGACGTTCGCCATCGACTCCACCGCGTTAACCCGCTGAATTAAGGTCTGAAAGCGGCTGATGCGGACAGCACCGATGGTCAGCGATAGCGTCGCAACCAAGACCAACCCTTGCGGTACAAGACTGGTGACGAACACGACGGCGTTGCGGATGATGTCCAGCGACGCCTCGCCGCGCACCAACCCAGCGATGAACAGCATCGGCGTCAGGATGAACATGCCCAGCACCGAGATTTCAACGATGGCGTTAATCTTATGTTGGGTCGGGGTCAGCGTGTTCTTATACGCTTTGGCGATGATAGATAGCCGGTTAATCGTGCTGTCCGCGCCGACTTTGGTCGCCTTCATCACGCCACTACCCGCGATACAGAACGAGCCGGAGGATACAGGGTCGTCTTGCGCCTTATACACCGCGTCCGATTCGCCCGTGAGTTGCGATTCGTCCACCTCGAACGAGTCGGCAAATGTCATCACGCCGTCCACCACGAAACGATCTCCCGGTTCAATGGCGATCAAGTCATCAACCACGACCTGCTTATGCGGGATGGTGGTCAACACGCCGCCGCGCCAGACGCGCACCTCTTTGGTCGCCAGCGCCGCCATCTGGTCAAGTTTGCGCTTGGCCTGAATCTCTTGATACATGCCCAACACCGAGTTGGTCAAGACGCTGAATCCGGCGAAAAACACGGTGGCGTAGTCTTTGGAGATGAACACCGTCAGTAGCAGCGAAAATAGGATGATATTGAACAGGTTAAAGACATTATCGCGCACAATCTGGAGGTAAGACCGCCCACTGCGCGCCTCAAAATTATTGGTTTGCCCGCGTTGGACGCGCTCTGCGACCTCGGCGGCGGATAAACCCGGATAAGAAGCCACTGAAAGCCCTCGATATTCTTTAAGCCAAACAACGCCAAACGTTCCTCAGTTTACACCAAAAGTCCCTAAAACCGTTACCCGCGTAGGGCTAATGGCCGATTCAACCGCTTATGGAAAACCGTTTAGCACCTAAATGAGTTTATTCGTCCGACATCGTTTGGGACAATTTCTAGCAAGATTTGTTCGTTTTTTCTTAATCTTTGGTGGATTCGTACAAACCCTCTTCCCATAGGCGCAATTGCGGCAGTGGCTAACGCAAGGTTAAAATCAGCTAAACGTCGTATTCGCATCAATGATGGGAGACCCCCTAAAGTGGCGTCTAATGGCACGTTTATGTTCGTCCTGCACAGCCACCTGCCTTATGCACGGTTGGCCGGACGGTGGCCTCACGGTGAGGAATGGATTCACGAAGCGGCAAGCGAAACGTATGTGCCGCTGCTGGAAACCCTCTATGACCTCTCTGAAGAAGGGGTGAAATTTAAGCTGAATATCGGGATTACGCCGGTGCTGACTGAGCAACTGGCCGACCCACTGATTTTGCAGCATTTTGACCAATATCTGGATGACCGTATTGCGGCTGCCAAGCGCGACATGCTGTTTTTCAGCGGGCGCTCCGTGGATGGCGATCTTGACGCCGCGCTCAAGCTTGATACGCCGCTGCATGTGATGGATGAGGAACAGACTGGGCTTGATGCGCGGGCTGTTACCGAAGCGCGGGCGGCGGTTGAGGCGGAAATCAACGCGGGCGGCAACCCTACGCCGCCGTATGTCGTCACGACCTACGAACCCGTCCCCACCGCAGAACCTCATCTGCGTTATCTGGCCGAGTGGTATAAAGTACATTATGAAAACGTAAAACGGGCGTTCCATACACGCTTTAATGGCGACATTATTGGGGCGTTTAAGCGACTTCAAGAGGACGGCTATATCGAGATTGTTACCAGCGCGGCCACCCACCCGTATATGCCCTTGCTGGGGCGCGATAGCTCGCTACGGGCGCAGATTCAGACCGGGGTGGCCTCGTATGTCAAGCATTATGGACGCCGCCCGACCAGTTTTTGGCTGCCAGAATGTGCGTACCGTCCGGCCTATTTCACCCGCGACGGGGTGCGGGTTGGGCTGGAGCAACACTTGTCGGAATATGACATCCGCGTGTTTTTCACCGAAACGCACACCATCACTGGCGGGCAGCCGGTAGGTGTTGCGACGGGTGAGGTGGTTGGGCCTTACGGCCAGATTCGGCGGCGTTATGTCGTGCCGAACATGCACGAATTCCCCAAGCGCGACGCCACGACCTTTCAAGCCTACTATGTCAGCGATACAGCGGCGGGGGATAACGCGCTCAGTCACAGTGGCGTAGCGGTGATTGGACGCAACGCGCAGACCGGGCAACAGGTCTGGAGTTCGTCCAGCGGCTATCCCGGCGATTTCGATTACCGTGAGTTCCACAAAAAGGCTGGCACAAGCGGCTTGAAATATTGGCGCGTGACCGGCTCAAAACTCGACCTCGCGGTGAAGGACTACTACCACCCCGATTGGGCGGCTTATAAGGTCGAGCAGCACGCCGAACATTTCGCGCATCTCGTCAGCGACCAATTGCGTGAGCATAAGGCCAAGACCGGCGAGAGCGGCCTCGTTATGAGTAGCTACGACACCGAATTGTTCGGTCACTGGTGGTATGAGGGCGTGCTATGGTTGGAGCGCGTGCTGCGCCATCTCGCCAATGACCCGTCGGTTGACCTCAAGACGGCCAACGAATACATCACAGAGACCCCGCCCAAACAGGTTTTGCATATCCCCGAAAGTTCATGGGGGGCGGGAGGCAACCATTTCACTTGGAATAACACCGATAACCGCTGGATGTGGGCTCCAGTTCATGAGGCCGAAATCCGGTTAGAGGGTTTGGTCATCCGTTACCCCAATCCAACGGATGATGAGAAGTTCGTGCTGAACCAAATCGCCCGTGAAGCCTTACTACTGCAAAGTTCTGACTGGCCGTTTTTGGTCACGACGGGACAAGCGCGAGATTACGCGATTCAACGCTTCAATCAGCACCTTGAGCGCTTCACCAAATTGGCCGATAGCCTTGACCGTCGCCGCCCTGACCGCGCTCTCGCAGAGCAGTATTGGGAATTGGATAAGGCGTTTTATGACATTGACTATCGGTGGTTTCGCGCACGCTCATGAGGACTTTACGGCTTGGACTGTCGATGTTACTCATCTGTGTGGTCGGTCTGACGGCCTCTGCTCAAGAGAATGACCCCGTGGACGCACCATTGGAGCAAGATGTTCCGGTCTATGAAACCCTGACCTCCGTCGCGTTTTTTGACCTATGGCGGTTTTATGCCGTCGCAGGCGAGCAATATCAACTGACGATGGACGGCGGGGACGGGCTTGCGCCTCTGATTGGCGTGCGCGGCGCGTCCGGCGATGTCTTTATCGCCAGCAACCGATTGAGTGACGGCACACTTCTGGATGCTGAGCCGGATGGTCAAGCGATGGTGACATTCAAAGCGCCGGAAACTGGCGAGTTGGTGGTGATTGCCACCCGTGCGGGCAGTCAGGACGGGACGACAATTGGCTCTTATCGGTTGATTTTGACGTTTATAACCACTCAGCCCGACCCCGTAGACCCGTATATGGATGTCTCGTTCCGCTGTAAATCTGAGTTGGCGGAGTCGGTGGCTTATATCGAGGTTGGCGACGCCAGCGAGGTTGGAGATGTCTTACGCCTGACCGTCTGGGCGTCGTTTCGCCCTGTGATTCGAGTCGGGGACGGTCAAGCCGCCGAGGGGGAAACCTCATGTATCTTGCCAGATGAGGAAAGTGGCCTGCGCGGGGCGATTACCGGCGAGAATATCCCGCTAGGGGCGTTGTCTTTCGCCGCGACAGATGCTCAGGTCTTGGGGCATACCGCGACTTTTGAAATCCCATTTGAGGTGGCAAACGGCCAAGTTGGGTTGACGATTGGCAGTTTGGACGGGACAGTCGGCGTGTTCGTCGCCCAAGTAGACGGCCTGAGCTTAGAAACTGCTGAGGATTATGACGCGATTATTTTGCGCCACGGCCCGTTTGCGAAGGAAGGCACGCTGCGTTTAATCGCCCAGCGTGACCCAAACTCGCGATTGGATATACAGCTCGTGCTTGATGAACAGACCGACGGCGTGACCGTTTGTGAAGATTGGGGACTCCGTTCTTGCGAGTTGGGTGATTGGCGAAGCGCAGACATGGCCTATAATAGCGACATCCTGCGATTCGATGCGCTGGATGCAACTGTGGAAATGGCGACGGGCGCGGCTGATCCGGTATTCTTATCGGTATTCGGCGGCAACCCCAATGCGCTAGGGAGATATAGCCTTTGGTTGATTAGTGGGGTATCTTCTAAGCTTCCTTGATGTATCCAGAATTGAATCAAGGTATACTTTAGGCCAAACTGTGTGTCGCGCTGGGCCACAAGGTGTTTATGACACCGGTGATGGAGGATGCCCGTGAATTGGTTAATCGCGGAAGATGAGGCCGACATCCGCAACCTTGTCGGGATTATGTGTCAGGTTTGGGGACATATCCCAATGACATTCGAGACCGGTCAGAAGGTCTGGGATTGGCTCGATGAGGTGGAAGCAGGGAAGGTGATAGCCAACCTGCCGGATTTCGCGTTGATGGATATTCGTATGCCGGGGCGTCGTGGCAATGAGATTGCGGCTCGGATGCGAGATGTCGAAAGAATTAAGCATATCCCAATCGTCTTGATGACGGCGTTCGTCCTGAGTGAAGACGAGATTGACCGTCTGCGCCAAGACTTTGGGGTAGATCATGTGATTAATAAACCGTTGCCGGACTTTGACCGACTCGGGATTATTTTGCATGACATCATCAAGAAGAAGCAAGCTGCGCCGAAGCCAGAACCGGTCAAAGTTGAGGCGGCAAAAGTTGCGGAAGTGACAAAGGCTACGCCTATCGTCACCGAAGCAATCAAGCCTGAGCCGACTAAGCCGGTAGTGGTCAGCCCCGAACCTACCAAACCGGTGATGGGCAGTCCTGAGCCGACCAAACCTGTAGCGGTTAGCCCAGAGCCTGCGAAGGGTGAGCCGGTCAAACCGGAACTACCCAAACAAGAACCACCAAAGCAGATTCCGCCTAAACCGTGAGCGATCCAACCCCGCCCCCCGATGATTTGAAAGGCGTGCAAGCGTTGAGCGATGGCGCGAATACGTTTTTTGACCGGTTGTTCGGCCAATTCCGGCGGCAACCTACGGGACGGGTCGTGGGCGTTCAACGCGACAAAGAGCGTCTGCTGATTCAGAGCAATGAACGGCTGAAAGAGACCCTCCGTGACAAAGAACGCGACCTAGAGCGATTCCGGGCTGCGTTCGATGCGTTGGAAGAGGGCGCTATTCTGCTGGACGGCGCGGAGCAGGTGGTTTATATGAACACCGCTGCGCGAGACATTTTCGGCACGCCGGAAGAATTCACCTATAGTCGGTCTGGTCAACTCCTGATAAGCTTGACTCTGCCCCTAGATGACGGGGGCGAGGTCGTGCCGACGACAGTGCCGCAGCGTGTTGAGCATCACGGTCAGACGTTGGTATTGCGGGCTGCTACCGTCACCACATCGCATGGCAAGTCGATTGGGACGTTGGTGCTGGTCAAAGATGTGTCTACCGAACAAGTCTCCCAGCGGTTGCGTTCACACTTCATCCGTTCTATCTCGCATGAACTCAAGACTCCATTGGCGAAAATCAAAGGCACGGCAGATCTGATTTCCACCAAATCGGGCGACCATCTCGCCGTAGAGCAGATGGTCGAGTCGTTGATTGCCAACGTCGATGTGCTTGACCGGATGGTTGTCGAGATGTTGGACTTGGCCGAAATCGGCGCGGGGACGTTCTTGGTTAGCCGCGAGGCCGTGCAAGTCGATGCTTTGCTCAATAGCATTGTGCGCGGTGTCTTGTCCGAGATTCAGCAGGGCGAACTTGAAATCGTCCTGATGGTGCGCGATACCCCCAAGCTGATTGTCGAAGGCGACGAGGGGCGGCTGCGTTGGGCGATTGGTCATCTGATGCGGAACAGCGTCCAATATACCGAGCCGAAAGGCAGCGTGATGGTCGTTGCTGGGTTGGATGAGGAAGACTCTAATCAACTGACCGTGGATGTGATTGATAGCGGGGTCGGCATCGGTGATGAAGATTTGCCGCGGATTTTTGAACGATTCTATCGAGGGACGCCAGTCAGCCGTGATGGGCGTCGTCTCGATCCGCGTGGATTGGGGCAGGGATTGTATATTGCGCGTAGCGTGGCAGAGGCGCACGGCGGCAGATTGACCGCCCGCACCACCCCCGGCGAAGGCAGTATTTTCAGCCTAACCTTGCCGGTGATGTCGCACGATTAGAGGGGAAATCGGTTTGATATGGACGAATGGAACGCGCAGCATGTTCAGCGAGCGTTGGATGAGTTCGCGCCGGACATAAAAATCAGATTTTTTGAGAACTCTACCGCGACCTCGCAAATGGCGGCGGATAATATTGGCTGTGAATTGGGGCAAATCGCCAAGAGCATCGTGTTTTTGGTAGAAGATCGCCCCGCCGTGGTGATTATCAGCGGCGACCAGCGTGTCGATGACCGTAAACTGGCGGCGCTGCAAAACGTCGGGCGCAAAAAAGTCCGTTCAGCCAGCGCCGAAGACTGTATCGCCATCACGGGTTATGCGCCGGGAGGCGTGCCGCCTATCGCCCATCGTCGTGATGACGTGACTGTTTATGTCGATGAGTCGCTGGCGCGATATGAGCTTATCTATGCGGCGGCTGGCGCATATAATGCGATTATGCCGGTGGCATTTGACCGTCTGGTGAGCTTATCGCGGGGCATCCGCGCCGACCTCAAGCGCGACGCGGATGCCCTGACCTAATATGCGGGAAATTTAGGGTGCAGCACGCTGCGCCCCTACGATTTATCCCTTACGACTGAAATACCCTAGCAAATAGCGTAGAAATTCCAGACCGTTGCGCGGGCGTTGCTTGCCTTGGTCAATCTTTTTGGCATACGGCGACGCCTCGGTGACTTTATTGACGTTGCCCGCCCCGATTTCATAGACGAATCGCCCAAGTTGACTGAGAATGACCGCCCGTTCTTTGATGACCGCTATTTCTTCCGCCGGGACGGCGGCAATCAGGCTCTCGACTTCGATTTTGAAGGTGCGGGCGTTCAAACCGTTCGGAACGGTGCGAATCATCCGGCCTGCCACGGCGGTGACGGCCATCACAGCTTGTTTGAGCGCTTGTTTATCGGCTACGCCCAGCGGTTGGTCGGGCGGCAGGGTGGGTGGGGTGCGGTCACTGGCAAGCGCAGTGCCGATGGCGCGGATGACATCAATCGTCGCCGCTGGCCCATCCCCTTTGGGTTTGGCGGTTTTCTTGGCTTCGGCGGCGGCGACGAGGGCTTTCATCATCTCTGCGATAGCGCCGCGCAAGTCGTCTCGCTCTTGCCCGATGACCGTCCCACTCATATTGCTCATCATCGCTTCGATTTCGTCTTCACTCAGTGATTTGTTGTTGGAATAGAGGGCGCTGATGCCCGCCAGCAGACGCCACGCGGCGTTGGCGGCTTTTAGGTAGCCGGACAGATCGCGCCCCAATAGGATGATATTCAGGTAGGTGGTGTTCTCAAATTGGGCGCTAAATTCCGCCGTGAATTCCCGCGACAGATAGGCTTGAAGCTGGGGTAGTTCTTTGGGGTCGATTTGGCGGGCGGCAGAGCGTAACATATCCTGACCTACCGGGGTGACGAGTCCGCCACGCCCGATTTGCTCGACCATCAATTTGAAGGTGTCAATGCTGTGCTTGTTTTGTTTGGCCGCGCACGCGCTCACCCAGCCGCCGGATTCAGCAGCGGCTTTGTTACGCCCAGACTTGAGATTATAGACCGCCAGTTTGACCATCGCATTTGGGGGGATGACCTCTAAGACGTTGGTGTTGGCGCGGATGCTTTTGCCGACGATTTCCGCCAATTCATCCAATTCTGGGTGCGGGCTACGATTGGTCAGTGCACCCAACCCGGCCATAATCAGCGGCGCATTTTGAATCTTATTCTCGGACAGATATTTGATGGCGGCGTGAGCGACTTCCGGCGTGGTCGGGGTATCGGCGAACACCCGCTCAACCACAAAAATATAGCGCAGTTGCGCCTCACCGAGGTAGAACGTGCGCGCCTGCTGTGCCATCACCGCGACCAAGCCTTCAAGGTCGCCCAATGCCAAGCGGATTCGCATCAGGTGCATCCCGCCTTTTGGCCCCAACGTGTTGATTTCTTCCTGTGAAAGCTGGTCAATCAAGCTATAGATTCGGGCTTTTTGCGGGGCGTCCTCTGCCAGCGCGTGGCGGGCAAGGGCGTTGAAGGCCGCATCATCCACCAGTGTGATACGTCCGGCACGTCGCGCCCAAATCCCGAACTGCGAGATGAGCGTGCCTTCCCAGCGCGTACCGAGGGCGCGGGCGGCGTTGACCAGCAAATTGCTGTTGGGGGTTGGCGCGGGCGCGTTGGAGTCTAGCGCGTTGATGAATGCGCCGAGTTCGTTGGGCAACATCCCGCGTAAGCTGGGGGCGCTGAGGAATTGGCGGGCGGTTTCCATATCGAGCAAGGTAGCGACCAGCAAGAAAACCCGTTCCGCGAGGTCAGCGCCTTGTGTGGCGAACGGGATGAGGGTTTCCAGCAAGGGACGGCTGACTGGGCGCAAATCGAGGGCATGACTGGCCGTATTCAGGTCATCAGACAGCGAGGCAATCCCCGCGAGGTCGCGGTTTTTGGCGAGGGTTTGGGCGGCCAATAGCGCTGAACTTTGGGCGAGTTGCGCCCAACGGTTGCGATTGGGAAGGGTGACTCCGCGTGCGAACCAGCGTGCGATGGCCTTAAAAACGCTGGCGGCGCCTTTTTCGGCGCTCTGGGTCATCTGCTCGTAGGCTTCACGTTCGAGGTCGGGTAGCTTCTCGAATAAATCTGCTACTGGGTCGGCTTGGTCAGCGGACTGCATCGCCAGCGCCATCTTGAGCAGATAACGGGCATAGACCGCCCGTAGCGATTCTGAGAGCGTGGGGTCGGTGGAGAGGATTTGCGAGATGTCCTCTTTGTTGACCGGCATATTTGCCATCAGCGCTTGGTCAATTTTGAGGCGATACGAAGCATAAGTGAGCGATTCGGCCAGCTTATGACCTTGATTCAGATACCATGCCGCCGGAAGGTGCATGGCGCGGGTGCGTTCGATGACCAGCGAGGTATCCAACCGCAACTGACTGATGGTGAACCGGCTGTAATCGTCTTTGAGGGGCAAGCCGAACACTTGACCGTTTGCCCAGTCGAATCGGACGACATCGGTGGCTGTGACCATCTCGCGCACGAAACAGATTTGCGAGTCGATTTCGTGGTGGAAACCAATATCCCCAGCGAATGTCACCGCGAATCGTACCGACGGCGGTAACAGCGACAGCAAGCCCTCAATCAAGTTGGTGCGCTGGGCGAGATCTACCGGCGCATTCTGAATCACCAACCGGACGCCTTGCACGATGGCTGAAAGCAGAGATTCCATCACGTCCATTTTATTGTGGACGGTGGTCATCAGGTTAAGGATATCAGAGGTCTGGTCGCTGGTGCTGACCGCGCCTGCCTGTGGGAACAAAATCGCGCTGAGGGTCTGGCGTGTGGGTGGGAATACCGGCGGCGTGGCATCCAATAGGCGTTGCAGGGCGCGTAAATTGCCTTGCGTGCCGCGCAGGACATCTGACGGCAAGATGATGTAATGGGCGAGAGGCTGACCGCCAGAGCCGCGCTGGATGTGAACCATGAAAAACATCCCCGGCACGCTGTCACGGATGAGTGAGAACGACTGCGCGACGCCGTTGCGTTGGATGCTATAGCGAGCGGTCATTCGCTCAATGATGTCAGCCGTGACACCGGACGAGGCAGCCAAAACAGTCTGCTCGAATTTGACATCCCCCAACTTGGGCGATTGGCCGACATAAAAATGGTCTAGGGGGTGATGAGTCGCTGACAAAGCCATATACCTCGGAGTATCTTTTTCGGATACGTTTTAGTTCATGCTGATGATTATAATGGTTTCCATGAGTTAGGGCGAAATAGTGGATGATATTGGATGACACAAGTTCGGGTTTTAAGCGCCGGTCAGATGATGCGTGCCGTATTGGTGGTCTTGTTGGGCTTCCTCGCCAGTGGGATTTTGGGGCTGATTCGCACGGCGGCCTATGCAGCCGCCTTTGGTGCGTCGGTGGAACTGGATGTTTTTAACACCGCGCAGCGCATCCCAGAAATTGTGTTCACGCTGGTGGCGGGCGGCGCGTTGGGGTCGGCGTTTATCCCTGTATTCAACCGTTTCAGAGACGACGAGAACGATGAACGGTGGCGTTTTGCCAGTGCTGTCACCACATGGTCAGCGACGGGGGCGGCGGGTTTGGGATTAATTCTGGCATTGACCGCGCCGCTGTATATGCCCATGCTGCTGCCCGTTGCCCCGGTGGCTTATCAAGCATTGGCCGCCGACTTGACGCGCTGGATGTTGCTGACAACCGTGATTTTCAGCGTCAGCGGCCTGATGATGGGCATATTGAACGCGCACCAGCAATTTTTGCTGCCAGCACTGGCGATTAGCATGTACAACATCGGCCTAATTATCGGGGCGGTCTGGATTGCGCCCAACCTCTCGACTCAGACCGGCGCGTTCGCGTATGCCGCCAGCGGCAATGTCAATATTTATGGTTTGGCGTTCGGCGCGATTTTAGGCGCGTCGCTGCATCTGCTGATTCAAGTACCCGGACTGATTCGCATACGGGCGCGACTCCGCCCGTTATTCAGCCTCAATGTCACGGGGACTGGGATGGTCTTGAAGCTGATGCTGCCGCGTATGTTGGGGCTGGCCGTCACACAGATAAATTTCTTGGTCAATATCTATTTCGCTAACGGCATGGCTGAGGGCAGTAATAGCGCCCTCACTACGGCGTGGTTTTTGATGTTTTTCGCGCTGGGCGTGATTGCCCAGAGCGCGGGGACGGCGGTATTCCCCTCCCTAGCGAAATTGGCGGGGGACGGCGACTTAAAAGGCTTTGGCGAACGCCTAACGCCAGTCATGGGCGCGTTATTGTTCTTCGCGTTGCCCGCCTCGGTGGGGTTGATGGTGTTGGGTGAGCCATTGGTACGGCTACTGCTTGAACGTGAGGCGTGGACGGCGCAAGCCACAGCCGGGACAGCGTGGGCGCTGGCATTTTTCGCCGTGGGGGTGGCTGGTCACGCGCTGTTGGAAGTGCTGTCGCGGGCGTTCTATGCCCTGAGCGATACACGTACCCCGGTCACTGTCGGGATAGTGTCCCTGTTGGCGAACATCGTCCTCAGCGTCATCTTCATCCAATTCATCGGCGTGCCGGGGTCATTGGCACGCGGCCCGATTGCTGGGCTGGCGCTGGCAAACTCTCTAACAACGCTCATTGAAGCGGGTGTGTTGTGGGCGTTGTTGCAGCGCCGCGTTGTGACATTGGACAGCCGCACGCTGATTCAACGTACCAGTCGGATGTTGGTTGGCGCGGCGGTCATGGGAGGGTGTGTCTGGGCGCTTATGGCAACCCTCAACAGTGCGCCTACCGTCTTTGTGGTCGGGATAGGCGGCACTGCCGGGGTCGTGATTTACTTCGCATTGACGGCGATATTGCGCGTGCCAGAGGCCGGAATATTGCCGAGGATGGTAATGCGCCGTCTGCGCCGTTAGCGGCGAAAGACCACGGCGGGCGTCATGTGATTTTTGAACGACGCGCCGAGGCTGGTCTCGTTGGGGTTGTTCCATGCGCGGATTTCGAGATGCAGATGCGGCCCCTCGCTGTTGCCGGTATTGCCTAGCGTGCCGATTCTCTGCCCCGGTTGGAGTTCAATCCCTTTTTCGACGTCGATGCTGTTCATGTGTCCGTAGATGATGAACAGGTGGTAGCCGCTTAGGTTGCGTTTGGTCAATTCGGCTTGGGCGGAGGCGGGGAGTTTCTCATTCAGCACACGGATGGCGACCATGTGGCCGTAGCCATAGTTCCAATCTGGGTTGTTAATGATGCTTTGGTCGCCGGTTTGGAATCCGTTGGCTTGTGCGTTGGGTTTGGCGGAGGTACAAGCCTTACATAATGACGCGACCACGACCTTACCGCCGACGGGCGGGGCGAAAATTGGCTCACCAACAACCGCGCCCAAATCCCACCCGTAATGGACGAAGGCGAAATTGGGGTCGAGGTTATAGTCGCGCACCCAATTGGAATTGACGGTAGGGGCGGGCAAGGCGTCGAAGAAACCGAGGCCGAGGGTTTGATA
>Ga0163144_10009899_pt1 | contig 20392 bp, 23 predicted proteins | sample OliLak19BULKMAT1_FD_123175 | JGI IMG/M metagenome (GOLD analysis project Ga0163144, IMG submission 123175) | Freshwater microbial mat bacterial communities from Lake Vanda, McMurdo Dry Valleys, Antarctica - Oligotrophic Lake LV.19.BULKMAT1 | ecosystem: Environmental > Aquatic > Freshwater >... | reverse complement strand
TATTGAAACAACGCGGCGCCCAGCTCAGCTACAGCGACCCGTTCGTGCCGCATTTGAAAATCGACGGTCTCGACATGCATTCCGAAGACGTCGTTCTCGGATGCGAACGCTCCGACTGTGTCGTCCTCGTCACCGATCATTCCGCCTTTGATGTCGATACGATCCTGGCCGTCTCCCCGGTGCTCGTCGATACGCGGAACGCCTTCAAAGGCAAGAAGTCGGACAAGTTGTTTCGGTTGTAGCTGGCGGGCCTTCTCACCTTTTTGGCATCGACAGCCGAAACGCCGCCATCTCCTCCCCATTGCGGACTAACAAAACATCGCCCGCCAACACCGGATGGTTCCACGTTTTCCCTTCGATCGCGTGGATCCGACCCTTCTCCGTGAACCCGTCCGCCACCGCCAAAACCAAAGCCAGTTCGCCTTCTTCCGTCAGCACCAATAGCAAATCCTGCTCCGCCAGCAGGATCAGCTGCCCATGCCCGTACCGTCCGCCTTTCCATTTCCGTTGGCCGTCTTTCAAGTCGATACAAGCCAGTATGCTGCCGTCGAACCCATACGCATGGCCCTTATGGACGACAAAATCGTTGAAATACGGCTTCAGCCCGTTCGAGTTCCAGCGCTCCTCCGTCATCCACCCTCCCTCGCCCCGCGCGATTACCACCCGATGCAACGGCCGCCCCTCCCCTTCGCTCAGCAGCAGATCACCCTCCGCCGTCAGCCCCGGCTGCGCAATGCGGGCACCCGCCGGTAACGCGTGTTCCCATAGCCGCGCGCCTTCCTCGACCGTCACACTGGTCGCCCCCGGACCGCTCAGCAGCACGATCTGCTGCACCCCCGCAATCGTCGCCAAATGCGGCGAACTATATCCCGATCCCCCCTCCGGGCCGAACCAGCGCGGCACGCCCGTTGCCAAGTCGTAGCCCACCAACTTGCCTTCCGCAGCGATCACCACCAAGTCGCCCACCACCAACGGCGAACTCGCAAACCCCCAACCCGGCACCTTGATCCCACCGTCCACACCCGCGTTCCGAGTCCACTTCACCGTACCGTCCAGCGCGTCCAACGCATTCAGAATCCCGGTCGCTCCAAACGTATAGACCCGCCCGTTATGTAGCGTCGGTGTCGCCCTTGGCCCCGCCCCCGCATTGGACTCCCAAAATCGCGCCGCATCCCCATGCCGCCACACCAACTTCCCCGTACTCACCAAATAACAGGAAACCACCTCCTCCGCCCCGCGCTGCTCTTGCGTGTAGAACCGATCGCCTTCCACGGCAAACGAGGACCACCCCGGCCCCACCGGCTGCCGCCAAATCTCCACCGGAGGCCTCTTCGCCCAGTCCGTTTCGATCCGCACCCCACGCCAAACACTATCGCGATTGGGTCCGCGAAATCCCGCCCACCGAACGACGGGTTTCGCCATCACGGGAGCCGCCACCTGCGGCGCCGCGGGAGCCTTCTCCACCACCACCGCCGCCGGTTCCTTGGGCCGAGCCAACAGTCGATCCTCGGCCGTTGGTGCCCAACGCCAAGTAAAGTCCGACACCGCACCGCCTGTCATCCCATTTGTCCGCAGTAGCGTCCATCCTCCCGAAGCGAGCAGGACCGTCATCAACATCGTCGCCCGGCGAATTCCCCCCGAAAGCCCCCGGCTAGCGACCGCCCATACCACGATCGCTAATCCCGCCACCGGGATCGAGTAAATCCAGAACATCAACCCCATCATTCCCCCCGCAATCGAAGCATGCAGCAGCTTCGAACTCGCGACCAGCGCCACCACGATCAATCCCAATCCGCCCCATCGCTCTACCCTTTGCGCACCGCTGAAGAATGCCCACCAAACCAGGACAGCTACACCGCCCAGCAGACCGCCGCCGACGGCGTAGGGCAACGTGTCCGGTGCCACCACCGGCATTCCGAACCGAACCACCCACGCCAGGGTCACAATCAACACCCCGGGCCAAAGCCGAAGTCGATTCTGCGTAGTCGTCATTTACCCGTATACGCGCCCCGCCCATGATTCGTTCAATCTAACTCCGCTTCGGATTCACCGCCGACCCCGCCAGCAAGCCCCCGTCCAGCGTCAATTCCGCCCCGGTCATGTACTTCACCTCGTCCGAAGCCAGCAGCACCGCTAACGCCGCTACCTCCTCCACCCTGCCAAACCGGCCCAGCGGTACGTCCCGCACAAACGAAGCCATCCTCGCCTCCCGCCCCTCGCCTTCGCCCAACATGGGCTCCCACATTGGCGTCAGAATCGCCGCCGGATGAATCGAGTTGCACCGGATCGCCCAGCCCTGCTCCGCACAATAAAGCGCCACCGTCTTCGTATGGTTCCTAACCGCCGCCTTGCTCGCGGCATACGCCGCCGCCGCCGGAATTCCGACCAGTCCCGACCGCGACGAAATGTTGATGATCGACCCCTCGCCTCCCGCCCGCATCGACCGAATCGCGTGCTTGCATCCTAGGAAAGTCCCATCCAGATTCGTCGCCATCACCGCCCGCCAGTCGGCTAGCGTTGCGTGCTCCGGATCATGCCGCGCCACCGTCCCTTCGAACCCCGTAATCCCGGCATTGTTCACCACAGCGTCCAGCCGGCCCGCGCTCGTCACGATCGCGTCCACTACCGCAATCCACTGAGCCTCCTCCCGTACATCCAGCGATACGTAGTGCCCTGATCCGCCCAGTGACTCGGCCACTCGTCTACCCCGCTCATCGTCCAAGTCACTCACAAAGACGACCGCGCCTTCGGCCACGAACGCCCGCGCTATCCCTTCGCCGATTCCCGACCCCGCGCCCGTCACGAGCGCCACTTTTCCTGCCAATCGATGCATACTCACGAGGATAAGCAATTGTCGTAACACCCCGCCCGAGCCATCGGACCCTACACTTGTTCGTCAATCAGTCCTCCAATGGCTGGCTTAGCTCCGTACGCCGCTCTGCCGGATCGAGCCCCGTCTCCGGGCCCTCCAAGTAGCACTGATAAAGGTCCGGAGGATCGATCATGCGGCGCTTTCTAATAAATCTTCCAGCCGGTTGTACCCCGCCGCCACATTCCGCGCTCCATCCCAGATCGCAACGCCATGTCCCGAGCCTCCCGTGACCCATACAGCACCGTAAGCCTCACTTTCGTAACGCCGCCCTCCTCCCCGAACAAGGTCGTATCCAGCGCCTCTCCCGCGTACCAGGCCTCGTCAAACCGCTCCGTCGCCACCAGTCGCTCCCGCACCACGACCTCCCGAAACTCGCCGCCCATCCCCATATCCGGCGCGCCAGCCTTGCGCCACAGATAGCGGTAAGTGCCCCCCACCCGCAAATCAATTTCGCAAACCGGCATGCTCCAACCCTCCGGGCCGAGCAGCCACCGCCTCACGAGCTCCGGCTTCGTGAAGGCTTCGAACACCATCTGTCGCGGCGCGTTGAAATCGCGCTCAATACGAATCTCACACTCAGCGGATGCAGTTACCTGGAAACTATCGGGATACTTCATCGGATCTCCTTTTCTTCTTTTTCTTGGCGGTTTTCATCTCATCCAACAGACTATCGAGCAGCACGAACGAACTCTCCCAGAACCGGCGATAGCTCTCCAGCCAATCCCTGGCTTCGAGCAGCGGCTTAACCTCCAACCGGCTCGGCCGCCGTTGCGCGTTGCGGTCACGCGAAATCAAACCCGCCCGTTCCAGTACTTTCAGGTGCTTCGAAATCGCCGGCTGGGTCATCGCGAACGGCTCAGCCAGTTCACCCACTGACGCTTCCCCCGTCGCCAGTCGCGCCAAAATCGCCCGCCGAGTCGGATCCGCCAGCGCCCCGAACGTGGCGTCAAGTCGACTTGGCGCCGAATGTCCATAACCACTCAGTTGCATAACCGAATGGTATCAAAGGCCAGTCGCCTATCGAGTCAGAAAATAAGCCACCGCTCCCAGCAGCGCCAAAGCCATCACGATTCCCACCGTCACCCCCACCGCCAAGCCACTCTTCTTCTGCTGTGGCGCCACCCGCAGCGCCCGGATCTGCTGCGTCGTCTGCGTCCTCACCATCAGCTTCTCTAACTGCTCCAACGCCTGTCCGTAACTCCCCGTCCGCTTTCCCGCGTCTTTCTCCATCATCCGGCCCACTAACTCCGTCAGCGGCGTCGGGATCCCCCCCATCATCTGCGTCAAGGGCCGCGCCACCTTCGCCCCGTCGCAATGCCACTCCATCCACGCCAGCCCAGACCCCGTATCGTCCATCCCCGCAAACTCTTTCTGAAACGCTGCCCGCCCCACAAAAAGCTCATACATCAGAAAACCCAGCGCGTACAAGTCCGCTTTCATCGGGTCCGCCTGCTGACTCCGCAGTAACTCCGGCGCCGCATACTTCGGCATCGCCACCATCATCGTATCCGACCGCCCCGTCGCCCCGTGCGCTCCAATCTCGATCTTCCCCTCCGGCGTGAACCGTACCGAGTACGGCGTCACCGGGTCATGCCGCTCCTCCATCCGGCTCAGCGTCTGCAATACCGCCACCAGCAAATTCACGAGCGGTCCCACCTCGCCCGGCCCTTCCGTCAACAAATCCGCCACCGGTCGAAACGCCGCCGGGGCAAATACGGGTGCCGCCGCCGGCACTGCGTAACTCGCGACCGGCGCAAACGAACCCAAGCTCATCAGAATCCCATCCGCACTCGCAAACCGCCGCTCCGGGTTCGGCTGCATGCAACACAAAACCATCTGCTCTAACCATCCCGGCACATCCGGCCGCAGCGTCCGAAACGGCGGCGGCGCCTTCGTGCAGCGATCGATCAGGGTCCACCCGTGCATCGGCGAACTCGCGGTCAAAGCCTCATAGAGCAGCATCCCCGCCGAGTAGATATCGCTCCCCTGCGTCGCCGGCATGTCCATCAACTGCTCCGGACTCATATAGTCCGGCGTCCCCATCGCCGGACCCACCGTCCGCGGCGCATGCATCTCCCGCGACGTCCCAAAGTCCATCAACTTCCAAACCCCATCCGGCCGTAGCATCACGTTATTCGGCTTGATGTCCCGATGCACAATCCCCATCGAATGGATCGCGCTCAACGCCCCAAACAACTGCCGGCACAACGATTCAATCTCCGCCAGTTGCAACGTCTTGACGAGGGCCAAGTAACTCGCCAAGTTCCGCCCCGCCACATACTCCATCACCAAATACGTCCAACCCTCGTGCACCCCCGCCCCGTAAATCTCCACCACGTTCGGATGCCGCAGCTTCTCCCCTACCTTCACTTCCCGCTGAAAACCCTCCGACAACCGCGCATGCGCCATCGCCTTCTGCTTCAAAACCTTTAACGCCACCACGTGCTCCGTCGTCGTGTCCCGCGCCTTGAAGATCACGCTCGTCGCCCCTTCCCCGATCTGGTCGAGCAACAGGAATCGCCCGCCTACATAGATCGGCGAGCGCAGATCCGGCTTCCATACCGGAGCATTAGGCAAACTGGAGGGCATCACTGGACATAGCGAGAAATCTTCATCAAACGCCTCTAACTTCCCCGAAGTTCACGATACATCCATCCCCGCACAAACTTCAAGTCCCTCTCGATCGTCGCCTTCGATATCCCCAGCGCCTCAGAAATCTCGTCCACGCCAAACGACAGAAAGAATCGCAGCTCCACCACCTGCGCCTTCCGCGCGTCTAACTCCTCCAACCGATCCAACGCTCGGTCCAAATCCAGCAAGTCGGTATCCCGTTCGCCCAGCCATGCCAACTCGTCCGACAGCGGCACTCGAATCGTCTCCCCGCCTCGCCGCTGCGCGTGCCGGCCTCGCGCATGGTCTACCAAAATCATCCGCATCAGCTTCGCCGCGAACGTATAAAAATGCCCCCGATCCGATATCCCCACCTGCCTCTGCTGCGCCAATCGAAAGTACAACTCGTGCAGCAACGCCGTCGGCTGCAACGTGTGCCCATCCCGCTCGCGCCGCATCAACCCAGCCGCAATCTGGTGCAATTCGTCATAAACCAGCGGCACCAGCCGATCGAACGCGGCCCGGTCTCCCCCGCGCCACTCCGCCAGAAGTTGAGTCACTTCGCCTGGTCGATAAGTACTCATGCAACTACCGTATCCAATCTGATCGTAGCTGCTTCACGAGGCGCCCTGCCAGCCGCTTGGCCGAATCGCCCAACCCCAAAGCCTGCTTGTCTCCCGCCGACGCCTCCCACAACACCTTCCCGTCCCCCCGCGACTTCATCACCGCCACCGCATTCACCTTGTTCTTCAATCCAAACACCCGCCCTGCCGTCCCCGTCACGCGCCCTCCCTCTTCGCCTTCAATCTGAATCTCTAACACCGCCTCCGCTTGCCCCGCCGCACTCACAATCTCCAACCGCTGCCCTAACTGCGACTCCAACTCCCGCCGCATCGCCGCGTCGAACCTCTCCTCCACCGGTTTCACGTAAAGGTGCTTCACCTCGCTTAACCGCGCCACCCCCCGCGGCCGGACAGCTGCGGGAGCCGCCACCGGGGGAGCCTGCGGCACCGGCGGCAAAGCCACCGCCTTCTGCGCCGATGGCGGTTCCGCCCCTCCGCGATACATACCCCCAATTACTACCAACAATCCATCCGTCGCCCCCGCCCCATGCAGTTCAATCGTCTGCTCCGCGTTCAGCCGGAAGCTCACCCCGCGCGCCTGCACCGTTTCCACAATCACCCCCTGCGCCGCCCGGCTTAATCCCAAAGCCTTGCGGATAGTCCCATAACTCAGCGGACCAGTTGCCCCGTTTTCGTTCAATACCGTCAAAATCGCCACCCGCGGAGCAACCGCCACTGGCTTCCCCGCCGCCGGCGCGGCAACCGCTGGCATCACTGCCCTCGGCACCGAAACCGGCTCCGCTACCGGCATCACCGGAATCTCCACCGGGGGCGCGATCGGCTCCCAACTCTTCTCCTTCACCGGCGGTGGCCATGGCGCACTCGCCGCCTCCGCAGCCGCGGCCGCCGCCTCTCGTTGGCGATCCTGGTACACCTTCCAACCCCAAACTCCCCCCGCCAAAATCATCAACCCCAACATCGCCGCCCCAAACACCAAAAGCTCTTTATGCGCAAACTGGTCTTTGGCCTTCTTCACGACCGGCGTGGCCTGCGCCGGGGTATGCTTCGGCATCGTCAAGGGAAAGCCTGTCGTCCGCAACGCCTCCCGAAACTGCGCGGCAAACGTTGCCGTGTCGGGAAACCGGTGTTCCGGGTCCTTCGCCAGCGCAATCATCAACGTCCGCTCGATCTGCTCCGGGATCTGTACCCCCAACTGCCTCGGCGCCATCGGGGCTTCTTCCACCTGCGCCTTCAGCATTCCAAAATCGGTGTCGGACACAAACGGCAGCCGTCCCGTCAGCATCTCGTAAAAAACCACTCCCAACGAATAAATATCGCTTCGCGCATCCGCCGGGCGACCCAACGCCCGCTCCGGCGCCAGATATTCCAGCGTCCCCACGACCCGCGCCTCCCGCGTCTGACCCGCCGTATTCAACACCCGCGCAATCCCAAAATCCGTTACTTTCACCCTTCCATCCGGCGTCAACATAATGTTCGCCGGCTTCAAGTCCCGATGCAAAATTCCCATCTGATGCGCATGCCGTACCGCCTCCAGCACCCACAGCAAATACTCCACCGCCTTCTGCCAAGGCAACGCTCCCGTCTGCTTCAGCAGCCGTTCCAGCGTATCCCCCGGCACAAACTCCATCGCCATGAACAGCTCATTATCCTGCGGGAAAAAGGAATAAAGCGTCGCAATCGAAGGGTGGTTCAAACGGGCCAGCGCCACCGCCTCCGTCCGAAATCGTTCGTAAAGCTCCGGATTGCGCACAATATCGGAACGCAATACCTTGATCGCTACCTGCCGCTCCACCATCCGGTCGACCGCCCGGTACACCGTCCCCATCCCGCCCTCGCCCAGCTTCTCGACGATCTCATAGGTGCCCACCACCCGCCCAATCATGCGCCGCTCAACTGCAGCAACGCCGCGCTCACGTTGTCGCTGCTCCTCCGCTCGATCGACAGCTCGATCAATCGCTGACAAATCTCCGCCGGCTCGCCGCCGCCTGTCAAGCTCGCCATCTCGCTCTCTTCTATCACCTCGTACAGCCCATCCGAGCACAACAAAATTCGATCCCCCGGCCGCATCGGAAACGGCGTTGGCCACACCGCGACGTCCACCTTCGGCCGCGTCCCCATCGCCCGCAGAATCACGTTCCGCTCTTCATGCACCCGCGCTTCGGCCCGCGTCAACATCCCCTGCTTCACCATCTCCATCGTCGTCGAATGGTCCTCGGTCAAACAATACGTCTGCCCCTCCCGCACCAGATACGCCCGGCTATCGCCCACGTGCGCGCAGTAAGCCAAGCCATTTACGACCGCTACCGCCGTGCACGTCGTCCCCATCCCCATCAACTCCCGCCGCGCCCGCGCGTGCGTCAAAATCTGCTCGTTCGCCACCCGGAACGCCTCCTCCAAAGCCGCCTGCGGTCCCTCTCCGCTCGCAAAGTAAGTCGACTCCACCAGCCCCGCCGCCATCCCGCTGGCCACCTCGCCCCCCTCGTGCCCGCCCATCCCATCGGCCACCAGCGCCAGCACGCCCTTCCGCATCAGCGTCCCCACGTCTCCCGGTGCCCGAAAACACACGCTGTCCTCGTTCCGTTGCCTGGTCGGCCCCCGGTCGGTCAGCGCCGCGCCCGTCACCATCAACGGGATAATCCCCTCGCCCGTCGGTCTTAGTTGTGAGTCTGCTGTCGCCATATCCGGTTACATCACGGGCTTCGTGCCCATCAGCTCCATCCCAAATCGAATCGGCACCGCGAAGGTAATCTTCGTGTCCCCGGTCGTCCCATACGTGAACAAGCCGATCACCCGGCCCTTCTCATCCATCACCGGCCCCCCGCTATTGCCTGACCCCGTCGAGTTCACCGTCAGTTGGTACACATCGCCAAACGTCGACATCGTCGATTCCGTCAGCCCCGCTTTGCCTCGAATCACCCGCCCGATGTTCCCCAAACTCAACGTCGGATCCGGAATCATTCTTACCTCCGTCGTCGGCGTCATGGCCTCTTTCGATTGCACCGCCCCCACCACCATTGGCGACGCGCCCGGATAGCCCAACACCGAAATCGCGTCGCCTTGCGCAATCGTGTCATACGTGTCCAGCAACTCCAACTTATGCTGCGGCCGCGGCAAATCCACCTTCACGAGCGCCACATCCGCCAAGTCCGAAATCCGCAATAACTTCGCTTGCACCCGCTCCCGGTTCCGCGGAAACGTCACGTCCAAGTAATCGTTCCGCCCTTCAATCGTCTTGCCCGTAATCGCCTGCGGCACCAGCGGGCTATTCTGGTCGAACCGCCCCCGCACCACAAACCGTGCTCTGCTCGGCACCCATTGCGGAAACTGCCGCGCCGAAATCGGAATCAACGTCCGCTTCCCTTCGGCGTCCTTCTGCATCACCAAGCCCACCGGCGAGTCGAACTGATAGCTCGATTGCCAAGCCGCCGCCACATGCCGATTCGTCAGAATGAATCCGTCGGTACTCACGACAAATCCCGTCCCCGAATGCCGCGATCCAATCGCCCGATTCTTCCCGTCCTCGGCCTCGGTCACGAGCAACGGCTCCAGCTTCCCGTCTACGGCCAAAAATACCGGCAGCGTCGGCGGTCCCCCCGGCACAATCGGTCTCGCTTCCTGGGGCACCGCGGGCGGAGCATCCGGCGCCGAAGGTGCTGCCGGCGCTGCCGGAATGACGTTCTCCATATGCAATTGGAACAGCGGTCGGCCCGTCTCCATGTCCATCAACTTCCAGCCCACTTCGAAAAAAACGACGGACTCATTGGTCGCCTTTGCCAGCTCCGTCGCGCTCAATCGCGGGGCCCCAAAAATCTTTTCTCGGACCGGCGGCAACAGCATCACCCCGCCAATCAATACCACCAGCCCCAACACCCCAATCCCCGCCCAAAGCAGTGTGTTCGAACTCTTCCGGTGCCCCTCGGCGATCAGATGCTCCACGGTCGCCTTCCCCATCCCCACCTTCTGCGAAGGCATCGGAAACGGGTCCGCTTGCCGGGTCGGCGGTGCCGCCGGAATAACGTCCGCCAGCCGCGTCGGCCGCGGACCGCTTGGCCGCGGTTCAATATCAAATTCAAACTCCGGCCCCCCTGCCCCCATCTGCACGATGTCCCCAGGCATCAGCTTCGCCGTCGTCGCCAACCGCTGATGGTTCACAAAAGTTCCGTTCCGGCTCCCAAAATCCGAAATCTCACAACTCAGCGGATTCCCCGCTTCAATCGTGATCTTTAAGTGCAGCCGGCTCACCAGATCGTCCCGATCCGAATCGAACGCCACTTCGCAGGAAGGATCGCGACCGATCGTCACACTCTGGAATTGCTTCACCGGAAACTCGGCCACTGTTCCAGCCTTGCTGGAGTTGCGGAAACGCAGAACGACTTTTTGTTCCATCTCTACCTCGTCATCGGAATCAGCGTCAATTTGTTGCCAATCGCCTCACGATTATTTTTTGAGGCGAAAAGTTCACTTCCGTCGCTATGCCAATCGACAACCGGATTTGACCCGAACTTTATGGCTATTGATCCAGCTTCGATCCATCGTTTGGTAGAGACTCATCTCTCCTATGCCCACGCCATCGCCGCCGGCATTCTGAAAACGCTGCCCCGCCACGTCGAACGTGCCGAACTCGAAAGCGCCGCCGAACTCGGCCTCACCGAAGCCGCCAGCTCCTTTGACCATCGCCCCGGTGTCCAATTCAAAACCTTCGCCTACTACCGCATCCGCGGCGCCATCTACGATTCCATCCGCAAAGCCACTTGGTTCACTCGAGATCATCAGAGAAAGGCCCAGGTTCAAGCCGAGGCCGCCGTCAATGAGTACTTCGCCGACGCCGCCTCCCAGCCCGCTCAGGGCCCCTGCGACCTCGACGAACTCGACCGCCACGTCGGCGCCGCCGTCTCCTGCTACATGCTCTCCCTCGATTCGAACAAGATCAGGCCCGCCGTCGACCCCACCGACTCCGCCGAAAAACGACTCCTCAAATCCGAACAAAAATCCGCGCTCGCCCTCGCCCTCGAACGTCTCCCGGAACGCAATCGCGTCGTCCTCGAAGCCTACTACTTCGCCGGCCGCACTCTTGAAGACATCGGCGCCGAGTTCGGCCTTTCCAAAAGCTGGACCTGCCGCCTCCACGCCAAAGGTATCGAACTTCTTCGCGATTCGATGGGCGTTCGCGCAACCTCTGCCGCCAGCCTCCGATAAGAAATCATCATGGCAGATCCCATCTCCAAAATTGGCGTCAAAGCGGTCGTCCCCAACACCGTAGATACCCCCGGACTAACCACCGGCAAAAAATTCGACGTCCCCAAAATCGCCTCGGAGAAGGCAGCCTCTCCCGAAGCCACTGTTCTGAATCCCCCCGACCGCAAGCAAATGGAGCAGGATCTCCGCCGTCGCATCGAATCCACCGGCTCCCAAAATCCCAGCCTCCTCTTCGGACCCGACATGACCAAAATAGGAGACCGCATCCAAGCCCTAAACTCAAAGCGGGTCCCTCCCACCGTCCGCGCCGAACTCGAAAAAATCGAATCCCGGTTCCAGGCTTCCCAAAGCAAAATCGGCCAAATCCCGGAAGCCAACAACCTCCGCGACCTCCTGAAAATGCAGACCGAAATGTACGAAATGAACCAAAACGTGGAACTCCTCACGAAGCTGGTCGACTCCACCACCTCCGGCGTGAAACAGACGCTCCAAATGCAGGTTTGATCATGCTCCGCATCTTATTCACTCTTACTCTCCTCCTCACCCTCACCGGCTGCCTCAAAAACGAGCTCCAATCCGGCCTCAACGAACACGAAGCCCAGGAGATCATCGTTCTCCTTAAAATGAACGGCCTCGACGCCTCCCGCGAGCTCATCGCCCATGGCAAAGAGATCCCCACTTGGACCATCTCCGTTAAAGGCGGAAACCAAAACCTCGTGCTCGCCTGGCGCATCCTCCAGGAAAACGGCCTTCCCCGCCAGCGCGTCAAAGGCCTCGAAGAGGTCTTCAGCCAGTCCGGTCTCATCCCGACTGCCAGCGAAGAAAAGGCGAAATTGCTCGTCGGCCTCACCGGCGAAATGACCCGCACCCTCAAGATGGTCGAAGGTATCGTCGACGCCCGCGTCCACGTTGTCATCCCCGAAAATAGTCCCCTCCTCGACAAGAGCCAATGGAGCCCGCCCACCGCCTCCGTCTTCCTGAAGCACCGCGGCCCCAAGCCTCCGCTCACCGAACTCGAAATCAAAACCCTCGTCGCCAAAGGCATTGAAGGCCTCAGCCCCGATCAGGTCGCCGTCATCGCCAAGCAGCAGAGCGAACTCCAGGAGCAGTACCGCAGCGTCACCTGGACCCCCGGCAATCAGGAGATCACCTTCGCCGCGGTTCTTCTTATGCTCATCGCCGCCGTCACCGCCGTCGCCCTGGCCCTCCAACTCCGTCGCCTCCGCGGCCAAATCGATGCCATGCGCCAGGACTACGCCAGCCGCGACGCCAAAGCCCCCGCCCTCCGCGCTTAGCACTGAGCTTAGACCCATATGACCCACCGCGACCACATGCTCGCCCTCGCCGCTCAGCTCAAACTGGGCGATCGTGCCGCCGCGGTCCTCCGGCTTTGCGCCCGTCCCATCGAGCCTGCGAAAGCAAAGGACCCCGCCGCCGCCCTCCTCTTCCGCCTCAACGAAGAGGAGCGCCACCTCCGCCAAATCCTCCGCCGCAAATGGGGCGTCGCCGCCGAACGTCTCGCGCCCCGCTTGCGCTCCTGGCAGGTCACCGATGGCCGAAATCATTAAAGCCACCTCCCCCAAGCTCGTCAAGAAGGACTCCTACTTGGCCATGCTCACCGCCGTCGCCATCCTCGACGCCGCTCGCGAGCAAGGCCGCGCCATCCTCCGCGAAGCCGAAGCCCAACGTGACGAAAGCTTCACCGCCGCCCGGGAAGAAGGACTCGCCGAAGGCCTCCGCGCCTACCTCGCCGAAACCCGCCAACTCGAATCCGCCCTCGCCGCCTTCTACAAAAACTCCGAACCGGCCCTCGTCCGCCTCTCCCTCGGCATCGCCCGCAAGCTCCTCGGCGTCGAACTCTCGACCCGCCCCGCCGCCATCGCCGACCTCGTCCGTGACTCCCTCGCCGGCGTCCGCCACGCCCGCCGCGTTACCATCGCCGTCCACCCCTCCCAAGTCGAGCCCCTGAAAGCGCAATCCCAAACCCTCGAACTCTCCGCCTCCTGCGAAGTCCAAGTCGTCGGCCGGGACGACATCGACCCCCTCGGCTGCCTCATCGATTCCGACTGCGGCATCATCGACGCCCGCCTCGAAACCCGTCTGGCCACCCTCGAACGCGCCCTCCTCCCCACCCGGAGGTCGTCATGATTCCCAACCTCGACCATCTCCTCACCCAACTCGCCGAAGCCCCCTCCGTCGAGACCAAGGGCCGGATCAAAGAGGTTGTCGGCCTCGTCGCCCGCGCCCGCATCCCGGAAGCTTTCGTCGGCGAACTCTGCGAAATCCGCAACCCCCGCTCGAAAACCTCCGTCCTCGCCGAAGTCAGCGGCTTCGCCGACGGCGACGCCCTCCTCATGCCCCTCGGCTCCCTCGAAAACATCGGCCCCGCCAGCGAGGTCATCCCCCTGGGCCGCGGCCTCACCGTTCGCGTCGGCCCTGAACTCCTCGGTCGCGTTCTCAACGGCCTCGGCGAGCCCATGGATACGCGCGACAAAGGCCCGCTCCTGTGTACCCAGGAGTACCCGGTCATGGCCCCGGCGCCAGACCCGCTCCGCCGTATCCGGGTCACCAAACCTCTCTCCCTCGGCGTCCGCGTCATTGATTCCATGCTCACCTGCGGCGAAGGTCAACGCGTCGGACTCTTCGCTGCCGCCGGCGTCGGCAAAAGTACTTTGATTGGCATGATCGCCCGGAACACCGAAGCCGACGTCAACGTCATCGGCCTCATCGGCGAACGCGGCCGCGAAGTTCGCGACTTCATCGAACAGGACCTCGGCCCCGCTGGAATGGCCCGCAGCGTCATCGTCTGCGCCACCTCCGACCAGCCCTCTCTCGTCCGTCTCAAAGGCGCTTACGTCGCCACCGCCATCGCCGAATACTTCCGCGATCAAGGCCTCAAAGTCCTCCTCATGATGGACTCCGTCACCCGCTTTGCCCGTGCCCAGCGCGAGGTCGGCCTCGCCTGCGGAGAGCCCCCCGCCCGTGCCGGCTACACCCCCTCGGTCTTCGCCGAACTGCCTAAACTTCTCGAGCGTTCCGGCAACTCCGACAAGGGCTCCATCACCGCTTTCTACACCGTACTCGTCGCCGGTGACGACATGAACGAACCCGTCGCCGACGAAGTCCGCTCCATCCTCGACGGCCACATCATCCTCTCCCGCGACCTCGCCGCCCGCGGCCACTACCCCGCCATCAGCGTCCTCGATAGCGTCAGCCGCGTCATGCGCGCCGTCATGGATAAATCTCATTGCGACGCCGCCAACAAACTCCGCGAAACCCTCGCGGCCTATGAGAAGTCCCGCGACCTCATCCTCCTTGGCGCCTACGAGTCCGGCTCCGACCCCGTCACCGACCGGGCCATCGCCCGCATGGAAGACATCGAAGCCTTCCTCAAACAACCCACCGACGAAAAATCCGACTTCGCCGAAACCGCCGCCTCGCTCCGGGAGATGTTCTAATGCCTCTCTTCCGCTACCGCCTCGAAGCCCTGCTCGATCAAAAGCGCCAAGCCAAAACCGCCGCCGAACAAGCTCTCGCGGCCCGCCGCGCCGAAGAGCGCGAAGCCCGCGCCCACCTCGCCGAACTCGAGGCCGACGTCACCGCCGCCGCCGAACGCAAACGTCTCGCCCGCGAAACCTCCTTCGTTGACGGCGACACCATGGAAGAAATTCTCGCCCGCCGCAACGACGTCTCCATCTACGCCCGCCGACTCGAAGAAGCCAAGGACGGCGTCATGTCCCAACGCCTTTTCCTCGAAGAACTCGCCGAACAAACCGAGGCCGCCCTCGCCGTCGTCGCCGAAGCCAGCCGGGAACTCGAAGTCCTCCTCAAACATCGAGCCAAGGCCGAAACCCGCTTCCTCGCCGAAGCGGACCGCAAAGAGACTCTCGAACAGGAAGAGATCGCTGCTGCCATGTTCGAAAACCGGAGGCGCTCATGAAGGCCAAACCCATCGCTCCGGGCCCACCTCTGAAGCGCGCCATCAAAGCCGAAGAGCCGAAAAAGTCCGAGCTCTTCGCTCAACTCCTCGGGCAAAAAGCTCCTGCCGTTCCCCTCCCGCCTATCGGCCCTCTCCCGCCCGTCGACCTTCCGGTCGAAGCGGCCCCGCCCCCCACTCCCACCAACACCGTCGAACGCATCATCGCCCTCGCCACCGAAATCAGCGCCAAAATCGAACCCGCCGCCGTCGGCCCCGTCACCATCAAGTTCGACGCCAAAACCTTCGACGGCCTCGAAGTCCAACTCTCCCGCGAGCGCGGCCAACTCTCCGTCCGCCTCGTCTCTCAAACGCCCGAGGTCGCCCAACTCCTCACGTCCAACGTCGAAAATCTCCGCCACCGCCTCGAAGAACGCGGCTACCGCCAAGCCATCATCCAAGTGCAAAGAACCCGCCGCGCCGCCCCGCCGCCCAAGGAGCAAAAGCAATGGCAGTAGCCACCCGCCTCGCCTCCTACTCCCGCGCCGAACTCCCCCTTCGCAACTGGTTCGCTGCCGCCTTCCCCGCCGCACCCCAATGGGAACGCTGGCTCGCTGACGTTGCCGCCGCTCTGCTCCAGCGCCCCGGCCGCCTCCGCGTCCGCCTCGAACGTTCGAATCTCATCGACGCCAAAGCCAAGCCCGACGATGTCCGCTTTGAAGAGGAAGTGCTCACCTTCGGCCGCGATGAATCGAACAAAGTCGTCCTCCCGGAACCCGCCATCACCCGCCACCACGCCCGCCTCTACCGGGAAGGCGCCCGTCTCATGCTCGAAGATCTTGACTCGGCCCTGGGCACTCTCGTCAACCAGCGCCGCATGGTCGCCACCGGCCGCTCCGAACTCGCCGACGGCGACGAGTTCGTCATCTTCCCCCATCATTTCCGCGTCCGCCTCGAACGCGAATGGCAGCCGGAAACCGAAGTCCATCTCGGCGCCGCTTTCGAATGCTCCGCCGCCAGTCCAGAATTTCACGCCTCCATCCCCGCCGGCTGGAGCATCTTCCCCCTCTCCATCGAACCGGTCGGCGCCGTCTTCAGTCTCGTCGTCGCCGATGCCTTCCTCGAAGATCTCTGCACCCGTGCCCTCGCCCCCCTCGGTCCCCGCCCCGCCGGCCTCACTCCCGGCCGCGAAGCCATCATCGAACTCCTCCTCCTCGCCGCTCTCGATCGAGCCAATCGCGATCTTGCCATGCCCTTCCAGCTCTCGCTCGGCCGTCGAGGCACCCGTCCGAAAGAGCCTGCGGACGGCCTCGCCGTCGGCGCCACCCTTAGTCTCGGCGATCTCCGCGGAGCCTTCCGCCTCTTCCTCCCTTGGCCCGTTCTCGCCCGCATGCAAGCCGCCTGGGCCGGCCCCCAGCCCACCGTCCCCCCCGACCTTGCCTACAAGCTCCGCCTCTCCGCCGGCTCGGTCGATCTCTCCGCCGCCGAACGCGCCACCCTCGAAATCGGCGACGTCATCCTCTACCATCCCGCCCCCGCCGTCCTCTTCCCCGGCCGCGACGACCAAGGCTGGCAAGCCTCGACTCACGCCCCCAACCAATTTAAGCTCGCTCAAAGGATCCCCATGGAAAGTCCCACCCTCCTCGACGAACTCCCCCTCCGTCTCCATCTCCTCATCGACGAAAAAGAACTCACCTGGGCCGAAGTCTCCCGCCTCGTCCCCGGCTCCATTCTCGATCTCGATCGCGACCCCCGCGACCCCGTCAAACTCGCCGTCAACGGTCGCATTCTCGGCACCGGCGAACTCGTCGAAATCGAAGGCCGCCTCGGCGTCAAACTCCTCACCTGGGGAAACGCATGACCGGTGACAATCCCATCTTTGATTTCCTCAAGGTCATGACCGTCCTCGCCGGCGTCCTCGCTCTCGCCTGGGCCGGCCTCCGCTGGGGCCTCCCCCGCTTCGTCGCCCCGGCCTCCTCCGGGCCTATTCAAATCGTCGCCCGCCAATCTCTCGAACCCCGCAAAACGCTCTACATCGTCCGCACCGGCGGCCGCGATCTCCTTCTCGCCGCCTCCGAATCCGGCGTCTCCGTCCTCCGTGAATGGGAAGTTCCCCATGGGCAATAATCTCTCGAATCCTGTCGTTCTCGTCATCGTCCTCGGAGCCATGTCCCTGGCCCCGTTTGCGCTCATCATGCTCACTTCGTTCGTCAAAGTCTCCGTCACGCTCTCCATCCTGCGCAACGCCCTCGGCACCCAGCAGGTGCCCGCCAACCAAGTTATCACCGGCCTGTCCTTCATCCTCACGCTCTTCATCATGAGCCCCGTCGCCACCCGCATGTACGAAGCCGCCGGCCCCATCCCCGGCACCGCCGGCATCTTCTCCGAAGCCAGCGTCAAAGGCCTCTTCGACGCCGCCGACCGCGGCAAAGAACCCTTGCGGAAATTCCTCGCCCGCCACAGCCACGTCAAAGACCGCGCCCTGTTCATGGAACTCTCCGCCCGCCTCGAACAACAATCCCGCCCCCCCGGCGAAACCGTCAAGCCAATCGACAAAGAAGATTTCCGCGTCCTCATCCCGTCCTTCGTCACAAGCGAACTCAAGAACGGATTCCTCATCGGCTTTCTAATATTCCTACCCTTCCTCGTCGTCGACATGGTCGTCGCCAATATCCTCCTCGCCATGGGCATGAGCATGCTCTCCCCCAGCGTCGTCTCTCTGCCCTTCAAGCTCTTACTCTTCGTCATGGTCGACGGCTGGTACATGATCGTCCGCGGCCTCGTCCTCAGCTATCTCTGAAAACCTATGGATTCCGACGCCATTCTCCGACTCCTCCGCGAAGGCCTGCTCCTCGTGCTCACGGTCTCCGCCGTGCCTATGCTCGTGGCCATGGCCATCGGCCTCACCACCAGCCTCCTCCAAGCCACCACCCAAATCCAGGACCAAACCATTGGCTTCGTTCCGAAATTAGTCGCCGTCTTCGGAGCCCTCGCCCTCGCCGGCCCGTGGATGCTCTGGCAGGTGGTCCGCTTCACCGCCGTCATCTTCGAAACCATCGCCCTCATCAAGTAAATGGACCTGATCGCCACAGCCCAGCGCCTCCTCGCCGTCGCCGGCGTCCGCGTCAATCTCGAAACCTATCTCCTCCTCTTCGGCCTCGTCCTTGCCCGTCTCCTTCCGGCCATCATGCTGGCCCCCTTCTTCGGCGGCCAATCCGTCCCGCCCCGCGTTCGCGTCGGCCTCGCCGCCATGATCGCCGCCCTCGTCCTTCCTCACCTCTCCCAAGCCCCCGCCCCCCCTCTTACCACCATGCTCTTCGTCGCCCTGCTCGTGAAGGAGGTCATGGTCGGTTTCCTCCTCGGCGTCGTCTGCCAGTTCGTCTTCTATGGCATCCAGGCCGCCGGCGTCCTCATCGATACGCAACGCGGCATGAACCAGCTCAACTACGTCGCCCCCCAACTCCCCGGCCCCGCCTCCCTCCTCGGCCAGCTAAAAATCCAAGCCGCCATCGCGCTCTTCATCGCCAGCAACGGCCATCTCCTCTTCCTCAGCGCCCTCGCCAACAGCTTTACGACGCTGCCCATCCTCAGCTTCCCGAAGATCGGCCCCGGCGCCCCCGCCCTCCTCGAAACCGCCGCCCGCCTCAGCGCTGACTCGCTCGTCATCGCCCTCCAAATCTCCGCCCCGTTGCTCATCGTCCTCCTCCTCATCGACGTCTCCTTCGGCATGCTCAACCGCATCGCCAACCAGATCAACGTCCATCAGGAATCCCAACCCGTCAAAGCCCTCGTCGGCCTCGGCGTCTTTCTGCTGATGATCGGCTTCCTCATCTCCCGCGTCCAGTTCTACCTCGGCGGAATGATGACCTCGGTGGATCAGATGACCCGCGCCCTCCGCCCCTAGAGGACCTCCAGAATCCCCTTCGCCCTTACTGATCCCGGAGCCTTTTCCAACATCTCCCGCCCCTCGTCGACGCGCCCCGACCGCACCAGCACTTCGCCCAGGTTGACGAACACCATCTCGTCCGCCACCCCGCAAGCCGCCGCCCGTCGCAAGTACCCCTCGGCTTCCACCAGATCCCCACGCTCAAGCGCTGCCGCTCCCAACCCGGCATGGCCGTAATGCAGGGTCTCGTCGAGCGCCACCAAATTCCGAAACACCTTGGCGGCCTCCTCCCGCCGGCCCTGCTGCCACAGCCGGCCGCCGCTCGCCGCGTAGTCCCGCAGCGCATCCCGGTCCATCCCAAACAGCTCCGCCAACTGCGCCGACCCCTCCAGGAGTCCTCGCGCGAGGGCGGGCGTCAAGCGCTCATTACTTGACATCTACGAGCTTCCCCGGCCCCTCATTATCCCGAGCCTCCTTCGCCCTAGCCTTGGCCGCCTCGACCCGAGCCGCAAAGTTCTCCATCGCCGTCGCCCGCAATATCTCCGCCGCGCCGTGCGATTCCACGAGCATCCCCGTCCCCTCCCTCTCCCGAGCCTTCGTCGTCGAACGCAACATCTCCCCCGCGCTCTGATGTTCCACAAGCCTCCCCGGCCCCTCTCTGTCGCGAGCCTCCTTCGCCCTAGCCTTGGCCGCCTCGACCCGGGCCGCAAAGTTCTCCATCGCCGTCGCCCGCAATATCTCCCCCGCGCCTTGATATTCCACGAGCTTCCCCGGCCCCTCACTCTCCCGAGCCTTCGTCGTCGCCCGCAACATCTCCCCCGCGCTCTGATGTTCCACAAGCTTCCCCGGCCCCTCACTGTCGCGAGCCTCCTTCGCCCTAGCCTTGGCCGCCTCGACCCGGGCCGCAAAGTTCTCCATGGCCGTCGCCCGCAATATCTCCCCCGCGCCTTGATATTCCACGAGCTTCCCCGGCCCCTCACTGTCCCGAGCCTCCTTCGCTGCCGCCTTGGCCGCCTCGAGCCGAGCCGGCAAATGCTCCTTCATCCCGCCCTGCAGCGTTCGCAGCTTCTCTGTCAATGCCGACCCCCCACCCTCCGCCCCTGCAACGTCTGCAATCTTCGCCGCCAGCGCCGAAGCAGCGTCTTCAACCGGCTGATCTCCCGTCGCCACCCGCCCGACGCTCTCGGTATCATGCTTCCGCGTCCGCCCATCCGGCAGCGTCTCCGTCCACTGCCCCGGCTGATCTCCCTTCGCCACCCGCCCGACGCTCTCGGTATCATGCTTCCGCGTCCGCCCATCCGGCAGCGTCTCGGTCCACTGCCCCGGCT
>Ga0163144_10009898_pt1 | contig 20392 bp, 14 predicted proteins | sample OliLak19BULKMAT1_FD_123175 | JGI IMG/M metagenome (GOLD analysis project Ga0163144, IMG submission 123175) | Freshwater microbial mat bacterial communities from Lake Vanda, McMurdo Dry Valleys, Antarctica - Oligotrophic Lake LV.19.BULKMAT1 | ecosystem: Environmental > Aquatic > Freshwater >... | reverse complement strand
TTCGCTGGTGCCGTCGTTGAGGTGCACGTGGGTGCTGGCGACACCGGCGGGGAGCGTCGCCAGGTCGACCGCGAAGCCATGGTTCTGGCTGGTGATCTCGATGCGCCCGGTCGTCTTGTCGAGGACCGGCTGATTGAGCCCACGATGTCCGAACTTCAACTTGTAGGTGGGCGCACCCGCGGCGAGCGCCAACAGCTGGTGACCGAGGCAGATGCCGAAAATCGGTGTCTTGCCCAGCAGATCGCGCACGGTGCGAATGGCGTACTCGACTGCCGCTGGGTCACCCGGGCCATTGGAGAGAAACACCCCGCTCGGTGCGAGCTTCAAGATTTCGGCAGCCGTCGTGGTCGCCGGAACGACGGTGACGCGACAGCCGGCGTCGACCCACGAGCGCAGGATGTTCGTCTTCATCCCGAAGTCGACCGCCACCACGTGGGCGACATCGGCGGACACGTGGGCGACATCGGCGGACGAGCCGTCGCGCGGTCGAATCGTACGGAAGCCTTCGATGGTGGGCGTCTCGAACGAGTACGGCTGCTTGCAAGTGACGGCGCCGACTAGGTCGAGCCCCTCCATTGCGGGGGCGCTCTTGGCGCGATCGACCAGCGTGGCGCTGTCGCCCTCGCCGATCGCCCCGTTCTGCGAGCCGGTGGTGCGTAGATGAATCGTCAGTCTGCGCGTGTCGACGCCGGTCAGCGCCACCACCCCTGCACGCGCGAGGTAGCTGTCGAGATCTTGAGTCGATCGCCAGCTGGACGCCGATTCGCTGAGCTCACGCACGACGAAGCCGGCGACCGCGGGCCCCTCTGCGTTTTCAGGGTCGTCTACGTTGATGCCCGTGTTTCCGATCTGAGGCGCGGTCATCGTCACGATCTGCCCTTTGTAGGACGGGTCGGTGAGCACCTCTTGGTAGCCGGTCATGCCAGTGGTGAAGACCACCTCACCGGTTGCGGCGCCGCCAGCCGGGAGCGCTGCGCCAACGGCGAACCCTTCGAAGATTGCTCCGTCTGCCAGGCAGAGACGCGCTTTGCGACCGGGCGACATACGCCCGGGCTCTAGCACAGCTCCATGCTGCGCGCGCCTGGTCGGTTGCCGAACGCAGAAGCTTTCAGGAAGCGCGGCCCATCGCCAACAGCAGCCCGAGCCGTCGGTTCATTTCGGGGTCGCTGCCGCCAGCGCGAAAGTACCGAACCAGCAACGCTGCGTGCGAATTCAGCGCATCGAAGGAAGAGCGCGCGCCGAACAGCACGTAGGCCTCGAGCGCTTGGCAGAGCAGCCAGTCGCCCTGCGCCTCGGGGCCCGGCGTCTCGCTGTCGCGAGAGGGGAGCGCCGGCAGAAACGGGCCGGTGGGCCGCCCTGGCTCGGCGAGGAGCGGCTCGAGCGCTGGGCAAACAGCGCTGCGGCGATTGGTCTCGATGGCCAGACGCGCGCGCGTCAAGGCGCCACCGATGCGGTCGCTGCTGCGCGAGCTGGCCTCGAAAGCTGCCTCCAGCAGCGCAGCTCTTTGCGCGAGCGAGAGTGTGCCGAGTTTGGCCTGCGCGTAGCGGTCGACGGCGAGCGGCGCATCGCCCGAGAGGCCGAACGGATGGAAGCAGGGCAACGAGAACGCCAAACGAGGCGCGTCGGTGACCGCCGCCGCGCGGCCGATAACGAGCTGCTCTTTTTGCGCGAGCGACTCGATTCGCCGAGGGCCGGCCACGATCAGCGAGCGGGCCAGCCCATCGAGCTCGTCTTCTGGTTCGAAGGCGGTCACGGTCCCGAGCCCTGGTAGCGCGCGGAAAACCGCGAGCCCCGAGCGTCGTAGCGCTTCCAGGTGGCGCGCGAAACTGGGCGCGGCCGCATCGACGCGAACGCGCGCGAGCAGGTTGTCGAGGTGCGGGCGAGCTGGGCTGGATGTTGCGTCGAGTGCATCAGCGAGGCAGGCGAGGGGTGCGTCCAGCAGGTCGGCGTCCAAAGAAGTGTGGGCTGCCGCGTTGACGATCACGACGTCGTTGCTCGCCGCCGCGCGAGCCGTTGTCGTGATCGAGCGATCGACGTCGATGTCAGCGTCGTGAACGCGGATCTCGCCGCGGCCGCGCACTGCCTCTGCCAGTCTCATGACGTGGCCGACGGAGTCTGGCTCGACGACGGCGACGACGTCACCTTCCACGAGGCGCGCGGCGAACCAGTCTGCTTCAGCGTCTCGTTCCGTGGCTTGCTCGATGGCGACAAAGCAGGCTCGCTCTCGGATCGATCGCGGCGTGTACAACGGGGTGGCGCCCGGCCGCGCTACGCGCCGGAGCTCGCTCTCCGCTCCCGCGGCAGCGGAGCACGCGTAGGCTTGCCACTCGTCGCGCAGCATCGCCTCGAATAAAGGTGTGAAGCGTTTGGCGGAGCCCAGCGTGCTTGCCAGCATGCGTGACCGGAGACAGAGGCGCAGAGAATTGCGTCGTTCCACGTCGCGCGCGATGGCTTCTGCCCGGGCCACATACGCGTCCCAGTCGGTGGCCACCAAATCCTCGAGCCCCACTTGTGACAGCAAGCTGGCTCCAACACGACTGACGTGGCTCGTACCTGCCAAGCTGACGACTGGAACGCCCATGAACAGCGCCTCGCAGGTGGTGGTCGTGCCCGCATAGGGAAACGTATCGAGGCAGACATCGACGTCTCGCCAGGCGAGAATGTGTTCCTCGCGCGTCTCGCGCAGCCCAGAGATGAAGACGTTCGCGGTATCGGCGCCTTCAGCCTCCATCGCGGCGAGGATCCGGCTGTGCGCGCTCAACGAGTCGAGCCCTCGGCCCTTCAAGAGCAGGCGTGCCTCGGGCAGCTTTTTCAAGAGGCGTCCCCAGGCGCGCAGCAGCTCGCCGCTGAGCTTGGCAGCGCGGTTGAACGAGCCGAACGTGAGCTGCCCAGTGAGGCGTGGCTGCGGCAGAGGCACCGCCAAGAACTCCTCGAAGCACCAAGCACCCTCGGCGAGCCGGACCACGCGCTCGCTGTGAAACGCGTCGGTCAGCCCGCTCGGGTCGGCGTGTTCGTCGCTCACGCGCGTGTCGATGGCCGAATGCCCGGTGGATGCGGGAAACCCGAGCCAGGTGAGCTGCAGCGGTGCGGGACGATGCGCAAAAATCGCCAGCAGCGGAGCCGTATGGCCGGCGAGATCGACGAGAATATCTACCCGATCTGCCGCGATCTGCAGCGCCACCTGGCTGGCAGTCAGCGCCGTGATGTTCACGAAGCGGAGGTCGAGCGCCTGAATCGCGCGCGTCACGTCGTCGGGCTCTCGGTTCGCCGAGTAGCAGATGATCTCGAAGCGAGCCCGGTCGTGCTCTCGAAGCACACCTCGCAAGAAGCGCATCACTGCGTGATCGAAAAAATCTGCCGATACGTAGCCGACTTTGAGCCGGCGATCAGGGTCGAGCGAGCGGGTTGGCTGCGCCTGCGTGCGCGCCGCGACCAGAAACCGGTCGCTGACGCCGATGAGCTGTCGCAAGAGCTCGTCGGGAGACCAGCGGCTCGCATGCAGCGCCCAGAAGATCGCGTCGGCGTGAACGCCCGCGTCGAGCGGGCCGCTGCGATTCGCCCGTGCGAAGGCGTCGATCGCTGCCTCCGCGTCGCCGGAGACGGCCATGACTTTGGCCACGCCGACCGCTGCGCTCACGTCGTCAGGGGCAATCGCGAGCGCCTGCTCGAAGCGACGCTTGGCGGCGTCAGGGTGATCTGCGAGCAGGGCCGACTCTGCATCGGTGAGGATCAGGCGAAGGTGGTCCGGATCGCGGGTGAGCGCCGCTTCTGCGACCGCGGCCGCGCGGCCGGGATCTTTGAGGGCCCGCCAGGCGGCGTGCAGGCGCAACACCCCTTCGCGCGAGAGCGGAAGCGGATCGATCCGGCTGAGCGCTTCGGCAGCCTTTGCCGACGCTCCGTCGCCGAACATCGCCTCTGCGTTCAACAAGAGCACCAAGTTCCGATCGCCAGCCGAGAGCGTGGCTCGATCGATCGAGCCCAGGAGCCGGGTCGCGGCCGCGCGCCGCCCGAGGTCGACGGCGGCGCCAGCGAGCTGAATGGCCGTCGCGCTCGGCAACGCCGACGCTGTGCGCTCGATCGCAATGAGCGCTTCTGGCTCGCGATCGAGCAGCAGCAAGCAATTGATTTCGATGGCCAGAGCGGCCGCGCCGGTGTCGCCCTCCGCGAGCACAGCGTGCGCGCGCGCGAGCGCCTCTTCTGCGCGGGCTTCGCGCAAGAGGGCATGCGCCGCGAGCAGTCGATGGCTGCGTGAGGGTTCGAGGCTTTCAGCGTGGAGCGCGGCGTCGACGGCGCCCTCGCGCTCAGAAGCGTCGAGGCACGCCTGCGCGAGTCGAGCCGACAGCCGCGCGTTGTCGCGGTCGCGCGCGACGGCAGCGCGCAGAGCAGCAGCGACCTTCTGCGGGCGCCCCATCGACTTGTAGACCAGGGCGAGATTCGAGTGAGGCTTGTGCGATTCCGGCCAAAGCTTCGCAGCCTCCAAGAAGACGGCCTCGGCTTCAGCGAGCCGGCCTTCTTTGGCGAGCGCGATGCCGCGCTGGTTCTGCAGCTCGAATTCGCTCGGATCGCTCAGCAACGAAGGTGCTCCCGCGTGTTCGAAAGCCGCGCAGTAACTCCTTTCGGAGCCAAAGACAGCGCCGATCGAGCTTGGTGTGGTGCGAAGCAGAGGACTTGAACCTCCACGGGAGTTACCCCACTAGAACCTGAATCTAGCGCGTCTGCCAATTCCGCCAGCTTCGCTTGCTGTCTGTCGTGTCTGCTCGACGAAGGGGTTCTAGCGCAACCCGGCCAGGCTCCGCAACCGTGTTTGCGCCTATCCTGGACTGCCGGAATGAGCGACGAGGGCGCGAAGATCGAGACGTTGTTGCGCGCTGGGCGGGCCTCGGAGGCGCTTCTCGCCTGCGACAGCGCGATATCGACCCAGCCCGAGGTTGCAGAGCTTGCGCGCTTGCGTGGGCGCGCGCTCGCCGCGCTCTCGCGCGTGGTCGAGGCGGAAGCGGCGTTCGAGCGCGCGTTCGAGCTTTCGCCAGACGACCCCCGCACCCTCTCGAATCTGGGCCGCATCGCGCTGGAACGTGACGCAGCCGAGCTCGCCCGGAGCTGGTTCGAGCGAGCGCTGCGAGTCGACCCCGAGTCGGTGCGGGCACTGCGGGGCGCCGCGAGCAGCTGTGCAAAGCTCGGTGATTTCAGAGCGGCCGAGGCTCTGCTCAACCGGGCCCTTGCAGTCGACGCAGCCGACAACGGCACCGTTGTCGCATTTGCCTCGCTTTACCTGGCAGCAGGCAGCTTCGACAAAGCGCTTCACGTCGTCGACGAGCGCCTCATCGCATCGCCGTCCGACGCCCTGCTCTTGCGCGCGCGCGGGGCCGCCCTCGCGCGGCTGGGCAGAGGCGCCGAGGCGATCCTGGCATTCGAGGCAGCGCTCGCGCAAAAGCCGGCGCTGACCACCTGTCGCACCCAGTACGCGGAGCTCTTGCGCGAGGCCGGGCGCAATTTGCAGGCCCAAGCGCTGCTCGCCAAGGCTCCGCCGGAGGCAAGCGGGGGCATCGAGCTCGAGCTGGCGATGTCCGCCGTCGCGGCCGAGATTGGAGAGCTCGGCAGCGCGGTCGCTTGCTTGGACGCCGCCCTCGCTCGCCAGCCGGCCCGCCACGACCTCGGCTCGATGCGTCTATTTCTGCTCAGTCACCAGGCCGAGGTCGGTGCGGAGTGGCTCGCGAACGAACATCGCCGTTGGGCCGAGGGCGCGGCCCGCTCGACATCGCTGGCCACGTCGCTGCTGCGGTCCCGAGCGCCGCCGCGCGCGAAGTTGCGCGTTGGCTATCTCTCGTGCGACTTCAAAGAGCACGTCGTGATGCGCTTCATGACGCCGGTTTTGCGAGCGCATTCGCCCGAGCGAGTCGAGCCCATCCTAATAGCGACAGCTCGCGCCCATGACGCGCATGCTGCCAGTCTTCGCTCGCAGTTCCGCTTCGTGGACGTTTCGGGGCGCTCCGTTGCGGACGCGCGGGAGATCATCACGGAGCTCGAGCTCGACATCGTGGTCGACCTCGCCTCGCACTCCGGGTCGCATCTCGCGATCTTGGCGGAGCGGCTCGCGCCGGTGCAAGCCAGCTATCTGGGCTACCCGGGTACCACCGGGCTCTCCACCGTCGATCTACATCTGACCGATGGTTGGTCCGAGCCGGCCGGCTCGGAGCGCGACTTCAGCGAGCGACTCGTGCGTCTTCCGCGAGCTGCTTGGGCGTATCTGCCGGACGATCCGCTGCCGGAGATCGCCGAGCGCGACCCAGCTCGTCCGCTGACATTCGGATGCTTCAACCGTATGACCAAGTGGACGCAGCCGACCCTCGACGCCTGGGCGCAGATACTTCGCGCCGTCGACCGCAGTCGCTTGATCTTGAAGTGCCGCCCTTTCGCGGAGCCGGCGATGCGTGCGCGTGTTCAGCAGCGCTTCGCGCGCGAAGGGCTCGCGGGGCGCGTCGAGCTGCGGCCGTGGGAGCCGACCTTTCCCGCGGCGCTCGCCGCTCACAATGACATCGACATCGGGCTCGACACCTTCCCGTACCAAGGAACGACGACGACTTGCGATGCCCTGCTGATGGGGGTGCCCGTGGTCTCCTGGCAAGGCGACACACCCGCGTCCCGTGTCGCGCTCAGTCTGCTCAGCGCGGTCGGGTTGGAGGAGCTGGCGGCGCCGAGCTCGACCGCCTACGTGGAGGCGGCTGTGAGACTCGCACAGAGGCCCGAGCGTGGGAAAAAGCTGCGAAGCGAGCTGCGCCAGCGCTACCTCGCCAGCGCGCTCGGGGACCCGACCGAGCTTGCGGGCGTGCTCGAGCAAGCCTACGCGGCGGCGGTCCTGGCCGCGCGCGATCGCGGTCCAGGCTGATCAGGGAGCATGATGGCGACACGACGCCCAGGACCGCGATGGCGACACCTTGGGCAGCGATGATCCAAAACACCGCGTGAGTGGAGTCGGCCAGCTCGGCATGGTGTCCCGCCTCGATGCCGCTGCCGGCGAGCGCACCGGCGACCGCGACGCCGAGCGCCGCGCCGACCTGGCGGCTCGCCGACGCGATCGCCGCCGCCAAGCCTGCCTGCGATCGCGGCATTCCCGCGATGGCCGCGGTGTTGACGGGCGCACCGATGCAGCCGAGGCCCACTCCGAAGATCGTGTAAGCCACGAGGAGCACGGGCGCCGAGGTGTCGTTCGCGAGCCGCGTCAGTATCAGCGCGCCGCCGGCGATGGCCGCACCCGACACGACGATTGCGACCCGCGCACCCCCTGCCGCGACGAGCCGGCCCGAGAGCGGCGACGATACGAGGAGAGCCAGCGCAATGGGCAGCGTGGTGATTCCGGCTGCTGACGCGGAGAGCCCTCGTGCTTCTTGCAGGTAGAGCGCGTTGAGAAACAAGAACCCGCTGAAAGCGGCGAACGACAGCGCCGCGAGCACGGTCGCGGACGAGAACGCCAAGCTTCGGAAGAGGCGCAAGTCGAGCAGCGGCTCGGCCTGGCGCGACTCCCACACGACCAGCGTGACGGCGCAGGCCAGGGCGGTGCCGAAGCCCGCCATGATTGTCCACGACGACCAGCCTTCACGGCGACCGTCGATGACGGCCGAGGTGAGGGCGAGCAGCCCGACGATGATCAGGGCCTGGGCCACCAGATCGAGCCGCCGCGGCCGCTCGGCGCGCGACTCCGGAACGAAGCGCGCCGTGAGCCAGAAAGCGACGACGGCGATCGGAAGGTTGATCCAGAAAATCGATCGCCAGCCGAGGCTGTCGACGAGCGCGCCGCCGAGCATCGGGCCGGCCGCCATCGACACGCCGAAGACCGCACCCCAGACGCCGATGGCGCGCGCTCGCTCCTTGGGATCGGTGAAGGTGTTGGCGACGATCGACATCGCCACCGGGTTGAGCATCGAGCCGCCGAGAGCTTGCAGCATGCGGGAGCCCACCAGCGCGTTCGCGGTGGGGGCGAGGCTGCACAGCAGTGACCCGAGGCTGAATACGGCGAGCCCCACCTGAAACGTCCGGCGCCGACCGAAACGGTCTGCGACCGAGCCCGACAACATCAGAAAGCTCGCGACGACGACCGTGTAACCGTCGATCGACCACTGCAATGCCTCGACGCTCGCGTGCAGATCGCTGCGAATGGAAGGCAGCGCGACGTTGACGATCGTCAGGTCCATCGTGACGAGAAGGAGGGACAGGCAGCACGTCCCCAGGACGACGAGAGAGCGCTGCTTGGTCACGAGCCCCTCACCGGTAGCTCGACGCTCGCCGCGCTCGGCGGCTCCGGGTACCGCGTCAGCTCCTCCTTCTTGAGGTCGCGCGACGTGAAGCGGAAGAGCGTGAGCGGTCCCGTGATGCAGCGCGTGTCGTGGATGTCCCCAGGCAGGAACACGCGGATGTCCCCGGGGCGGAGCGAGAAGGTCTCGCGCCTGACGATCTGGGCAGTGCCGCGCAGATCGTGCACGCGGCGGTAAGTGCCCATCTCCATCTCGCCTCGCAGGACCGCGTACATGACCCAGCCTCGGCCATGATCGTGCGGCGGCCGGTAGAGCCCCGCCTGCTCGGTGTGGGCGAGCAACAAAAAGTCGTGCGTCGGGTCGCGGTAGAGCTCCCGGGCGTCCGGGGCATCCTCGAGCAGCGCCGAAAGCCAGCCCTCGGTGGCCGGTGCTTCGAGCAGGCGCGCCAAGTGATGCCGAGCGCTGGCAGCCAGCTCGGAGGTGAGCGGTCCCCAAGTCGAGCTGACGGCGTCCGCGAAATGCTGAAGTGAATCCCTGGCCATTGGTTCGTTCCTCCTGTCGTCGGCAGAGCAGCGGGACTCACGCCCGATTGGCGCCGACCTCCAGAGCTTGCGTCGGGATAAGACATGGCGGAACGCGCAATGGATGCACTTGAGACATGCGTCCAACGCCATGTATCGCGCGCGAGCTCTGCTACGCTCCGCGCGTGTCGCGCCCAGACCTGAACCTGCTCTTCACGCTCGACGTCTTGCTCACCGAGGGCAGCGTGGTCCGCGCCGCGCGGCGCCTGCGGCTCAGCCCTTCCGCGATGAGCCGGGCTCTGGCGCGCTTGCGCGAGACGACAGGCGACCCGTTGCTGGTGAGAGCCGGACGCGCTTTGGTCGCCACGCCACGGGCCCTCGAGCTGCGCGAGCCGGTGAGCCACCTGGTGCGAGATGCCGAGGCGCTGCTCGGGCCCCAGGCCGAGCCTGATCTCGAGGGGCTCGTCCGAACGTTCACGCTGCGGACCAGCGATGGCTTCGTCGAGAACGTCGGCCCGGCGCTGTTGGCGCGCGTGCGTACCGAGGCCCCCGGCGTGCGCCTGCGATTCCTGCAGAAGCCCGACAAAGACGGGGCTCCGCTTCGGGACGGGTCCGTCGACCTGGAAACGGGTGTTCTGGACACGACCACCTCACCCGACCTGCGAACGCACGCGCTGTTCCGAGATCGCCTGGTGGGCGCCGTGCGCAGAGGCCATCCCTTGGAAAAAGCAAAGGTCACCGCGGCCCGCTACGCAGCCGGTCAGCACGTCACGGTGTCGCGACCGATCCTCGAGCGAGGGCCGATCGACGACGCGCTGCGGGCGCTGGGGCTCAAGCGGGAGAGCGAGATCGTGGTCGGTGGCTTTTCGAGCGCGCTCGCGCTCGCACGTGCGTCGGACCTCATCGCGACCGTTCCCGAGAGGCACACCGGCAGCCTTCGCGCGGGGATGCACAGCTTTCCACTGCCGGTCAGCACGCCGAAATTCACGGTGTCGATGCTGTGGCACCCGCGAGTCGACGCCGACCCAGTGCACCGCTGGCTGCGGCGCTGCGTCCGCGACGCGTGCGCGACGGATGGTGATCTCCAACGAGGAAGCATCGGGCGTGGAAGGCTAGGAGTGTGTCGGGAAAAAGATTCGGGTGCGGATCGTCTCGCGTCAGGAAAAGTGGAGAGCCGTCAGCGATCAGCGGTCAGCGGTCAGCCAGATCCGAGAGCTGAAAGCAACCGCTGAGCGCTTGTCGCGACCTCGGTGCGATCGCGAATATCGTTCTGTCGATGGTGGCGAATTCTCGGCTGAGCAGCAGTAGCCCAGCCCGATCGGTCAGGCGGCCAAGGTCAACGCGGGTCGCACGCCGAAGCGAGAGAGCTTCAGCAAGTTGTGGGTGAGCGCGATCAGGTTGAGCTCGTCGTGTGCAGCGCCGACGAGCGCCCGGCGCGTGCGCGCCGTGCTGCCCGCCGTCGGCACCGATCCGCCGAGCGTGCCTGCGCTGGCGGTCTCCTTCGGCGTCGCGCTGGCGCTGCTGTGCCTACGAGCAAAGCGGCGAGCAACGGCGGACTCATGGCCACGTCTCCAGCCCATGCACGACGGAGAGCCCGGGGCAGCACGAGTCTCTTCACGGACGCATGCTAGCCCGGGCTTGAGGGGGACTCCGAAGCGAGGCCCGCGCGCGATCCCGCAGCCCAAGACGGGCGGCTGGACCGTTTACAAGCGTCCTGTGTCGAATTCGCGCGCGAAACGCGCGGCAGGTAGCGCGGGCGCGAAGGGCATTGCAACATGCTGAACGTGCGCGGAGATCGAGAGCGCCGGTGGAGCCCAGCATCTCCGCCGGGGCGCCGGTCCTGCGGCAAGCCGCCTGCAATGACATACTGAGAGATACGAAGACCCAATGAAGCACGCCGTCCTGTTGATCGCTCATGGTAGCCCCGCAAAGGACATGCCTCGTGCCTTGTTGGCCGAGCTTCGCGCGCTGCACAAGCAAAGCGACAAGTCCGATGCCGAGCGAGAGCGTGAGCACGAGGTCGAGCGTCAGATCCGCGCCTGGCCCCGAAACGAAAACAATGACCCCTACGGTCGAGGGACGCAGGCGCTCGTGCACGAGCTTCGCGCGTTGCTCGACGGCGTGCAGGTTGTGGCAGCGTACAACGAGTTCTCCGCCCCGAGCATTGAAGTGGCGATCGCCCAGCTTGTGGCTGACGGGGTAAACGAGGTCGACGTGCTGACTACGATGATGACGCCCGGAGGGGGGCACTCGGAGCACGATATTCCCGAAGCGTTGGCTCGCTGTCGTGAGCGCTTCACCGACCTTACCCTGACATACCGCTGGCCCTTTGACCCGAAGCTCGTGGCCCAGCTCCTTCAGCGTCACCTCGCGGCGCACTGAGCACGACCGGAGCCGAGCACCCGGCTCGCCTCGTGCTCGACAGGATCGTTTGGTCCTCGCGCTCTTGTGGTGCGGCTGGTGGCTGTCCGCTCGGGGATTTGCAGCATCGATTTCCCTATCCGCGCCGCCAGGTTCGACTTCCCTATCCGCTCGGCGGCTTGCGCTGCAGGTGGTCTCGCGGCGAGCATGCGAGGCGATGGAGAGCACGGCCGACACGCTCAACGCTGAGGGAACCCGGTTGGCCGAGCGCGGCGAGCTCGTGGAGGCTGAAGCCAAGTACCGGGAGGTGCTCGCCCTCGACCCGAAGCACGCCCGCGCGATGAACAACTTGGGGAACGTCTTGAAGCGCCAAGGCGCCCTGGACGAGGCCGAGACCCACTACCGCGGGGCGATCGAGCTCGGCGGCTCGGCGCGCGCAAAGAAAAACCTGGTTCTGCTCTACCTCGATCGCGGCAAGCTCCGCGAGATCGACGCGCTCTGCGCAGCGTGTGAGCCGAGCGATGCAGCCGATCTGTGGCAAGACATCGCCACCGCCTGCGAGCTCAAGCAGCAAACGATGCGGGCTGGCTCCGCCTGGCTCACCGCACGCGAGCTTCTGCCCGATCGGGCAGAGATCAGCGCAGGCTTGTCGCGCACGACGGTGGAGCTCGGCTTCGGACCCGCGCTACGGATCTTGGTTCCTCGGGCCAACCTGATCACGCCCTACGTGTTGCAGGAGCAAGGCGACTGGTTCGAGGACGAGATCCATTTCGTGCGGCGTCTGTTGCGAGCGGGGGACCGCGCCATCGACATCGGCGCCAATTTCGGCGTGTTCGCCTTGAGCATCGCCAAAGCGATCGGGCCGGAAGGTCGCGTGCTCGCGGTGGAGCCAGCGTCGACGACGTACCGCTTTCTGGCGGAGAGCGCGGCGCGCAACGGGTTTCCGCAGCTCACGCTCGTGAACCGCGCTGTCTCGGAGGGGCCGGGGCAAGCGACATTCTTCAACGCCAACTCACCCGAGCTGTCCGGGCTCGCGAGCGCCGGCACAGCCGGCTGGACAGAGACGGTGGAGCTTACGACCCTCGACGCGCTGGGCGACCAGCTCGAAGGAAAGGCCACCTTCTTGAAGCTCGACGCGGAGGGCGAAGAGGTTCGGATCCTGGCGGGCGGTCGGCGCTTCTTCCAGCAGCACGAGCCGCTCGTGATGGCAGAGCTGCGGCATGGCCAGACCATCAACGAAGGGCTCTTGGACAGCCTGAAAGGGTATGGGATGTCGCTCTATCGGCTCGCCCCCGGGCCGCTGGTGCTCGAGCCGCTGTCGCCCGCGGACTACGACGCGCCATTCTTGTTGAACATCTTCGCGTGCGTGCCGCGTCGCGCGGAGCTCTTGCGCGAGATGGGCTACCTGGTCGCCGCCGGAGAACGCAAGCGCCACGCGCCGAGCGCCGCTGCCATAGAGCGGGCCGAGGCGAGGCAAGCGCGCGCCTCGCGCGGCGCATCGCCTTGCCCTCGCTTTGCAGAGGTTGTGCGAACCTACTTCCTGAGCGCCGAAGAGCCCGACGCCGACCAGCGCTTGATGGGGCTCAGGGCCGCGTACGAGGGCGCCCTCGCGCTCCCGCGCAGCGTGGCCTCGAAGTGCTTGCTTGCCCGCACCGCGAACGATCTTGGCCGGCGCTTTCAGGCGAACAACGCAGCCCTCGACGCGCTCGCGCAGCTGCACTCGAGCCAGGGCGGCGACGCCGTGGTCTCTCCCATCGCATCGTTCGACGAGGAACCGATTCGCACCACGGCGAAGGATTGGGCCGAAGCCGCCCTGCTCGAGTTCCTGTTGCACCGGTTTGCCTACTCCTCGATATTCGACCCGCCCAACATGTTGGATTTCGCCAAGAAGCTCGCGGCCTTGCCGCACCCGAGCGAGCGAGCGAAGAAGGTGCTTCAGCTCGCCGGAGCCTCCCCTACCGGGAGAGACAGTTGAGAGAAGAGGCTCATGCCGTTCGACCTTTGCACAGCGATCTCCCCCACATCTCCAAGATCCGGATCCTCGACATCGGAGCCATGTTTCTCGAAGGGGCAAAGGACCCTTACATGGCGCTGGTCGAGCAAGGCGTCGCGGAGGTGATCGGCTTCGAGCCGGTCGACGCCGAGTACCAGAAGCTATGCGACATGAAGCTGCCCGGGCACACCTTCTTCCCGTACGCCATCGGCGACGGCACGAAGCAGACGTTTCACCAATGCAACATGAGCATGACGTCATCGTTGCTCAATCCGAACACACCGCTCGTGTCGCGCTTCACTGGGCTCTCGGAGCTGATGCAGGTCGTCGAGAAGTCGGAGATTCAGACCAGGCGGCTGGATGATCTGCCGGAGATCGGCGAGGTCGACTTCATCAAGATCGACATCCAAGGGGCAGAGCTGGCCGTGTTCCAAGGCGCACCGAAGACCCTGCAGCGCACACTCGCCTTGCAGACCGAGATCGAGTTCGTTCCGCTTTACGAACAGCAGCCGCTGTTCGCAGAGGTGGACATCGGTCTCCGCGAGCGCGGCTTCTACTTTCACAAGTTCCTGCACCTCGCCATGCGGCCCTTCGCTCCGCTTCGTTCGAAGGGCCTGGTCAACGGCCAGGTGCTCTGGGGCGACGCGTATTTCGTCAAGAGCTTCATGCAATTCGGCGAGATGTCGGTCGACCATTTGTTGCGACTCGCCCTCATCCTCCACTACATCACGCGCTCCGGTGATCTTGCGTTGCACGCGCTCTACCAAGTCGAAACCAAGGGTGGGCCGCGGCTCTGGACCGACTACTTCGAAACGCTCACGGGACGCAAACCAGCGGCTGACGATCTCTCACACAGGTAGCCAGAGGCGCACAGGTGAGTGGCTTTGGCACGGAGTCAAGCCTGTGGCTCATGAGCAGCCCGAAGCCTGTGGCCTTCTTTGGCCGAGATCACGATCCCTGATTTAGACTGCCGTGATGGCATCTCTCCCGCGTAGGCGCCTGCTCCTGGGAATGGCGGCAATGAGCGTGGCGTCGTTCGGGGCGCGCAGAGCAGCAGCCAAGGGGGAGCCGCCGAAGCTGCTGCGCGTCCCGCTGGCGTTCGCGATAGCAGGCCGCCACCGCAAGAAGGAAGGCAAAGAGATGCTCGAGCCTGTCGTTTCGCGCGCGTGGTTGGACGAGCAGCTGCTCACCGCCAACACCATCTTCGGAGAGCACGCGATCGGGTTTCGCGAGGCGAAACCCAGCAGAGATCTCGAGGAGCGTTTCGTCGCGCTCGAAAATCGCGCAGACCGGGACGCGCTCGCGCCATCGCTGCTGGCAGAGGTCGTGAACGTCTTCGTGGTCGAGTCACTCCGAGACGTGGACGATCCGAAGCTCCATCGTATGGGCGTGATGTGGCGAAACCTTCGCGACTTGAAGAAGAAGTACGTGATCGTGGCTGCCAGCGCGCGAACCACGACGCTGGCGCACGAAATTGGCCACTACCTCGGCAACGATCACTCCTACGTGAAGAACAACCTGATGAGCTACGACCGCGACGGCGGCAAGGTGACGCTCAGCGCGGATCAGGCGGCACGTGCACGAAGGACGGCGCTGGCGCATTTCGCAAACAAGCAGCTGCTCGAGCCGGAAGCGTAGCCAACCGAGCTTCTGGTAGCGTTCGGTCACCGTGGACGAATCGCGCGCGTCGCCGCAACGCCTTCGACTGAGTCGGTTCTCGGAGGGCGAGGCCGTCGTCGTGCTCCTGTGCGTGCTCCTGTCCCTCGCCGTGGTCTGGTCGATCTGGAGCGTGCCGCTGGTGTTCAGCAACGACGGGCCACAGGCTGTCTTGCTTGCGCACATCGACGCGCACTACGACGACCCAGGGTCCATATTTCCGGCGCAGTTCGATCGCGGCCTCGGGCTGAGCGGCCGCGGCTTCATGTTCCTGTACGGTCCGCTCGAAGGGCTCGGCTGGCCGACAGCGCTGCGCCTGTGCCAGGTCGTGATGGTGCTTGGCTTCGCGTGGGGGGCAGCGCTGCTTTCGCGCTCGCTCCACGGTCGCTTCACGTACAGGTCCCTCGCCGGCTTCGCGATCGCGCTCAATTGGCCATTTTACATGGGCTTTTACGCCTTCTGCGTCGCCAGCGGCGTCACCCTTTGGATCTTGGCGCTGACGACTTCGCGACCCAAGCTGTCGGCCATTCACAAGCTCGGCATCTCGGTGGCGCTGCTGTGCGCGCTCTTGTGTCACCCCGTGATGGGCACGGTCGGGCTTGGGTTGGTGCTGCTGATCGTGGCCGCGCGGAGGTGGCCAGAGCGGCGCACATCCGGCCGTGCGGCCGTGACTGACGGGCTCTGGCTGCTTTTGACGTCGATACCGAACATGGTCGTGTTCGCGCTCATGGGGGGGGCCCAGACCCAGCTCTCCAACGTGGCCGACTCCGAGCACGCGGCGTGGGAGCCGTTCGCGACGCTGCTCGCGACGCTGCCCAGAATCGCCGTTCCTGGTTCGACGCTGCTGGGTTGGCTCGCGCTGACTGTCGGCGCCTGCGGCCTGGTCTCGGCGCTCGCAAATTCGGCGCGTCTGCAGAAGGCCGACGTCAGCGCGCTCGCCCTCGGCGGCGCGATGTTGGTTCTGCTCGCGGTCTTCGGTCCGACCCATCTGCCAGGGTGGCAATTTTTCTCGGGTCGTTTCCTCTCGCTCGGGCTGGCCCTCGGGTTCTGCGTGCTGCCGGAGATTGCCTCGAATCCCGGGCGCTCGGTCGCGCTCGTCGCGTCGCTGTCGGGGGCGTCGCTCGGCATCGCCAACGCGCGCGGGCTCAACGTCGACCTCGCCAACGCGTGTGGCGGCGCGCTCGCAGCGCTCGAACATCAGGAGACCCACGTTGGCCTATCGCTGCCGATCGTGCTCGACTCTCAGTGCGGCCAGCCTGCGAATCCGCCGTCGATGCGTGTGCCATATCTGGCGCCGGCGCTGCATCTGAGCGCGCTGTTTCCCGTTCGCCAGGGCGGCTCTGTTCCATACGTGTTCGCCGGACCTGCGGCGGTGCATGTGCTGGTTCCTCGAGCGATCGATGTCCCCGTTCCGCCGTTCGATCTCTGGGGGTTCACCCCGGAGCACGAACAGATGCGCGACCCAGCAGCGCGCGCGCTCGTGCTCGACAAGCTGGCCGTCTTTGGCACCGCGTACGAAGCAGTGCTGGTCTTCGGCAAGACCGACGCCGATCGCGCGCAGCTGATCGAACGCGGCCTGGTCGTCGACTTCGAGCGGGGAGACTTTCTGAGCGGCCGCTTCCAGCCGTGTCGCGTGGACGTCTCGTTCGAGGTCGAGCCAGGCGACCCGCCGATGCAGGTCGTCGGCGGCCTTCGCGCTACCGAGCGTTGGCCAGCGGAATGGCTACCGATCGACGGCGGCGCGCGCGCGACCTTTCGTGGGCTGTGCGGAAAGCTATGGGCTCGAGTGGCGTGGCAGGATGGCCTGCAGCGCTGCAGCAATGCCGACGCGGACGGGCGCATTCCGGTGAACGCGAGCCCAGGCGCTGGCGTCACGAGGGTGCACTGCGAACGATAGGCGTCACTGACTGAAGCCGAGCCGAGCGAGCGCCACCCTGCGCACCTCGGGGATGCGGAACCGGTAGATGAACGCGTCTGCGAAGTAGTGCGCGACGACCAGCGCATTCACCGCGATGATCAAGTCGCTCGCAACAGATCGCGAGCCAAACTCGATCGAGAACGGAGCGCGACCGAGACCCACCCAGAACAGGGGCAACATCGAGGCGACGATGAGCACCGCGATAAGCAGCGGGTGGCCGAGCGCTGTGCCGGGCCCGGCGAAGGTGTCGCCTGCACGCGCGCTCATCATGCGCGCACTCAAGAAGTAGTACTCCAGACCGTGGATTGACCCCCACACGATGGCGCCCCAAGCAGGCACCAAGATCGCCAGCGTGACACCCACGCCGTGTGACCCGACATGCAGCATCTTCGGGATGTTGCGCTCGCTCGAGCGGGCCATGGTGAACAGCGTGACCAGCACGAACGCGACCCACGCTGCCGCAAGCGCGTAGTTCGTCGCATACGGCAAAAATGCAGGCTCGTTCGGGATCGCCTGCAGAAACGGAAACATGCGAGCGGGGCCGGACGGGGTGAATAGCCACGCGGTCATTACTGCGATGAGCCCCACCGACGCCCAATGTTTCTGGAGTGTGCGCTCGAGTGACGAAGGGGGCGGCATCGAGAGGGTCGAAGCGCGCAAGTTGTACAAAGACCAAATGCCTTTGGCCTGCGACAGGCGATGGTGCGTTCCAAAAATGGCGATCACGGCCATCGGAAATCCGCTCCAGAAAGGCGCTGTGCTGGCCACCCATTGCACGAGCAACAACGTCGCGACGAACGTCAGCACCGAGCCGATGATGACGATCTTCGCTTGTCCGGGCGTGGCAAACAGCACGTCGCGACGAAAGCCGAGCAGCAGAAAGGTCAGCACCACATGGGTGGTGTTGCCCAGAATGAACTGCGACACCCACACCGCCTGGTTCGTCTCTGCGAACCGCAACACACCTGACATCAGCAGCGTGCCGAAGAGCAGCCAGGGCCCGGCGATGATCAATAGATCCAGGGCGGGGCGATGGAGGAAGCCACGAATGGGAGGAGGTGCCAATGCCGCTACCGCTTGCATGCTGCCGCCAAAGCGTACGGAGGAAGTGCAGGTGAGGCAACCGAACGCCAGTTACTTTGGCCGTTCCCGCGTGCACGTGCTAGCGCCCCGACATGTCGTGTGCTCGCTTCCTCCTTGTTTGTGTGCTCCTTGCGGCGTGCAAGATCACCCCTGGTGGAGCAGGCGGCGCGGGCGGTGCAGGCGGCGCGGGCGGCGCGGGTGGCGCGGGCGGGCAGGGGGGCAGCGAGCCTGGGTGCACCGAGCTCACCGACTGCGAGGTCTGCCAAAGCTGCGCAACCGAGGGACCCTGCAGCGGGGTCTTGGATGTTTGTTTCAATAGCTCCTCATGTGTGGCGATCGACCAGTGCCTGACGCTGTGCGGGGCAACGCCTGCTGAATGTTGGGAGACCTGCAGAGCGCAAAATCCCGAGGGAACAATTGACTACGACGCTGCGCGCACCTGCTTGGACTGCGACCAGTGCCTGGGCTCCTGCGCCACCGAATTTTCATGCGGGTGAGTCGCCGTCGGACTTGGTAGACAGCCCACACACTCGATAGGATAGCGTCCGATGGGCACTTGTCCGACCTGCCGCCGCGGCTTCGCCGACGACGTCGAGGTGTGCCCCGAGCACGGTGAGTTGCTGCTACCCGCAGAGGCCTTCCTCTCGGCGGACACCCCGCTGGTGACCGGACAAAAGGTGGGCGACTACCTGGTCGAAGAGGTCATCGCCGAGGGGGGGCTTCGGGACCGTATACCGCGTGATTCACCCGCTGATCGGCAAACATGCCGCGATCAAAGTGCTGAAGCGCGAGTTTTCGGCCAACCCGGAGATGGTGTCGCGCTTCATCGCAGAGGCTCGCGCGGTCAACCAGATAAGACACAAGAACATCATCGACATCTTCGCTTTCGGAGTGCTCGACGATGGTCGCCACTACTTCGTAATGGAGCTGCTCGAGGGTCTCACGCTCGAGCGGCATGTGAAGACGAGCGGTCGCTTGCCCGTGTTCGAAGCGCTGCCCATCGTGCGCCAGCTGGCGCGCGCGCTCGCGGCGGCTCACGCCGCTGGCATCACACACCGCGATTTGAAACCCGAGAACGTATTCTTGACGTTCGACGAAGACGGCCTCGCAACTCCCAAGTTGCTGGATTTCGGCATTGCGAAGCTCAAGGGTCTCAGCGGTAGCGTGCACAAGACGCGCTCCGGGGCACCGATGGGCACCCCGCTCTACATGAGCCCCGAGCAGGTGTACGGGCGCGAGATCGATCACCGCTCCGACATCTATTCGCTCGGGATCTTGATCTTCGAAGTCCTCACTGGCTCGACGCCGTTCGACGGCGACTCGGTGATGGATGTGTTGACTGCGCAGACCACGGCCAAAGCGCCTTCCCTTCGTTCGATCGTTCCGGATTTGCCCGCCGAGCTGGACGAGCCCATCCATCACATGCTCGAGAAATCGCCTGACAAGCGCCCGCAAATCGTGTCGGCTGCGCTCGAACGGCTACTGGCTGCGGCTGAGGCGGCTGGCATGATTCCGGTAGCGGCGCGTCGAAGCGCAGCGCAGCCTTCGGTGCCGCAAGCGACAGTGTCCAACCCGGGAGACGTAATTCGGCGCGAGAGCCTCGCCTCTGCAACGACTCTGGCCGGCGAGCTCAAAGCCACACCGTCGATGCCGCCCGATGGGCGTCTCCAGAAGGCGCTGCTGTTCGCGGTGGGTGCAGCCGCCATCGGTGGTGCAGCTCTGCTCGTCATGGCTGTGCGCAACGCTCCGGCGACAGGGTCGACCAACAGCCCCGACCTTGCGACCGCCACGGCGGCGCTCAGCGCACCCGTTGCAGAGCCGGTGGTCACATCCGCGCGCCGAATCGAGGTCACCACCTCGATTCGCATCACGTTCGAAGGAGTGCCTCCAGACAGCGACGTGTTGATAGGCGGCAAACGCGTCGCCAGCGCCAAAGAGGGCGTGGCGCTTCTGCCCGGCAAAGACCGCGTGAAGCTGACGCTGCGCCGCGCTGGCTACGCGCCTCGCGATCTCTGGGTGGTCCCGGACAAAGACCGCACCGTCTCCACCGACTTGATGAAGGCGGCACCACAACCAACCGCCAAGACTTCCAAAGGTGATTTGGAGTTCTGATCCGCGAGGTGCTCGTGACGCTGACTCGTTCTGCTCGTCTTTTCGGCGGTAGCGCTTTCCTTTTTGTGCTGCTCGGCCTCGCGGTGTCTTGCACGTCGCTCGAGGACATCGAGCTGGGCGTGTGCGGTAATCGCGTTCTGGACCCAGGCGAAGATTGTGACGGGCACGAGCTCCACGGCGTCGCCTGCGCCGAGCCGGGCTCGCTGCATGCGTGCCGCTATGTCTGCGATTTCGCCAGTGCCGAGCCGAGCTGCCCAGACGCAGACTATCGCTGCGGCGCGGCGAACGTTTGCGCACGCGCTGGCAGAGGCTTGGTTCGGGGCGTCGATCTCGAGCTCGGCGGCGATGCCGTGGTGGTGGCTGACTTCGACGGCGACAAGATCGACGACATTGGGGTGGCGAACGCTGCCGCTCGCGAGCTCGTGGTTTCGTTCCTGGGCGCGGGCAGCAGCATCGAGCTTTCGCAACGCATCCCGATTGACAGCACCATCGTCGCGGCGGC
>Ga0163144_10009896_pt1 | contig 20393 bp, 21 predicted proteins | sample OliLak19BULKMAT1_FD_123175 | JGI IMG/M metagenome (GOLD analysis project Ga0163144, IMG submission 123175) | Freshwater microbial mat bacterial communities from Lake Vanda, McMurdo Dry Valleys, Antarctica - Oligotrophic Lake LV.19.BULKMAT1 | ecosystem: Environmental > Aquatic > Freshwater >... | reverse complement strand
CCATGAGCTTCGCTTCGCGAAAAAAACGCAGCCTCAAATCCGGATTGGAAGAGTAGCGGTCATCGAGAACTTTGATGACGACGGGTCGGTCGAACTTCTCATCCGTCGCGAGCAATACGACCCCCATGCCGCCGCGAGCATGTTCCTTGATAATCGAATAGGATCCAAATCTTTCAGGCCAGGAGTCAGCATTCCGCCATCGAGATTCCGACCGGTCCGGCCTCGAAACAACGGACGGATCCGCTTCGGCGGGGATCGTCGCCTCAGGATCCGCCACGCCGATTTCCCGGATCCAATTTTCGATGCGCTCGTCGCGCGTCAATTCCTTCATGAGTTCACGGCAGACGCAACAGTTTTGCAGATGGAGATGGATGCCATCGCAATCCGCGGCAGGCAGCATCCCCGCCAAAAAATCTTCGAGGGGTTTGTGCCCTGGACATGACGGGTCGGTCATGGCATTGCCTCCAGGCTAACCGTGTGAGGATTCCAACTTTTCAATCTCTTTGCGAAGCATTTGTTGAACGCGTTTCTTCGCTTCGTAGACCGTGCCGACCTGCATATCCAGTGTCCCCGTGGCGTCATTTCCCGCGTCCATGGCTAACCTCCGCCAAAGTTGTCATTCATCGCTCTTCGTTACCCGCCGCGGCGGATCGCGATAATCCAGCGGCGGCGCCTGGCCCGGCAACAGGAGCGATTGATACGTTCTTCCAGAAAGGCGGCGATTCAGTTCCAGGCGCGCCGCTTTGAGTCGGGCCGGGTCGTGGAACAACTCGTAACCCGTCGCCGCCAACACGCGGGCGGCGAGAAGCATTCCTTTCTTGCCGATGGTCGTGCCCCCGCAAGCGGTCGCTTGCCAAGAATGCGCCGGCGTTCCCGGAACCCAGCACGACGTCGAAAAGCCCGCGACGGGCACCGTCCACGTCACATCGCTTACATCCGTCGAACCCTTGCTGTCCCAACTGAGCGATTCACTAACGCGCCGAATTGCGTCCAGCGGCAATTTGGTTTCCATGCTTTCCTTGAGCCGCAAGGCGAATTTCGTCTCCTCGCCGTCGTATTCCAGATCGTTCATCGCTTTGAGGTGCTTGAGCATGACCTCTGCCAAGGTGTCGTTGGGAACCATCTGCACGGTGCCGCCCAGGTAGATGACTTCCAGCTTGGTTTCCGTCGCGAGCGCGCCGCCTTGGGCGCATTTGAGCAGGCGATCGTAGACCTTGCGGGCGATCTCGGCGTCGGGATGGCGCACATAGTAAAACACCTCGGCGAAATCGGGGACGACATTGGGCGCGCCGCCGCCCGCGGTGATGACGTGATGAATGCGCGTGAAATCGGGCGTATGCTCGCGCAGCAATTGGGCGGCATGATTGGTCAATTCCACGCCGTCGAGCGCCGAACGCCCCTTTTCCGGTGAGCCGGCCGCGTGGGCGCTCTTGCCGTGGAAGCGGAACTTGACGGCGATCCGCGCCAGGTTGGACCGTCCGCCGGCCATGTTGGAACTGCTGGGATGCCAGTGCAACACCGCATCGCAATCTTCGAACAGACCGGCACGAACCATGAACACGCGTGCCGATCCACCTTCCTCGGCCGGGCAACCATAGAAGCGAAGCGTTCCCTTGATCTTGCCGGCCTTGATTTGTTCCGCGAGCGCGAGCGTCGCCTCCAGGCTGGCGACGCCGAAGAGGTGATGCCCGCAGCCATGGCCATAGGACGTTTCGGGCCGCATCTTGCGAAACGGCACGGCGTCCTGGCTCAAGCCGGGCAGGGCGTCGTATTCTCCCATGATGCCGATGATTGGTTTGCCCGCGCCGACGGTCGCGACGAACGCGGTGGGAATCTTCGCGACACCGCGCTCGACTTTGAAGCCCGCCTTTTCCAGCGTATCCGCAAGGAGGGTGGAGGAACGTTTCTCTTGATAGCCGGGTTCCGCCCAAGCCCAGATTTTTCGCGCCATTTCCCATGAAGTGTCCGCGCGCTCGCGAATCGATTTATCCAGCGCCGGAATCTGCGCGGAGGCGCCCGCGGCGCACACAAGAATCGTCAGCAAGGAAAAACGAAGGTCGCGCATGATGCTTCTCTGGAACCGTCGGAACGGAAGGCAGTTTACTCGTCGTCGAGCACGGGCGGCAGATCGCGGCGCTGGTGATGGCGCAGCGACGCCATGCCGCACAGAATCGCAAGCGCCAAAAGGATTCGGCTTATGCCCATGAAGAGCGGGATAAGGACAAGCTCGGAATACGTGGGCTGCAGCGCCCTCCCCAGATCGCGCCGGTTCGCGCTGACGATGGCAAGGATCATGCGCACGACCGTCGGAATCAACAGGTAAAAAGCGAACAGTATGTACGAGAAGCGATAGAGGCCGACGGAGCCGATTTGCTGCGGACGAAACGTCGTGACCAGGAACATGCACAGCAGGTAGATTACGACGAGCCAAATCTCCATCGACGCGGAGAAAGCGCTGCCAAGCGCGTCGAACACGGAATTCACTTCGATTCGATCCACGATGGTTCTCCTCGTGCGGGCTTCCACTCATGCTACCGGGAGGGAATCAAACCGGCCGAATCAAGGATCGACTTCATCTTGGCGAGTTTGTCGGGCGGCAGAGGATTCACCGGTGAACGGCTGGGGCCGATGGACATGCCCATGAGCATCAACGCCTGTTTGACCCCGCCGGGTGCGGTGCCCAGGCTGAGGCTCATGCGAACGGGCGTGAGACTTCGTTGAGCTTTTTTTGCGCCTTCGTGGTCGCCGCGCTGGAAGCACTCGTAGATATCAACGAGGAGGCGCGGCGCGACATTCGCCGTCGCGGGCACCGCCCCGCGCGCGCCCCAAATCAGCGCGTGATAGATTAGCGTATCGCGGCCTTGTAAGACGCTGAAGCGATCGGGTACGACGCGCAGATATTCGTTGGTGTTTTGCAAATCGCCCGAGGAGTCCTTGATGCCGAGGATGTTCGGAATCTCCGCGAGCCTCGCCACGGTGTCGATGTCGATCTTGAGGCCGCCGCAGGTGCTGGGATTGTTGTAAAGGATCACCGGCAGCGATGTCGATTCCGCGATCTTGCGATAGTGGTCGAAGATTTCCTGCTGGTTGGGCATCACGAAATACGGCGTGATAACGCTGACGCCCTGCACGCCTTCCTTCTGGGCCATCTTGGTCAGCCGAATCGCTTCTCGCGTCGATTCGGCGCCGGTGCCGGCATAAACCGGCACTCGGCCTCGGACATGCTCGACGGCGGTGGCGATGACCTGCTGCTTCTCGTCCTCGTCCATCGCGTAGAATTCGCTGTTGGTGCCCAGGACGAAGATGCCATGCACGCCCGAGGCGATCTGGTGGTCCAAAAACCACTTGAGGCGAGGAATATCGAGATCCTCGTTGTCCTTCATGGGCGTGGCGACGGGGGGGATGATGCCGCGGATTTGCATGGGATGACTCTGATTCCACGTTGGCGAAACAAGCGACTTTAGTATACGGAGCGCGATCGAAGGCGAAAACGCCAATACCCTGACTAATACCCTTACGTGGGGATAGTGCCCTTACTGGTTTCGTCGCCAGCGGGCGGCGGGGCCTTTGCCCGTGCAGGCCAATGTTCCTTCTTTACGCAATTGCGACAGGACGCGACGAATCCAATCCCGCCCTACTCCCGGACATCGTTGCTCGACATCGATAAGTCGGAACTCCGTTTCAAATTTGAGAATTGCCTGGCGAATTTGTTCAGCCTTGGCGCCGCGCGGACTGACCGTTTCCCCAACGCGGCGTTCAAGTTCCTGATATGCCTCTCGCAAGGTGGCAAGCAGGAAGTGAATATAAGGCCAAGGATCGTGTTTGCCCTCGTGCCAATTTTCGGAACTTCGCCGAAGCGACTCGTAGTAGCCCTCTTTGTGTTTCTCGATCAATCGCTCCAAGCTGATGTAACGACCGACCTCCATTCCGCAATGGTACGTCTGCAACAGCAAGAGGAGGCGAGAGACACGCCCATTGCCGTCCCGAAAGGGATGTATGCACAGAAAATCCAGATTGAAGGCTGCAAGCAGGATCGGCGGAGGCAACCATCGTTCCCTCAATCCGGCTTCCCACAGTCGCACAAGTTCGTCCATGTACGGCGCGGTTAGGTCGGGTGGCACGGTGCGAAATCGAATCCGTGACCGGCCGTCAGGCAATTTCTCGATAATGTCGCTTGGCTGAGCCTTATAAACGCCCGCGTCCCAAAAATCTCCGCGTGTTAGAGCGTGAAGTTGTTTGATTGCTTTTTCCGAGACGGCGAGCGAAACGCTCCTTTCGTGAATTTCAGAAAGGGCATTTCGATAGCCACGAACTTCTTCCTCTTCTCGATCCCGCAGTAACGGCTTTCCAAAAACAAGCGTCCCAATGCGCTTCGCGTCGACTTCCACTCACTCCATTCGGTTAGATGAAATTGCGCTTTCGATCAACGCATGTTCTCGGAGCGCCTTGAGCCTTTGCGGGGACTGCCGTGTAAACAATTCCTGTTTGCCGCGTGCTTCCCCAAGATCGGCCAAATACCAAGCGGTCGCGGCTGGAATATGCACGCCTCCCGCACTGAATTGCCGAAGTGTCATCATGGGTGGCGGCTCCGGTATGAGAAACGCCCACCGGTGTTGACCCGGTGGGCTTCTCAAAGACCGTTTATTTGCAAAATCCTAATGCCGGAACAAAAACTCCTTGCTGTTGATCAACGCCCAATGCACATCCTCCCAAGCAAGCCGTTTATTGGTCGCGCGGACGATATGGTCGGTCATCGCTTTCGATTCGGCCACGGACGGCATGCGGCTTAAGGTCACGAGGAACAACTCATTGAGCGTTTCCTGATCGCTCATCTTTTTGGCGAGCAGTTTGCCGATGCGGTTGTTGGCATTGCGGAGACGGTCGTTGACGGCGGGGCCGTTGATGAGTTGCAGCGCCTGGGCGAGATTGCTGTCGCTTTCGCGTTCGCATTCGCAAGCGAGTTCGCGGGCCGGCTGGCCGAAGGTCTTGAGGAACGGATGATTCACCTCGCCGTCGGGCAGTTGCATCGCGCGCGTGCCCATCGGCATCCCCGCGAATTTCTCGGGGATGTCTGTTACGTAGCAGAGGGCGTCGAACAATTGCTCGGCCGTGTGCAGCTTGGTGACGGCATGCGAGAAGTACTTGTTGTCGTCCTTGTTGAAGTCGTTGGTCTGCGCGGATAGTTGATAGGTTCGCGAGTTCATGATGACGCGGATAAGATGCTTGACGTCGAACTTGTAGGCGATGAAGTCCTTGGCCAGCGCGTCCAGTAGTTCATCGTTGGCGGAGGGATTGCTGTCGCGGAAGTCGTCAACGGGGTCGACGACGCCGCGTCCCAGAATGTGATACCAAACGCGATTGACCAGCGACTTGGCCAAGAACGGATTTTCCGGCGACGTCATCCACTTGGCAAGTACTTCGCGTCGATCCGTGCCCGGCGCGATCGTCGGCACGGCGCCGCCCAGGAATTTGGGCGGCATCACCTTGCCCGTGCGGGGCTGGGTCACTTCGCCGGCCCGGTCCGCGTAGACGTATTCCGCGAAGTCTTTCGCTTTCGGCGTGTCGCTGTCCGGCGGAGCTTTGCGTTGTTTCACGCGCGCGAACCAGGCGGCCATGCTGTAATAGTCGTCCTGCGTCCAGCGCTCGAACGGGTGGTTGTGGCATTTCGCGCACTGCATGCGGACGCCGAAGAAGAGCTGCGCGGTGGTTTCCGCGAGGCTCGTGGGATCGCGGGCGATGCGATAATAATTGGCGGGAGGATTGGCGTAAGTGCTGCCGCCGGCCGTGATGACGTCGTGAATCACTTCGTCGAAACCGGCGTTCTTGGCGATGTTGCCGTGCAGCCATTTCTGGAAGACATGCGTTCCCTTGACCGTGACCGCCTTACGCGTGTTGCGGAAAACGTCGGCCCACTTGAGCGTCCACAGGTCGGAGTACTCGGGCCGGTCCAGCAACGTGTCAATCAGCTTGGCGCGTTTGGTCGGGTCTTTGCTGTCGAGAAACGAGCGCGTCTCTTCGGGGCTGGGCAGGACGCCGCAAACATCCATATACGCCCGGCGCAGAAATTCCTGGTCGGAGCAGACGTCGCTCGGTTGGATGTTGAGCATCTTGAGCTTCGTGAAGATGTGCTTGTCGACGAAGTTGGTTTCCGGCGGATTGCTCCATTTGAATCCCGGCTTGGCTTCGAGGTACATGATGCGGACCGGAACGAGCTCCTCCAGAAAACGGCACAGGATAGCGACTTCGCCGGTTTGGCTGAATTCGACTAGGCCGTTGGCATCGACGTTGGCGACCGCGTTGTCGCTGGACGTGAAGACGGTCAGGCGAGTCACATCTTGCGTGGTGCCGTCCGAGAATTTCGCCTGGACGGAAAGCTGCTGCCAGCGCGACGGTTGATTCAACAAACGCGCGCCCGGCAACACGTCAACCTTTGTCACCTTCGCGGGATTGGGTGGATCATCCCGCAGTCCTTCTTGCAACCAGGTCAAAATCGTTTGAGCGGGGACGCTGTCGAACGCGAAGCGGGAACCGCCTTCATGCGCCACGCGGCCCAGTGCCTTGTTGAGCAGAAGGCTTTCCTCGGCGTTTTGCCGGTCGGTGCGACGGCCGAGAACATCCCGCGTGAGTTGAACAAAATCCGAATCGGGATCGTAGCCGCGCAAGCTGAGTTTGAAGCCGTTCTTGCCGCTGGGCGTGCCGTGGCAGGCGCCCATGTTGCAGCCGCCGACGTTTAGGGCGGCGATCACCTCATTGCGGAAACTGACGGGGGTGGCTTTCTCGATGTCCTTGACGGTCGCGGGAACCTTGATGGTTTGCGGGCCCGCCTTGATGACGAGATTGGTCGTGCCGTTCTTGATGGCGGTCAGGTACTGGCCCGCCTCGACGCGCAGAAGGGATTTGTCTTCCGGTTCCACGGTTGCGAAGGGCGTGAGATCGCGCACGTTGCCGTCCGCGTATTTTCCGGTGATTACCAGCTGCAGATGGCTCCGCGACCCCGAAAGCACAATGGTCGCGGGTTCGACGACAATCGCCGTCGGATTCTCGATGACTTTCGCGCCTTCAGCGGGATCGCTGGGCGGAGTCGCGTAAACCGCGGGAGAGACACAACCGAGCACGGCGGCCGCGAGCAGCGAGAGAACGCGGCGAGACGTGGGAAACGCTAGGAAACGCATGAGTAATCAACCCTCCAAGTCGAGGCAGGAGCGTGGAAAGTTCAAGAGGAAGGAAACAAACCTTGCTCGGAATGGGTATCACCTTGGAAGGGGACACCGCGAGGATTCTTCAGTCGGCGTTCATCCGCCCTTCATCTTGCCGACGCGACAATGGCAGCATTATTGGGCCGCCCATCACTGGCAAGGAGACAAAACAGATTGTAACGCGCAAGTTTTCCAAAGTGGAAGGTTTATTCTAAAAGATTCCGTTCCGCGCGTCGAAGGAGCGATAAGAGATTCCTTTTTTACCGGCGAAGCGGAGCGGAATTCCAAGGAAGAAAACTTGGAAACTCCAATCGGCAAGGGAAAAAATGTGAACGAGAAATCCGGCTGAGTCGTCTTATTTGTGCCAAGGCGAGCCCGCAATGAGTTGATTGGGATTGGAAATCGTTCGCCAAGATGGTAATAATGGATTGTTCCGACCGATTGACTCAGCCTGCCTGACGCTCCCCACCCTGGGGATTCCCGCACCGGAATGTTCGGCTTCGCCACGAAGCCGACGCCGTTTGCCCAGAAGTCGCCCTTTGCACGCCCGATTGTTCATCCCCAGGCCATGCCGGGGAGGGATTCTATGTCTACCCCGATTACCAAAGATCGCTTTCTCAAGACCCTGCGGCAGAGCGGGCTTTTGACGGGAAGGCAGTACCGCAAAGTTCTCGAACAACTTCCGGAGCAGGCGAAGCCCAAGACGATTGCCCGCTCGCTCGTGCATGCCGGCGTTTTGACGCGCTTTCAAGCGCAACATATCTTGGCGGGCAGTTCCAAGGGATATTTTCTCGGCCCCTACCGCATTCTCGATGTCGTCGGCCAAGGGGGAATGGGTCGGGTTTACAAGGCCCTGCATCAGACGATGAATCGCACCGTGGCGCTCAAGGTGTTGGCCCCTCATCTGATCAAGACGCCCAAGGCGCAAACGCTGTTTCAACGCGAGGTGCAGGCGGCCGCCCAGCTAAACCATCCCAACATCGTCACCGCTTACGACGCGGGCCAGATCGAAGGCCGCCATTTCCTGGCAATGGAATTCGTGGACGGACCCAACCTCGAACAACTGGTTCGTGCCCAGGGACCGATTCCCGTCGGACAGGCCTGCGAGGTCATTCGTCAAGCGGCGCTGGGTTTGCAAAGCGCGGCCGAGCATCGGATGGTGCATCGCGATATCAAACCCGCGAACCTGCTCTTGCAGCGCGGCAAGAACCACAACGATTACCGCGTGAAGATCCTGGACTTCGGCCTCGCCCGACTCCACGAGTCGCGGGGCGAGGGGCACGCCGGCACGATTGCCGCTCCGAAAAACACGGTCATGGGCACGCCGGATTTTCTCTCGCCGGAGCAAGCGCGCAGCCTCCACGACGTCGACATTCGCAGCGACATCTACTCCCTGGGCTGCACATTCTATTACCTCCTCACCGGACAGGTGCCGCACGCGGGCGGTTCCGCGTTGGAAAAACTCGTGCGCCACGGCAACGAGGAGCCGTTTCCCGTCGAGGAGTTTCGCCCCGGTTTGATTCCCTCGGTCGCCGCCATCGTCCGAAAAATGATGGCGAAAGTTCCCAACCAACGTTACCAAACGCCGGACGAACTGGCGGAGGAACTCGAACCCTACTCCGAGTTGACCGCGTTTAATTGGCAACGCCCCGGGAGCGAATCGGAGCTCAATTTGGCGACGCCGAGCCCTGCTCGCCCGGAATTGCCCGGTTCGTCCGAATTTGGGGAATCACTGGTGGGAACGGTCCCGCCCGAGTTGTCCCTCACGCCGCTGTCCGGCGACGCCTCGGACCTTTCCCTTGAATTGGAGACCGCGGCGCCGTCCTTCGCGTCCAAGGTCGTTTGGTGGCTGATGAGATTCGCAGCCGCGGCGGTTATCGCCCTGGGCGCTTATGTGGCGATGAATTGGCATGAATAAGGGAAGTAGCGGACGCTAAGCCGCAAGCGGCGAGGTCGTTGGGATCATCGGGTATCCGCGCGGCGTGCGTATTCTTCGATTGACGCGACTTGCTCATCCGTCTCAATCGATCCGGGACGCAGGCGGCGCACGCGCGCGATCGCGTTCTTGGCGGACACGCCCTGGCCCACGAAATAGCACGCCAGGATCGTTCCCGTCCGCCCCAATCCCGCCCCGCAATGAACGCCGACGGCCATGTCTTGTTTGAGCGCCTTTTGGATGGCCGACATGCAGACGTCGATCTGTCTCTGCGTCGGCGGATGTAAGTCCTCAATCGGGACATGCAAACTCAATAGCCCCGCTTCGTTGACCAAGTCGCGCCGCGCGGGCGTTTCCGTCAACGAAATGAGGAGTTGAACGCCTTGGCCGCGCAGCCATTGAAACTCCTCCAGGGAGTCGGGCTTGGCCATGGCGGCAAGGAGCGGCTTGTCAACCCAGGAGAATCCCTCGGGGGGCATAAATTCGCCATCTCAGGTCAAAGGGGATGTTGATGGTAGATTATCGGAGTTGGCGCGCCGGTAGGAAAGGCGATTTTGGGAGAAGAGAAGTCAGAATGAAGAATGAAGAATGAAGAATGCAGAAGTCGGAAGAAAAAATGTTGAAAGGTGGGCGGGCGGCAACTTCCGCATTCTGACTTCTGACTTCTAAAGTCTAAATTCCCCCTAGCGGTTCACGATAAAGTCATGGCGGTTGAAGAGGGACCAAAGAATGTCCTGGTATCCTTCCAGCCTGGATCCCGCGCCTTTGATGTGGTTGAGCGAACGATCGCGTTCGCCCGGGGTGGGGAAACGGGTGAGCGTGGACAGGTATAATTCATCGAGCACTTTGCCGTCGTCGCGGATCGTCTCGACCAGCTTCTTGAGCCTGCCCTTTTCGTCGTGTATTTTCGCCATCAGTTTTTCGTCGTTGAACAAGTACATCGTTTGGCTCAGGCTGGCGGCGCCGCTGCGTTCGCAATCGCAATTTTGAACGCGCAGAGGCCGGCCAAAGATTTGCAGCACGTAACCGTCGTCCCCACCCACGCGACTGAGCGCCAATTCGACGGCCTTGACCCCCGCGCGCGGCGTGGCGAAGCGTTTGGGAAGTTTGATCGACGTGCCCGTGGCTTGCGCGAGAGCGTCGAGCGCCTGTTCCGAGGTCAAACGGTGCAATGTACGTCGGGAGAAGTTACGTTCATCCAGCGCGTTCGACGGGTTCGTTCGCCAATCACGTTGGTAGGCTTGTAGGTTCAAGATGCGCCGGTGTAGTTTGCGAAGGTCGTACTTGTCGGCCACGAATTCTCGCGTCAATTCCGCCATCACCTCTGGATGTGAAGGCGGGTTGGCGGCAGCCAGGCCGTCGACGGGTTCGACAAAGCCCCGCCCCAGGTAATGCTGCCACAGCCGATTGACCAGCGCGGCCGCGAAATACGGATTCTCTTTTTGCACGAGCCAAGTCCACACTTCGCGGCGCGGGTCGACGCCCGGCTTCAGCGCGACCGCCTCCCCGCCGAGAATCCTGGGGGCGAGCTCTTCTTGCGTGTCGGGATCGAGATGCGTTTCGACGGGTTTCGCGGTGAAGTGCGTGCCGCCGAGGTTGACTTTCTTTTCCTTGAGTCTGGGGTCCGGGCCAAACTCGACATGGGCGAACACCATGGCAAAGCTGAAGAAATCCTGCTGCGACCAGCGATCGTTGGGATGCTTGTGGCACTGGGCGCACTCCAACTGCACCCCCAGGAAGGTATGCGCGACGCGAAGCGCGATCTTCTTACTGTCGATCATGCGCGGCTTGCCGGGCACGGTCTGTTGATTGATCAAATTGTTGTAAAAGAGGTCGAGCGTCTTGCGCGTCGCATATCCCTTGTGCCAGGCAGGCGTACCGTCCTTCACTTCGGCGGGCTTCTTATCCTTCGTCGCCTTGAGCTTGGCACGCTCCGCCGCGACGCGTTTCAAGTCTGCCATGATCTCTTCCGGCGCCCGGTCGTCGGCCGCGGATGCGACGATGACGCCGTATGCGATCTCATCCCAGGGTGTATTCTTCTCCAGCTTGTTGCGGAACCAGTCGTGGAAATCGTGGACGCGATCTCCAATGAAGCGGTCGTCGGCCCCGACCATGTCGCACATTTTGCCGGCCCACAAAGCGGCGTGCAGCGGATTTTCGAGCAGGCGGTCGATCATCTTGCCGCGTTTGCCCGGATTCTTATCGGCGAGAAAGGCGCGGGCCTCCTGGGGCGTCGGCAGTTGCCCGATGATGTCGAGAGAGACCCGGCGCAGGAAATCGAGATCGTCGCAAGAGTCGGAAGGGACGATGTTGAGCGCGTCGAGCCGTTTGCGAATCGCGATGTCGACGGCATCGATCGGCTTCGTCGACGGTTGTTTGAGGTCGGCGAATACGGGGCCAGGAACCAGAACGGTCGTGAATGCGATGTTGCCCGCGTAGTGAGCGAGGACGGCGATATCGCCGGCGCGCTGCGCGGTGATCGAACCGTTGGCATCGACGGCGGCGATGCTCGGATCCAGGGTTTCAAAACGCGTGAACTTGGTGACCTCGTTTTCCTTGCCGTTGGAAAGCTTAGCGAAAACGCGCACCGATTGCGGTTTGGTTCCGACCGGCAGGGTCAATGTCGGCGGGTCGACGCGGACGGCGACGACCTTGACTTCCGAGGCGGATTCGTAGCGGGCGCCGTTCTTCACCCAGTCGAGGATGACTTGATATTCCCAACTACCCGGCACGAGCTTGACGCCGCCTTCGTGCGGCACGGCGCCGGTGGGTTTGCTGAGAAACAGGCTCAATTCCGGATGCAGATGGTCGATGCGTCGCCCCAGCGCGCCGCGGATGTTTTGATAGTCCGCTTCCGTGTTGCCCGCGAAGAGCGAAAGCCGAAAGCCGCCCTTGCCGGCGAAGGAACCATGACAGGCGCCGGCGCTGCAACCGAGTTTGTACATGAGCGGACCGACTTCCCGCGCGAAGCTGGGGTCTTGAGCCGAAAGCGGAGATACACAACCGGTGAGCAGACACAAAGCGAGGAGGCGTCGCATGGTTTCTTCCGGAAGGTAGGTCGGCGCGAAGAGCGTCGGTCAATCGGTAGGCTGGATATAGAATGGCCGATCGATGACGAAATTGCAATGGGTAAGTGGTGCCGGTATTCTACCGGCACGAGACGAACGGCGGGCCCGATTGCCAATGCAATAGCCGGGAGGGGCGGACCCGCTGATTCCAAATCTGCGACTTTTTGGCGAGGGATGGGGCGAGCGCGAAACGGGGAAGGGATGGATGTGACTTGGCGTGGCGATGAAAAAAACGCAGGGGGCTTGCGCCCCCCTTTCTGGTTTGGATAACGACTATTCCGCCTACGTCGCGGCGGGTTTCGCGGGCTTCACCTTGCGGACGCGGAGGCGGGTCGCCTTGCCGACGCGATCACGCAGGTAGTACAGCTTGGCACGGCGGACCGCACCCGTCTTCTTCACTTCGATTTTGAAAATGCGCGGCGAGTTGAGCGGAAAAGTGCGCTCCACGCCTTCGCTTTGCACGATGCGGCGCACCGTGAAACTCTCGCGCATGCCATCGCCGCGGCGGGAGATCACCACGCCGGAGAAAACCTGCACACGTTCCTTTTCGCCTTCCAGAATCCGTTGATGCACGTCCACCGTGTCGCCGATCTGGAATTCGGCCGCCTCGGTCTTGACCTGCACGTCCTCGACAAGGCTCATGCGTTTATCTTTCATGGGTCACCCTCCAAGTTCGTGATTGTCTCACCTTGCCCGCAGACGACTTTCGAGCTTGCGGGTTGCCATTCTCAGTCAGTTTGTCGCTTGCTTCGCTGTTCGGATTGTTCTCGCCGCCAACGAGCGATTTCGGGATGATTGCCGCTCAAAAGGATTTCGGGAACATCCATCCCGCGAAATACCCTCGGCCTGGTGTATTGCGGATACTCCAATCGGCCCGGTTCGCTGTGAGATTCCTCCGTTACACTCTCCTCGTCGCCCAACACGCCGGGCACATAACGCAACACCGTGTCAATCAAAACCATCGCGGGCACTTCCCCGCCGTTACACACAAAATCGCCAATCGAAACTTCACGCGGCTTCAATCCCAGGCGGATTCGTTCGTCGAACCCTTCATATCGGCCACATAGCAAGATCAATCGCTTCAGGCCAGCCAACTCTTTCACGAGATCCTGCGTCAACCTCTCTCCGGCGGGGGTCAAAAGGATCAACTCGCCTTCTGGTTCCGCCATCGCCCGCACCTTCTCGACGCAATCGTAAACCGGTTCGGGCATCAGCACCATTCCGGGACCGCCGCCGAAGGGCCGGTCATCGACGCTCTTGTGCTTGCCTCGAGCCCAGTCCCGCAGATTCCAGGTGTGAATCTGAACCAGACCCCGGTCGATGGCGAGTTTCAGGATGCTCTGGGTCATGTAACCCGAAAAGATATCCGGAAACAGAGTCAGCACGTCGAAACGCATGGCATGACCGGGAATCAGGAGCCAGGAGCCAGGAGAACAAGAATTCTAGCTTGTTGGCTCCGCTCATACCCGCATCCGAACAATCTTGCTCCAGAAATCGGAGCGAATCACGCGGTCGGCTGAGCCTGACTGGCCTGTTGTTCTTCGAAGCGGGCCATGAACTTCTTGAACAGGATGGTGCATTTTTCGGAAGCTAGCGCCCCGACGCTCTGCCAATACTTGATCCTGTCCGGCCGAAGCGTGACGCGGTTGTCCTTGTCGGTCTTCATGGGATCGTAGGTGCCAAGTTCCTCAAGCACTCGGCCGTCGCGCGGCTGGCGCGAGTCGATGGCGACGATGCGGAAAAAAGGCCGATGCTTGCGGCCCATCATTTTCATGCGGATACGAACTGCCACGGTGAATCCCTCAAAAAGCGACCTCAAACCCGAGGTCCACGTCCGACACACACCTGAAGGCCCGTCGCGTGCCGCCAAGCCATCAAGGATTATTTATCCTATGAGCTTTTCGCTGGAGCGGCGAGAGCAGAAGTACGGTGCCCGCAATTATCAAATGCCGAGCGAATATTTGATCGCTTCCATCAATCGGTCCATGTCTTTGTTATCGAGGCGACCGATGGCTCGGTTCATGAAACGGGCATTGTCAATGGCTCTGAGTTGATGGCACTGGAAGACGGTTTTCTCGGTCAGCCCATTCATTGAGCTTGGCTCCACTAGCACGAGATTCCGAGCGGTTCTGATGGTTGTCGTCCCAGGGACCACGGTCGCAAGACCCCAAGGGCTGTTATGTATGTCATAAGCCGAAATTACGACCACGGGACGTGGCGTGTAACCGCCTATCTCTCTCCCGAAGACGGGATCGAGATAGGCAAAGAAGATTTGTCCACGCAACACATTCATGAGCGATTTTCCCTTCGCCAGGAACGTCAATCATCAACGCCCTGAACGGAGTCCTCGTTTGCCTTGGAATAACCGGAAGCTTTCGGACGGAAGCCGCGTCGTTTGGCTACCTGGAAGTCGAAACCGTTCCTTTCCAACTCATGGAAGTCATGTGAGAAGAAACCGGTGATGACGCGGAGTGTCACCCCGTTGCGAATTCCGTAGTCCAAGACGCCTTTCAAATCCTCAAGAAAGGCTTGCTCCTCGTCTCCGAGTGGTTTTTCTGGGGCTTTTGCTTCCGTCAGCTTTGACGTCTGAATGTCAAACTCTGGAATGCGTTCCGCAGCGGAAGCGATCATGAACTCAAAGTCTACGCTTGCGAGGCCATCAGCAAACGCGCACAAAGTCGGTGCGAGTTGGACAAAGGGCGCGCGTAGCTCAATCGCGCGATCGATGAACGCGACTAACTCACCCAGATAAGCGACTTCCGCTTCGCTCAAAAGGGTGCCCGAGTTTTTCCAGCGCTCGATCCAAGGCAAGGCTTTCATTGGTGTTCTCCGTTGGACGAAATGTTTTCAAAAGTAGTAATGAAATTCAACGGAAACGCCTATTTTCGCTTCTTGTCCTGCTTCCGCTTCTTCTTCCGCTCATCTGCGCGCTCTTTTGCGGATTTGCGGTGGCCAGTTCCGATCTTGTTCTTGGGCATCTGGGCGCCGGGCTGAAACATGCCGGCCTTGCCCATGCCAGTCACCATCTTGAGGCGTTGCCAGATCGACATCGACGCCATTTGCCGCATGAGCGTGCGAACCTGGTCGAATTGAGCCAGAAACTGTTTCACCTCATGCGGTTCCGTCCCGCTCCCTGCAGCGATGCGGCGGCGGTGGGATAGGTCGATCACGTCCGGATTGTTGCGTTCCGTTTTGTTCATCGAGTCGATCATGCCGCGAATCCGCTTGATCGCGACTTCGGGATCCTCGCCTTCGGGGATCATGTCGCCCATGCCGGGCATTTGGCTCATCAACTCGCGCATGCCGCCCATCTGAGCCATCATCTCAAACTGCTGGCGGAATTGATCGAGAGTGAAATTCCCCTTGGTGAGCGCATCTTGCTGGCGTTGTATTTCCTCTTCGCTCAGCTGCGATTGAACTTGCTGCACCTTCTGCATGATCCCCATCACGTCGCCTTGACCCATGATGCGCTGGGCCATGCGTTCGGGGACGAATTGATCGAGAGCTTCCAACTTTTCGCCGATGCCGACGAACTTGATCGAAACCTGCGTGATTTCCTTGATGGAAAGCGCGGCCCCGCCGCGGGCGTCGCCGTCCAACTTGGTGAGGATGACGCCGTTTAGGTCCAAGGCGTCGTTGAACGCTTTTGCGCTGTTGACGGCGTCCTGGCCGGTCATGGCGTCGCAAACGAAAAGCACATCGTCCGGCTTGACGAGCTTGTCGATTTGCTTCAGCTCTTCCATCGGCATTTCGGCGACGTGCAAGCGGCCGGCGGTGTCGAGGATGACCGTGTCGTACAGCGTCTTCTTCGCATGCGCCACCGCGTTGCGGCAGACGTCGATCGGGTTCGGCCCCTTTTGGCCGGGAACGGCGGATCCTTCACTGTAAACCGGAATTCCTAGTTGCTCGCCCAGCACCTTAATTTGCTCGACGGCCGCGGGACGCTGCAAGTCGGCCGCGACCAGCATGGGCTTGCGACCCATCTTTTGCAGATACAGCGCCAATTTGCCGGCGGTCGTCGTCTTGCCGCTACCTTGTAGGCCGCACAGCATGATAACGGTCGGGCGATCCTTGGCGAAATGGAAGCGGTGGTCGACCGGTCCCATCAACTCGACCAGCTCTTCGTAGATGATCTGGACGATCTGTTCGCTGGCTTTCAGCGATTTGAGGATGTCCTGGCCAAGGGCCTTCTCCTTGATGCGCTCGATGAACTTATTGGCGACGGTGAAGTTGACGTCGGCCTCAAGCAGCGCGGTGCGGACCAGGCGGAGACCATCCTGGATGTTCGCCTCAGTAAGGCGTCCACTCCCAGTGATCTTCTTGATCGCATCACCCAGACCGCGACGAATGTTATCAAACATAAAATGGAACCCGGAGTTAAGTCCGCGGGCAATATTGAGTGCGGTAAACGGAGAATTATAGAAAAAAGCGCGCGGCCTCGCAACGCCGCGCGTCGCCGCTACAGGGAAATAAGGACGCATCGGGCTTGAATAATCGCTTTCCTCACACCGACTCCGTTGTCACGTTTGTTGTCGGCTCATCTTGCTCGTTGGGCGGATTTTCCACTTCCTCGACCAATCCCGCCCCGTCCCCGGTCGGCGGAGTCCGTCGCCGTGAACGCAGAATCATCCATGCGGTCGGCGCCAGGATTAGCGGCATGCCGAATAGATGCGCTCGCGTCGGCATGTGGTTGAAGACGATGATATCGAGCACCAGCGTAAACGCGATTTGGCTGAGGCCCACCACGGACACCTTCGCAGGATCGCCGTGAGTGAATGCCTTGGTCAGGAAAATCTGTCCGAACGTGGCGGCGACGCCGACCCCCAAGAGCTTGGCCAATAGCGGCACTTTCGGGAAATGCACTTCGGCGGCCGCGTGATCGAAGAAAAGGTACGACCCAAAGGCGAACAAAAAGGCCACGCCGGAAAAGTGGACGACGACCGCCCGCGTATCGATGTGTTTGAGGCGATTGAGGCCGAGCATCGCCGCGGCCGTGCTGAACGACGCGAGCAACGCCGTGATCACGGCCCAGTTTCCCGCATCCAGATGCGGTTGGCCGATCAGGACGACGCCCGTCACGCCGCAGGCGACAGACAGCCAAACCGCCAGTGGCGGAACGATGCCGGTGACGAACCAGGAGAAAAACGCCACCCAAACCGGAAAGATGTTGGTGATGGTGAAGACGTCGGACACGGGAAGCCGGGTCAGTGCGAAAAAGGTTCCGATCAAACTGAGACTGCCGGCGATGCTGCGCATCCAAAGGACGCGGGGACGCCAGAGGACGAGCGGCGCTTTCGCCCACAGGGCCCAGATCAGCACGAGAACAAAGGGAATCAGGCAGCGCGCCATCGCGACGATCTGCCAATCCAGTTCGGCGCCGACCTCGTGCGTCAACGTGCCCATGCAGGCAAAACACACGCTGCCCATGAGCATCCAAAGATAAGGCTTAATCGAAGTGTCGCTGACCACGGGTTGGAATCCATCCGAAGGAGGGTATCCTATCATCGTATGCGTAGCCAGCTGACTCGACAGGGAACGGCATCATGTTGGTCGATCTGCACCGGATTCCGACGCGCGACGGTTTTTTCCTGGACGCGATCCTGCAACACCCCGCCGTCGCCAATGCCACGGACATGGATGCCGTCTGCTTTCTCCACGGCACGGGCGGCAATTTTTACAGCTCCACGCTTTTTGAATTCTTGGCCCAAAAACTCCTCGCCTTGGGGTGCGCCGTTCTGCGCGCCAATACGCGCGGGCACGACGGCATCAGCACGGCCGTCACGAACAAAGGCGGCATGCGCCTGGGCGCCGCCTACGAAGTCGTCGACGATTGCCGCCACGATCTTCTCGGCCTGACGACCTGGCTGCGCGACAACGTGGGGCCACGCGTCGGCTTGCTCGGCCATAGTCTCGGGGCGGTGAAGTGTCTTTACGCTGCGGCTCACGAAACGGCTTTAGCGCCCACGCGACTGCTCCTCCTCTCGCCGCCGCGACTTTCCTACGAATGGTTTTGCTCCAGCGACAAGAAAGACGAGTTTCTGGCCACTTATCGCCGCGCGGAGGAGTTGGTCCGACGCGGCGAACTGCTGACGTTAATGGAAGTGAAGATGCCGTTGCCGTTCGTCATCTCGGCCGGGGGATATGTCGAAAAATACGGCCCCGACGAGCGGTACAACTTCGTCAAGTTTCTGCCGCCGCCGGCGATTCCCGCATTGTTTCTTTTTGGCAGCGTCGAGGTCGAGAACAACGTCGCGTTTCAAATGTCGCCCCAACTGATTGAAGAGAAGAGGGCGAAGCGTCCCAATCTCGCGGTATCGGTCGTGCCCGGCGGCGATCACTTTTACACCGGCGTTCGCGATGCCGCCTGGAACGCCATCGAGAGTTGGCTGTCATGATCGATCCCTCCCCCTATCGCGACGATTTGGCGTTCATTCACGACGCGGGCTTCGGGCACTTTGCCGCCAGCGCCGCCGGCGTCCTCCTTGACGCGTTGAAGAACAAGGGCGTCCGAACGGGAACGGTCGTCGACCTGGGATGCGGCAGCGGCATCCTTTCGCAAGCTGTTTCCGACGCGGGCTACGACGTGCTGGGCGTCGATCTTTCATCGGCCATGCTGGACCTCGCACGGCAACGCGCGCCCCGCGCGGAGTTTCGCCAGGGATCAGTGTTGGACACGGAACTGCCCCCATGCGTGGCCGTGACGGCGGTCGGCGAGATCGTGAACTATCTCTTCGACACGACCAATGGAGTGAGAAAGCTGCGCAGGCTGTTTCGCCGGGTCCATGCCGCCCTTGTGCCGGGCGGAGTGTTCTTGTTCGACATCGCGACACCGGGCCGGGTGCCGCATCCAAGCGGCGTATGGAAAAGCCATGTCGGCGCCGCGGATTGGAGCGTCCTGGTGACGGCCGAGGAAGATCGCAAACGAAATCTGCTGACACGGCACATCGTCAGTTTTCGAAAGGTCGGCGAGTTGTATCGTCGCGACGAGGAAGTGCATCGTCTGCGCTTGATTCCGCGGACCGACGCGGCGAAGATGCTTCGTGAGGTTGGATTTCGGGTGCGCGTGCTGCGAGCCTATGGTTCGCAGGCGTTGCCGAAGGGAATGATCGCGTTTCAAGCGAGCGCGTAGCGGGAAAGGCGGGGATCTTTCCTCTCGCTTGTGACGAGATGCCGAGCGCGCCTTTGACCCCCGCAATGCCAATTGTGCAATCTCCGCTTGCACAATCCGATTGGGACGCAATGCCCGAAGAAAGGAAAAGCGAACGTTTTTGCTACTACATGATTGCCCGCAAGCCCCGACGAAGGAAAAGTGGGCGTTCGGTCAATTCGCTCCCATGATGAGCCATCTTGAAATTGTTGGTTGCCACAAAATGGTATGATTAGTCCAGGTAGTTTACGTAACACGAAGCGCACCGAGTTGGAGGTTTCTGATGAACGAGCAATGGCGATCACGGATCACCATCGAACCGGGCAAGCGGAGCGGTCGGCCGTGTATCCGTGGTATGCGCATCACCGTTTACGATGTCCTCTCCTACCTCGCGGCCGGAATGACCGTTGCCGAGGTTCTCGATGACTTCCCGTACCTGACGCCAGAGGACATCCAAGCCTGCTTCGCCTTTGCCGCGGAGCGAGAGCGAAACATGCTAGTCGCGGTCGCATGAAGCTGCTTTTCGACCAGAACCTGTCACCCAAGTTGGTCAACAGCTTGTCCGACTTGTTCCCCGGCTCCAGCCATGTGAAGTCGGTCGGGTTGGATTGCGCGAACGACGATCAGATTTGGGAACACGCCCGAATGAATGGGTACGCCATCGTGTCGAAGGACGAAGACTACAACAACCTGAGTGTGGTCCGGGGCAGCCCGCCGAAGGTCATATGGCTGCAGTTGGGGAATTGCACGACTGCCCAAGTGGAGGCCGCTTTTCGTGCCCGCTTTACGGACATTGAGGCGTTCGAGAAAGACTCTTCCTCAGGTACACTCGTGTTGTGCTGATCGGAGGCACGCCGAACCGCACTCATGGCTTCCGGACTTGAGACAATAATTCCCCTGGCCGGCGGCTCGGTTCATTTCGCGTACGTCGGAGTTGCATTTTTGAGACGTCTCGCGGAATACGGAAACGGTGGCGAGTTTGAGACGTCTCGCGGAATACGGAAACGGTGGCGAGTGCGGCTGCGTGGCGCCCGCCATGCGCCCCT
>Ga0163144_10009895_pt1 | contig 20397 bp, 12 predicted proteins | sample OliLak19BULKMAT1_FD_123175 | JGI IMG/M metagenome (GOLD analysis project Ga0163144, IMG submission 123175) | Freshwater microbial mat bacterial communities from Lake Vanda, McMurdo Dry Valleys, Antarctica - Oligotrophic Lake LV.19.BULKMAT1 | ecosystem: Environmental > Aquatic > Freshwater >... | reverse complement strand
ATCAGTCAGCAGCAGGTGCCATCGGTGTTTCAGTCACCGTTGCAGCAGCGACAGCACCTGAGCATCAGTCAGCAGCAGGTGCCATCGGTGTTTCAGTCACCGTTGCAGCAGCGACAGCACCTGCTGGGGCAACTGGTTAGCCTGCGCCACCATCGCATTGCCCGCCTGCTGCAGGATCTGCGCACGCGACAGGTTGGCGGTCTCGGCAGCGTAGTCGGCATCCATGATCCGGCTGCGGGCGGCGGACTGGTTTTCGCTGGCCACCATCAGGTTGGCGATCACGTTCTCGAAACGGTTCTGCACCGCGCCGAAGGTTGCGCGCTGGCTGTTGACGGCGTCGATGGCCTCATCGATGGCGCTGATCGCGCTCTGCGCGGTGGCGATGTCGGTGACCTGGATCGTCGGGGTCTGGGTGCCGGTGATCACGGTGGTGCCGAGCAAGGCACCGATGTCGGTGTTGGTGGTCCAGTCGAAGGCGGTGACGACCAGCGTGTCGATGTCGGTGGTGGCGTTGGCGCCGATCTGGAACGAACTGGTCGCCGTCGTGGCCAGGATGTTCTGGCCGTTGAACTGCGTGCCGCCCAGCGTGCGGGTGGCTTCCTGGGCCAGCTGCACGAACTCCTGGTTCAGGCTGACGCGGTCCTGATCGGTGTTGGTGCCGTTGGCGGACTGGATCGCCAGTTCGCGCATGCGCTGGAAGATATCGCTGATCTTGCCCAGGGAGCCTTCGCCCACCTGAGCCATCGAGATGCCGTCGTTGGCGTTGCGCATGGCCACGTTCATGCCACGCGACTGGGTGTTCATGCGCTCGGCGATGGCCAGGCCGGCGGCGTCGTCCTTGGCGCTGTTGACGCGCAGGCCCGAGGACAGGCGCTGCATCGACGTCGCCAGCGACGACTGGCTGCTGCTGAGGTTGCGTTGAGCATTCAGCGAGACGAGATTGGTGTTGATGGTCTGGGGCACGGCTAGCTCCTTGTTCGGCGGGTTCGGCAGTCGGTTTCGTTGCCGGTGCGGTTCGAACCGACGAAGGACCGAAACGCTGATTCGCAGCTTAGGTGCCGTGCCGCAGGCCCGCTCGGTCGAAAAGCCGCCCCATTTCGGGCCAGATCGCAGCCGCAATGAAAAAGGCCCCGCCGTTGCCAGCAGGGCCTTCGAGGCAACGTCAACCTTGCGGGATCAGCGCAGCAGCGCCAACACCTGCTGGGGCAACTGGTTGGCCTGCGCGACCATCGCGTTGCCGGCCTGCTGCAGGATCGAGGCACGCGACAGGTTCGCGGTCTCGCTGGCGTAGTCGGCGTCCATGATGCGGCTGCGTGCGGCAGCCTGGTTCTCACCGGCGATCATCAGGTTGGCGACCACGTTCTCGAAGCGGTTCTGCACCGCACCGTAGGTGGCGCGCTGGCTGTTGACGGCGTCGATGGCGTCGTCGATCGAGGCGATCGCGCCTTGCGCGGTGCCGATGTCGGTGACCTGCACCGTCGGCGTCTGGGTGCCGGTGATGACGGCGTTGCCGACCAGGCCGGTGATGTCGGTGTTGCCAGTCCAGTTGAACGCGGTGACGCTGATGCGGTCCATGTCGCTGGTGTTGTTGGCGCCGATCTGGAAGGTCGAGTCGTTGGTCGTGGCCAGGATGTTCACGCCGTTGAACTGCGTGCCGCCGAGCGTCCGCGTGGCTTCCTGGGCCAGCTGCACGAACTCTTCGTTCAGGCTGGTACGGTCTTCGTCGGTGTTGGTGCCGTTGGCCGATTGCACGGCCAGCTCACGCATGCGCTGGAAGATGTCGCTGACCTTGCCGAGCGAGCCTTCGGCCGTCTGCGACAGAGAGATCGCGTCGTTGGCATTGCGGATGGCGACAGCCATGCCGCGCTGCTGCGAGTACATGCGGTCGGCGATCGCCAGGCCAGCGGCGTCGTCCTTGGCACTGTTGACGCGCAGGCCCGAGGACAGCCGCTGCATCGACGTCGCAAGCGACGACTGGCTGGAGCTGAGGTTGCGCTGGGCATTCAAAGACACCAGGTTGGTGTTGATGGTTTGGGGCATGGAGTAACTCCGTTCGGTTGATGGACCACAGGCACGTGTCGGCCGCTTTTCGGCGCCGGCCAATCCCGCACCCGGGTCGTCGGGACTTGTCCCTTTGTGGCCCGTGTGGCGCGGATCCCGCGCTGCGGACCGATTTCCGCTGGCGCGTTGAAGCCGTTTTCGTCGGTCTGCGCCAAAGCTTTAGGGCCCGGCACGAATTTCACGCGTCGATACGTGGAAATGGCCGGCCGGGGCGGTCCATCTCCGCGCCACGCGGCGGCGCGGGCTGGGAATGATCGGCCATGACTCTCGCCTCGATGGCCCCCACCGCAGCGCCGGTACCCGGACAGCAGCACTGGCAGCAGGGCCGCACGCACGCCCGCCGCGGCGACTGGCGCGCCGCGGCCCGCGCGTTCGGCCGCGCCGCTGCGTCTGCCCCGAACGACGTGCTGTACTGGATCAACCTGGCGAATGCCGAGCGCCATGCCGGCGGGTGGCGCAGCGCCATCGATGCCGCGCGCACGGCGCTGTCGCTCGAACCCGGCCACGCGCTGGCCGGGCAGATGCTGGGCGACTGCCTGGCCCAGCAGCACCGTTACGCCGAAGCGGCCGAAGCGTATGCCGCACTGGAAACCGCTGGCACCCAGGAGCCGCTGGCCATGTTGCGCCACGCGTCGATGCTGCAGGCGCTGCACCGCCCGCAGGACGCGGTGCCCGTGGTGCTGCGCGCGCTGGCGATCGAGCCCACGCTGGTTACCGGCCACGCGCTGCTGGCCGACGCGCTGCGCGAGCTTGGCCTGAAGCGCGAGGCGGTGGAGTGCATGCGCACCGTGCTGGCGCTGGAGCCGATGCACCTGGAGGCGCTGTCGCACCTGTCGTTCGAGAAGCGGCACCTGTGCGATTGGCGCGAGCTGGGCGTCGACATCGCGCGCGTGCAGTCGATCCTGGCGCGGGCTGCCGAAGGCCCGCCGCGCTTGACCGCGGTGTTCGGCTTGCTCTCGCTGCCGCTGGACCCGTTGCTGCACCGTGCCGCGGCCGCGCTGGAGACGCGTGCGTTGACGGCGGGCATCGAGCCGTTGCCTGCCGTGCACATGCCGGCCTCCACGCCGCGTATCCGGCTCGGCTTCGTGTCTTTCGACTTCCGCGAGCACCCGGTATCGCAGTTGCTCATCGAGAGCTTCGAGCGGCTGGACCGCAGCCGATTCGAACTGCATCTGTACTGCACCGGCCGCGACGACGGTTCGGCGTTGCGCGCGCGGGTGGTGGCCGCGGCCGACCACTTCGTCGTGTTGACGGGGCTTTCCGACCAACAGGCCGCCGAGCGCATCCGCGCCGACGGCATCGAGCTGCTGGTCGACCTGATGGGCTATACGCGCGGCCACCGCATCGGCATCCTGGCGCGGCGGCCGGCACCGGTGCAGATCAACTACCTCGGCTACCCGGGCAGCACCGGCGCGCCGTTCATCGACTACGTGGTCGGCGACCCGGTCGTGACGCCGCTCGAAGCCGCGCCGCTGTACAGCGAGCAGCTGGCGCAGATGCCACGCTGCTTCCAGCCCAACGGCCGTTGGCGGCCCTTGCCCGAGCCGATGCCGCGCAGCGAGGCGGGGCTGGCCGAAGACGCCTTCGTGATGTGCGCCTTCAACCACACCTACAAGATCCTGCCGCCGGCCTTCGATGCCTGGTGCGAGGTGCTGCGCAGCGTGCCGCAGGCGTTGCTGTGGCTGAAGGAGACCAACTCGCAACTGCACGGCAACGTGCTGCGCGAAGCCGCGGCGCGCGGCGTCGACGCGTCGCGCATCGTCTTCGCGGGCGTGGTGCCGTACGCGCAGCACTTCTCGCGGCTGGCACTGGCTGACGTGTTCGTCGACACCTGGCCCTACAACGCGCACACCACCGCCAGCGATGCGCTGTGGGCCGGCGTGCCCGTCGTCACGCTCGCGCAGCAGGGCTTTGCTTCGCGCGTCGCTGCCAGCGTGCTGGACGCTGCCGGGCTGGGCGAACTGGCGTTCTACAACGTGCCCGACTACATCTGCGCGATCCAGGCGCTGGGGCTCGATGCACCGCTGCGCCAGGGCTACCGCGATCACCTGGTGCAGCAGCGCCAGACCTTGCCGCTGTTCGACAGCGCCGGCCACACCCGTGAATTCGAAGCGCTACTGACGCGCATGTCCCAACGCCACCGCGCCGGCCTGGCGCCTGCGGCCTTGCCCGCAGCGCCAGCCGCTGAAGGAGAGCCCGCATGAGCACCGACACCGCTGAACGTACCGCCATCACGCACCACGAGGGCGGCGCAGCGACCCACGAACCCGAGACCTGGACGCTGCGTCTGGCCAGCGGCCTGGTGATCCACACCCCACCCACGCTGCGCAGCCTGAGCACGTACGTGCTGATGGAACAGGAGCAGTGGTTCGAGCCCGAGATGAGTCTGCTGCCGCACCTGCTGGCCGGCGGGCAAGGGCAGGGCGTGCATGCGCTCGACATCGGCGCGAACCACGGCGTCGTTGCGCTGGAAATGGCGCGGCTGATGTCGGCCCCTCGTCCGGCGGGTACGCCGGCCGGTCCCCCGGGGGGGCAGCGGGCCGTCTTGGGGCGGCCCGGCGCCCAGCCCGCTGGCGACGGCCACGTCTGGGCCTTCGAGCCGACCGCCGTACCGCGCGCCGCGCTCGAGCGCAGCGTGGTCGCCAACGGCTTTTCCTCACGCATCACCGTCGTCGCAGCCGGCCTCGCCGATCTGCCGGGAACCGCCCGCTTCAATGTGCAGGAGAACAGCGAACTCAATTCGCGCCACGGCAACGGCTCCAGCGGCAGCCGGCACGAGACGGTGCAACTGACGACGCTGGACCGCTGGCAGGACAGCCTGGAGGACAGCAAGGGCGGTGCGGCGCCGACGATCGGCTTCGTCAAGCTCGACGCCGAAGGCGACGAGGTGCGCGTGCTGGCGGGTGGGCGGCGCTTCTTCGAGCGCCAGTCGCCGGTGGTGCTGTTCGAGCTAAAACACGGCGCGGCCGTCAACCATGCGCTGCTCGGCGCCTGGCACGCGCTGGGCTACGAGGTTTTCCGCTGGAGTGCCGAGCTGGGCTTGCTGCGGCCGTTCGATGCGGCAGGCGATGAACTGGCCTTTGCGCTCAACCTCGTCGCGGCGCGCCCGGCCCAGCAGGCCGAGCTGGCGGTGCGCGGGCTGCTGGCCACGGTCGAGGCTCTCGAAGCGGCCGAGCTGCCGCCCGCACCACGCGCCGGTCTGTCGCTTTTCGAGCATGCGCTGAGCTGGTGGGCCACGGCGCACTTTCAGGCCGGGTTGACGGCTGCACAGCGCCTGCTGTCGCTGCTGCAAGCCTTTGAGGCCGCCGCGGCACTGAACACGCTGGAGGCCGGTGTGCTGCGCCTGCACGCGCTGCACGCGCTGGGCCGCCAGCACGCGGCGGTGACGCTGGGTGCAGAGTTGCTCGCGCGTTGGGGCGATGCGGCGCTGCCGGATCTGGTCGCGCCGCCGCTCAAGCGCGATCTGCACCGCACGCGCAGCACATCAACGGCCGCGTGGCTGAAGCAACTCGTCGGCGAGTACGTTGCCACGCACAGCGCTTACTCGGCCTACTTCATGCCGCCTGGAGCCACCTCAGCGCAACCCTGGGCGGCGCTGATGCAGCACCCCGACCACGACGCCGGCATCGAGCGCCGCTGGCTGCTGGCGCACGCCAGCAGCGACCAGCTGGCCCCGGCCGCCGGCCTGGCCGCGTTGGCGCGGCTGCCGCATCCCGAGCACACCGCCAACCCGGGCCTGTGGCGCGGGCTGATCGAGTCGATGCGCGCGATGGCCGGCGCTTCGGTGTCACCCGAGGCAGTGCTCGACGGGCTCGGTGACGTGACCGTGCAGGTCGTCGATGTCGGGGCAGCGCCGCTCGGCGACGTCGACGAACCCTACGCGCCGCTGTTGCGCGCCGGCCGAGCGAAGGTGATTGCTTTCGAGCCCGATCGCGCCAGCCTGGCCGCGCTGAGCCAACGCTACGCGGGCGCCGGCACGCACCGCTGCCTGCCCGACGTGGTGGGCGACGGCGATGAAGCCACGTTCCACCGCACCGCGTGGTCGCTGACGTCGTCGTTGTTCGAACCCGACCGTGCGCTACTCGACCGCTGGCAACTGCTGGGCGAGGTGGTGCAGGAGGCCGAACGCGTGGCCGTGCCCACGGTGCGCCTGGACGACGTCATCGAGCCCGGCGCGATGGACCTGCTGAAGATCGATGTGCAGGGCGGCGAACTGAAGGTCTTCGACGGCGCGCGCAAGCGCCTGGCCGAGTGCCTGGTGGTGTGGACCGAGGCCGAGTTCGTGCCGCTCTACCGCGGCCAGCCGCTGTTTGCCGACATCGACCAGCACCTGCGCGCACAAGGCTTCCAGTTCTTCTGCTTCCACGGCCTGGCGTCGCGCCAGCTCGCCAGCTGGCCGGTGCAAGGGATGACCCACGCGCGGCACAGCCAGCAACTGTGGGCTGATGCGATCTACGTGCCGACGCCAGAACGCATCGACACACTCAATGCCGGCGCCGCCGCTCGGCTGGCGTTGATCGCGCACCACGTGCTGGGCGCCTGGGATCTGTGCCACGTCGCGCTGCAGCGGCACGATGGGGTCACCGGCGGCGCGCTCGCGCCGCGCTACGGCGCCGCCCAGAAGGCCTGATTCAGCGCCAGCCGAAAGGCGACAGGTCCACGTCCGAACGGCCCTCCAGCACCTGCGTTGCCAGCGCTTCGCCAAGCGCGGCCGAGTGCTTGAAGCCGTGCCCCGAGCAGGCCGAGACCACGCTCAGGCCAGCGATCTGCGGATGGCGTTCGACCATGAAGCGGGCCGCCGGCGCCACGGTGTACAGGCAGGCGGCCGCGCGCAGCCGTTCGGCAGACAGGCCCCGCAGGCGGCCTTGCAGGTGCCGCGCAAAAAGCGCCTCGGTCTCGGCCATGGTGACGTGCAGGTCCAGCGCGTCGGGCTCGGTATCGACCTCGTGCTGCTGTGTGCCGACCTTCACGCCGCCAGTGCCGTCGGCCAGCGGGATGCCGTAGAACGCGTCGGCGTGGGTCGGCCCGTGGGCCCAGATGAAGACCGGGCAGCGTTCCGGCGCGAAAGCCTCGGGCGTGCTCGGCCGGAACCAGTGCAGGGTCTGCCGCTGCACGCGCAACGCCTGGCGGTAGCGCCCGCCCAAGAGCCCTGGCAACCAGGCACCCGCGGTGACGATGGCCTGCGCCGCGCGGTGCGTTTCACGCCCGGTGCGCACGGCCAGCGCGGGGCCGTCGCGCTCGATCGCCAGCACCGGCTCGCCACAGCGCAGCGTGGCGCCGCACTCACGCGCCAGCCGCAACTGCGCGCCGATGCAGGCCTCGGGAAACAGCACGCCCGCACTGGGCTCGAAGAAGGCGTGCTCGTCGGCGCGCAGCGCAAACGGCGGGAAGCGCTCGCGCGTGGTGGCAGCGTCCAGCAACTCGTTGGGAACGCCGTGTTGCCGCGCGACGGCCACCGTGCTGGCGACGAAATCGTCCTGGCCGTGCATGCCCGCGCCGCCTTCGCGCCGGCCGATCACCAGCCCGCCGATGGTGTGCATCAGGGTCGCGCCAGTGGCGGCTTCGATCTCGCGCCACAGCACCTGCGAGCGCCGCACCAGCGGCACGTACTCGGCCCCTTCGCCCACCGCCAAGCGGGTGATTCGCGTCAGGCCCTGGCTGGAGCCGAAGTCGTGGGGCGGCGCGAAGCGGTCGATGCCGAGCACCCGCGCGCCGCGCTGCGCCAGCTGCCATGCCGTGGCCGCACCCATCGCGCCCAGCCCGATCACGATCACGTCAGCATCCATCGACTAGAGTTTGCCGCGCCCGCCTGGCCGACCCCGCGCCCCTTTGTGAAACAGCCCGACCACGACGACTACCAACCGATCCCGCGCCGCCGCCGCTGGCTGATCCTGCTGCTGGGCGTGAGCACCGCACTGTTGATCACGTGGATGCTGCTCGAACGCCCCGGCGGCGTGCACGGGCCGAAGTACGTGGCCCCGGTGCCGACCTGCGCCACGCCGCTGGACAGTGGCTGCGTTGGCGGCAAGGCCGAGGTGATCATGCTGCCGGCCCGGCCTGTCCCGCCTGCTGCCGCACCCCCCAGCAGCGCGGCGCGTTGATCGCTTAGCGGTTCAGCTCGGCGCGAGGCCCGGCCCGTACCGGTCGAGCTTGAGCTTCTTCAACAGCGCCACGAAGCGGGGCTCCTGGCGCAGGCCCGACCAGCGGGAGTCGTCCTTGAGTGCCACGAGCTGCGGGTCGCGCAGCACGTAAGCGCGTTCGAGCGCGTCCAGCGCCAGCGCGGACTCGCCCAGCGCGGCGTGCAGAACGGCCAGCGACACCGGCGGCACGAAGGCGGTCCGGGCACGCTCCAGCAACTGGTCGAGGATCTGGCGCGTTTCGTCGCGCTGACCGGCGCGGGCCAGGAACATGCCCAGCAGCGCGGAAGGGCGGCTGTTGCCGTCGGCCCGCGCCACCGCGCGGCGCAGCGACTCGATGGCCAGGTCGGGCCGCCCGTCGGCGCGGTGCAGGAATGCTTGGGTGCGGTGGGCGAGGTAGAAGTCGGGCGCAATGTCGAACGCGCGCTGCAACCGCGCACGCGCTTCGACTGGGCGGCCGCTGGCCGAGAGGTAGCTCGCCTCGACGGTGTTGAGGAAGGGCGACAGCGGGTCGAGTTCGCGGGCCAGTCGCAGATGCACGAATCCTTCGTCGGGCCGGTCCTGATTGAGCATCAGTTGAGCCAGGCCGAAGTGCGCCACGGCGACATTCGGGTTGGCCGCCAGCGCGCTGCGAAATTCGCGCTCGGCACCGGCCCAGTCAAACTCGAAGAAGTAGAGGCTGAAGCCCTGTTCGGCCAGGGCTTCGCCCAAATTAGGGGCCAGCGCCAGTGCGCGTTGCAGTGCCTGTCGCACGGGCTCGACCACGCCCTGTGTCGGCGCGTCCGCCGACAGCAAGGTTTCGCGGTGGGCCTGGGCCAGGCCCACATGCGCCAGCGCGTAGGCCGGGTCCACGGCCAGCGCCTGCTTGAACAGCTCGATGCTCTTGCGCAGGCCGTCCGCGCGCCGCGGTTGGGTGTTCAACGACGCGGCCAGGTAGAGCTGATAGGCGTCGGTGTTGCGCGTGCCGCCCAGGTTGGTCTGCGGCACGCCGGCCGCCACCCCTGCGCCGGCCTGCAGACGGGCGGACAGCGCCTGCATCACGCGGGCCGTGATCTGGTCCTGCACGTCGAAGACGCCGGTGAACTTCTCGTCGAAGCTGCCGCTCCACGCGGCGGTGCCGTCGCTGGCGCGCAACAGCCGCGCATTGAAACGCAACTGGTCGCCGCGCCGCTGCAGCGAGCCGTCGACGATCCAGTCGACATCGAGCTCCCGTGCAGCGCGCGCCGGGTCCTGATCGGCCCCGGCGTAGCGCCGCACTGAGCCGACCGAGCGCACCACCAGGCCGGGCACGATCGACAAGCGCGTGATCAGGCTGTCGGCCATGCCGATCTCGAGCAACTCGTCGCGGCTCTCTGCGGCCAGCGGCTTGAACGGCAGCACGGCCAGCGTGGCGCGCGCATTCGTCACATCGGGAGGCGGTGCGCGCGCGCGCTGCCACGCCCAGCCCAGCCCGCCGGCCAGCCCGGCTGCCACAGCACCGGCAGCGGCGCCGCGCAACCAGCGGCGTCGGTCGGCCCCGGGCGGGTGGGTGGGCCGGGCGGCCGCTGTCGGCACCGGCTGTTCGACGGCCGCCGGCGTCAGGACGGGCGGGCTCTGCGGGTCAGCACCTTCCAGCACCAGCACCGTCGCTATGAACCTGAAGCCCCGCCGAGCCACCGTCTGAATGAAGCGGCTGCCGGGCGGCTCCTCGCCCAGCGCGCGGCGCAGGCTGGAGATGGTTTGGCTGAGGTTGTTCTCTTCGACCACCAGCCCCGGCCACAGTGCCCGCATCAGCGTGTCCTTGTCGAGCAGCACGCCGGGGTTCTCGACAAACAGCAACAGCGCGGCGAAGAGGCGCGGCGTCAGGCCCAGCTCGGTGCCGTCGCTGCGCAGCACGCGCTGCTGCGAACGCTCCAGGACGAAGCCTTCGAATTCATAGCGATCAGGCATGGGCACGGCGGACGATTCAGGTTTCTTTCAGAGAAGGTTCACAGGCCGCTAAGGACAGCGGGCGGGGTCGGTTTCATTGTGCCGGCCTGGGTTGCAGCCAGCGACCCGTCCATCGTCACTCTGAGGAGACGCCATGACCCCGAACCCCCGCAAGGGCCTGTTCGCCGCCGCCTTCGTGCTGGCGGCCGCCAGCCTGATCGTCGCCTGCGGCGGCGGTAACGACGCCCCGCCGCCGGTCGCGCTGGACGCTGACGGCTGCCGCACCGGCGTCGTCCTGACGGCAGAGGACAGCCCGTTCTGCCGCGGCAAGGCCAACTTCCACGACCGCAAGCTCACCGGGCTGGGCGGAAACGGCCGCGCCTGTGTCGATTGCCACATGGCCGGCGAGCGTTTCCAGCTCACGCCGGAAGCGGTACGGGCGCGCCTGACGGCGATGAACACCACCGGCGTCGACGACCCGCTGTTCCGCGCCATCGACGCGGACGACTTCCGCATCAACGGCACGGCCGCGCGCGACTTCACGAATCTCACGACCCACGCGCTGGTGCGGGTGACGATCCCGCTGCCGGCCAATGTGAAGCTGCTGGACTGCGGCGCGGCGGTGCCGTGCCCGGCATCGGCCCGGCCCACCGCCGAGACCGAGGCCGACGTCTGGCGCGCCACGCCGTCGATCCTGGACGTGAGGATCACCGGCCCGGACGGTCAGTCGCCGGCCTGGACACGCGGCCCCAACCTGAACGGCGGCTTCCAACTCGACGGCCGCATCGACACGCTGCAGAACCAGGCGCTCAGCGCGCTGCGCAACCATGCCGGTTTCACGACCGACCCGCCAGCCGGCTTTCTCGACGATCTGGCAAGCTTCCAGAACGCGATGTTCTCGTCGCCGAGCGTGAAGGCGCTGGCCGATGCGATGGCCAACAGCGTGCGCCCGCTGCCCGATCCCGACCCGGTGTTGAACAACCTGGAGACCGTGGGCAAGGCGGTCTTCAACCGCGCCTGCGCCCAGTGCCACGGCAACCTCGGCAGCCATCCGAGCGGCAGCGTGCCGCTCTTCCTGGGCGCGCAAGGCACGCCGACCAACATCGCGCGCTACCACGACATCCTGACCACCTGCCCGAGGCCGGTGGACACCGCGACGCCGCCACGCTTCAGCTTCACGCCCTGCACGCCGAGCCAGATGAAGAACGTGCGTACGTACCAGATCACCAACAGCGGCGCCCCGCCCAACGGCACCGCGTGCGGTGGCAATGCGCCGCAGCCGCCTTGCACCACGCGGCTGACGACGTCCGACCCGGGTCGACTGCTGCTGACCGGATTTCCGCAACCCGGCGGCCCCGGCGACATCCAGCACTTCGACATCCCGAGCCTGCGCGGCATCGCCAGCACGGCGCCGTACTTTCACAACAACACGGCAGCCACGTTGGAGGAGATGCTCGAACACTACAAGCAGTTCTTCAAGCGGGTGGCGGTGCAGAACCCGACGGCGCCGCTGCTCACGACCCAGCCCGGCGTGACGCCGCCGGTGATCGACCGCCCGTTCACGGACGACGAGACAGCGGCGCTGCTGGCCTACCTGCGCAAGCTGTGACTCGAAGCCGAAACCTCCCCGCGACGGGTGTCAGGCGGCGTCCGGGCCTTCCAGCGGGCCCGTATCCAACTCCGCCAGCATCAGGTCCAGAGCCTGGGCGTTCTTCGGGTCGGTGGCACTGTCGCGCGCATCGAGCAGCACCTCGCGGATGTGCTCGCTGCCCACCAGCTCCATGTCCCAGTCGGGAAACAGCCGCTCGCGCGCCTCTTCCGATTCGCTCAGCTGGACGATGTTTTCGTGGCGCGTGTCCGTGCGCAACAGTGCCATCAACGCGGTGACGTTGTCATACGGGCCTTCCAGCCACTGCATGAAGACGCCACTGCCGAACACCAACATGCCGGTGATGCCGTTCTTCGGGTTGTGGCGGCGCGCGGTGGCGATGATCTCGTCGACTGCGCGGGCGTCCACACCCGCGGTGGCGCGGCTGCAGTACACCACGTTGTAGAGCGTCGGATGGGTGCGGCCGGCGCCTGGCTCGTCGCCGCGTGCAGGAAGAGGTGTGCTCATCGTGTGGTCCCCGGAGTCGCAGCAAGAAAAAAGCCCCGCAAGCGATGTGCTCCAGGGCTTCCCAGGTCGCCAGCAGCGTGTACGTGCTGCCCGGGTGCATCGGTGTGGTGGAGACGAGGAGGATCGCGCCTTCTCCACCGATGCCCATATAAATCAATACCTTAGCGCTGCCTAGCAGTGGGTATGTGCATCAGCATTGTGCATCACCAGGGTGGGGCTGCGCCACCGAGTTGGGGCGCAAGGCGCCAGTTAGCCACCGCGGCGACCGACTCTGCCCTTGATGGGTCCGTCAATCACCGCCGTGGATAACCGTGCCATGGCTGGCCAGATTGGCGGTGCCTTCGCCTATCTCAAGCCCATATGGAGCAGGTCCGGGCCTGCGACCCGTCCGGTGCGACCGGCTTGCAGCCCGTCGCCATGAAGGAGACGGTCGAAGCAGTCGCTTCCACCGTGACAAAGGGAGGCACGGCGGCTCTTGGTCGCTAGTGCGACACGCCACCTCACCGGGCTGGACGCCCGTGTCCGCCCTCAACACCGCGCCCCCCACCCGCTGCCCTCGCACGGCGAGGCCAACGGGCGGGCACCCCGCGCGCCGAACGCCTCTTTGCTGTGCCGTTGGCCCATCAGAGAGCCTCAGCCTGGACGGCTGTCGTCCCGCCGGGTGCCCGCCCGCTTTCAGCGTGTGGGGCGGAGCTGCGCTCCCACTGCGTCACCGGCCCTGGGGGGCCTGATTTCGCTTGGGCGAAATCCTCCTTGTGGCGCCCTCGCTGCAAGCCGACCGTGTTGGCACGGTGCGACGTTGCAGGGCTGCGGCTGGACGCCTGGCCCCACCGCTCCGCGGCGGCTCCCATCAAGGCACCCACTCACAACTGCTGCCGGTAGACTGTTCGGATGCAAAGCATCCACACTAAGTCAGACGACGTGCTCTCTTTCTTCTCGGGCGCCGGCGGCTTTTCGTATGGGTTTGCCCAGGCAGGGCTCAAGCCGCTCTGCGGAGCAGAAATCGACAAGGACGCTTGCGCAACATACGAGGCGAACGTCGGAGGGCTATGCCGCAATCTAGACCTTTCCACCGCCGAACCGGACTTCTTTCGTGAGGCCGTATCCGGGCGTGAACCGTTCGCGGTCATTGGCGGGCCCCCATGTCAGGGATTTAGTACCGCAGGAGCACGCGACTCATCAGACCCGCGTAACCGACTGATTTTTAATTATCTGCACATCGTCGAGCGAGTGCGCCCTCGCTGGTTCATTTTCGAGAACGTTGAGGGACTGCTCACGTCTGGAAATGGCGCTGCAATATCATCAATTGTCTGCGAGTTTCTGCGAATTGGATACTCTGTTCGCGTTCATAAAGTCAACTTGGCGGCCTACGGAGTTCCTCAGACCCGAAAGCGCGTGCTAATTATCGGGAACAGCATGGGCATTGACTTTGACTTCCCAAGCGAGACGCATTCTTATGAGTCTGGCAAGTCTAAGAAACGCAGCGAGAAGGAATTTGCCCCAACGCTGGACGAAGCGCTCGCGGGGCTAGGCCCCGCAGCGCTCCGGCGGTCAGAAATGGTCCCCTACGGTAGCCCTCACCCCTTGAATGCGTTCGACTCACGAATGCGGAATGACAATGAGAATGGGGGCGTAACAGAGCACTTTCAGTCTGTGGATAACAAGGACGCGGAAATGTATTCTCTGCTGCGCTCTGGTCAGACGATGAAAGACCTTCCCGAACTGCACTGGCACGATAGCTTCAAGCGGCGAGCGTTTAGACGCGTAATGGACGGAACGCCGACGGAGAAGCGGGGCGGAGCACCTTCTGGAATTAAGCGGCTGCATGGCAATCTGCAAAGCTTGACCATCACCGGCGCCGCATCAAGGGAATTCGTTCATGCGCATCAAAATCGGCCATTGACGATTAGGGAGTGTGCGCGGATTCAGACGTTTCCAGACCGCTACGCGTTCTCTGGAAACGCTGCGAGCGTGATTCAGCAAATCGGCAATGCTGTACCGCCACTCGCGGCCGAGGTCTTCGCACGTCACTTGCGCGACCTGGAGGGTCGGTTCGGCTCAGGCCTTAGTACGCCATCGCAAAAGCGCGAACCTCGGTTGCTCGGCTACTTTCTCACCGAAGCAACAGGAATGAGTGAGGCTCTTCAAACCACAGATGGCCTACTTAGTGGGCTTCAACAACGTCAATTCGACTTCGAGACAATATGAGCACTCAGCCACAGAGACTTTCCGCGGAGGAGTCGAAGTTTCTAACTAAGGTGACCACGCTTGGTTCGGCAACCGCGCTTCCGGTTGTCATGAGCCCCACTGAATTTGCAAAGCTAATCGGGGTGGTCTATTTCGACACTAACAAGCAAGCGAAACTGGAGCGATTCCAACCCGGACTGTGGTCCAAAATTAACCCAGGGACAGGCTACTATCAGATATCTGAGGAATGGTTCACAGAACCAATTCAACTGGGCGAGCTTGAGCATGTGGGGCTAATGCGCCAGGCGATGATAGACATCGAAGATTTTGTGACGTATCTGCGGTGTTTGGCCGAATTGCACAAGCGACGGAAAAAATACGCCATGATTTTGTCAGCCCAGCCTATGCCCACCATGGTGCAGGTGTCGCCTCGTTCTTTAATGGAATTCGGACATGTTGACCCCGAGGCTCTTGCCTCTTGGCTAACTTGGAGAAAGTTCTTTTACGACTTGGACAACCGCTCTGCCCAAGAGACCGGCTACTTGTTCGAGCCCATTTTGGCGGCGGCTATAGGTGGAGAGCCCAAGAGCGCGCGCGCCAGGGTTGTCAAGCGTTCCGACGATACCTCCAAAGGAAGACAGGTGGATTGCTGGAAGGCAATTCCGGGCCGCACTCCATTGGCGTACGAATTTAAGCTTCGCGTGACCATTGCGGCAAGCGGTCAAGGCCGACGAGGCGAAGAATATCAATTTGCCGTTGACTGCAGGACTTCCGGGGCAATTCCTGTTCTCGTTGTGCTCGACCCGACTCCAAACCCGCTCTTGGCTGGATTGAAGGTCGCCTACGAAGAAAATGGTGGGCACTGCTTTATTGGCGCGGAGGCTTGGGCGCATTTGGAACAGGAAGCAGGGCCAGTTATGGCTCGATTCATAGAAAACTACGTTCGAACTCCAGTTACTGCAATTTCTCAATTCGAGACTGTCGTCGATGGCGACCACACTAAACGAAAGCTCCAACTCCTTGATTTTGCTGCGCGTGCAACTGCAGGAGAGATTAGAATCACGTTGGGAACTCATGAGCGGGTAATTACACGCCGAGAGGACCCGGCAATGGCGGACGATACTGAAGACGGGGACGCCGACCAATAGCTTCCTGCTTTGTATCCCTGCAGGCAGGCCGAGGCAATATCAGGGTCCGGTCTAAGCTGCCGGGCCTGTTGCTAGTTTAAGGCTTGGCGGCGCCGCCTATGTAACTGCTGAACGGACACGGGATTAGCGTTAGCGTAGCTAGATGAATAGAAGGGTGCAAAACCAACCAAGCGCGATACGGTTGAGCGAGAGGGCATTCGCTACACGTGGGTCTGACCACTGGAGCGACAATGAAACTGACGACCACCGAAATGTCCGGCCTGCTGGGGAGGTCGGTTTCACCCATCGCCAACCCAGCGCCGAAAAGAGAGCGGCCGAAGCAGCGGCGCTGCGGACGGGAGGTCGCCCGTGCAAACGAGCAGAAATGCCTCCGAGCAGTGTCTCAATTCGGACATCTACGGATTGCAGAACTGGCGCGCAGTGTGTGGCCCAATGCTCGCTACGGCGAGCAACTCGCAAGGCGCACAACGCGGCGCCTAGTGCAGCAGGGCTTGCTGCTGGAACGCCGGAACGCGCTGGCCTCCAAGTCCCTGTGCCTTACGCGAGTGGGTGCAACGTGGCTGGAGGCGCGGGGCTTTCCTGCGCAGCACACGCTTGATTTATCCAGTGTCGCGGGACCGACGTTCTGCCACCGGGTGATGGCTACCCGCTATCTGATAGAACGCCAGGTCACTGGCAGCCAGGTTGCGGGAGAATACCTAATTCTGCGGCGCAAGTTGCCATTTAACATAAGTGGGCTGGCGAAGGCGCTGCGCAAACTTCCAGACGGGCTCATTTGGCAGCGCCGCGCAGACGGCACGGCAGGCGTCGAATTTGTAGAACAAGAAGCGGCGCCTAAGGCCCGCGCCGAAATCGAGAAGTGCCTGCGAACGGCTGAATACGTCGGCACCGCCCTTTCGGCCGATGGTGCTTACAGGTTGAGTGGCGTCGTGTTCGTGTACGACCAAGCGCTGAATCACTCAAGGCGCCTGCTATTGGCGGCGAATTCTTTGTGGGGCGCGCGTCCGGCAAGCGAAAGAGTAACGCTGGAAAGCAGGGTTAAGCTAGTGGCGGTGGAATTGCGCGACCCGCTGCTGTGGGTCGGTTCGAGTGTGACAACGCTCCACGAACTTCGTCAGCGCAGCGTGTAAATCGGTTACCTACACTGTGGCAGACACCCCGCCACGTGACGTTAGGCCATCAGGGACATTTGATTAAGCGCGCCCCTGCACGCTCGTTCACGAGTTACGCCGTGTCCGGAAAATACACTGTACGGCCCCGCGACGGGGAAACGGCGCCGAGAGGCGCCGTTCTTGTCTGTGCGGCGAGTTGGCCTACGCTGCTTTCGAAACAGCCGACGCGTTGTCAAACAGGTGCGCTGACTGTCTTACTTCCGGAATGTCCTGACCGACCGCGGCGCCGAATACATCGGCGCGCACACGCAGGCCGCGAATAATGTCGATGCGCGTCATCCCTTTTAGCTTGTGGTGGACAAGGGAGCGACCGCCGATTGCGTCTAGCCAGTGCTGCGGCTCGTAGTGCGTGGCTTTCGTATGCTGCATGAACGTTCGCTTCTGGCCGACTGCAAAGCGTCCGACTTCGGAAACCAGGGTCTTTCTGGTCATTATGCTTCGACTGCGCCCCTCTTCGCGGCACCAACGGACATAGCAGTCGTATAGCTCTTGCACCGCGATTTCATACGGGCCAAACTCCAGTAGGTCCGCGAAGTCATTGACTTGGTTCCCGCCTGATACGGCGTCCTTGCTTTGCTGCGTAATTATGTCGGGGATGACGAGCCGTCCGGCGTCAATGAGCTCCTCGGCTCCCCATAGCGCCAGGCCGACCAATAGGGGGTATTCCTTTTCGATGATGGCCCGCGCGATGTCCTCGTGGCGCGTCGAGTCGTCCAAAAACGAGCTTTTCAATTGCAACGCAACTGTTCTGCGCACCATTGCGTCCGACCGCTCGCCGAATTCGGGCGCATCATTGGATGCCTGAGAGATTAGGCACTCAGGTGTGACCGTAAAAGGGTCGCGGTATTTTGGATTGCAGTTCAGCGGTTCGCGTGAGATGAGCGACTTCAACGTTTCGAGGTCGGTTCCCGTCTTGGCTTCTGAGCCAATCATCGCTAACTTTCCGACCAGCTTCTCGATGTTCGCTGAGGTTTTCAGGTCGGGGAGGCGAAGCTCAGCGCAGGCGTCGGGACCGAGCAGACTGCGAATGAGCCAAAGCAACTGAGACTTTCCGTTGCCGCCCGTTCCCCACAAGTAGAGCATCTTCTCCGCATTAGGAATTTGCGCGGATACCAAGTGGTAGCCAAGCCATCGACGAAAGACTACCTGCTGTTCTTTGTCAAGGGTCGAGCGGAGAAACGTCACAAGCAACGAGTCGTCGTAACTTCCCAGCGACATTCCGACGTAGCACTCGCCTGCTTGGTCTGCGTCGAGGTCGAGTACCCGCGTATTAAAGTGCTGTGGAGCGTGCGGCACGGCAGTCCAAGCCCCAGGTGCAAGTTTTAGGATGTTGTCGCGGAACGGAATACCCGGACAGGTGCCAAAGGCTCGCAGGTCAAGTCCCTCCATTGGATGTGGCGAATTTGCCTGCCATGCCGCAAGCGCCTCGAACCCGAGTGAGTCGGTCGTCATGCGACGATTGACAGCGGTTCGAATGAGCGCGTGCATCGAGTAGTCTAGGCTGGTGAACCAGCGCTCCACCGACACCCAGCGGTTGCCTGCCCATCGGTATGGCAGCTGGTCGCGACCGAATCCAAAGTGCGGGTCGCGAGACATTACTTGAGCCAGCATCACGATGATGCTCGTCTTGTCCCGAATGTTCTGCGAGTCCAAGCGATAGAGGAGCGCCTTGTCGGGTCCTCGCACCTCAATCTCGTAGCCGCTTGGCGACGCCTTCATGCGTCGAATGTCCAGAAAGTCTTGTGGGCCTACGGCCGCATCAATGTCAGGTTGGTTCTTCTCCGCCATAGTTCAAATGTCCGACATGTAAGTGGTTCGTGGAATGACCTCCTTAGCGCTGGCTCCTACCTTCGCGCGAAGGAAGAGAACAGGAGAAGTGATGGTCGGCTAAGAGGTCTAGAGAACCTCTTTAGCCATTCCGGACATATCGGCCATTCCGGACAGCGCTTTAGGCGACGAACCTACTGCGGTGAACCGCGACCAAGACGGGACATCTGACCCATGCCGGACATGCCGGACACTTTCCGACGCCAGCTTGAGGACTGGCATGCCCACCTGGGCGTCACCTGGCCGCGGAAGACTGGACATTCCGGACAGAACTAAACGCGGTGCAGGCGGCTAAGGTCGAGACCCTTGAACGCCACGCATCGCATGGCCGCTACTTGGGGTTCAAGTGGATAGAGGTCGTCGCCGTACTCGGCCGCAATTTTGTTTGCCGAAACGTGACCGACGATTGCCTCGCGAACCTCTGGAGGGATATGTTTTGCCTGCGTTTTGCAGACTTGGATGAAAGAGTGACGGAATGAATGAAACACCTTTCGGCTATCTGTAATCCCAAGAGCTGTTAGATGCTTGCCGAACCATGTTGAAAAGACCGTGCTGAGCTTTCCGTATTTGTCGGGCCTGAGGGCGGGAAAAAGAGGGCCCTTTTGGCCGGACGCGAACTGTGGGAATCCCAATTCAACCAGCGCCGGGTGCAAGGGCACATTGCGCCAGGAGTTTGCGTTCTTGACTCGTCGAGAGCCTTCTGTACGAATTCGGATGAACCAACCGTGTTCGTCGTCTTTCTGAACCGAGTCCGAGCCAAGTTGCGCGAGTTCTTCCAAGCGTGCGCCCTGGTGTAGGGACAGCAACGGAAGCCAGTAGCAGGCTACGCCGAGGCCTGGGCGGGCTCGGAAGTCTGGTCGATAGACCTCACTATCGAAAATCGCCTGTAGGTCGGAAGGTGAGAACGGGATACGCGATTTCTCCTTCTTCTCTTGCTCATCTTCGACGACTCGGACACCATCGAACGGGTTAGAGTCCAGTAGGCCATCATTAGCGGCGCACTGAAACGCTGCTCGTAGGAAGCCGAGGTGCTTAGAAACTGTACGAGCGGTAATCTTGTTTTCGGCCATTAAAGCGTCGCGAAACACAACCGCATCTTGCTTCTTGACCAGTTTTGCAGAGGTCGCATTGCATCTGGAATTGAATTCTTCGAATGCTTGTTCGAACGCTCGTATTGTCTTAGGAAGGCGGTTTTTCTTCTGTCGATACCAACACCGGTACACGCCATTGGTTGTTAAGTTGTCAATGGTGAATTGGGGCGCCTGCACTGATACGCCGTTGCGGCGCTGCAGCAGCGCCTCGTAAACCGCGATTTGTGCGATTTGGAATCGCTGCGCGAGACGTAAGTAGGAAGGAGACTGGCGGTGGAGCCTGAATTTGATTTGAGCCAAGAAATCATTTAGGCTGGAATAAACGTCAGCGAGCTTGCCTACAGCATAGGCCTGCCGGAAACTTTGAATTCCGGCCTCGAAGATGTCCTGGTCAAGCTGCCTAGAGTCTTCGCTCATGCCCTTGAGCCGGTCTGCCTCGTCGCTGTGCAGCACGTGTGCGTGGAACCGTTCGCAGAGGCGCTCAATATCGTCGTCCGACAGATGCAATGCCGAGCTGGTGTATTCGACAGTGGGTGCCGCTTTCGCCGGCTCAAGCGCTTCGAATGCCTTGTCCAGCTCTTCTCGCCGCCTGCGAGCTCGCAGCTTGGCGGTTGCCCTATCCGAGGTCTCAAGCGAAAGCGAGACCATGGCTCGGCCGAAGACTTCGACCAGGTGCTTTGGTACGCGGGTGCGGAAGTACCACACATCGCCGCGTCGCGTGATGTTCGAAGCTATATGCATGCCGAAAGT